>Ga0153956_1001261_pt1 | contig 23155 bp, 20 predicted proteins | sample TSFL040MetaG_FD_104704 | JGI IMG/M metagenome (GOLD analysis project Ga0153956, IMG submission 104704) | Attine ant fungus gardens microbial communities from Florida, USA - TSFL040 MetaG | ecosystem: Host-associated > Fungi > Mycelium > Unclassified | place: USA: Florida, Wekiwa Springs... | reverse complement strand
TTTTTCTTCCGGATGAAGCCGCCGACATACATGCCATCGATCTCGACTTCGCCGTCGAGCAGCATGTCCCCGCGGCGCGCGGCCAGGGCCTCGCGCAACTTCATCAGATTGAGCCAGGCCGTTTTGGTCTGGACGCCCAACTCGCGGGCGACTTGCAACGCGGCCTTGCTCTTCACGGCATTCGCCGACATGGCAATGATTGCGAGAATCTGGCGGAATTTCAGCTTCCGGCTGGCGAAGATGGTGCCGAAGGTGACCGTGAATTCTTTACGGCATTCCTTGAATGTGCATTTGAAACGGCCGCCACGCTTCAGCGTGTAGCACCGCACGTTGCCACACTCGGGGCACACCGGTTCGCCTTTAGTCAGAGGCCAGCGGGCACGCCTGAACAAGCGATACGCGCCGGGTTCGGTCATTCGCATGACCTTCTGAAGCGGCAGATCGCGTGCGTCTTTGGAAAGGAGGAAATGCTGCGGCATCAGCGCCTCCCCCGAAGGGAAGCTAGATGGTCAGCGTATGGACCAGCCCCCGACCATGGTCGTCAGAGCCGCACCGATAAAATGGAAATTGGAAAACATGGGAGACCTCGTTCTGAATGCACATCGCAGTGATCTGCGTGGCGAACGACGGTGTCCGATCAGACGATCCCGGACATAGCCGAGGCGCGTGCAATGCGGATTTGGCCCGGCGTATTCTGGAAAGGTGGGCGGTTCGCCTCGCAAGGTGGCTCGATCATGAAGGTGTCGTTGTCCAGCATACCGAGACTTTCGGCCCGGCATTGCGGCTTTTCGGCGTGGATCGCTTCCGCCAGGGGCAATTGCCGATCGTTCTCGCGGCGTTGTCAGGAAAATCCATCCTCGTCGTGAGTCCAACGGGCTCCGGCAAAACACTTTGCTTCCAGCTTCCCGCACTGTTGCGTAGCGGCGTGTCCGTGGTGGTCTCACCCTTGAAGACCCTCATGATCGATCAGGTCTCGGCGCTTCTGCGGAAGAAGATTCCGGCCACCTTCATTAACAGCGATCTCTCCAAGGAGGAGAAGGAAACACGCTACTCCATGCTGGCACAGGCGGCGTTCAAGCTTCTTTATGTAGCGCCGGAGCGGTTCTTCGTCCGTAGCAAGGAAGAGCGCGACGGCCTCTCCCAATCCGCGCCATCCTTCCTCGTGGTCGATGAGGCGCATTGCGTCGATCAGTGGGGCAATGACTTCCGTCCCGAGTATGGAAAGCTTGCCGAGGTACGGGTAGACCTTGGCTCGCCTCCGATTCTGGCGTTCACAGCTACTGCCGGGAGAGAGATGCAGGGGCGTATCCTTGCGTCGCTCGGCATTCCGGATGCCATCGTCTTTGTGCGAGACGTGGATCGGCCGAACATTGCACTCCTACGCCGACGCTGTCCTGTCGAGAGACGCCCCGAGGAGATCGCGGCGTTGCTTCGCGTTCCTCAGGTACAGGGACAGAAGGTGATGATCTTCGTCCCATCGACAAAGGCCGGCGACGAACTTAAGGGCAAACTCGCCGAGTTGGGCCTGGACATCCCGTTCTACCATTCTCGGTTCGGCACGCCGTTCGAGCGGCAGGAACTGCAAAAACGCTTCCAGGGCGAGAGCCTGCCCGTAGTGGACCACATTATCTGCACGAACGCGTTCGGCATGGGCATGGACATCCCCAACGTTCGGCTTGTCATTCATTGGCAGCAATCGGCCTCGGTCGAGGATGTGTTGCAGGAATTCGGTCGTGCCGGACGGGACCGCAAACCGTCCGTGTCGGTCATCTTTCATGATGGCGACAGGAGTAGCGACATCGGCCGCCTGAAGTTCATGGCAGACAAGACCGTCGACAACGCAAAGCTCGACGAACGAGGTAAGGCCCAGATGCGTGTCCAGCGTCATCGCCAGATCGATCAGGTTGCGGCTATGCTCAAGGCGGATAATTGCTTCCGTGAGGCCATACGCAGTTATTTCGGAGACAGTGTCGTTACCCCCAAGCGGACTCTCGCGAAGATCATTCTTGATTGGGTCTTCGGCACCAAGGAAAAGGCTTCCCCGGCACACTTCTGCTGCGACCATTGCGATCGAATTTCTAAAGAAGCATGGCTTCCGGGCTTACGTCGGCACCGTACTCGAAGAGGCGAAATAGGCCGTCATGCTGACCACTTTGCTGCAACGAGGCGTCAGAACTTTCAAAGACAAAATATCTTTTTAAATCAATGCTTTGAACGTGATTTAGTGGCGCTTGCTACCTAATATCGGAAAAATGGCTCTTGTTTGATGACGTTGGCCGATTTATCGGAAAATTCGATACTCGCGCGGAGGCTGAGGAGGAAGCCTTCAGGCGCAGGCCCTGGCCTCGTTTCGGGATATGACTAAGCTGCCTGTTGGGCGTTAAGCCACGACTGTCGAAGCTTCATAAGCTCCCGGAAACGCTCTTTCTGTTTTTCCGTACCAACAGACATAGCCCGGTGCGCGTAGCAACCGATCATACTGATCAGGCTCACTGAGCCATGTTTGTCATCAAATTGGAGAAGATAATCGATCGTCCGAATATTGAGATCGACCTGCTTCTCGTCGCTCCAGTCTTTCTTCCACGTCACGCGTTTTCTTCCGTCGACGATCTCGATATCGTAAGGAAACAGGTCATCTCCCGGTTTGATCGGCTCAATCATGTTACCCTCCTATCTGCTTCAATAAGGGTGACAGAATTTGAGACCGGCGCAATGCCGCGACATGGGCTCACCTCGCAGCCGATCCGTCAAATGAGACAGCATCGACTCCAACGCAATGCCAGCCTGAAGCTATGCCCCACCACAACGGTGTTGTGAGTCCGACAACGTCCAAGCCTCACCCGTCCTCAGGTTTTTCGTATTGTATACTCGTCCCCGGTTGTCGCCGGGAGGGCAGTCCTTAGGAATTTCGACCAAGCACATTCTGACCTTGTCGCCGATCTTGGACCGCTGGGCCGATGTCTCTTTGGCATAGGAAACTTGAAAGCCGCCGTTTTCGAAAAGAATTGATGTTCCGGGATCAAAGCCATCCTTTGGTGGCGACGGTGATAGGGCTTGCCCGAATCTATCGGAAATCTTTCGAATCGCTGTTTCGACGCACTGGCCTACCTGCTGAGGCAAGTTTGACGACGCTCGATGGGCATCAGTATTCGGAGTTGGTCCGTCGTTCTGTCCGCACTTCAAATACTTTGCAGATGGATAACGCCCTTCCTTGATCTCAATCGTATTGGAATCGACAATCTTTAAAACATAGCGCCTTTTCCGAGGGCCTGGCCGACCTCCCCCTTCGCCGTCACTGTACCATCTGTCGACCACATCAAAACTGCTATCAGACAGACGCCGAATGGAGATGTTCGGCGTCATATCATCCGCGTAGCCGCCGAAGTTGTAACGCTTGGAGCCGCGAAAAACGATTATTTCGCTCCCGCCAATCGCATCGCCGGTCAGTTTGGAAAGCCCAAGCCGACCGTACGCTTCGCATGCTTTCTTCTGAGTGCTGGGAGGATCGCCAGAACTCATATAAACCCAGGCGCCCTTCACGGGATAGTCGTCAGCAATCGCCGGATAGATCGCGCATAGCGTACCAGCAACCCAAAAACTCAAACCAAGAATGCTTTGCTTCACTACCATTATAGCCCACCATATTCACAAGATGACCAGTACATAAATATCGCTGTTGCCCGAACACTCTGTCGCCTGGACAACGATCTATCACCGGCGAAGATCAGAACCTATCTCTGCCCGCATTGTTGACATCCATAAACGGTTGAACAAGCCAGCCACCTCCGTAACCTTGAAGGTCAGCGCCTCCGTGCAAAGTATCCAGCGCAGATCTGATACCAGCACGCGTTTTTCTCCGGACGTTCATCCCATCCCGGCAAACAAAGTACGACACGGCGAAATTTCTCATTGCAGAGACCGTGATTTGCCAGCATGCGAGGCTCGCCAAAGAAATAGGGTTGAATCTTACGATCCTTGGTCCATGCTGGCACCGCAGCCCAATCTGCATTGCCTCTATTTGCGCTCAGTTTTCCAACCGCACATGACTTCCAATTCGAGAGGATGATCGTGTGCTTACAGTCTTCCGCTCGTGCGGAAGACATCGCGCAGATACTTATGATAATGGCCAGAAGTCCGCACTGTGTTCTGGAGAGTAACGGCGTCAATTGAAACAGGGTGTTTGATTTCATTTTCGAGCAAACCTTGATCGTGTGAAAAAGCGCCGCGATATAAGGAGCGCAATTCCTCCTACTTCTGCTCGAAAAGGATCTTGCGGTAGATGTCGGAGAACCACTGATCGTCGGACGCTCCAGCAGAGCCGGACGGCGACGGTGCGACGTGGAATCGAATGGTTCGTCCTAAGAACTCTGCCCTGCAGAATTCATCGGTGTACTGCTCATCCGTATCCGCCTTCGCCTTCCTTTTGGCATTTGCATCCAGAAACAGACGACGATAGGGCTCTGCCATTTCCTTAGGGAGGCAACTCGCAAGAACCTTGCCGAAGAACCAGTTCGAAGCTTGCACACTGGTGAAAACCACGCGCTCGATCTTCGCTCCGGCTTGAAGTACCGCAGGAAAATTCATGAACGTCGTACGGCTGTCGTTCAGGTCGAGGTCCGCATCCAGAGCGGTTACTGGCTTGTCTTTCTTCCGGACATAGGTCTGAAGGACGTCGTGCATCCAGATGCGGTGGCGGAGCAGATACTCTTGCATAACTGCCTCCGTATTCTCACGCTGGGCATCGTCACTCCCAGGTTCGGCGAAGTCCGGCTCCTTCGCAGCCCGCTTCAAGTAGCTCCAAAGCATGTTGTGCTCGGACCCGTAGAAGAAATCGGCATCCAGACCGTCTCTGGGTCCCTCATGTTGCGAACGCGGCTTGGAGAAACGTGACGGCGGCGCGGTTCCGACGATCAAGAGCGTCGTGTTGGGAGGAATGTCGAGCGTGTTGTAAGGGTGGGTTTCGAGTTGGGGAATAGTATTTAAATCATCCATTGTTCAATCCTTTAAGTGTGCTTTTGGCTAAATCACGCTACGAGCGTCATCCAATCCCGGAACGAGACAACTCCGCAAGTGGGAAGTGCAGAGATTTCTGCAGGTGTCTTTCGCAAGAAGACGTCTGCGATCTCGCCAACCAGATTCGTGGTCCGCTCGTAGTGGGGTTCTTTGTCTCTGAAATAATGGGGAAGCGGAATTTCAATGTAAGCATCGCAATGCTTGGCAAGCTCTGTCTGACGTTCCTTCAGGTAAGTCGTGAACTCTTCAGGATAAAAGTCAGGTTCTTCGTTTTCGTCAATGATCGAGAAAGAAACGATGCGGTCGTAGTGGGTGCGAAGCGCAGGCAGGATTTCGTCCCAATCGGTTGAAAGGTAGAAGGCAACCGAGTCCAGATTGACGATTGCGGAAGTTGTCTTTGGATTCCTTGCGGATTTGGTGGCCAAAACGGATCGTATTCTTTCTAGAATGTCGGTTATTCCCTTGATATGAAGGACACAATGACTGGGATGGTCCAGCGGATTAAAGTCAAAGTGTTTGGGGATCGACTGATAGAGGTCGGCAATGCCCTGCACGGCCCTGGACGGGGAGATGTCGTTGTCCATGATTACGACCTTGCGACAGCCCTTGGGCAGGCGTGTTTCGTAGAGGTGACCGACGTTGATTGTCCAGTAATCGACGGTATTGATGTTCTCGTCAGAAATCTCGCCCCCTTCGCAAGCGATGATGCAGGTTTCCAGATATTCGATGAATTCGTCGTCACTCTGAATGGCGGCATTCGCTGCAGCCAGCATCAAGTGCGAAGGAAGGGAAAGGGTCACAGCACCGGCGGCCAATCCTTGAAGAAAATTGCGACGGATGATCATTGTTGCCTCCTTATGGCGTGTCGGCCGGAATGGATTGCGTCAGGCACCGGATTCCCCCGCCGCCAGATGCAATGTGATTGATGCGCAGCATCCGGATGGAGCGTCCCGGAAAGGATCGCTGAAGGACGTCCGCGGCCATCTCGTCACGTTCCCGATCCCCGAATGAAGCGGTGACTACGGCACCGTTGGCGAGGTAGGCGTTGAGATAGCCTGGCGCCCAATTGGGACCCCGAAAGCGCCACCGACGCTTCCGTGGCGCGGCGACAAATTCCACATGCACACGACGGCCCGAGACATCGCGTGCCTGTTTCAACAGGATGGCGTCGTGCGATCTCCAGAACGGGGCTTCGACGTCGGGGTCGCGTATTCTCTCAACGAGCACGCGACCGGGAGACGTCATCAGGACGTATCCATCGACATGACCGTGCGTCAGCGGCTCGGCAGGGTCGCCTTCCAGCCACACGACGGCCTCAATGCCGAAGGACCTGAACTCCCGTTCGAGCCGCAGTTGCGTGGAGGTTCCAGGAGATGGACGATTGCGACGAGGATGAAGAAGGCAGCTTCGGGTCGTTACCAGCATCCTTTGCCCGTCGGTCAGGAGGGCGCCGCCTTCCGCCACGAATGACGATCGCACGTAGCCGGTCTTCAGAATCGTAGACAGTTCGAAGCCAAAGCTTATTCCGTTCCGACGAACGCGAGCTGCGGATGCCGCGAAGTCGATCGGATTCCAGTCGATGGCGACGACGCCCTTTCCGGAAACGGCGAACGTCGGCGCTGCATCACGCATCCACATGTCGGTGACGGGGGCTTCAACGATCTGGACGTTGCCTCCCTCGAAACGCGCGCGGGCTTCGCGGACCAGTGCCGACGGCGTCAGAAGGAGGACAGTCTCGAATTCGGAGATCGTTCGAATGATCGTGGCAAGTTCTTCCCTGATGCAGGGAATCCACTCGTCCCAAATCTCGGGAACGGCCCATGACATCAGGCAGGCGGAATGGGATTCCCAGTCCGCGGGCATTCGAAGGCGTCCGTAACGTGTGGTCATCTCAAGCATCGGTTTCATTCTGTAATTCGATAGGATGCCTCACACTGCAACCGATCTTCCGATGCGTCAAATTAGTTTAAATAAATCAATATGTTATTATAAATATAGATTATTTCCAATTCTGTTGGTCTCGATGAAAACGTGCCTTTGAGAAAGGTCACGTACCGCTTGAGCGATGGCCGCGACGATCTGCAGACGTCCCTTTCAATCACCCCTGCAAGACGAACGCGTGATTGGAGAATGAGCCTGGATGAGCAGATTGATTACTCGAAGGGAGTAAGCCCGCTCGAGTTTCAAAAGCGATAATGTTTTATGGAATCAATGAATTGGTCGCCGTTTGGTGGCGTTTGCTACCTAATTTCGAAAAACTTCTCATCAAACAATCGGAGGATGTTTTGAAAAAAGCACTCATTGCAAATCTCGAACATCGAGGTTCGATGGGTTAATCCGCCGTCGCAAGAGCTCTTGCTCGAAGCTGTTCGTGTGATTGCTCGCATCGCTGCGAAGCGAGATCATGAGCGCATAGCCACAAGGAAAAGAGGTCCGAGGAAGCGAGTCCTGAAGGCGTCTGATGAAAAATTCTAGACGCTCGTGAAATGAGCAAAAGCAGTCCCTTTACTCGCTACCATAATCTCGCTAAAATCAAAATTTATTGTTATATTTCAGATACTTAGCTGATTTTTGGTAGCGAGAGAGGGACTCGAACCCCCGACCCCAGGATTATGATTCCCGTGCTCTAACCAGCTGAGCTACCTCGCCAAATTCCCGGACGCCTTGGTTCCACCAAGGGGCACGCGAATGGCCGCATATAAAGAGGGAGCCAAATGCCTGTCAAGCAAGAGAAAGCCGAGGACGCGGATCATTTCGGGCGCACATTGGGATCGCCACCCGGACTGCCGGGCGGCGGAATCACCGGCATCGAGCCGCTGGGCGGGTTCGGTGTAGGAGCATGCATCTCGGGGTCGACGCCCGGTGGCGGGCATAACACACCATCGGACTGCGCAAGCGTATCGCCGAGTGGCTTGGCTGCTTCGCCTTGCGGATTCGAGGGCAGGACCCGGCCTTCCTGCGGCGAAACCTGCGTAGGTGCACAGCCGTTCGTTGTGCGGTCAAGGTTGGATGGTGCGGTTTGCGCCTGCGGCGTTGCAGGTGCTGGAGCAGCATGCGCCAGCACGCGTGTCGACATGGCTGCCGTCGCGCAGACAATCGCCGTGAGAATGATCGATATCCGCATGACGGCTGAACGGTTTCCGCGCGCGGATGTTCCGGCGCGGAATCAGAGCTTGCGGTAACGGATCAGGGAGAAATGTCCCATTGGCGGCATCGGCCGCCGCTCGATCAATTCGATGCCGCCATGGCGAGATGCCCAGTTGACGAGACGGGCCCACGGGAACTCAGGCCGCCAGCCGAGGCGCCGTGCGATTGGCGCAAACGCCAACTCGAATAATTTGCGCGGGCCGCTTTCCGCGCCGATGTGGTTCACCAAAATCAGTTCGCCGCCGGGCTTCAGCACGCGCACGAAATCATCGAGGGTTGCTTCCGGTTCGGGGACGGCGGTGACGACATATTGTGCCACCACGGCGTCGAACGTGCTGTCGGCGAACGCCAGATGCTTGGCGTCCATCACCGACAAGGCTTCCACATTGGTCAGGTTCAGCGTGCGTGCGCGTTCGCGGGCCTTGCGCAGCATCGGCTCGGAAATATCCACGCCGCAGATTTTCGTGGTGCGCGAATAGTCGGTCAGCGACAGACCGGTACCGACTCCGACATCGAGAATGCGCCCGCCGATCTGATCGGCCAGAGCGATCGTGGCCTTGCGACCGGCATCGAAGACTTGTCCGAAGACGAGATCGTAAATCGGTGCCCAAGCGGCATAGGCCTTCGCCACTCCGGCGCGATCGATGTCGTTACCCACGATGTGTCGAAACCCCTAGATTGCGGCGGAGGCCGCAAGGTGCTGGAAATCGGTTTTGTCGGCGTGATTGAACGCGTGCGTGATGAAACCGCCGCCAAGCACGCGTGCCTGTCCGGTGGGGGCATCATAAAACACGCAGGCCTGTCCGGGAGAGATGCCTTCCTCGCCGGCGAGAAGCTCGACTTCACAAGTGCCGCCGTTCATCCGCAGATGGGCCGCCTGGGGCGGGCGCGTCGAGCGCACCTTGATGTAAAGATCACGGCCTTCGCTTGCCGCATGTTCGAACGAGCCGTCACCAATCCAGTTGATGTCGCGCAGCGTGATGACGCTCTTGCGCAGTGCCGCTCGCGGGCCGACGATCACCTTACGAGAGGCGGCATCGAGCGCGACGACATACAGCGGTTCTGCCGCAGCAATGCCGATACCGCGCCGTTGGCCGATGGTGAAGTTCACGATGCCCTGATGCTGACCGAGCACGCGGCCGCGCAGGTCGACGATGTCGCCCGGCTGCAGCGCATTCGGCTTCATCCGTTCGATCACGTCGGTGTAGCGGCCGGTCGGCACGAAGCAGATGTCCTGGCTGTCGTGCTTTTCCGCGACCGGCAGGTCGAAGCGGCGCGCCAGTTCGCGGGTCTGGGCCTTGGTCATATCGCCGAGCGGAAAGCGCAGATCGTTGAGCTGATCCTGCGTCGTTGCGAACAGGAAATAGCTCTGGTCGCGGTCGGCGTCGGCGGCGCATACCATGGCGCGCGAGCCGTCCGGCTGCCGCCGCGAGGCGACATAATGTCCGGTGGCGAGCGCCTTTGCGCCAAGTTCGCGGGCGGTGGCGAGCAGATCGCGGAATTTGACCGAACGGTTGCACTCGATGCACGGAACCGGCGTTTCACCTAGCACGTAGCTTTCCGCGAAGCGGTCGATCACCGACTCCCGAAAGCGGCTTTCATAGTCAAGCACGTAGTGGGGAATGCCGATGCGCTCGGCGACATCGCGGGCGTCGTGAATGTCCTGTCCCGCGCAGCAGGCGCCCTTGCGGTGGGTTGCGGCGCCATGGTCGTAAAGTTGCAACGTGATGCCGATGACGTCGTAGCCCTCGGCCTTCAACAGCGCGGCCGTGGTCGATGAGTCGACGCCACCTGACATGGCGACGACCACGCGCGTGCCGGACGGCGGCCCTTCGAGATCGAGACTGTTGAGCATCACATTGATCCAAAGGCGCGAAAGGCCGCGCCCTGTCTAGGTACTTTATTATAGTTGGGAAGGATGGGTGGCAATTGGAACGGCTTGGTCCGGCAAAACTTGCCCGGAAGGCAGAAAAAACAGGCTCAGACGGCGTTGGGTCAGAGACTGGCAATCTTCTAAGATATTGTTTCTAATTGATATATTTCGATGTGGCGGTTGGCCCGGTCCTTGCTGTGAATGAAGCAGGTACCTTTGCGAGAACCAGTCCTGTGTTGAACGTCGCGCACGATCCAGCCGTCAATTCCCAAGTTTACAACCACCGCGCTCCGTCCAGGCAGGATCAGGGCGGGTTTCCGGATGATTTCGGCTCCCTCGTCGACAGCAATGCGGCGGCAGCCGATCGCGATCTTCCCGCGCCATCGTCCCAGGACAGGGCGGCCCGTCCGGCCGACAACAATCATGACCGTCCCTCGCGAAGCGATGACGGGAATGCCGATCGTGCCGCAGATGCACGGGAGGCTGCGCCGCGTACCGGCGTTTTCGATCAAAAGGGAAAGAAATCGCCGGCGCATGCAGAGGCGAGCACGGCGAAAACCAGTCTGAGCGAGGGAAAATTCAAGCCCAAGCCGAAGGATGCCGCGGCGGATGGAGCATCGTCCGATACGGATAAGACCGAGCAGACCACTGCCGATCTCACCAATCCGAATGCGGTTGCGCTCACGGCGTCCACGCCGTCGCCGGAGACGGCCACCAAGGCTGACGGCACATCGTCCGATGTGTCCGCCGAGACGGCGCCGTCTGTCACGAGCGTTTCAGTGGCGCTTGCGGCGGAAGCGTCTGCGGCCAAGGGCGGCGATAACGGTATGGATGCGAAGACGATTGCCGCCACCAAACCGGGAATCGATCAGACCGCCGGGCATTCATCGTCCGAAAAGTCGAAGGCCGATCAGGCGCTGGCCGTTGCCGATGGTGCAAGAGTTGGCGATGGTGCAGATACGGCCGCGCTCTCTACGATCCAGTCTCAGCAGGTTGCAACAGCCGGTGCCGCGCCCGCTTCTGCCGGGGGCGTCAAGACCGAAGCCGTGGCGGGTGTCGGGAACGGCAAGTCCGCGAAACAACCTGCAAAAACGGCTGATGGAGACGAGACAGGCACAAAAGCCGTGACCGACGCCACGTCTTCCGGCGACAAGTCAGCCGCTTCTTTATCCGATGATGCGAATGCCGATAGCGGCAAGAGTGATGCCGCTGTGGCGACAGCGGATAAGGGAACCGCGCCTACCGCTCCCACGCATGATCAGCGTGGTGGCGAAGTTCAAAACGCGAAGCCGGATGTCAGCTTCCAGGCGGCTCTCGATCTGCAGGCACCTGCCACGCAACAGCCGCAGACCCAGCAGCAATTCACGGTGACGACGGCAGGGCCGACGGCATCCGTGCAAATCACCAGTATTCCGGTGCCGGTCAACGGGCTTGCGGTCGATATCGCAACGCGTGCGGCAGCGGGCAATACCAGCTTCCAGATCCGCCTCGATCCGGCCGAACTTGGCCGTATCGACGTGCGCCTCGACGTGGACAAGCATGGCCGGGTGACCTCGCATCTTACGGTGGACCAGCCGGCGACGCTCGACATGCTGCGTAGGGATGCGCCGCAATTGCAGCGTGCGCTGGAGGATGCCGGTCTCAAGACCGGCGACGGCGGATTGCAGTTCAGTCTGCGCGATCAATCACAGCAGGGAGGTCAGGGTGATGACGGGCAAGGCCGCCATTCGCAGCGCCTGATCGTCTCTGAAGAAACTCCAACCACGCCGCAGACTGCGGGCGCGAGCTACGGGCGGTCGTCCGGCTCGAGCTCCGGCGTCGATATCAGCATTTAAGGACAAGTCATGTCGGTTGATGCAACATCGCCAGCACCCGTTACATCGGCTCCGGCCACGACGACGAATACCGGTTCGTCGTCGTCGAGCAGTTCAAGCACCAGTTCGACGGGTATCGCGGATAATTTCCAGACGTTCCTGACGCTGCTGACCACGCAGTTGCAGAACCAGAATCCGCTCGATCCGCTGGATACCAACCAGTTCACGGCCCAGCTTGTGCAGTTCGCGCAGGTCGAGCAGCAGTTGAAGGCCAACGATCAGTTGAGTTCGTTGGTGGCGCTGCAAAAGACGGCACAATCAACGCAGGCGCTGAGCTTCGTCGGCCAGACCATCTCGGTCGATGGCTCCACCGCCGCGTTCAATGGCTCGGCGACGTGGAATTTCAATGCCGCCGCCGATGCGAACGCGGTCGTTACGATTGCGGCCCCGAACGGACAGACCGCCTTTACAGGCAGCTATTCGCTAAAGGCCGGCCCGGCCAGTTTTGTCTGGGATGGCGTTGGTAATGATGGCGCCCAATGGCCGGCGGGCAATTATAAGCTGACGGTCACCGGTAAGGACAATTCGGGCAAGGATGTCACGGTGACGACCGAAGTGCAGGGCATGGTGGACTCCGTGGATATGACGTCGAGCCCGGCGCTGCTCTCGATGGGCGGCAACAACTACACCATCGATCAGATCAAGCGCGTGGTCCGTAACGGCTCCGTCGATACTGGCAGCGGCAGCGGTGGTGGTAGCGGTAACAGCGGCGACAGTAGCAGCGGTAGCGATGGCAGTAGCGGGTCGGGAGCTACTTAAATACCGCATTCCTCGGGTTAATGGTTTTGACCCTGCTTCCCAAGAGGCAGGGTTTTTCATTTTTGAGGCCTGATTTCAGGAAGGCTGCATTCGAGGCTTAGGCTTAGGCAAATTTTAAGCGGCTCAGGGTACCTTGTTCCCACGAGTGCAGTTTGAGTTTGTGAGTACGCCATGACAGAACCCCACCGCCCGAGGGTGAAGTATGTCATCGGGCCCGATGGTAGCCCGCTGACGATTGCCGATCTTCCGGCGCCTGGTACGAAACGGTGGGTTATCCGCCGTAAAGCCGAAGTCGTAGCAGCCGTGCGTGGCGGCCTTCTTTCTTTGGAAGAAGCCTGCAGCCGCTATACGCTGACGGTGGATGAATTCCTCTCCTGGCAGTTCTCGATCGACCAGCATGGTCTGGCGGGACTGCGCACCACCCGCATACAGCAATACCGCCAATAACGCCCGCTGCCTGCGGCCGGGATTTTCCGAAAATCCGCTTCATTCTGTGAGGCCGGGCTTGAGGATGTCTCAATTTCTGCCAGGCAGTTAACCGGCGTTAACCATATGGAAACCATCCCTAGGCAAATTCTGCCCAGTCGGCCCATTTCGGCCGAATCTTCGGGGTGGGTCTTTGCAAGGGCTGGTTTCATTCCTTCGCGGTATGGGTGCAGGGCGGTTGGCAGCGATGCTGGCCGTGACCATGGCTCTGCTTGGCTTTTTTGGCTTCGTCATCCTGCGGGTGACGGCCCCGCAAATGGTCACTCTTTATACCGATCTGAGCTACGACGACGCATCCGGCGTCATGAAGGAGCTCGACCGGCAGGGCATTCCCTATGAACTGAAGAACGACGGCGCCATCATCATGGTGCCGAAGGACAAGGTCACGCGCCTGCGGATGAAGCTCGCCGAGGGCGGCCTGCCGAAGGGCGGCGGGGTCGGTTACGAGATCTTCGACAAGTCCGATACGCTGGGTTCGACAAGTTTCGTCCAGAACGTCAATCATCTGCGCGCGCTCGAAGGCGAGCTTGCCCGGACCATCAAGTCCATCGATCGCATCCAGGCGGTGCGGGTGCATCTGGTGTTGCCGGACCGGCCGTTGTTCTCGCGCGAGAAGCCGGAGCCGTCGGCTGCGATCGTGGTGCGTGTGCGCGGCGCGCTTGAGGCGCAGCAGGTGCGCGCCATCCGTCACCTCGTCGCATCCTCCGTCAACGGTCTGAAAGCCCAACGCGTCTCGATCGTCGACGAGAGCGGTCAGTTGCTTGCCGATGGCTCGGGTGATGCCAACGGCATGGGCGACGTCGGTGCCGATGAGCGGCGCATTGCTTTTGAGAACCGGCTGCGCAAGCAGATCGAAAGCATCGTCACGTCGGTGGTTGGTGCCGGGCGCGCGCGCGTCCAACTCGCGGCCGATTTCGATTACAACAAGGTCACCGAGACGTCGGACAAGTTCGATCCGGAAGGACGCGTACTACGCTCGAGCCAGACGCGCGAGGAATCCGCCGCGACGTCGAACGGGCAGAATGGTCAGGTCACCGTCAATAACGAAATGCCCGGCAATCAGCAGCAGAATGCAGCGAATTCGGGCAGAGACCAGAGCAAGAAGAGCGAGGAAATCAACAATTACGAGATTTCCCGCACCACCAAGACGGAAGTGACCGAGGCAGGCCGCGTGCAGCGCATGTCGGTCGCGGTGCTGGTGGACGGCACCTATTCCAAAAATGAAAAAGGCGACATGGTCTATGCGCCGCGCAGCAAGGAAGATCTCGAGCGCATCGCCACGCTGGTGCGTTCGGCGATCGGCTTTGAAAAGAACCGTGGCGATCAGGTTGATGTCGTCAATCTGCGCTTCGCGGAAGCTCCTGCGACCGTAACGCTGCCCGAGCCGACCGGCTGGTTGAGCGTGTTCCAGTTCACCAAGGACGATGTGATGTACTTCATCGAGCTTGGCGTGATGTCGCTGCTCGCTATCGTCGTGGTCTTTATGGTCGTCCGGCCGCTCGTGAAGCGTGTGCTGGCCGAAGATCCCGTGGCTGCCAATACGGTGCCTGCGCTGCCGGAGGTTGAGCCGGCCGCCGTCGCAGGGCCGGTGCATACCGCAGCAACCGCGCAGATGATCGATGTCGCGCAGGTGCAGGGACAGGTGCACGCGCAATCCGTTCACCGCGTCGGTGAGTTGGCCGACCGCAATCCGAACGAAACCGTTTCCATCATCCGTCAATGGCTGACAGAGCAACCGGCGTAAGACATGGCATCCGTACCGGCCCAACAGAAACCCGATGATATCGCTGCCGTTGTCGCGACGCTTGCCAGCCGTCAGAGCGGACGCGGGACGCCGCCCGCGGCGCCGTTGAGCGGGCCCAAGCGCGCGGCGATCATGATGCTGGCGCTGGGCGAGCAATATGGCAGCAAGGTCTGGTCGCTGCTCGATGACGACGAAGTGCGCGAATTGTCGGCAGTGATGTCCTCGCTCGGCACCATCGAGGCGAATGTTGTCGAGGACCTGCTGCTCGAGTTTGTTTCGCGAATGTCCGCCTCCGGCGCGCTGATGGGCAATTTTGATGCGACGGAACGGCTGTTGCAACAATACCTTCCTTCCGAACGTGTCACCGGCATCATGGATGAAATCCGTGGCCCGGCTGGCCGCAATATGTGGGAGAAGCTCTCCAACGTTCAGGAAGAGGTGCTCGCCAACTATCTCAAGAATGAATATCCGCAGACGGTTGCGGTGGTGTTGTCGAAGTTGAAGCCGGAACATGCCGCGCGTGTGCTGGCGATCCTGCCCGAGGACATGGCGCTGGATGTTGTCAACCGCATGCTGCGCATGGAGGCGGTGCAGAAAGAAGTCATCGAACGTGTCGAAAGCACGCTGCGCACCGAATTCATGTCGAACCTGTCGCAGACCCGCCGCCGCGATGCTCATGAGGTGATGGCGGAAATCTTCAACAATTTCGATCGTCAGACCGAGACCCGCTTCCTCACCGCGCTGGAAGAGGAAAGCCGCGAGGCGGCCGAGCGCATCAAGTCGCTGATGTTCACCTTCGACGATCTGGTCAAGCTCGATGCCGGTTCGGCCCAGACGCTGATGCGCCATGTCGACAAGGACAAGCTCGGCGTCGCGCTGAAGGGCGCCAACGATGCCGTACGCGAATTCTTCATGGGCAACATGTCGACCCGCGCCGCGAAGATGCTGCAGGACGACATGGCTGCGGCCGGTCCAGTGCGGCTGCGCGATGTGGATGAAGCCCAGGCCCTTCTGGTGAATCTAGCGAAGGATCTCGCCGCCAAGGGCGAGATCATGCTGCAAAAGAATCGTGCCGACGACGAGCTGGTGTATTGATGAGCGCGCCCGCGAAATTTCTGTTCGATATGGACTTTGCCGCTCCGGCGAATACCGAGCGGCAGGCTTCGCGTGCGGAAATCGCCCAGATGGTCGCGGATGCCGAGGCGCGCGCGTTTCGCGATGGATTTCAGGCGGCCCAGAAAGAGGCGAGCGTGGAAAGCGACCGCCGCTCCGCGCTGGCGATGGAGGAAATCGCCATCGCCATGCGTTCGCTCGCCGGAAATTTCAAGGGCATCGAAGGGCGGGTTGAGACCGAGGCTGTGGATGTGGCCGTGGCGGTGGCGCGGAAGCTGTGCAGTGAGCTTGCGGCGGCCGAACCGCTCGCGGAGATGATGGCGCTCGTTGCCGATTGCTTGCGCCATCTCACCTCGACGCCTCATATCGCGATCCGGGTCAATGATGCGTTGTATGACCGTGCGCGCGAGCGGATTGAGGATCTGGCGCGCCGCAGCGGATTCGAGGGGCGCCTGGTTATTTTGGCGGAGCCGGACATCGCCATTTCGGACTGCAAGATCGAATGGGCGGACGGTGGCTGCACGCTCGATCGTGCAGCGACGGATGCCAGGATCAGCGAATTGGTGGAGCGCTACATGGCCGCTCGCAATCAGGCCGGAGATTTGGCCGGGAGAGACTCATGAGTGATACTGATGGACAGGGGCAGGTGCCGTTGCCGGACCTGAACGAGACCGAGGCTCCGCCGCTCGATCAGGCCAGTTATTCGGAAGACGAAGAGCGCAGCGCGCGCATCGCGTCCGATCTCGAGGCGGTGTTCGACGTTCCGGTGCAGGTGTCGGCGGTGCTTGGCCGCTCGAAAATGGATGTCAGCGATCTTCTCAAGCTTGGTCCGGGGACGGTGCTCGAACTCGATCGCCGCGTCGGTGAAGCGATTGATATCTACGTCAACAATCGTCTGGTGGCGCGGGGTGAAGTTGTTCTCGTGGAGGACAAGCTCGGCGTGACCATGACGGAAATCATCAAGGCTGAACGCGCGTAAGTGCGCGATGAACCAAACCGAACGCCGGAAATGGCGCGATACTGACAGGAGCAAATCATGCGGCTTCTCATCGTCGGGACCCTGAAGGGGCAGCTGACAACCGCAACCAAGATCGCGATGGACAACGGCGCGAGCGTGACGCACGCCGAGGACATCGAACTGGCGATGCGGGTGGTGCGCGGCGGCAAGGGCGCCGACCTGCTGCTGGTCGATGTCGCCGTCGATATCCGCGATCTGGTGATGCGACTCGAGGCCGAGCACATTCATGTGCCGATCGTGGCCTGCGGTATTACCAATGATGCACGCGCGGCGGTTGCGGCGATTCACGCAGGCGCGAAGGAATACATCCCGCTGCCGCCCGAGCCGGAACTGATCGCGGCTGTGCTGGCTGCGGTCGCCAATGATTCGCGCGATTTGATTTATCGCGACGAAGCCATGGGGAAAGTGGTCAAGCTCGCGCAGCAGATCGCGGGCTCCGATGCTTCGGTGATGGTCACCGGCGAGTCCGGCACCGGCAAGGAAGTGCTGGCGCGCTATGTCCACAGCCGTTCGGCGCGGGCAAAGAAGCCGTTTATCTCGGTCAACTGCGCCGCCATTCCGGAGCATCTTCTGGAATCCGAATTGTTCGGCCACGAGAAGGGCGCCTTCACCGGCGCGATCGCGCGGCGCATCGGCAAGTTCGAGGAGGCGACCGGCGGCACGTTGCTGCTCGACGAAATCTCGGAAATGGACGTGCGGCTGCAATCGAAGCTGTTGCGTGCCATTCAGGAGCGGGTGATCGACCGCGTCGGCGGCACCAAACCAGTGCCGGTGGACATCCGCATCATCGCCACGTCGAACCGCAATCTCGCGGATGCGGTGCGCGAAGGCACGTTCCGCGAGGACCTGCTGTTTCGCCTCAATGTCGTCAACCTGAAAATTCCGGCGCTGCGCGAACGTCCGGCGGATGTTCTGGAATTGTCGCAGCACTTCGCGCAGAAATACGCCAATGCTAATGGTGTGGCGGTGCGTCCGCTGTCGGTCGAAGCCAAGCGCGTTCTCACGGCGAACCGCTGGCAGGGCAACGTGCGCGAGCTGGAAAACACCATCCACCGTTCGGTGCTGATGGCGCAGGGCGACGAGATCGGTCCCGAGGCAATCCTGTCGCCGGATGGCGACCGGCTCGACCTCGCCAAGACTGCTCCGGTCGTTGCCCATGCGACGTTCGCTGCGGAGCAGGTGACGCGCGCGTTGGTTGGGCGCACCGTGGCGGATGTCGAGCGTGACCTCATTCTGGAAACACTCAAGCACTGCCTCGGCAACCGCACCCATGCGGCGAATATTCTTGGCATTTCGATCCGCACATTGCGTAACAAGCTCAACGAATATGCGGACGAAGGACAGCCGATCCCGCCGCCGGGCAATGGTGAGATGCGCGGCGTGGCCGCGGCCTAACCTTCAATCGCAATCGGTTTGAAACGGCGGCTTCGGCCGCCGTTTGTTTTGGCAGACGTGGCTGGAATTGGGCCGCGTCCCATTGATGCGGGGGGATTCAGCGTGTTGCGGAAGGTTGCGAATTTGGCGCATAATCGGCGCGATCTTGGGTGGTCTTTCCGGCGATCGTATTAACGCGCCGGCCTGCCGGAGATAGCTGATCTGGTCACTGAGAAATCATGGCGAAGATCGGATGCGGCGGACACCACACTGGCGATTTTGCACTGACACCTTCAATGGCGGTTTTGCCGCGGCAGCGATGAAAACGCTCATCATCGATAATTACGACTCTTTCACTTATAATCTCGCCGACCTGATTGCAGACATCAATCAGTGTGCGCCGCTTGTGGTGATGAACGACGCCGCGACGTGGGATGTGATTGCGAAAGAGTCGTTCGACAATATCGTGATCTCGCCGGGCCCCGGCCGGCCGGATCGAGCGAAGGATTTCGGCCTGTCGCGCGACGCGCTGCTGAAGGCCGACGTTCCGGTGCTGGGCGTGTGCCTCGGTTTTCAGGGGCTGGCGATGGCGTCGGGCGGAAGGCTCGTCCACGCACCGTCGCTGGTGCATGGCGAAGCATCGCTGGTGCGCCATGACGATGATTCGCTGTTCGCGGGAATGCCATCGCCCTTCGCTGCCGGACGCTATCATTCCTTCATGATCGAGCGGCCGTTGCCGCCGCACCTGAAGGAGATCGCATGGACCGAAGACGGCCTGTTGATGGCGATTGCCCATCGCGACAAGCCGCAATGGGGTGTGCAGTTTCACCCTGAGTCGATCCTGACGGAGCACGGCAGGCGATTGCTGGAGAATTTCCGCGATCTGTCGCGAGGCGCTGCATCTGTTTCAAAGGCGGCATCAAGCTCTCGCGAAATTCCGGCGCTCTCTAAAACGCGAAAAGCATTCTGGCGTGAATTGCCGCGCGCGCTCGACACCGAGGCGGTGTTTTGCGGAATGTTCGCCGCGTCGCCCCATGCCTTCTGGCTCGATAGCAGTCTTGTCGCGCCTGGCCTGTCGCGATGGTCGTATCTCGGCGATGCATCGGGGCCGAATGCGGAGATCGTCAGCTATGATTGTGCGGATGGATTTGTCGTCGTGGCGCGCGGCGGTGAGAGCGTGCGTCATAAGGGACATATTTTCGAATATCTGAAGACTCAGCCGCAGGCCGTATCTCAAACGCCTCCGCCGTGTCCGTTCATGGGTGGGCATGTCGGCTGGTTCGGTTATGAATTGCAGCAGGATTGCGGATCACGGGTGCGCCGTCATGCGACAACGCCGGACAGCCTTCTGATCCATTCAGATCGTTTCATCGCCGTCGATCACGCCGACGGCAAAAGTTATCTGGTGGCGATCGACGCGCCCGAGCATGAATCGCGCGCGACGCAATGGCTGGACGAGACGGAATCCGCTATCGGCCCTGTCGAGCCGCCGACGGTCGTGCCTCGTGGCACGACGCCGCTCGATGTCGTGATGGCGAAGGGCGAGCGGGCTTATCGTGCGAGCGTTGAAGAATGCCTGCATGCGATCCGGGAGGGCGAGAGCTATCAAGTCTGCCTGACGAATGAATTGTCATGCAAGGTCGATCTCGATCCGCTCGATGTCTATCGCGTGATGCGCAAGATCAATCCTGCACCGTTCGCTGCGTTTATGCGCTGGCCGGGGGGCGCGGTGCTGAGCGCATCGCCGGAGCGTTTTCTGTCGATCGATGTGAATGGCGAAGTCGAGACCAAACCGATCAAGGGGACGACGCGACGGGACGCTGATGCGCAGCGTGATCGCGAACTGCGCGAAGCCTTGCGGCAGAGCCGCAAGGACCGTGCCGAAAACGCGATGATCGTCGATCTCTTGCGTAACGATTTCTCCCGATGCTGCATGCCGGGCACGGTGCGTGTGAGCGAGTTGTTCGGCGTGGAAAGCTACGAGACCGTGCATCAGCTTGTCAGCACGGTGCGCGGCACGCTGCGGCCGGATTGTGCGATTTCTGATTTGTTGCAGGCGGCTTTTCCCGGCGGGTCGATGACGGGTGCGCCGAAATTGCGGACGCTGGAGATCATCGACCGGCTGGAAGATCGCGCGCGAGGTATCTATTCGGGTGCGCTTGGGTGGGTCGGTGACGACGGCGCGGCCGATCTGTCTATCGTCATCCGCACCATCGTCGCGCAACAGGGGCGATTCACCATCGGTGTCGGTGGTGGCGTGGTGGCGGCGTCAACACCACAGGCGGAATATGATGAGATGCTGCTGAAGGCGCAAGCCTCGATCGGGGCGCTGGTCGTGGCGGCGTTCGGTCGCTTCGATGAAAACCTTTATCGGCTTTTGGACTGCGCTCAAGCCGAGATAGAGGAGCGTGCGTCGTGACGCAGGTGTGGTTGAATGGCGCATTTTGCGACGAGCAGGATGCGCATCTGTCGATTGCCGATCGTGGCTTCACGCTGGCGGATGGTATCTTTGAGACGGTCCTCGGCATCGGCGAAAAGCCGATGTGGCTTGCCGAGCATCTGCGCCGGTTGCGTGACGGTGCATCCCGGCTTGGCCTGCATATGGCGTTCGATGATCAGGCCATCGAGGCGGCGGCTATCGGCCTTCTGCGCACGAACGGATTCGCGCGCAGTGCGGTCCGTATCACATTGACTCGTGGTCCGGCGGCAAAGCGTGGCTTATGGGTCGATGATCAATCATCGCCGACGTTGCTCGTTACCTGTGCGCCGTCAGCGGTCATGGCTGAATCCCAGCGCGTCGTGATTGCGCGTGCGACACGTCGCAACGAGCATTCTCCATTGTCCCGGATCAAGTCTCTCAACTATGGCGACAACATTCTGGCAAGGCGCGAAGCCTTGTCGCGGGGTGCGACCGATGCACTCATGCTGAACGGGCAGGGGCATGTCGTGTGCGCGACCGTGGGCAATCTGTTCGCGCGGATTGAGGGGCAATGGATCACGCCGCCGGTTGACGATGGCATTCTTCCCGGCATTGCACGTGCCAAAATCATCCCGTGCTTGGGCGCGAAGCAAACCTCGCTGTCCGAGGCGGATGTGCACTCCGTGGATGCGGCATTCATCAGCAACAGTCTTGGCAGCATCGATATTGTAGAGTTCGACGGTACATCGCTGCGCCCTTGCCTTGCCGGACTGCCGGTCGCGGCGCTCTACGAAACAGGGCGTGCTTGTTAGCTTGGAGGTGGATTGCCTTTAGACGAACAGAAATAACCGCGACAAAAAAGCCGGCCGCAAGGCCGGCTTTTCGTTTGCTCGACAGGTCAAAGGTTGCGCTTGGCCGCGGCGGCAGCCTTGTCAACCGCCTCCTTGGCAGCGTCCTTGGCATCGCCGACCGTTTTCTGGACGTGGCCCTTGGCTTCCTGCATCGCGCCTTCGCCCTGGAGGCGATCCGAGCCGATGGCTTCGCCGATGCCCTGCTTGGCTTTGCCGATAGCTTCGTTGGCGGTGCCCTTGATCTTGTCGGTGGTGCTTCCCATTGCAAAACTCCTTGTTTGAGAGGCTCGCGGGGGCAACCTGGGAATGCTGCGCGTGTTCCGGTGTAACAATCTGAAATAAATGAAAAATCGGCTGGAACGCTGGAAACAATGACGGAGGGGGCGAAAACGTGGCTGTATTGTGAACAGGAAAGATCGCCTGAAAGCCTCTCCCGACTTCGTATAATCTCATTCACGATGTTGAGATTCGATGCCGCGTCAGGATCAATTCAGGATTGATAGTGAGAATTTGTAAGGACAGCCGGTCCACATTTGCTCCGGTGTTTTTGAAGTCCCGCCTTGTTGTCCGCCGATGGGCTATCCTGCCCGTACCGAAAAGGACGCTTCCATGAGCTTCTCCTTCCGCCGCGATGTTCTGACGCGCCCGATCTTCGCGTGGGCGCACAAGGCGCTTCCGGCGATGTCGGATACCGAGCGCGAGGCGCTGGAAGCGGGGGATGTGTGGTGGGATGCCGATCTGTTCACCGGCAATCCGGACTGGTCGAAGCTTCTGGCGAACGTGCCGGCGAAACTGACGGACGAGGAGCAGGCGTTTCTCGCAGGTCCGGTCGAAGAACTCTGCGCCATGGTGGACGACTGGAAGGTCAACTGGGAATGGCGCGACCTGCCGCCTGATGTGTGGGCCTTCATCAAGGCCAACAAGTTTCTCGGCATGATCATCCCGAAGGAATTCGGCGGGCTCGGATTCTCGCCGTTCGCGCACTCGGAAGTGATCCGCAAGATCTCGTCGCGCTCCGTCACCGCCGCCGTCACGGTGATGGTGCCGAATTCGCTCGGGCCGGGCGAACTGTTGATGAAGTTCGGCACCCGCGCGCAGCAGGACAAATGGCTGCCGGGATTGGCGGCTGGCCGTGAAATTCCCTGCTTCGGGCTCACCAGTCCGGAGGCAGGCTCGGACGCCGCGTCGATGATCGACACCGGCGTGATCTGCAAGGGCAGTTTTGAGGGACAGGAGGTGCTCGGCATCCGTCTCAACTGGCACAAGCGCTACATTACATTGGGCCCGGTCGCGACGCTGCTCGGCCTCGCCTTCAAGGCGCGCGATCCGGATCATTTGATCGGTCAGCAGGACGAACTCGGCATCACGGTCGCGCTGATCCCGACCCATCTGCCCGGCGTCACCATCGGCCACCGTCATCTGCCTGCGATGCAGGTGTTTCAGAATGGCCCCAACTGGGGCAAGGACGTTTTCATTCCGATGGA
>Ga0153956_1001259_pt1 | contig 23161 bp, 21 predicted proteins | sample TSFL040MetaG_FD_104704 | JGI IMG/M metagenome (GOLD analysis project Ga0153956, IMG submission 104704) | Attine ant fungus gardens microbial communities from Florida, USA - TSFL040 MetaG | ecosystem: Host-associated > Fungi > Mycelium > Unclassified | place: USA: Florida, Wekiwa Springs... | reverse complement strand
CGGCGCTTCGTTCTGCAATTTCATCAGCTCGGCGGCATATTCCGCCGGCAGCGCGTCCGGGATCGTCGCCAGCAGCTGCGCGACCTTCATGATCGGGCCCTTGAGCCCGCCGAGCGCCGCCGCGAGCTCCATCGCGTTGCGGCCGCGGTCGAGCGTCACACCGAACAGCCGCGCGCCCGCCATTTTCGCGGCGACGCCGCCGACATTCGTGCCCACGCGCGCATAGCGCGCGGCGCGGGCGGAAAAGCGGTTTCTTTCGTCGTCGATCTCGGACATCGCGTGCAACATAAGGCTGCATCGCAAAAATGGTAGCAAGGAAAGGCGTTATTATTCGTCATGCCGGGACGCAGCAAAGTCGGGCCTGCCCGACTTCGCCTTTTAAATACAAGTCGGCAACCCGCCGGCTTGCGAAGTCCGGACCGGGAATGACGGATGTCCGGCCCCACAATTGCCATTTGAGCGCGCGCTAACAGCGGAACTTCAAGCAGGAGTTTCCGATGCGCACTTTATTGACGCTGATTTCCCTCGCCGCTGCCCTTCCCGCGCTTATGCAGCCCGCGTTTGCCCAGCCCGCGCCGCCTCCCCCGCACGAGCGCGCGACGATCACGGTCAACGGCGACGGCAGGAGCGAGTCGCCGCCCGATTATGTCGCGATCAGCGCCGACGTCGTCACCACGGCGTCCTCGCTCGAAGCCGCGAGCAGGAACCATCGCGCGCGCGCGACACGCGCCGCCGAAGCGCTGAAGAACCTCGCGGGCAAGGGCCTCGAGATCAAAAGCTCGACCTTCCGCCTGGACCGCTTCACGCCGCCCGCGATCGCCGGCAAGCCCGCGCCCGCGACGGAATTCCGCGCGGTCACGAGCTTCTCGCTCCGCACCCGCAGGATCGGGAACATCGACGATATCGTCACCGCCATCGCGGAGACCGGCCTGTTCGAAGTGCATGGATTGAACTTCGCGCTCGACGACGACAACAAGGCCATCGACGCCGCGCGCCGCAATGCCGTCGCCGACGCCAAGGCGCGCGCGACGGCCTATGCGGAAGCGGCCGGCGCGGAGCTTGGCGAAGTGCTCGAAATCACCGACTCCGACCGCCGCGTTCCCTATATGCGCGCGGCGCCCATGCTGGCTGCGGCGCCCGCGCCGAAAATGCAGGTGAACCCGCCGGAAGCGCTGACGACCAATGCCTCGGTGACCATCACCTGGCGGCTGAAGCAAAGACCCTGAGAGACTGTTTGAGAACGGCCCGTGAGAGCGGTCAGGATCGCCTCATAATTCGAGACGCCCTTCGCCGGCTGCGAGACGCGGACTTTGTTTTCTCTTTCATATATCGCTCTTCGAAGGCCAACCGGCCCCTGGACGCTTACTGCGCGGTCCAGCCGCCATCCATCGCCACCGGCACGCCGCGCATCTGCGCGGCCGCATCCGAGCAGAGGAAAACGGCGAGCCCGCCGAGTTCTTCAGGCGTGACGAATTCGAGCGAAGGCGTCTTCTCGCCGAGCAGCGCGCGCTTCGCTTCATCAAGCGAGAGCCTGTCGTTCTGCATCCGCACGTCGATCTGCTTCTGCACCAGCGGCGTCAGCACCCAGCCGGGACAGATCGCGTTGCAGGTCACGCCCGTGCGCGCCGTCTCCAGCGCCACCGATTTCGTGAAGCCGACGATGCCGTGCTTCGCCGCGACGTAAGCGGATTTCTCGGCGCTCGCGACCAGCCCGTGCGTGCTCGCGATATTGATGATGCGGCCCCAGTTGCGCGCGAGCATGCCCGGCAGCGCCGCCCGCGTCGCGTAGAAGGCGGCGGAAAGATTGATCGCGATGATCCGTTCCCACTGCTCGGGCGGGAAATCCTGCACCTTCGCGACATGCTGGATGCCGGCGTTGTTCACAAGGATATCGACATGGCCGAATTCGCCGATGGCGCGCTCGACCATCGCGATCGTCTCCTGCGGATGGCCGACATCGGCGGGGATATGGGCGGCCCTTACTTTATATTGCGAAGCGATGCCCGCCCGCAGCTTCTCGACCTCGCCCGCGTCCCCGAAACCGTTCAGCGCGATATCGGCGCCCTCGGCCGCGAGCGCCCGCGCGATGCCGAGCCCGATTCCCGACGTAGAGCCGGTGACGAGCGCCACCTTTCCCTTCAGCATGCGGCTTTCCCCCATGAACGGTCGCGAACGTCAAACGCGGTCATAAAACACGGTCATGCCCGTCCCTCGGGTCCGGCCATGACGAGAATGACGGGATAGCTCACGTCTGCGCGTCCAGCTTCTCGATCTCGCCGATCATGCTGTCGATCAGGTCGAGCCCGGTCTGCCAGAATTTCGGATCGCGCGCATCCAGCCCGAAGGGCTTGAGCAATTCCGAATGATGCTTGGTCCCGCCGGCCGCCAGCATCGCGAGATAACGCTCGGCGAAGCCCTCGTTCGATTTCTCGTAGACCGCGTAGAGCGAATTCACGAGACAATCGCCGAACGCATAGGCGTAGACGTAGAACGGCGCATGGATGAAGTGGCCGATATAGGTCCAGTAGACGTCGTAGCCATCGCCCAAGTGAATCGCGGGTCCGAGGCTCTCGTGCTGCACGTCGAGCCATATCTGGCCGAGCTGCTCGCTCGTGAGCTCGCCGTTCTTGCGCTCGGTATGGACCTTGCGCTCGAACGTATAGAACGCGATCTGCCGGACGACCGTGTTCAGCATGTCCTCGACCTTCTGCGCCAGCATCGCCTTCTTCTCGCGCGGGTCGGTGATCTTCGCGAGCAGCGAGCGGAAGGTCAGCATCTCGCCGAACACGCTCGCGGTTTCGGCGAGCGTCAGCGGCGTCGGCGCCATCAGCGCGCCGTTCGGCGCCGCCAGCACCTGGTGCACGCCGTGCCCGAGCTCGTGCGCGAGCGTCATCACGTCGCGCGGCTTGCCGAGATAATTGACCATGACGTAGGGATGCGCCGACGGCACGGTCGGATGCGCGAACGCGCCCGGCGACTTGCCGGGGCGCGACGGCGCGTCGATCCAGCGGTCGTCGAAGAAGCGTTGCGCCACCGACGCCATCTTCGGCGAGAATGCCGAATAGGCGGAGAGCACCGTGTCGCGCGCCTCGTTCCAGCCGATCGTGCGCGTCTCGACCTTCGGCAGCGGCGCGTTGCGGTCCCAGTATTCGAGCTGCTTCTTGCCGAACCACTTGGCCTTCAGCGCATAGTAGCGATGCGAGAGCCGCGGGAACGACGAGCGCACGGCCGAGACGAGCGCCTCCACCAGTTCCCGCTCGACGCGGTTGGAAAGATGCCGGTCGTCGGCGATGTCCTTGAAGCCGCGCCAGCGGTCGGAGATTTCCTTGTCCTTCGCGAGCACGTTGGTGACGAGGGTGAAGGTGCGAAGCTCGCTTCGCAGCGTCTCCGAGATCGCGTCCGCCGCCCGATGCCGCTTCTCCTCGCTCGAATCCATCAGGACGTTCAGCGCGGGCTCGAGCGGAAGCTCCTGCCCGTCGATCCTGAATTTCAGCGCCGCGATCGTCTCGTCGAACAGGCGATTCCACGCGCCGCGCCCGGTGACGGACTTCTCGTGGAAGAGTTGCTCGATCTTGTCGTCCAGCTGATAGGGCCGCTCCTTCCGCACGTCCTCGATCCACGGGCGGTAATGGCCGAACGCCGGATGCGATAGCGCCTTCTCGACCAGCGCGTCGTCGATGCGGTTCAATTCCAGCGTGAAGAACAGGAGATGCGACGACGCCGTCGTGATCTTCTCCTGCACGTCGCCGTAGAATTTCGCGCGCTTCGGATCGGTGGTGTCGCCCGTATAGACGAGTCCCGCATAGGAAATGAGCTTGCCGAGCAGGTCCTCGATCGCCTCGAAGCGCTTTGCGGCGGCAGCGAGTTTCTCGCCCGCGTCGGGCGCGGCCGCGATCGCGGCGAGCTTGCCCTTGTATGTTTCCTCGAAGGCGATGCATTCGGCGTCGCCCCTGGCAAGATCGGCCGCGACTTCCGGCGCGTCGATGCTCTTGTAGAGATCGGCCAGATTCCATTCCGGCAGCGGGCCCAATGCTTCGGGCCTGGAGACGGCAGCCGCCGTTTGGTGCGAGGCAGTAGAAGACATGATTGCTGGCCGATCCTTCATTCGCTGTACGATTCCTTCATTCCATCTTTACATATTTACGGCTTTGGCCAAGCCATCCACCGTTTCCCGCCCGCGACGGCGCCGGGATTCAGGTTCCGTTAACGAGCCTCGCCCAGAGTGGCCCGGTTTGGGACAGGCGTAAACCGGAAAGCGGAATCATGAATACGCGTATTCTCGTGGTCGACGACGATCCGGTGCAACGGCGTCTCGTGGAAGCCATGCTGACGCGCTTCGGCTACGCGCCGGAGACGCTGGAAAGCGGCGAAGCCGCCCTGAAGAAGCTCGAAAGCGACGAAGGCGCGGGCATCGCCTGCGTGATCCTCGACCTCGTGATGCCGGACCTCGACGGCCTCGGCGTGCTGAACCGCATGAAAGAGCGCGGCATCAAAGTGCCCGCGATCGTGCTGACCGCGCAGGGCTCGATCGACACCGTCGTGTCCGCGATGCGCGCGGGCGCCGTCGATTTCTGCGTGAAGCCGGTCGGGCTCGAGCGCATGCAGATTTCCGTCAGGAACGCCCTCGCCCAGGCCGCGCTCGCGGGCGAAGTGCAGCGCATGAACCGCGCGGTCGAGGGCCGCGTCGCCTTCGAGGACTTCGCCACGGCGAGCGCCCGCATGCAGGCGACGCTCAAGCTCGCGCAGAAAGCGGCCGCATCCGAAATTCCCGTCCTGCTCGAGGGCGAGTCCGGCGTCGGCAAGGAATTGCTCGCCCGCGCGATCCGCGCCGGCGGCGCGCGCGCCGACAAGCCTTTCGTCGCGGTGAACTGTGGCGCGATCCCGCAGAACCTCGTCGAGTCGATCCTGTTCGGCCATGAGCGCGGCGCCTTCACCGGCGCGAGCGAGCGCCAGGTCGGAAAATTCGTCGAGGCGGACGGCGGCACGCTGTTCCTGGACGAGATCGGCGAGCTTCCGCTCGACGCGCAGGTGAAGCTGCTGCGCGCCCTGCAGGAAGGCGAGATCGATCCGGTCGGCAGCCGCAGGCCGGTGAAGGTCGATTTCCGCCTGGTCTCGGCGACGAACCGCAACCTGCTCGAACTCGTCAAGGAAGGCCGCTTCCGCGAGGATCTGTTCTATCGCCTGCACATCTTCCCGATCATGGTGCCGCCGCTGCGCGAACGCATCGAGGACATTCCCGGACTCGTCCGCCGCTTCGTCACCCGCTTCGCCGCCGAGGAGGGGAAGCAGGTTCGCGCCGTGTCCGCCGAGGCGATCGCGCTGCTGATGGCCTACAAATGGCCGGGCAATGTGCGCCAGCTCGAGAACGCGGTGTTCCGCGCGGTCGTGCTCGCCGAAGGCGGCGAGATCGGCCCCGCCGAATTTCCGCAGATCGCGGCGCATGTGCCGGGCTTCGAAAACTTCGTGATCCCGCTGGCCGCCCCCGCCGCCGCGCCGGCCGAAACCGCCGCCTCCGCGGTGGTATTCGACGCCCCCGCTACTTCCCCGATAGGTCCCGACGCGCTGGAACTTCTGGGGGACGACCGGCATGTGAAACCCATGGAAGAACTGGAGGCCTCCGCCATCCGCTTCGCCATCTCCCACTATCGCGGCAGGATGACGGAAGTCTCGCGCCGCCTCGGGATCGGACGCTCGACCCTCTATCGCAAGCTTAAGGATTTGGGCATCGCGGAAGGGAGCGAGGAAGAAGCCGAGAAAACCGCCGATTCCCGGTCACATTGAGGTGAGTGGCCTCGAAGTGACACCTGAACATGGAATAGCTGCGCTACCTTCCTATGTCTTGATTTGAAGGGGCCCGGTCTGTCACAAGGGTTCCCTTCCGAAGGAGAACCCTGATGATGCGGCCGTCCAAAGCCAGGCTTCTTACCGGTGCTTCATTTCTCGCGATGCTGGGGGCAGGAATTCTGTCCGTCCCCGGCATTTCTTTTGCCCAGAAAATGAACCCGGGTGAGCCTTATGCGCGCGCACCGATCGCGCTCGCGCAATCGAATACCGACGCGAAGCCTGCCGAGACGAAGCCCGACATCGACAAGCTCGTGCCGATGCCCGAGACGGCCAAGGTCGCGCCGCCCGCTCCAGCGGATATCGGCAACGCGCCGCTGCCCGAGAAGGATTCCACCGCCGCTTCCGACAAGACGCCCGCGTCGCCGGAAGTCACCGTCGTGACGCCGCCGGCATCCGATGCGACGAAAGATGTTGCCAAGGATACGAGCGCAAAAGAGACAAAGGATACGGCGGAAACGAAGGACGCGCCGCCCGCCGCCACCGCGACGGTCGAGCCTGCAGCGCCTGCCGGGGCGGGAAGCAAATCCGAGCCCGCCGCCGCCGCGGAAACTCCGGCGGCACCCGTTGCAGCAACGCCTGCGCTCGCATCCGCGGACCAGGCGGTCGCCGACAGGATCAGGGATCTGCTGGCGTCGAAATCCTCGAAATATTTCGACCGCAAGGCCGAGCGCGAAGGCGTGATTTCTTTTTACAAGGATCGCAACGACGCGCCGATCTGGATCGCGAACGGCGAACTGAACGCGCGCGCGAAGGCGATGGCCGCCTATCTCAAGACCGTCGACGGCGACGGCCTCGATCCCGCCGATTACGCGACGCCTGAAGTCAAGGCAGGCGCCGACGCCGACGCGCTCGCCGACGCGGAGCTGAAGTTCACCGACGCCGCGCTCACTTTCGCCCGCCATGCCGCCACCGGCCGCGTCAGCTTCACGCGCGTCAGCAACGACATGTATTACGACCTCAAGTTCCCGCATGCGGCGGCGGTCCTCGGGAAGCTCGCTTCCAGCGACAACGCCGGCGAAACGCTCGCCTCGTATCTCCCGCAGCATGCCGCCTACAAGGCGCTCAAGGAAAAATACGCCGAGCTGCGCGCGAAGAAGGACGAAACGAAGGTCATCCGCATCGAAGAGGGCCCGCTCCTGCGGCTCGTCGACAACAAGGAAATGCAGGATCCGCGCGTGCCGCTCCTGCGCAAGCGCCTCGGCGTCACGCAGAACCCGGACAGCACGGCCTACGACCGGGACGTCGCCGACGCCGTGAAGAAGTTTCAGGCGGAGCACAAGCTCAACGCCGACGGCATTCTCGGCAACGGCACCGTCCGGGCAATGGCCGGCGGCCCGTCGCGCGAAAAAGGGCTCGACACCATCCTCGTCAATCTCGAGCGCTGGCGCTGGATCGATCACGACCTGCGCGGCGACAACTACGTGATGGTCAACATTCCGGACTACTCGCTGAAGCTCGTGCGCAACGGCGAGGAATACTGGAAGACGCGCATCGTCGTCGGCCAGCCGTCGAAGCCGACGCCGCTCATCAGCCCCGACATGAAGTTCATCACGGTCAACCCGACCTGGAACGTCCCGCCGTCGATCATCGCCAAGGAATATCTCCCGGCGCTGCGCCAGGATCCGACGGTGCTCGACCGCATCGGCCTGAAGATGACGCACAACCCCGACGGCACCGTGCGCATCTACCAGCCGCCCGGAGAGCGCAACGCGCTCGGCCGCATCCGCTTCAACTTCCCGAACAAGTTCCTCGTCTACCAGCACGACACGCCGGACAAGAACCTGTTCGCGCACGACAAGCGCGCCTACAGCCACGGCTGCATGCGCGTGCAGAACCCGATCACCTACGCCGAGAAACTGCTCTCGATGGAGCATCCGGACCAGCACTACACGGAAGCCAAGATCAAGGGCATGCTCGGCAACAACGAGATCAACGTCGACTTCCCGAAGCCCCTGCCGGTGCATCTCACCTACCAGACGGCCTTCGTGGACGAGGCCGGCAAGCTCGAATTCCGCGACGACGTCTACGGGATCGACGCGCGCATGCTGAAGGCGATGAAGTCCGACGAGCGCAAGGTCGCGGACGTCGCCGTCGAGCAGAAGGGCGTCGGCAGCGCCACGATCAGCCGCGACGAGCTTCGTTACGGCGATCCGAGCCGCGACGCGGGCTTCGAGAATGCGCGCTTCCAGAATCCCTTCCTCGCGCTTTTCGGCGTCCGGCCCGATCCGCAGCCCGAGCCGCGGAATACCCGGTATGACCGCCGGCGCGGCCGCAATGCGCAGGATGACCGCGAGGCCCATCAGCAAAACCCGGGCTTCTTCGGTCTTTTCCGCTAGGGAATTCCCGATAAACACCGCGCCCCGTTGCAAAACGGGGCGCGTTTTCTTTTGGCGGCCCTATTTCGCCCATACTCGCCGGGTACCCAAGCTCAAGCGACGGTGAGGAGGGTGGTAACTGCCATTTAACCCTTCTTTGAGAACGATCAGATTTCGTTAGCCATACGCGGCTCGGGGAAGCTGTGCGCGCGATGGTGTCATGAGCGGAACAATCGCACGTGCCATTTCGTATTGCGCGCAGAGCCGGCCTGAAATCTGTTTTCCGCAGCAGCAAATGCGCCGGCCTCGCGGCGCTCGTTCTTTTCTTCGGCTGCGAGAACCTGCAGAACGCCGTCGCCAACGGCGACACCCGCACGATTTCGTTCCATCACCTTCACACCGGCGAAGACCTCACCATCACCTACAAGGTGAACGGCCGCTACGACGAGGCCGCGCTGAAGAAGATCAACTGGGAACTCCGTGACTGGCGTCACGAAGAACCCACCCGGATGGACCCGCACCTGATCGACCTCGTGTGGGAAGTGCAGCGCGCGACCGGCAGCAAGGGCGCCGTGCAGGTCGTCTGCGGCTATCGCTCGCCCGCGACCAACGCCATGCTCCGCGCCCGCACCCGCGGCGTCGCGCAATTCAGCCAGCACATGCTCGGCAAGGCGATGGACTTCTTCCTGCCCGACGTGCCGCTCGAAAAGATTCGCGAAGTCGGCCTGCAGCTCCAGCGCGGCGGCGTCGGCTTCTACCCGACCTCCGGCTCGCCCTTCGTCCATCTCGATACCGGTAACGTCCGGCACTGGCCGAAGGTTTCCCGCCAGTATCTCGCCAAACTCTTTCCCGACGGCAAGACCGTCCATGTCCCCGCCGACGGCCGTCCGATGCCCGGCTATCAGCAGGCGCTCGCCGAGATCAAGGCGCGCGGCAGCGACGACGTAAGCCCGATCGCGCTCGCATCCGCCGGCGAAACCGCGCCGATGGCCGACGGCAACACGGTGAAGAAATTCTTCGCCAAGCTCTTCGGCAAGAAGGACGAGAGCGGCGACGACGAGGAAAGCCAGATCACGACCGTCGCCGCGCGTCCGGTGCGGCAGGACGCGGAGCCGGTCCGGACCGCTTCGCTCGACACCAGGGCCGCGCCCGCCGCGGCGGCTTCCGCGCCGATGCCCCGCCCGCGCCCGGCGGCCGAAATCGCTTCGATCGCGCAACGGCAGCCGGTGCAAGTCGCTTCCCTCGGCGATGCGCCGTTCCCGAAAGAGATCACCGGCAAGTCGCAGGGAGACAATCTGGCGCTGGGCTACGCCGCGGATTCGATCTTCGCGCCGCGCGCGCTCTCGGCGGTCGCGCCGCACGTCGCCGCCGAACCGGCTCCCGCAACCGCCGCGCCGCGCCGCGCTTCCGTCCCCGTGCATGAGGAAACGACGGCGAGCATTCCCGAATCCGGGGCGAACGACGGCGAGCTATACGCCGACGCCTCGCATCCCTCGTCCGCCATCCTCTTCGATAACCGCATGACGCAGTCGAGCGGCGAGATGCATCAGCAGAACCCGTCGATCGCGATGAAACTCGCCGCGCCCGCGCGCGTCGCGTTGCGCTCGCAGTTCAGCTTCGCGCCCGAGCAACCCGCCCTCTCCCGCTTCGCGGGCCCGGCGGTGGTCACGCTGCCGACGGTATTCTTCGGCCAGTCGGCGATGATCGGCGGCCGCACGCGCGCCGACTAGAGTCTTTTCTGTCGCGTTTTCTTCACGCGGACCGGTACCCGCTTCGCTCGAAAACGCTCTAAGTCACGCCATCCCCAGCGCGTCGCGATAAAGGTCGATCAGCGCCTCGTATTCCTTCCGCTGATCCGTGTCCTGCCGGTACATGCGGATGACCGCGCGCAGCGCCTTCACGTCGAAGCCGTCGGCCTTCGCCTCGGCGTACACTTCGCGGATATCTTCCGAAATCGCTTTCTTTTCTTCCTCGAGCTTTTCGACGCGTTCGACGAAGGATTTGAGCTTCGCTTTCGCGAAGTTGGGCGTGGCCGCCATCGCGGTCTCCGTTTCTGTCTGGATGAGAATTCTATCGGGCGATAGAATTTCGTGCTTGGTTTTTAGTGTTTGACTTCCGATTTCGCGAAGGCTGTCTTTTGCCCTGCACTCGCCTCGCTCTGATAAAGCTTTTTCCATTCCTCGTAAGGCATGCCATAAACCGCTTCGCGGCTTTCATCCTTGCTCATGGCGGCGCCCTTTTCGTCCGCGGCGTTCTTCATCCAGTTCGAAAGGCAGTTGCGGCAGAAGCCCGCGAGATTCATGAGGTCGATATTCTGGACGTCGGTCCGATCGCGCAGATGCTTCACCAGGCGGCGAAAAACCGCGGCCTCAAGTTCGATGCGGGTGCGATCGTCGATTTTACTCATGATATTTCCTTTCCCGGCGGGGAAATACGCTACATCCTAGCCCTTCACATAAGACGAATCGAGAAAAACGCTACATGGACTGGACGGAAACCAAGGCGCTCCTCACAAGAATATTCGACGCAGCCGTCGCCGCCGCGCATCCGGCGAATTGCCTCGTAAGACATCTTCCGCCGCCGCCCGCGCGCGGAAACGTCATCGTGCTGGCCGCGGGCAAGGCGGCGGGCTCCATGTCCGAGGTCGCGGAACAATATTACTTCGGCGCGGGCCTGCCGCGCGAACGCCTCTCCGGCATCGCCGTCAGCCGTCACGGCTATGGCCGCCCGCTGCGGAAGATCGAGATGGTCGAAGCGGGCCATCCGGTGCCGGACGCCGCCGGCCTCGCAGGCGCAGAAAAGATGTTGAAGCTCGCGGCGGCGGCGGCCGAAAACGATCTCGTGCTCGTGCTGATGTCGGGCGGCGCGTCGGCGAACCTGATCGCGCCCGCCGTCGGAATTACGCTCGACGACAAGCGCGCGCTCACGAAACAGCTTCTTGCCTCGGGCGCCAATATCGGCGAGATCAACACGGTGCGCAAACATCTCTCGCGCATCAAGGGCGGACGCCTTGCCGTCGCGGCCGGCCGCGCGAAACTGGTTTCCTTCGCGATCTCCGACGTGCCGGGCGACGATCCTTCCGTGATCGGATCGGGGCCCACCGTGCCGGACGCGAGCACGCTTTCGGACGCGCGCGCGATCCTGCGCCGGCGCAGGATCGAGCCGCCCGCCGCGATCGCGGCGGCGCTCGACGATCCGAGGAACGAGTCCCCCAAGCCCGACAACCCCGCTTTCGGGAACATCGAATTCCATATCGTCGCGCGTCCGGCGGATTCGCTCGCGGCCGCCGCCAACGCGGCGAAAACCGCGGGGCTCGTGCCCGTCGTGCTCGCCGCCGATCTCGAAGGCGAGGCGCGCGAGGTCGCGGCCGACCACGCGGCGCAGGCGCTGCGGCTCAAGGCCTCCGGGCGGCGCAGCGTGCTGCTCTCGGGCGGCGAGCTGACCGTCACGATGACGGGAAAAGGCCGCGGCGGCCCCAATCAGGAATATGCGCTGGCGCTCGCCGTCGCGCTGAACGGCGCGCCGGACATTTCGGCCGTGGCCGGCGACACCGACGGCACCGACGGCGGCGGCGGCGACGCTTCCGATCCGGCCGGCGCCTTCGTCAACGACACCACCCTTTCGCGCGCAAAGGCGCTCGGCCTCGACCCTGCCCGCTCCCTCGCCGACAACGACTCCACCACGTTCTTCGAGCGGACGGGCGACCTGCTGACGCCGGGACCGACCTACACCAACGTGAACGACCTTCGTGCCGTCTTGATTGACGCGTAGCGTGCCGGAACGAAAAATGAGAATCTTGGCGACATGAGACTCACTTTTTTCCTTCACATCGCGCTGCTACTCGGAGCGATCGCGCTGCCCTCGGCCGCGCATGCGGATTTCCGCGTCTGCAACGGAACGCAAAGCCGCGTCGGCGTCGCGATCGGGTACAAGGACAACGAAGTGTGGGCGACCGAAGGCTGGTGGAATGTCGCGCCGAACAGCTGCGAGACCTTGATGCGCGGCTCCCTCGTCGCGCGCTTCTATTATCTTTACGCCATCGACTACGATCAGGGCGGAGAGTGGTCCGGCAAGGCCTATATGTGCACGCGCGAGAAAGAGTTCACGATCAAGGGCCGCAACGATTGCCTCGCGCGCGGCTACGACCGCATCGGCTTTTTCGAAATCGATACCGGCGAACAGAAGAACTGGACCGTGCAGCTCACCGAGCAGGGGCTGAGCGCTCCCTCGGCGCAACGTCCCTATTCGCCGCAGTCGGGAAAACAGACGCCATAGGCAGGAAAAAAGCATGAGACGGCAAAGACGCACCAAGATTGTCGCCACCATCGGACCGGCTTCCGCCGGTCCCGAGGTGATGGAAAAGCTGTTCCTTTCCGGCACCGATGTCTTCCGCATCAACATGAGCCACACCGGCCACGATGCGATGCGGGCCTATATCGACCAGATTCGCGCCATCGAGGCGCGGCACAGCCGCCCGATCGGCATTCTCGCCGACCTGCAGGGGCCGAAGCTGCGCCTCGGCACCTTCGCGCAGGGCGGCGCGGTGCTGAAGGTTGGAGAGCAGTTCGTTCTCGACGACGACTCCGCGCCCGGCGACATCGGGCGCGCCTGCCTTCCGCATTACGAGGTGCTGGCGGCGCTCGAGCCCGGCCACCGCCTGCTGGTGAACGACGGGCAGGTGCGGCTGCGCGTCATCGAAGGCTCGAAAAAGCGCGTTGTCACCGTCGTCGAGGTCGGCGGCAAGGTTTCCGACCGCAAGGGCGTGAACCTCCCCGATTCCATCGTCACGCTTTCCGCCCTCACCGAAAAGGACCGCGCCGATCTCGAGGCCGCGCTCGTCAAGGGTGTCGACTGGATCGGCCTTTCCTTCATTCAGCGCCCCGAGGACATCGCCGAGGCGCGCAAGCTCACCATGGGCCGCGCGGCGATCATGTCGAAGATCGAAAAGCCGCAGGCGATCACGCGGCTTCCGGAGATCATCGAGCTCTCCGACGCGCTGATGGTCGCGCGCGGCGATCTCGGCGTCGAGATGCCGCTCGAGCGCGTGCCCGGCCTGCAGAAGCAGATCACGCGCGGCGCGCGCCAGGCGGGCAAGCCCGTCGTGGTCGCGACGCAGATGCTGGAATCGATGATCAACGCGCCGGTGCCGACGCGCGCGGAAGTCTCCGACGTCGCGACCGCGATCTTCGACGGCGCGGACGCGATCATGCTCTCCGCCGAATCGGCGGCCGGCAACCATCCGGTCGAGGCGGTGCAGACCATGGACCGCATCGCGCAGGAAGTGGAGCGCGACCAGACCTATCATCCGGTGATCGACGCCCAGCGGCCCGTGCCGGAAGCGACCGGCGCCGACGCCATTTCCGCCGCCGCGCGCCAGATCGCCGAGACGCTGCATCTGCCCGCGATCATCTGCCTCACGAGTTCGGGCGCCACCGCGCTTCGCGTCGCGCGCGAGCGCCCCGAGCCGCCGGTCGTCGCGCTGTCGCCGAACATCGCGACCGCGCGCCGCCTCGCGGTGTTGTGGGGAACGCACAGCGTGGTGATGGAAGATTCGCTCGACCTGAACGAGGAAGTGGAGCGCGCCTGCAACATCGCCTTCCGCGAAGGATTCGCGAAAACCGGCCAGCGCGTGATCCTCGTCGCCGGCGTCCCGCTCGGAACGCCCGGCGCGACCAACATGGTGCGGATCGCTTTCGTGGGCGGCCGGGACGACGGAGCGGACTAGATTTCCCGCCCCTCGACCTTGAGCGTGAGGCTCTTCACGCGCTCCGGCACGCCGTGAACGTAGGGATCGACCGCCAGCGCCCGCCGGAACGCATCGAGCGCGAGCTTGTCCTCGCCGAGTTCCTCGAAGATGATGCCGAGGCCCGTCATCGCGCCGTAGTGCCTGGGATCCTTCGCGACCACCGCGCGAAGGTCCGCGAGCGCGCGGGCGATGTCCTTGTTCTCGTAATAGATCGTCGCGCGCTGGGCGCGGGCCTCGATGAAACCGGGCGACGACTTCACCACCGCATCCAGAAGCTCGAGCGTGAGCCGCCTGTCCTTCGCGGCCGCGCTTAAGCGCGCGCGCGCCATCAGGAGATCGGCGGTCGGGCTGCCCGATTCGAGCCGCAGGGCCTCGATCCGGTTCTCGATCGGCTTCGCGGCTTCCGCGTTCGGCGCTTTCTCCAGCGCCGCGTAAAGCTGCGCGAGTTTCGCCTCCGTGCCGGGCGGAACGCGGAGGCTGCGATGACTGGAACGGGGCTCGGGGGAACGGGGCGGGTTCGACTGCGCGAAGGCAGCGTGCATGTCCGCTGCGAGGAGTGCGAAAGGCGCGATCAGAACCGGGAGCAGACGGCGTCCAAAACGGTGCATGGACGGGATGCTAGGCCGCCTTGCGCCGTCGCGCAAAGGCGGAAAGGGTCCGCGCGGGATCGGGTTCCCGCGCGCGGAACTTCAGCCCTGGCGAGCCTTGAAACGGCGCTGGGTCTTGTTGATGACGTAAACGCGGCCTTTGCGGCGGACCAGGCGATTGTCCCGGTGGCGCTTGCGCAGCGAGCGAAGCGAGTTGCGGATTTTCATGTTCGGTCCCGTTCTCAATCGTGGCAAAATGGTGGGCGCGACAGGGATCGAACCTGTGACCCCTACCATGTCAAGGTAGTGCTCTCCCGCTGAGCTACGCGCCCTGTAAGGAAGGCCGGTGCTATACCGGCAGAAACGGCTCTGCGCAACCCTCAGGCGGCGGCGAGCATCCGCTCGACCTCGTTCACGAGGTCCTTGAGGTGGAAAGGCTTCGACAGCACCTTGGCGTCTTTCGGCGCGTTGTTGTCGGGATTCAGCGCCACCGCCGCGAAGCCGGTGATGAACATCACCTTGAGTTCGGGGTCGATTTCGGTGGCCTTCCGCGCAAGCTCGATGCCGTCCATTTCCGGCATCACGATATCGGTGAGCAGGAGCTCGAAAGGTTCCTCGCGCAGCCGGTCATAGGCGGACTTGCCGTTGTCGAAGGAGGCCACTTCGTAGCCGGCCTTCGTCAGCGCCCGTACCAGGAACCGGCGCATGTCGTTGTCGTCTTCCGCCAGCAGGATTTTCTGGCTGGCGATCATCGGTTGTTCGGTATTCATCCTGTCCCGTCCCACACGCAGTACCGAGGCTCAATAAACAGTCTTTCGGGTAAATGCCGAGTGAATTCCTTTACCCTGAAATCGGCCTTCCCCACAGGATTTCCCGGAGGCAGAATAGGGCGGCAGAATGGGGCGGATGGCCCCCAAACCCGCGAATCCGAGCCTGCATGAGCGCCCAGATCGTCGAACAGCTCGATCCCGCCTACGAGATCGAAGAACCCAAGGCGCCCTTCAGCCCGGTCGTCTGCAATTCGCCGCATAGCGGAAAGGCCTATCCGGCCTCGTTCATGGCCCAGACCCGGCTTGCGCTGAATGTCCTGCGCCGGTCCGAGGACACGTTCGTGGACGAGCTGTTCGGGGACGCCGTGCGGCTCGGCGTGCCGCTGATGCGGGCGCATTTCCCCCGCTCCTTCCTCGACGTGAACCGCGAGCCCTACGAGCTCGACCCCCGCATGTTCGAAGGCCGGCTGCCGCCCTTCGCCAATACCCGCTCGCTCAGGGTCGCGGGCGGCCTCGGCACGATCGCCCGCGTGGTGGGAGATGCCCGCGAGATTTACGACCGGCGCATCCCCGTGGACGACGCAATCAACCGGATCGAGCGCTACTACAAGCCCTATCACCGGGAGTTGCGCCGCCTCATCACGCGCGCCCAGGAATTCTACGATTTTGCGGTCCTGCTCGACTGCCATTCCATGCCTTCGAACACCACGGGCCAGGAAGACCGCCCCCGCGCCGATATCGTGATCGGCGACCGCTACGGCACGAGCTGCTCGCCGGTCGTGACCGAAATCGTCGAGAGCACCCTCCGCGGCCTCGGCTACAACGTGCTTCGCAACAAGCCTTATGCAGGCGGCTTCATCACCGAGCATTACGGCGATCCCTCGGCCGGCTTCCACGCCGTACAGATCGAGGTGAACCGCGCCCTTTATATGGACGAGCGCGAATACCGCCGCAGCGGCCGTTTCGAATATGTCCGCGCCGATATCGGCCGGATGCTTGCAAAGCTCGCGGCTGCAACCGCACATGGCATAGAGCCCCTGCGGGATGCCGCCGAATAACCTTGCCTGCCCGCGATGCAGGCATTCGATCACCCGATTTACAAGCAATGCGAGAAATGCGGGGCTGATATTCCAGATGTGCAGCGCAATAAGATCGGAGAACCCCACTCCCCGAAGCGGGGCTTCGGCGCTAAAATCCGAGCCCTCCCGAAAATCCCGGAGTAGATGCGGGAAGCGGCTGATTCAGGTCTAAATAGTTGAAAAAAAAGGGCCACTAGCGAAAGCTAGTGGCCCAAGTCTAGGGAGGAAACGCCCAAGGAGGGCAGCGATAGCGCAACGCCAATCGCGCTATCGCGATGCAGCAATATGACTCTTTCAGATGGCGGAATCAAGGTATGGATTGCTGCCCTAATTATTTTTTCTACCCAGAGTGGCAGAAAACCAACATTTTTCGGAAATAATCCACAATTCACAGAATGTTGACGGGATCACCGCTTCGTTTGCTGCCGGCAAACCGCCCCGCTAAGAACGGGCAACAGGGAGGGAACGCCGCATGGGAGCCGTCGACTTCGCCGCCTTCGTCGATGAGCTTGCCACCACCGCAGGCGAGGCGATCCGGCCCTTCTTCCGCACCACGCTCGGCGTCGAGGACAAGGCGCGTAACGGCCCCTTCGATCCCGTCACGGCGGCGGACCGCGCGGCCGAGCAGGCCATGCGCGCGCTCATCAAGCGGAACTTCCCGGCCCACGGCATCGTCGGCGAGGAGTTCGGCGCGGACCATGCCGACAACGCCTATGTCTGGGTGCTGGACCCGATCGACGGCACGAAATCGTTCATTTCCGGCATGCCCGTCTGGGGCACGCTGATCGGCCTCCTGAAGGACGGCGAGCCGGTCTACGGCATGATGCACCAGCCCTTCATCGGCGAACGCTTCACCGGCGATGGCGCCAAGGCGCGCTACCGCGGGCCGGCCGGCGACCGCCGCCTGCTCGCCCGCGCCTGCGCCTCTCTCGCCGAGGCCACGATTTTCACCACCAGCCCGCTCCTGATGGACGGGCAGGACCGCGAACGCTTCCGCAAGGTGGAGGAAAAGGCCCGCCTCTCGCGCTATGGCGGCGATTGCTACGCCTATTGCATGGTGGCGGCGGGCTTCGCCGACCTCGTGATCGAGACAAATTTGAAGCCGCACGACATCGTGGCCCTCATCCCCATCATCGAGGGCGCCGGCGGCGTCATCACGAATTGGGAGGGCGGCCCCGCCGCCAAGGGCGGCCGCATCGTCGCGGCCGGCGACAAGCGCGTGCATGCGGAAGCGATGGCGCTGCTGCGCGCCTGAATCTGCGATCTTGCGTTAAGCCCGGCCCCGGCCTAAAACAGAAGCACATCAAGAGTTGAGCGGGACGCTCAACGCCAACCTGCTTTCCCGAGCAAGGTGGCGCTCCGTCGAGGAGGATGTGGCCGAACCGGCAACGAAACGGGTCCAGCCATAACGTCCGCTCTGCTCGATGCTCGATGCCGGAATCGCAGAGGACGTATCATGCCGATCAAGATACCCGACGATCTTCCCGCCTTCGCTTCGCTCGCCGAGGAAGGCGTGATGGTGATGCGCGAGACGGATGCGATCCGGCAGGACATCCGCCCGCTCAGGATCGGCCTCCTCAACCTGATGCCGAACAAGATCCGGACCGAGACGCAGATCGCGCGCCTGCTCGGCGCGACGCCCTTGCAGGTCGAGCTTTCGCTCGTCCGGATCACCAACCATGTGCCGCGCAACACCTCGAGCGATCACATGATCTCGTTCTACCGGCCCTGGGAGGACATCAGCGCGGAAAGATTCGACGGCTTCGTCATCACCGGCGCGCCGGTCGAAAAGATGCCGTTCGAGGAAGTTTCGTACTGGGACGAGCTGTGCCGCATTTTCGAATGGACGCAGACGCATGTGCACTCAACCTTCGATATCTGTTGGGGCGCGCAGGCGGCCATCCATCATTTCCATGACGTTCCGAAATATCCGCTGCTGAACAAGGCGACCGGCGTCTACCGGCATCGCAACCTCGCGCCGACGTCGCCCTATCTGCGCGGCTTTTCGGACGATTTCTCGATTCCCGTGTCGCGCTGGACGGAAATCCGCCGCGAGGACATCCCCAATTCCGGCAAGCTGAGATTGCTGATGGATTCGCCCGAGACCGGACCGTGCCTGATCGAGGATCCCGTGCACCGGCATCTCTATATGTTCAATCACATCGAGTACGACTCGGATTCGCTGCGCGACGAATATGTCCGCGACCGCGCGAACGGCGAGCCGATCCCGCCGCCGCACGACTATTTTCCGATGAACGATCCCGCGCGCAAGCCGGAGAACCGCTGGCGCAGCCACGCGCATCTTCTCTTCGCGAACTGGATCAACGAAATCTACCAGACGTCGCCCTTCAAGATCGAAGAGGTCGGCCGCGCGCTCGAAACCGTTCAGCGGTAGACCGGCGAACCGGGAATAAAGGCGTCGAACGCCGCCCAGAACTGCGCGCGGAAGGAATCGTGCTCGTTCAGAATTTCGTGCCGGCTTCCCGGCACGACCAGAAGCGAGCCCGCGCGCAGCCGCACCGCGAAGCGTCCGGTCGCGGCCGTCGAAACGATGCGGTCGTCGCCCGCGCCGAGAATGAGCATCGGCTGCCGCAGCTTGCTCGGAAACATCGGATCCTGCAGCCGGTGCATCGCCTGCGTCGCGGCCGAAACCCAGCCGAATGTCGGCGACCCGAGGCCGAGTTCGGGCACCGCTTCCACCACGGAAGCCGTGCGCTGGTAGCGCACCGGATCGGACGTCACGGGATTGCCGAGAAACGGCCGGTTCGAGATCGCGAACGGGCCGCCGCCGGGAATGTACAGCCGCCCGAGGCCGAGCAGCGCGGCGGCGCGCGTCGCATAACGCACGAACCCCGAGCCGTTCGGGCCATAGAGGCCGATCATCGGCGACGACAGCACCACCCGGTCGAACCATCCGCGGCCGTAATGCAGCGCCTCCAGCAGGATCGCGCCGCCCATCGAATGCGCGAGCGCGAAGAAAGGCGGCGGGCAATCCGGCAGCACCACTTCGCGCATGAAAGTATCGAGGTCGGTCTGGTAATCGTCGAACTTGCGCACGTAGCCCTTGCGCGGATCGGACAGGAGCCGGGACGAACCGCCCTGCCCGCGCCAGTCCATCGTCGCGACCGCGAAGCCGCGCTCGCGCAGTTCCTCGATCGCCTCGAAATATTTTTCGATCATGTCGCCGCGTCCGCCGAACAGGCAGAGCGTGCCCTTGCGGGGCTTCGACGGATTCCAGCGCGCGAAGCGGATCGAAACGCCGTCCGGCGTCTCGAGATAGCCGCTGACGGCGTCCGCAGGCGCCGGATTGGCGGGAATGCTGTGAAGGCTCATGGATCGTAGCCGCCGCACCGCCGGAAGAAGACGGCGCCAGATCGGTACAACAGCAGCCGATTCACGGCAACGGGCTGCCGTCCATCTTGCCGTTGCCGCGCGGAGAGAACGGGACGAGGCCGCGTCAACGCTTGCCGAAACCGATCACCCGCACGCCGTCGATTCCGCCGGTCTTGGCGTTGATGACGAGCCGCACGCGCTCGCCCAGCGAGCCGGTCGCCTCGACGATATAGGTCGTGCCGCGATGACGGGGCGGCGAGAAGTCGTGGAAGCCGCGCTTCTTGAGCGAAGAGAGGATTTCACCCTGGCTGACCTGGCCGCGCCCCTTCGGAACGATCCGCCGGTTGCCGTAATAGTCGAAGGTGCTCTGCCATCCGCGGAAGTGAAAAAACGGCACGGGAGCGACACCGAGCGGCCGCACCACCCTGCCGATCCGCCGCCGGCTGCCGTGATGGACGTCGCGCGCGACCGCGCCGGCGACATCCGCCGCGAGAATGACGGCGATAGCAAAACCGACTTTTGCGAATGTCAGCGCCGGCACCGCGTTCTCCTGCCCGAATCCCCGCCTTGTTTAAGAGAGGCCGCTGAACTTCACCACACCCCGGTATTCACGAAGGGTTCATGTTTCACGCGGGAATCGCAAGGCTTGCAGCCCCGAAATCCAACACCATATCCCTTTCGCGCCGGCCATCCGGCGGCGCGAACCCCTGACGGGCCCGGCCATTCGGCGGGTCTGCGACTGCATGTCGCTCAAACGGAGGATATGTCATGGCAAGTTTCGATCTCAGCCCCCTTTACCGATCCACCATCGGTTTCGACCGCGTATTTTCGCTGCTCGATTCGTTCGGGCATGACGGCGTGCCCGGTTATCCGCCCTACAACATCGAGCGCACCGGCGAGAATGCGTATCGCATTTCGGTCGCCGTCGCGGGCTTCACCGGCGAGGAGCTCGATCTCCAGGTGAAGGAAAACGTCCTCACCATCCGCGGCGAGAAAAACACCGAAGAGAAAAAGCAGGAAGGCGAAGTGCTCTATCAGGGCATCGCGGCGCGCGCCTTCGAGCGCAAGTTCCAGCTCGCCGATCATGTCGAGATCCGCGGCGCGAATCTCGAGAACGGCCTCCTGCATGTCGACCTCGTCCGCGAGATTCCGGAAAGCAAGAAGCCGCGCAAGATCGCGATCGGCACGGGCAGCAATAGCGGCAAGCCCGCGCAGACCATCGACGCGAAAGCCGCTTGAGCGTTGCGCGAGCCGGTCAGAAGAAAGGCGCCCTGCGGGGCGCCTTTCGCTTTTTGGAAAAGGATTCCGCTACTCCAGCGGCTGCACCGGGGGAAACTCGCTCTTCTGCCCGGGCCCCGGTTCCGGCTTCTTCGTCTCGGCCTGCTTCTGATGCTTGGCGGCGATCGAAGCGGTCGTTTCCGCGTCCGTCGGGCTGGTGAGCGGCTTCGCCGCCTGCTCGGATTTCGTCTCGTCCTTTTTCGGCTCTGCCTGCTTCGCGACTTCAGGCTTCACGCTTTCCTTTGACGCGTCTTCCTTCTTCGCTTCCTTCTTGTTCGCGTCGGTCTTCGCATGAATTTTGGCGTCATCGGGCCGCGCCTTCGGCAACGGCACCGATTGCGGGCGCGCCGCGAAACGCTTCTGTTCCGGCCGCGCGGAGAAACGCGGGTCGTTCGGCACCGTATTCGAGGAGTGCGGGACATAGCCGGGCGGCACCCCCGGCTGACCGAGATCGTCATCGTCGTCAGGCACGGCAACGGCGCGCGGCCCCGCAGGAGGCGCGGTTTCGTACACTTCGCCCGCCCGCGGCATCGGATAGGATTCGGGCGGATAGCGGTCGCGCATCACATAACGCGGATCGGGCTCGTACACGCCCGGCCCCATGTAAGCGTTGCGCACGGCGTGCATCTCGAGAACGCGGCCGGTGTGAGAATCGAGCGCGACACGCACGATCGTGCCTTCGCGTCCCGCGCCGCGCACGACCCAGACATTGCCGTGCAGGCGCGGCTCGCTCACGGGCTGCAGGCCCATGCCGGCGACCGTCCGCATCACCTCGCGCGGCGAAACGATGCCGTAATAAGGCTGGGGATAGGGCTGGGCGGCCGCGGGCGCCGCCGCCAGAAGTGCAAGGACCGCAAGAGAACGCGACCAGTTCATGGTTCCTGGCTCCAAAAAACAGCGGGGATGGTTTTCGCCGTCGCGCTTACTCGGCGCTCCGATTGCGGCGGGCTTAGGACTGCGAAAAAATCCTCCGGCGCAACAGGCTTGCGCCGGACTCGGGCGCCGCCTTGGTTTCTGTCGCCAAAAACCGCTCTCCCGCAACAAGTGGCAAGTTGTGCGTTCCCCGTCCTTGTGTGTCAGGCTGAATTCTGGCATGATACGACAGTGATGCTGTCCCATTTTGGCGGGAGCAACAGTATCGATAAGCGCGTGCGCGAGTATTCGCCGTGCCGGTGAGATCGAAGTGCGGATGTAAACCGCAAGGGGATCTCTCCTTCGACGAAGACCGGAAGAAAACGGGCCGTCCGGAAAGAAAACGGAGGGTCAGGCAAGTGCGCGGCGAACGGCAATGAGACTAGAATTGATCAAGGGTGGCGAAGAAAATGCAACGGGGATACGGCAACCGGACGGAACGGCGCGGCGGCACGAAGGTCCGCGCGCGAAAATCCGTTCGCTCCATGCCTGCTAAGGGCGACTGGCAGCCGCCCGTCGCGTCGGGTCTGTTCGATCCGGCCGACGAAAAGGATTCCTGCGGCATCGGCTTCATCGCCGACATCAAGGGCCGCAAGTCGCACCAGACCGTCGAGGACGGTCTTACCATTCTCCTCAATCTCGAGCATCGCGGCGCCGTCGGCGCCGATCCGCGCGCCGGCGACGGCGCGGGCATCCTCGTCCAGATGCCGCACAAGTTTTTCGCCCGCGAAACGAAGAAGCTCGGCTTCGAGCTGCCCGCGTTCGGCGAATACGCCGTCGGCGCGATCTTCATGCCGCACGACGACGCATGGCGCGCGCAGATCCAGAAGGTTTACGAGGAACAGGCGGCGACCGAGGGCATGAAGGTGCTCGGCTGGCGCGACGTGCCGACCGACAACTCCACGCTCGGCGAGTCGGTGAAGCCGACCGAGCCGTTCCACCAGCAGGTCTTCATCGCGCGCGGCGACAGGATCGAGGACGAGGACACCTTCGAGCGGAAGCTCTATCTCGTCCGCAAGGCGATTTCCGGCGTGCTCTACGGCATGCGCGAGCGCGTGAGCTCCGGCTACTATCCGGTTTCGCTCTCCTGCCGCACGCTCGTCTACAAGGGCATGTTCCTCGCCGACCAGCTCGGCACCTACTATCCCGACCTGCACGATCCGGATTTCGAAAGCGCGATCGCGCTCGTGCATCAGCGCTTCTCCACGAACACCTTTCCGGCGTGGTCGCTCGCGCACCCTTACCGGATGATCTGCCACAACGGCGAGATCAACACGCTGCGCGGCAACAACAACTG
>Ga0153956_1001258_pt1 | contig 23192 bp, 26 predicted proteins | sample TSFL040MetaG_FD_104704 | JGI IMG/M metagenome (GOLD analysis project Ga0153956, IMG submission 104704) | Attine ant fungus gardens microbial communities from Florida, USA - TSFL040 MetaG | ecosystem: Host-associated > Fungi > Mycelium > Unclassified | place: USA: Florida, Wekiwa Springs... | reverse complement strand
TGCGGGTCATGGAGCGCTGAGCGCGCATACGTATTCAGCTTCCCAAGCGGCCGTGGGGATGCCACCCTGCGGAAAACACAGGGAGCTGATCATGTCTTTTAAACATCTGGCATTGCGTGCCGCCGTGTCCTTACTGGCCCTGACCGCGACTGTGGCGCGGGCGGATATCGATGTGTCCCCGGTGGCCGTGACGGCAAAGGCCAGCGCCTTGCCGAAGGACTGGAACCGCACCGCCGCCTTCATGGAGATTTTCGTCCGCTCCTACAAGGACAGCGACGGCGACGGGGTAGGGGATTTCAACGGCCTGACTTCGCAACTCGACTATCTTCATGACCTCGGCGTGACCGGCATCTGGCTGATGCCGATGATGCCTTCTGAAGACGGCGACCACGGCTATGCGGTCAATGATTATCGCGCCGTCAATCCCGATTACGGCACCATGGCCGATTTCGAGCGCTTCGTGCAGGAAGCCCACAAGCGCGGCATCGGCGTCATTCTCGATTTTGTCGTCAATCATTCCGGCAGCGGCAACGCGATCTTCCAGGCGGCCGCCAGATCGAAATCCAGCCCCTACCGCGACTGGTACGTCTTCACCGACAAGAATCCCGGCTGGTATAACGAGAAAATGCGCGGGGTCAGCGGCGCCTACTGGACGGATCCATGGAAGCCGGTGTCGAAAACCGTGCCCGGCGGGGTCGGCCTTTATTACGGGGTCTTCTCGGATTCCATGCCGGATATGAACCTGAAAAACCCGAAGGTCATCGCCTATCTCCAGGACACCATGCGCTTCTGGATGAACAAGGGCGTGGATGGCTTCCGGCTCGATGCGGTGACCATGCTGATCGAGGACGGCCCGAAAGCCTATTTCAACAATCCCGCCAATCCGGGCATCGTGGCGAAGCTGCGCCAGACGCTCGATGAGTACGATAACCGTTACATGATCTGCGAGGCTTCCGAAGGCGCGGATATGTATGTGAAAGCGTGCAGCGCTTTTGCCTACGGTGTGCAGGGATCGATCATCGACAGCGCCAAAAAGGGCGCGCTCCAGGCGCCGCTGGTCAAACAACTCGCCAATCCCAACCGGGATTTGATGCCGCTGGCCCTGCAAAGCCACGACGCCTATGTCGGCGACCGGCTGATGAACCAGTTCGGCGTCAACGATCCGGCGGATTACAAGCTGTCGGCGGCGATCTCGATCCTGGCCTCATCGACGCCGTTTGCCTATTACGGTGAGGAAATCGGCATGAGCAATGGCGGCGTCTTCAACGATCCCGGCATCCGCTCGCCGATGAGCTGGACCGGTTATGAACGCACGGCGGGCTTCACGACCGGCATGCCTTACCGCGACGTGGCGATCAATGTCGCCAGCCGGAATGTGGCCATCGAGGCGGGCGATCCCAATTCGTTGCTCGAATATTATCGCGCGCTTTATACCCTGCGCCGCGATCGTCCGGTATTCGGCACGGGAGACATGACGGTGCAGTCCAATGCCGGTGATCCGGCGCTGGTTTTCACGCGGACGGGAAGCGGTGACGCGGCGGCGGTGCTGATCAATCTCTCCGATACGCCGCAACGCCTGAGCGCCATGGTCGGGGAGGGGATGTTTGTCCAGTCGCTGCGTGTGGCGGGAGAGGCTCCGGGGGCGCCGGTCGCCAGCGTGGGCGGCAGACTGACGATTGACGTGCCGGCCAAAACGGCCTGGGTTTTTACCCCCGCACGATAGGTAATGAAAACGGCGGTCCTTGCGGGACCGCCGTTTCCTTCCCCGGACGTTATCGCTGCGCCTACAGCACGCCCAGCATCTGCGCCACCAGCGGATGGCGCACGATGTCCTTGTCCTTCAGGCGGACCACCTGGATCGTCTCGACCGCCTCGAACTTGTCGGCCACTTCGGCCAGGCCGGAAATGCCCGGCAGCAGGTCGCTCTGGTGCGGGTCGCCGGTAACCACCATGGTCGAGTTCCAGCCCAGGCGCGTCAGCAGCATCTTGAGCTGGACATAGGTGCAGTTCTGCGCCTCGTCGATGACCACGAAGGCGTTGTTGAGCGTGCGGCCGCGCATGTAGCCGACCGGGGCGATCTCGATCAGGCCTTCGGCCATCAGCGCCTTGACGCGCTTCATGCTGAGGCGGTCGGTGAGGGCGTCGTAAAGCGGGCGCAGGTAAGGGGCCAGTTTGTCCTCCATGTCGCCGGGCAGGAAGCCGATCGATTCCCCGGCCTCGACGGCGGGGCGTGACAGGACGATGCGCCCGACCTTGCCGGCTTCCAACGCCTCGACCGCCTTGGAGATGGCCAGGTAGGTCTTGCCGGTGCCGGCCGGGCCAAGCGCCAGGACGAGGTTCTTTTCATCGATGGCGGCCATCAGCGCCGCCTGGCCTTCGGATTTCGGCTTGATGGTCTTGACGTAGGATTGCGTGCGCTCCTCGTTGGCGGGGGACCAGCCGCCATTGACGCCGGCGCCATGAACATTCAGCCGGCGCACCTTCGTATCGGGCGCGAATTGCTCCGCATCCAGATTGCCTTCGCGCATGAAACGTTTAGCGGCTCGCTTGGTCATGGTGGGCTTCCTTAAAAAAGAACATGAAAAAAGGCGACGCCGGAAATGGCTCGCCTTTGCGACAGGGATACACGATGGAAGAAGAAATTCGGCCGTCGCCGGAGAGGCCGTCATCGCCATTTCCGGGCGGTGGAGGAGAAGCAAGGGACGGAAACGCTACCCGAATTGCCACTGTTTACCTCTAAGGCTGAAACCTTAAGTCTGATGCCGGACTGAGACAGGGGAGCACCTGTGAGTCCCTGTCCTGTGACGACGCTATCAGATTCGCCGAGGATGGTTAGCGATATCTTAATCCCGCCGTTCACTTTCAATAATTTCGCAAATGCGTCATAAAGAACCAATCGGGAAAGGCGGCGAAAATGGCCATTTACACGCTCGGAAACAAGACGCCCAAACTGCCGGCGGAAGACCGGTTCTGGATCGCGCCCTCGGCCGATGTGATGGGCGATGTCACGCTCGGGGAAGACGCCAGCATCTGGTTCCACGCCGTGGTGCGCGGCGATAACGACCCGATCGCCATCGGGGCGCGCACCAATATTCAGGATGGCGCGGTGCTGCATTCCGACGACGGCCTGCCCCTGACCATCGGCGATGACGTGACGGTGGGCCACAAGGCGATGATCCATAGCTGCGAGATCAGGGATAACAGCCTGATCGGCATCGGCGCGGTGATCCTGGCGCGGGCGAAAATCGGCCGGAATACGCTTGTCGGCGCCGGCGCACTGGTGCCGGAAGGGAAGGAATATCCCGATGGCGTGCTGCTGATCGGCCAGCCGGCGCGGGTGGCGCGCGAACTGACGCCGGAGCAGATCGGCAGGTTGACTCACTCCGCGGCGCACTATGTCCGCAACTGGCGGCGGTTCAGGCGGGACCTGGCGGCGGTCTGACCGCGAAGCATTGACTTTGCGTTTTACAGTTCCATGTCAGGAGGCAAAGCCAGCCTGAAAGGAGCCGTCATGCCCGCCCTCATATGTCCTGTGTGTCAGGGATCGTTTCGTGAAGTTATCCGTGAAGGCATACTGATCGACATCTGCACGCAATGCCAAGGCGTCTGGCTGGATCGCGGTGAACTGGAAAAGCTGATCGCCCTGTCGAAGGAGGATCGTGAGATTCCCCTGCCGCCGCCGCTTCAGCCGCGCGCGCGGCGTGATGACGATGCCCACCGTTACGAGGGCCGCGATTTTGCCTACATGCCCCGGAAGAAAAGGAAGGGCCTCGATTTCGGCGATATTTTCGGGGCCGGTGATTAGAGCACTTTCCGAAAAGTGCGTCACACTTTTCGGATTAATAAAGTGCGTCAAACAAGAAATTAGAGCGTCGATCTGATGCAGTCAGATCGGAAAACGCTCTAGCGAAACAGGTTGAGAATCCATGATTGCGACTGCGCCGAAATGGACAGCATCTGAACGGCGAGTTGCTGTTTGGTCAGCAGGGCCTGGAGCCGGGCGCTTTCCTTTGCCATGTCGGCATCGACCAGCCGGCCGATCCCGGCGGTGATCGTATCCTGAAGCTTGCCGATGAAGGTCAGGTGGGTGTCGAGCGATTTCGATGAGGTGCCGAGCCGTCCCAGGGCGATGGACACATTATTGATCGAGGCGTCGAGCGCGGAAAGCAGATCCGCCGCGGCGGTGGCCGTGGTGAAACTGGCATTGGCGCTCAGGGTCACGATGGCGCCGCCGAGCGACATGTTCTGCGCGGAGATCGTGAGGCGGCTGGTGCCTTCGGCATTGGCCAGGGCGGCGATCGACGAACGGGAGCCGTCGAGCAGGTTGATACCGTTGAAGCCGGCATTGGCCAGGGTCTTGGTGATCTGGTTGCGCAAGGCGATGAAGTCATCGTTCAGGGCGCGGCGGGCGGTGGAATCGAGCGAGGTGTCCGAGGCCTCCAGGGCGCGCTCGCGCAACTGGGTGAGCAGGTCGGATACCGATTCCCCGGCGGTCAGGGCGACATCGATCACCGACGAATTGCGCGACAGCGATTCCTTCACGGCGTCGAGCGATGAGACGGTCGAGCGCTGCTGCTGGGCGATGGCCCAGGTGGCGCCGTCATCCTTGGCGCTGGCGACCTTCAGGCCCGTGGAGATACGGTTCTGGGTCGTCTGAAGTTCCGCGTTTATGGCGTTCAGGTTCTGCAGGGCGATCATGGCCCCGATATTGGTGTTTATGGAGTTCATTCCTGAACCTCGGTTTTCGTCCGGCGACATTCTGTCGGCGTCGATCATGCCACGGCAAGACTAACAGAGGTTAAAGAATGGGAAATATAATCAGGCGCGCAGGTTAAGCCCGTGCCCGCGCTTCCTCGATGCCCTTGTTGGCCAGTTGGTCGGCGCGTTCGTTCAGTTCGTTGCCGGCGTGGCCCTTGACCCAGATCCATTTGATTTTGTGCGGTTTTGAGGCAGCATCGAGCCGGATCCACAGGTCATCGTTCTTCACCGGCTTCTTGTCGGCGGTTTTCCAGCCGCGCGCCTTCCAGCCTCTGATCCACTCGGTCATGCCCTTCAAAACGTACTGGCTGTCGATATAGAGCTTGACCTCACAGGGCTTTTTCAGCGCTTCCAGTCCAGCTATGGCCGCCATCAATTCCATGCGGTTATTGGTGGTGCTGGGATCGTAGCCATAGAGTTCCTTTTCGTGCAGGCCGGACATCAGGATGCAGCCCCAGCCGCCGGGGCCGGGATTGCCCTTGCAGGCGCCATCCGTATAGAGGGTGACGTGGGTGCGTTCGGTCATGCTCAGGCGACGGCCTTCGGCAGCTTGAAGGTGACGGTTTCGCGCACGCCGTTGTTCTCGATCACCTCGGCGTCGAAACGGGCGGCGACGGCGGCCACCAGTTCCTCGATCAGATTTTCCGGCGCCGAGGCTCCGGCGGAAATGCCCAGTACCGCGACGCCATCCAGCCATGTCCAGTCAACATGGCTGGCGTCATCGACCAGATAGGCGGCCTTCGCTCCGGCACGCAGGGCCACCTCGACCAGTCTTTGCGAATTGGACGATTTAGCCGAGCCGATCACCAGCACCAGGTCGCAATCGGCCGACACCTGCTTGACCGCTTCCTGGCGGTTGGTAGTGGCGTAGCAGATGTCTTCCTTATGTGGCACCCTGATCTGCGGGAAGCGCGCCTTCAAGGCGCCGACGATTTCCGCCGTGTCATCGACCGACAGGGTGGTCTGGGTGACGAAGGCGAGATTATCCGGGTCGGCGGGGATAAATTCTCGCGCCTGCTCGACCGTTTCGATCAGCTTGACCGTACCTTCGGGCAGTTGCCCCATGGTGCCGATGACTTCGGGATGCCCGGCATGGCCGATCAGGATGATCTCGCGGCCTTCATTATGATGGCGTTCGGCCTCGACATGCACCTTGGAAACCAGCGGGCAGGTGGCGTCGAGATAGAACATCCGGCGGTCGCGGGCGCTGGCCGGTACCGATTTGGGCACGCCATGCGCCGAGAAAACCACCGGGCGGTCCGGCGGGCACTGATCGAGTTCCTTGACAAACACGGCGCCCAGCCCTTTCAGGCGGTCGACCACATGCTTGTTATGCACGATCTCGTGGCGGACATAGACCGGCGCGCCGTAGCGCATCAAGGCGCGCTCGACGATCTGGATGGCGCGGTCGACACCGGCGCAGAAGCCGCGCGGCGTGGCGAGATAAACCTTAAGGGGGCGGACAGGGGCGGTCATGGCTCCCACATAAGCATTTCCGGCAGATTCCGCCACAGCTAATCGGGCAGGCGTTCCAGATATCACACGCGAAGGTCTTCCGCCGCACTTTGGCCGCAAGTGCTCCATAAAACCCTTTGAAAAGTGATATCAAGGCGCTACACATCCTCAAACGATGCGCTTCGCCTGATGCCGCCTCGCACACATTATTCGCTATTGGGGATCTTCACGCCTATGTCAGTTGTTATGCGCCGTATTCTGGCTCGTCGTGTTTGGGCCGGGGTTTGTCTGGGTGTGTTCCTGAGCGCCGGTCTGACGAGCCTGGCTTCGGCGCAGAGCCGTGGCCGTGGCGGGCAGGATCAGGATGACCAGCAGGCGGCCGCCGACCGGCAGAAAAAGGATGAAGAGTGGGGCAACCGCTCGCTGAACCTCAAGAAGCTGAAAGCCGAAGGGCCGTGTCCTTATGTCAAGGTGCTTTACGACGCGGCGCGCTACCATCAGTTCAGGAACGACGTCCAGACGACCGCCGCCGCCATGTGGACCGGCGAGATCAACGGCATCCAGTCGGAATGCGCCTATCAGGGCAATGAGCCGATCCAGGTCGGCATGGATATCAGCTTCTCGCTTGGCCGCGGGCCGCAGGCGGAAGGGCAGAGCAATGTCTATCACTACTGGATCGCCGTCACCGAACGCGACAAGACGGTTCTGGCCAAGCAGGAATTCGACCTGCCGGTGACCTTCGCCGAGGGGCAGCAACGGGTGGATGTCAATACGCGCCTGGAAGGCATCTATATTCCACGCAAGGATATCACGGTTTCCGGCTCGAATTTCGAGGTTCTGATCGGCTTTGATGTGACGCCGCAGATGGCCGAATTCAACCGCGAGGGCAAGCATTTCCGCTATGTCTCGCCGGCGGAGCAGAAGCCGGCGCAATAAGGTTCTTGTCACGGATGCGCGGGATGCGTATGTGAACGGGAGTTTTTCCCGGATACCGTCATGCCTGCCTTTACCGAAGCCTTTATCGAATCCCACGATTTCAAGACCGAACTGAGCGACAGCGCCACCTCTGCCTTCATGGCGGAAGGCTTTGACGCTTCGGCTGGCCGTGTGAATGCTTCGGACCGGCCGGACCTCGCCGATTTCCAGTGCAATGGGGCGTTGGCCGTGGCTAAGGCGGCGAAAGCCAATCCGCGCGAGGTGGCCGGCAGGATTGTCTCGCATTTCGACGGCGATGCCCGTCTGAAAGGACTGGAAATCGCCGGACCCGGTTTCCTTAATTTCGTGCTGGCTGAAAATGCGCTGAGCATCCGGGCCAATGCGCTGGCGGCGGATGCGCGTCTGGGCGCGCCTGCCGTGGCGCAACCACGCAAGATCATCATCGATTTCGGTGGCCCGAATGTCGCCAAACCGATGCACGTCGGCCACCTGCGCACGGCGGTGATCGGGGAATCGCTCAAGCGCATCTTCCGTTTTCTCGGCGACGAAGTGATGGGCGATGCCCACTTCGGCGATTGGGGCTACCAGATGGGCCTGCTGATCACGGCGGTTTGCGACGAACAGCCCGATCTGCCTTATTTCGATGAGGCTTTCAGCGGCGATTATCCGACCGAAGCGCCGGTGACTCTGGAGGATCTGGAACGGCTTTATCCATATGCCTCCAATAAAGGCAAAGAGGATGAAGCCTATCGCAACCGCGCCAAGGCCGCCACGCGCGAACTCCAGCAGGGGCGCCGCGGTTATCGCGCCCTGTGGCAGCATTTCGTTACGGTCAGCCGCGAAGCCCTGATCCGCGATTACGGCGCTTTGTCGGTCGAATTCGACTGGTGGAAAGGGGAAAGCGACGCCGATCCCTATATCGAGGGCATGATCGCGGACCTGAAAGCCAAGGGGCTGCTCGAAGCCGATCAGGGCGCGCAAATTGTCCGTGTGGCGAAGGACGACGACAAGAAGGAGGTGCCGCCGCTGCTGGTCGTCTCCTCCGAAGGCTCGTCGATGTACGGCACGACCGATCTCGCCACGATTGTCCAGCGCAAGACCGAATATGCGCCGGACCTGACGCTTTATATCGTGGATCAGCGCCAGTCTGATCACTTCGAGCAGGTGTTCCGCGCCGCTTATCTGGCCGGCTATGCCGAGGCGGGCCATCTCGAACACGCCGCCAATGGTACGGTCAATGGCGCGGACGGCAAGCCCTTCAAAACCCGCGACGGCGGCACGCTCAAACTGCATGACCTGATCAGCCAGGCGGTGGAGAAGGCCAATGCGCGCCTGCATGAGGCCGGTCTGGGCGAAGGGCTTTCGGAAGCGGCCTTTGCCGATATAGCGCACAAGGTGGCCGTGGCGGCGCTGAAATTCGCCGAATTGAGCAATCACCGCCTGACCAACTACATCTTCGATCTCGACCGCTTCATGAGTTTCGAGGGCAAGACCGGGCCTTACCTGCTTTATCAGGCGGTGCGGATGAAATCGATCCTGCGCAAGGCGGGCGAGCAGGGGCTGGCCGCTGGCGAGATTACCGTCACGGAACCTGCCGAGCGCGAACTGGTGTTGTTGCTGGATGGCTTCGATAATGCGCTGAAGGAAACCTATCTCAAGCGGGCGCCGAATATCCTGGCTGATCATGTCTATCGGCTGGCGCAAGGGTTCTCGAAGTTTTATGCCGCCTGTCCGGTGCTGGTGGGCGAGGACGTGGCGCTTAAAGGGTCGCGTCTGGGGTTGGTGAGTTTGACCTTGCGCCAGCTTGAACTGGGCCTCGATTTGATGGGCCTTAGCGCGCCGGAACAGATGTAAGGCCCCCCTCCGTCACGACGCAAGGGCGTCGCGCCACCTCCCCCGCTAGCGGGGGAGTATAAGGGAGCTTATACCACCCCATTCATGGCGGTGGAGGCCTTGCTTCCTTTCCTCTCAAACAAAACCTGCTGACAAACGTCCGTAACTAAGCTTTATTGTTACCAAGGCGTTAACGGGTGGTGTGGCGGTCATGTCCAAGGGGCGGGAGACAGGAACGGGAGGCGGTTTTGTCTGGCCGTTTTTCCGCAAGCGCGCCGCCTTCTATTATGACGGTTTCAACCTCTATCACGCCGTCGACGCCTACAAGCGTCCCTATCTCAAATGGCTGAATCTCAAGACCCTCGGCCGGGCCATCGCGCCGAAATCCGAGGCCGTCAAACGCGTGGTGTGGTGCTCTGCCTTTTCGCCCACCAGCCGCTCGAAACTGCAACGTCATGAGGATTACCGCAAGGCGCTGGAAGGGCAGGGCGTTATCTGCCGCATGGGGCACTTCATTCATTCGATGGATGGCTGCAATGCCTGCGGCCATAAATGGCAGATTGCCGTTGAAAAACAGGGTGATGTCAATCTGGCCCTGTCCATCGCCGCCGATGCCGAGGACGACCTGTTCGATATTTGCTACCTGGTGACGGCGGATGGCGACCATGCCGCGACGGCGCGCTATCTCAAGGAGCGCTTCCCGAAGAAAAAACTGGTGCTTGTCACGCCGCCGGGGCGCTATCATAATCGCCATATCGAACGCATCGCCGATCAATGCGTCGAAATCCAAACCCATCATCTGGAGGCGTCGCTCTTGCCGGAAATGGCCAAATACAAACAACGCTTCCTCAGGCGCGGCGAAAAAGTGGCGCGGCCGGAAATCTATGACCCGCCGCGGGTGCGCGTCAAAAGTCATCTGAAGCTTATCGTCAATAATGGTTAAACCGTTCGAGAAGGGTCTGCACGACCTGCTGGAAACGCGCCTGTCGCCGGAATGTCTGGCAGCTTTCGAGGCCAGGGGCGATGACGCCTGGGTGCTGGGCGATCTCGATGACGACGCCGAGACGGACTTCTATATCGACGACATGATGACCCTGCTGGCGATCCATGGCGTCAAACCGCCGGCGGAACAGAAGGTGTCGCCCTTCTGGTGGCTGTGGCCGGACAAGTGTCTGGTTTATCGGGATTTTACCGTTGGCGAACTGAAGGCGCTGGTGAAGACCAAGGTCTGGCCGGCGGACGCCTATAGTTACGAACCGATCCCCCTGACGCAAAAACTGACCAGTCTGACGGTGATGCTGGTTCTGGCCGGACTGGTGATCGGGATTACGGCGTTGCTGGTCTTTTGGCTGGTGCATTGGCTGAAAGGATAGGCGAGTGCCGGCCCCGCTCAACCGTATCATTATCTATACCAGGCGTATCGCTGAAATGGTCACTTTCTACGGTGAGCATTTCGGCTATGTCGCCAGACAGCTACCGGGGGACAGGATTGTCGAGCTTATGCCGGTGGCGGGTGGTATTGCGATTTTGCTTCATCCGGCCGCAAAGTCGCAAAAGGAAGGTCAGGCCCTGGTTAAGCTGGTGTTCGATGTGGCTGACGTGGAAGGGTTTTGCCATGCCGCCGCCGCGAAAGGACTGAATTTCGGGCCTGTTTATCAAGCGGATGGGTATGCGTTCGCCAATACGAAAGATCCCTCGAATAATTCGGTATCTGTCTCAAGTCGGGCCTTTGCTGTGGATCATGGGGCATAGGCTTGAAACAATCTTGACTCTTAACGCCGCCTAACGCACAAGCGGAAAGACTCGCGGGAGAGAGTGTGACGCTCACACCGCCGAAGGCGCAACCGCCCCGGAAACGCTCAGGCAAACGGACCGCAAGACATATTAAAACGCTGGAAAGTAGGGCTTTACAGGCTCTCGCCGAAGGAGCAAATCTCTCAGGCTAAAAGGGACAGCGGGGGCAGAACGAAGTCAAAACCGTCTGCGAGTCCCCATGTCTGAAAACAGCGATTCCCTGCAATTCACCCCGCTTTTCGATCGCCATGTCGCGCTCGGCGGCCAGATGGTGCCTTTCGCCGGCTATAATATGCCGGTGAAATATGAGGGCGTGCTGGCCGAGCACAAATGGACCCGCGCCGAGGCCGGTCTGTTCGACGTGTCGCATATGGGGCAGGCACGCCTGAGCGGCGAGGGCGCTATCGCCGTGCTGGAGGCCCTGACACCGACCGATTTCGCCGCCCTGCCGCAGGGCAGGCAGAAATATTCGCTGCTGCTGGGCGAAGACGGCGGCATTCTTGATGACTGGATGGTGTCGCGCCCGGAAGCCGAGGGATTCATGCTGGTGGTCAATGCCGCCTGCAAGGATCAGGATTTCGATATCATTGCCGATTTTATCGCCAATGACGAAGCCGGCGCCGCCAAAGAACTTGGAGATGTCGAATTCGAGGTGCTGACGGATCGCGCGTTGCTGGCGCTGCAAGGCCCCAGGGCGAAGGACGTGATAAAGGCACTCTGTCCGGCGGCCTGCGAGATGTACTTCATGGAATGCGGCACCTTTCAGCTTCTGGAGGAAGTCGCCTATATCTCGCGCTCCGGCTATACCGGTGAGGACGGTTTCGAGATCAGCTTCCCGGCGGCGCGCGTCGGCGACCTGTGGGACGAACTGTTGAGCAATCCGCATGTCCGCCCGATCGGGCTGGGGGCGCGCGATTCCCTGCGCCTGGAAGCCGGCATGCCGCTCTATGGTCATGAAATGGACGCCGGTTATACGCTGGCGGAAGCCAATCTCGGCTTTGCCATGAACAAGTCCCGGTTGGCGCGCGGCGATATCAAGGGGATCGACCGCCTGAAGGCGCAACTCGATGGCGCGCTTGATCGTGTCCGTGTCGCTATCCGCGTGCTCGAAGGTCCGCCGGCCCGTGAGGGTGCGAAGATACTCAGCGAGTCTGACGCTGAACTGGGTGTCGTTACCTCCGGCGTACCGTCGCCAAGCCTCGGCTATTCGATCGCCATGGGCTATGTGCCGCCGGCATCGTCGGCTATCGGCACGAAGCTGAAACTGGAAACCCGCGGCCGTCAATACGCCGCTGAAATCGTGGCCTTGCCCTTCGTGGCCAATGGCTATCACCGCAAGCCGAAAGCATAGCCCTCAAGCAGCGAAGCGGTAGGGCAAATCAAGGAGCAAACCATGAAATTCACCAAGGACCACGAATGGGTCGATATTACCGGCAATGAAGCCTTTGTCGGCATCACGCTCTATGCCGCCGAAGCGCTGGGCGATGTTGTTTTCGTTGAAGTGCCGGAAGTCGGCAAGGTCGTGAAGACCGGCGACAGCTTCGCCGTGGTCGAAAGCGTCAAGGCGGCGTCGGATGTCTATGCGCCGGTGTCGGGCGAGGTGATCGAAGCCAATGACCTGCTGTCGTCTTCGCCGGAAACCATCAACGCCGTGCCGGAAGCCGGCGGCTGGATCGCCAAGATCAGGCTGGCCGATGCTTCGGAACTGGACGCGCTGATGGATCGCGCCGCTTACGAAGCCTATCTGAGCACATTGTAGTACGATTTGCCGTCTTTCCCTTCTCCCCGCTGCTTGCGGGGAGAAGGTGGCCGTCAGGCCGGATGAGGGGCGGTTACTAAGCCTGTAAGAAGCCCCTCACCCCAACCCTCTCCCCGTAAACGGGGCGAGGGGGCTAAGAGTTGGAATTTAAAATGCGTTATCTCCCCTTAAGCGCCGGCGATCGCGCCGCCATGCTGGAAAAGATCGGCGTCGATTCGATCGATGCCCTGTTTGTCGATGTGCCGGAAAAGGCCTGCCGCAGCGGTACGGTTGATCTGCCGGCCTTTGCCGGTGAACTGGAAGTCGAGGCGCAACTGAATGCCTTCGCCGCGCGGAATGTGTCGCCATCGAAGGCGCCGTTCTTTGTCGGCGCGGGGGCCTATCGCCACCATATTCCGGCGACGGTCGATCATATCATCCAGCGCTCGGAATTCCTGACCAGCTATACGCCCTATCAACCGGAAATCGCACAGGGCACGCTTCAGGTCCTGTTCGAGTTCCAGAGCCAGGTGGCGCGCCTGACCGGGATGCCGGTGGCCAACGCCTCGCTTTATGACGGCTCGACCGCCGCCGCCGAGGGCGTGCTGATGGCCACCCGCGTGACGAAGCGCAACAAGGCCGTGCTCTCCGGCGGCCTGCATCCGCATTACCGCGAAACGGTGGAGACGCTGGCCCATGCGGTGGGCATCGAAACGGAAGCCTGCGCCGTCGCCGTCGATAACGAAGCCGATGTGCTGCAACATATCGATGCCAATACGGCCTGCGTCGTCGTGCAAACGCCGAATGTCTTCGGCACCGCCACCGATGTCACCGAAATTGCCAAGGCCGCCCAGGCCGCCGGCGCCTTGCTGATCGTGGTCGTGACCGAAGTCATGTCGCTCGGCCTGTTGAAATCGCCCGGCGAAATGGGCGCCGATGTCGTGGCCGTCGAAGGGCAATCGATCGGTGTGCCACTCTCCTACGGCGGCCCCTATGTCGGCCTGTTCGCGGCGAAGGAAAAATACCTCCGTCAGCTTCCGGGCCGCCTGTGCGGCGAAACGGTCGATGCCGATGGCGAGCGCGGCTTCGTGCTGACGCTTTCGACCCGCGAGCAGCATATCCGCCGCGATAAGGCGACCTCGAATATCTGCACAAATTCAGGGCTTTGCGCGCTGGCCTTCAGCATCCACATGAGCCTGCTAGGCCAAACCGGCCTGAAGCGCGTGGCGAAGATCAACTATGCCAAGGCCCACGCCCTGAAGGATCAACTGGGGACCGCCGGTTTTGAGATCGTCACTCCGCGTTTCTTCAATGAATTCACCGTGAAGCTGGCGAAACCGGCCATTGCGGTTGTGGAAGCGCTGGCGGCGAAGAACGTCCTCGGCGGCGTGCCCTTCGCCCGCCTGCAAAATGAGTCGGGCTTCGAGAATCACCTGATTGTCGCCGTCACCGAAACCGTTTCGGACGCCGATATCGCTACCCTTGTGTCTACGCTTAAGGAGGTCGCCCAATGAGCATGAATAATGTCGGTCGTCCTTCGGGCCCTGAAATTTCGGTTGAAGCCACCTCGTTCAAAACCCTGCTCGGCGGCAAGGGACTGCTGCAATCCGAAAAGCTGATCTTTGAAAAGGACGATTACAGCCGCACCGGCGTCGATTTCGCCGATATCGAGATCAACGCGTCCGACCTCGATGGCCTGCTGCGTGACGACCTGTCGCTGCCCGGCCTGACCGAGCCGGAGGCCATGCGCCATTATGTGCGCCTGAGCCAGAAGAACCACGCCATCGACCTGGCGCTTTATCCGCTCGGCTCCTGCACCATGAAGCACAATCCGCGCCTCAACGAGAAGATGGCGCGCGTGGCGGGCCTGGGCGATATCCATCCGCTCCAGCCGGTTTCGACCGTGCAGGGCGCGCTGGCCCTGATGGATACGCTGGCGTATTGGCTTAAGATGCTCACCGGCATGCCCGCAGTCGCCATGACGCCGAAAGCCGGCGCGCACGGCGAGCTGTGCGGCCTGTTGGCCATCAAGGCCGCGCACGAGGCCAAGGGGCAGGGGCATCGCCGCACAGTGCTGGTGCCGACCTCGGCCCACGGCACCAACCCCGCCACCGCCGCCTTTGTGGGCTACAGCGTCAAGGAGGTGGCCCAGACCGCCGACGGCCGCGTCGATGTCGCCGATCTGGCCTCGAAGCTTGGCCCGGATGTCGCCGCGATCATGGTGACCAATCCCAATACCTGCGGCCTGTTCGAGCGCGATATCATCGAGATCGCTCGCGTCACGCATGAGGCCGGGGCCTATTTCTATTGCGACGGCGCCAATTTCAACGCCATCGTCGGCCGCGTTCGTCCCGGTGATCTCGGTGTCGACGCCATGCACATCAACCTGCACAAGACCTTCTCGACGCCCCATGGCGGCGGTGGTCCGGGTGCGGGGCCTGTGGTGCTGTCCGAAGCGCTGGCCGCCTATGCGCCCAAGCCCTGGGTGGTTTCCAACGGCTCGGGTTTCGATCTGATCGAGCATGACGAAGGCGTATCGGCGCAGAATTTCGGCCGCATGTGCGCCTTCCATGGCCAGATGGGTATGTTCATCCGCGCGCTGACCTATATGCTCAGCCACGGCTCGGACGGCCTCAGGCAGGTGGCGGAAGACGCTGTGCTCAACGCCAACTATATCAAGGCCAGCCTGCAGGATTTGATGAGTGTGCCGTTCCCTGAAGGGCCGTGCATGCACGAAGCCCTGTTCGACGACGCCTGGCTGGAAGGCACCGGCGTGACCACGCTCGACTTCGCCAAGGCGATGATTGACGAGGGCTTCCACCCGATGACCATGTACTTCCCGCTGGTGGTCCATGGGGCGATGCTGATCGAGCCGACCGAAACGGAATCGAAGGACGAACTGGATGGCTTCATCGCCGTGCTGCGCGCCCTGGCGCAAGCGGCGAAAGCGGGTGATGTGGCCCGCTTCAAGGGCGCGCCTTACCTGGCCCCCACCAAGCGTCTGGACGAGACACGCGCCGCCCGCGCGCCCCGACTGGCTTATACATAGCCTGGCCTATACTTAAAGCCGCGCTAACCACTTTTTATCGCGCGAGAGGCGAAGTTGGGATGGACTTCCTATCTGGTCCATCCCATCTTCATCTCATGACCGTGGTGCTGAAATTGCTGATGAGCGCGCTGGGCGTGGTACTGATGGCTGTGGGGGTGGTGATCACGCCGCTGCCGGGGCCTTTCGGCGTGCCGGTTATCCTGCTGGGCCTGATCATCCTGCTGAGAAGCTCCATGTGGGTTAAGCGCCTGTTCGTCAAACTGGTGCATGCCCATCCGAAACTGCTTGGTCCGTTGCGCGCCATGCTGCGGCCGGGCGCCAAGGTTGTCGCCATGATGTGGCTTCAGGCCCTGCGCCTTGAACGCCGCCTCCTGCCACCCCACCGCCGGTTCATGTATCGTTTCCGGCATAACCTGCGTGCGGTGTTGCGTAATCGCCGGCCCAAACCGCGACTGCGGACGGCCCCCTCTCACAAGCCGCGCAAACTGCTGTCATATTAAGTGATGGCCAAATGACGATGTGTGACGCGCCGCCGCATCGTTTCTTAATCACACCTTGCCTATATAGCCTTCAAGGCCGCCCTCCGAGGTGGTCAATAATATCTGGCGCATGACAAGGCGGGCGCGGTTCTTTCCGGCCCTGAGTGAGAAAATGGCTATTCTGCTGAAATTGCTTATGAGTCTGGCCGGCATGGTCCTGATGGCCTTCGGCGTGGTGCTGGCGCCCTTGCCGGGGCCGGTTGGCGTGCCTTTTGTGCTGTTTGGCCTGATCCTTTTGCTGCGCAGTTCGATGTGGATCAAGCGCCAGTTCATGAAGCTGGTCAGGGCGCATCCACGCTGGCTGGGGCCGGTGCGGGCCATGCTGCGGCCGGGCGCCAAGGTGATTGCCCTGGTATGGCTGCAAGGCCTGCGTGTCGAGCGCGGGCTGATGCCGCGCCGGTATCGCTTCATGCAAAGCTCCCGTCAGGGGGTAAAATCCCTTTTCAGAAACCGTTCTTCCCGCACTGCGGAAGAGTCCGCATGATGCCGGAATAACGCAGGGGAAATTAAATTTTCTCCACATTCACCGGATATTCAGCAGGCGCCTTTACATTGCCCTATTGCCTATCCATATGAGGTCCAGGTCGCTGATGTTGCGGCGCAAAATTCCAGAGTTGCGAGGACGAGACAAGGCGTCCAGTCAAACAAGATGTCGAGTGAAAACGGCGCGCCCGCGCCCCAGAAATCATTGGTTGCCCTGAAGCCCGACGCCAGGACCTGGCGTTCCGTGAAACGCGCCGCAAAGCGTTTCTCGAAGAAGGTGCTTGGCTGGATCATGATCGCGCTCGGTTTTGTCTTCCTGGCGGCGGGGTTCCTGCTGATCATCATTCCCGGTCACTATTTCCTCATTCTTGTCGGCCTGATCATGATCCTGCGTAACGCCTTCTGGGCGCGTCGCCAGTTCATCCATCTCAAGCGCCGCCATCCGAACTGGGTCATGCCGCTGCGCAAACTGCTGCGCCGTAATCCGCAGGTGGTTTCGATCTTCTGGCAGCAGGTGCTCAAGTTCGAGCGCATGATATTAAGGGGGCGGGGACAACTGGTCGGTATCCGCCGCCGATTTCTCCGCAAGCCGCGCACGGTCTAAGAATGGCAAATAATCCGAAAAGCCCTCCGGTTCCGCTGGGGGGCTTTTTGCTGTTCTGGGTTACCATGCTACATATGCACGAAGGAGGCGCGGAATGCCGGCAAGTCAACACGAGATGTATATCCTCAATGTTCTGGTGACGGCCACGCCGCTGAACGTTTTCATTTACATGACCATTGTCGTAAAGATCGCGTTCGTCCTGTCGCTCTGCCTGTGCCTTTTCGCTGTCATTACATTGATAGTTCGCCCAAAACGAAGTCACTCAAAAGTTCTGACTGTTTATGGTGGGGTGGCCTTGAGTTTCAGTCTCTTCGGTGCTGCCTATTCGGGACTGAATTCTTATCTCGGCTTCGTGGGAAGTTCCAATCCCTATCGGACTATTCAAATGGTTCAGGCCATTATAGCCTGCGCGTATGTTCTGGCGCCGGGTATAATCGCCTGGCTGATCGCTCGATATGGAAACGCACGGTTGGCAGCCTGATCATTGATTTCTTATGCCGCCCCCGGCAAGGGTCTGTCTCCTGAAGCAGGAGCCAGCCGTGGCGTCAGAATCAAACAAGGTCGTCTTCGCCGCCTTGATCGGCAATGTGCTTGTGGCCACCACCAAGGCGGTCGCCGCCGCCATGACCGGTTCCTCGGCCATGCTGTCGGAAGCCATTCACAGCTTCGTCGATACCGGCAATGAGGTGCTGCTGCTCTACGGCATGCACCGTTCCAGGCGGAAGCCGGACGAAGTGCATCCGCTCGGATATGGCCGCGAGCTGTATTTCTGGAGCTTTGTCGTCGCTCTGCTGATCTTCGCGGTCGGGGCAGGGGTCTCGTTCTACGAAGGCATCGTCCATCTGCAAGACCCGGAGCCGATGGAGCGGCCGCTCATCAACTATATCGTGCTGGGCCTGTCGCTGCTGTTCGAGAGCGGATCGTGGTGGGTGGCCATCAAGGCGCTGCACGCAACCAAGGGCGAACTGACCTGGTGGCAGGCGATCACGCGCAGCAAGGACCCGCCGAAATTCATGGTCCTGCTGGAAGACAGTGCGGCCCTTATCGGGATACTGATCGCCTTGGCGGCCACCTGGGCCTCGGTGACCTTTCATGAACCGCGCTTCGATGGCATAGGCTCGCTGCTGATCGGCCTGGTGCTGGCGGCGGTGGCCATTTTCCTGGCTAAGGAAAGCAAGGACCTGCTGATCGGTGAGCGTGCCGATCCGGTTTTGCAGGCGAATATTATTGGCATTGCCGAGAGCATGAAGGGGGTATTGCGGGTCAATGGCCTCCTGACCACGCATATGGCGCCTACAGCCGTCGTGGCGGCGCTCAGTCTGGAATTCGAGGATGGCCTGACGATCATCGAGGTCGAACATATCGTGGCCGACATGGAAACGGCCATTCGCCGCGCGCATCCGGAAATTACGTCGCTGTTCGTCAAGCCGCAGACGCCGCAGCTTTATGACGCGGCGGTGGAGCGCATAGAAAAAGGCCCGGAGGATTAGCTCCGGGCCTTTGATCTGCTTATGCCGTCGTCAGCTTAGTTGAAGCGGCCTTCGAGCTGGCTGATGGCCTTGTCCGCGTGGACATCGGTCTTGGCCTTGGCGACCTGATCGAGCAGGACCTGCTCGGCCAGTTGCGTCGCCAGATCGGCGGCGGCGGACTTGACGTCGGCGGCGGCATTGGCCTCGGCCTGGGCGATCTTGCGTTCGGCCAGTTCTTCGCGGCGTTTGATCGTTTCTTCCAGCTTGACGCGGGCGTCGGCGGCCATGCGGGCGGCTTCTTCCTCGGCGAAGGCGATCAGTTCACGGGCCTTTTGCTCGGCGGCAAGGCGCTGGGCCTTGATCGAGTTAAGCAGGTCGGTCGCTTCCTGACGGATGCGGACGGCCTCGTCCAGTTCAGCGCGGACGGCTTCGCCGGTGGCACCCCAGGACTTCCAGATCTTGCCCGGCACGCCGGCGAAGATCAGGATCAGGACAAAGACGCCGAGGGCGATGCGGACCCAGAATTCCGCTTCATGCAACAGTTCCATCGTCTCAGACCTTTCCAAACGCTGACTTGAGGGCGGCGGCGGTAGCGGCCTTGCCCGTCAGTTTTTGCACCAGAAGCGAAGCTGTTTCCGAAGCGATGTCGCTGACATGGCCCATGGCCTCGTCACGTTGCGCGCGGATGCGGGTTTCGGCTTCCGCGAGACGCTTGCCGAGTTTTTCATCCTCGGCGGCGGTAGCGGCGGCCACTTCGGCATTGGAGCGGGCCAGGGCCTCGGCCGCCAGCTTGCGGGCGGCGGCGTGGGCTTCGGCAGTCTCGGCAGCGGCTTGTTTCGCCTGGGCCTCGGCCTCGTCGCGGTTGGCGCGGGCATTGGCCAGGTCCTCGGCGATGGTGGCGCCGCGCGTTTCGATGACTTTGCGCAGGCGCGGCACGAAGAGCTTCGACATCAGCGCCAGAAAGATGGCGAAGATGACCACGAGCCAGACCATCTGGCCGGCCCAATGGTCGGTATTCAACTGCGGCAGGCCGCCTTCCTTGGCGTCATGAGGCTCGGTCGCGGCCACCGTTTCGGTGGTTGCCTGAAGCTCATGCGTTTGGGCTTCCGTGCTGCCCGGCACCAGAGTCGCAACCGTGGTCACGCTCGGCGTCGCCGAGAACGAAGCGCCGGAGGCGTCGTCAGCAGATAAAGGGGCCTCTGGCGAGGTAGCGGTTGTCATTTTTAATCTTACCCGTGGGAAAACCTGTGACCGGCGCGGATTATCCGCGCCGGCAGCCGGATTTTCAGATTACAGGCTGGGCGCGTTGAAGAGGATCAGCAGCGCGATAACGAAGGCGAAGATGCCGAGGGCTTCGGTCAGCGCCATGCCGATGAAGAGGTTGGTCTGCTGGGTCTTGGCGGCCGAAGGGTTGCGCAGGGCGCCGACATAATAGTTGCCGAACAGGATGCCGAGGCCGATACCGGCGCCGATCATGCCGAGGGTCGCCAGACCGGCGCCGATGTACTTGAGGCCGCCGGCGATGAGGGTTGCAGATTGAACGTCCATGGGGTGTTAACTCCGAGTTTGGAAAGGGACAGATTGAAAGAAGAACCTAGTGGTGGCCGATATTGACCACATCACTGAGATAGACGCAGGCCAGAACCGCAAACACGAAAGCTTGCAGGTAAGCGACCAGGAATTCGAGGGTTGTCAGGGCCACGATGGTGCCCATGGACAGGATGCCGATGGCGGCGCCCAGGCCGCCCAGGGTCAGGCCGGTGACGATGAAGCCGGCGAAGACCTTCATGACGATGTGGCCGCCGAGCATATTGCCGAACAACCGCAGCGTCAGGGTTACGGGGCGCATGATGAAGGCGATGACCTCGATCGGCACCAGGACCAGCAGGATATACCAGGGCACGCCGGACGGCACGAACATCTTGAAGAAGCCCAGACCATGGCGGATGAAACCGACGGCCAGCACCAGCAGGATGGTGAGGGCGGCGAGGGTCATGGTGACGGCGATCTGCGAGGTGGCCGTGAAATAGGTGAACATGCCGAGCAGGTTGCAGCTCAGGATGAAGAGGAACAGGGTCAGGACATAGGGCAGGAACTGCTTGCCGTCATGGCCGATGATCGAATCGGTCATATCGTCGATCAGCCCGAAAATGCTTTCCGCCACCACTTGGCCGCGGCCGGGAATGATGCTGGCGCGCGCCGTGGTCAACAGGAAGAACAGGCAGGTCAGGCCGACGGCGATCAGCATGGCCATTACCGAATTGGTGATCGAGAGATCCACCGGCACACCGCCGATATTGAACGCGGGAAGTTCGACGATCTTCTCGATTTTAAACTGGTGCAACGGATCGGCCATAAGCCCCAAAACCTCTTTAGACAATGTCTTGCCCTTGCGGGCGAATTAAAACCTTATAAGCCTATTTGCTCTGGCCCGACCGGACGATCGCGTAGACCGCCACAATCATGCCCAGAATAGCGCCGATGATCACCCCGAACGGCCGGGTGTGAAGATACTGGTCGCTAAGCCAGCCAAGCCCCAGACCGCCGAGAATCCCCCCAAGCAGCTCTCCCAGGGCCTGATAGCCCTGATTAGCGCCGACCTCGCCGCTGGCATCAAACGCCGGTTTGCGCTTGCGCGCCTCGATCGCCTTCAGCCGCTTATCAAGATCGTTCAGTTCGTCTTGATCCGAGGACTTATCGGGTGGTTCGTCTGTCACGTTCAGCACCTGGCAGGCGGAATAACAGGGATCGCTATTCCGGCTAAGAACGGCGCGGAACCTACTCAAGAGACACCCAAAGGTCAAGCAATTGCAGGCGACAAAGTGGAGTTGTTTGAAATAAAATAGAAAACAACGCTGTCAGCGGTTTTCCAAGATCATTTTTTACGCCGCGAAAAGGTTAGAGCGCGGGCTATAATGTAGCTCTGACTGTATATATCTCCGAACTTATCATTAATAAGTGCCTTCTCACCTGGTTGCCGGACAAATCTCGGGTTTCCAAATTTCTTAGTGAAATTTGGCAAGCGCGACCTCGCGCCGCGCATGTCTGCGCGTCTCTTCTCTAAGAAAGATGAGGAAGCCTTGGTGGCTGAACATGTCGCTTTAAGCGACGTGTTCAGCCACCAAGGCTTCCGCCTGTGACAGATCGACGCTGACCAGTTGCGAGACGCCGCGTTCACTCATGGTAACGCCAAACAGGCGGTCCATGCGTGACATGGTGACCGGATTGTGGGTGATGGCGATGAAGCGCGTCTTTGTGCGACCGCGCATTTCGGCCAGCAGGCGGCAATAGCGGTCGACATTGGCGTCATCGAGCGGGGCGTCCACTTCGTCGAGCACGCAGACCGGCGCGGGATTGGCCAGGAAGACGCCGAAGATCAGGGCGGTGGCGGTCAGGGCCTGCTCGCCGCCCGACATCAGGCTCATGGTCGAGAGGCGCTTGCCCGGCGGGCAGGCATAGATTTCGAGGCCGGCTTCGAGCGGATCGTCCGATTCGACCAGGCGCAGTTCGGCCGAACCGCCATCGAACAGGGTGACGAACAGGGTCTTGAAGTGTTCGTTGATAATCTCGAAGGCGGCCAGCAGGCGTTCGCGGCCTTCGGCGTTCAGTTCGTCGATGCCGTCGCGCAGCTTGGCGATGGCGGTGATCAGGTCGGCGCGTTCTTTCGAGAGGGTGTCGAGCCGGCCTTCATATTCGGCGGCTTCTTCCTCGGCGCGCAGGTTGACCGCGCCAAGCTGATCGCGTTCGCGCTCCAGGCCCGACAGCAGCGATTCGGCGCCGGAGGCGTCCGCCGGGGTGGCGATGGCTTCTTCCTTGAGACGGCGGCCCAGTTCGTCGGGCGTGCCCCCGGTCTGGTCGAGAATAAGGGCCTCGATCTCGGCGGCGCGTGTCTGGATCGCTTCGAGGCGGGCCGCCGCGCCGGCGCGTTCTTCACGGGCGGCGGAGGCTTCCTGTTCGCGGGCGCGGACATCGATATCGGCGTCGCGGCGTTCGGATTCGGCGATATTGAGCTTTTCGCGGGCTTCGTTGAGGCGTTTTTCGGCGGTTTGCAGCGAATCGACCAGAGCGATGCGCTTGCTCTCGAATTCGCGCGGGGCCGATTGCGCCGCTTCCAGAGCGGCTTGCGCCGTGACCTGATCCTTTTCCAGCTTGAGCAACCGGGCGGCGGAGTCCTGCGTGCGGCGGCTCCAGTCGGTCAGTTCGCGGGTCAGGGTGCGTTCGCGGGCGTCTCTGGCCTGACGGTCGCGGGCGTCCTGGTCGAGGTCGGCGCGGGCGCGCATGACCGCCTGACGATGAGTCTCGGCCAGGGCGCGGGCGTCGTTCAGGCGGATCCGCATGGCCTCGGTGTCGGGCGCTCCGGGCTGGCTGGCCTGAACCGTTTCGTAAGCGGTTTTGGCTTCGGCGTGTTCGGCGGTCAGGCGGGTGAGGGTGGCTTCCAGCGATTCCAGTCGGGCCTCGTATTGCGTCTGGGCGCGCAGGCGGGTGTCCAGGTCGTTCTGGCGGTTGCGCAGATTGCGTTCCAGCTCAGGCAGGC
>Ga0153956_1001257_pt1 | contig 23200 bp, 13 predicted proteins | sample TSFL040MetaG_FD_104704 | JGI IMG/M metagenome (GOLD analysis project Ga0153956, IMG submission 104704) | Attine ant fungus gardens microbial communities from Florida, USA - TSFL040 MetaG | ecosystem: Host-associated > Fungi > Mycelium > Unclassified | place: USA: Florida, Wekiwa Springs... | reverse complement strand
CTCGATAACGGTGATCCGACCGACCATACGGCCTTCGCCTCGCCTGAGCGCAAAAGCTGGAATGGTCAGGCCCTGATCATGGTCCGCACCAGCCAGACGACCGGGACGATCACGGTAACCGCCAGCGCGCCGGGATTGAAAACAGGCACAGCCGCGCTCACGGCACAGCCTGATGATTAAATATGATCAAAAAGCGACTTAAGTGTCATTTCCGATCATTTTTACCTTGACTATTGTCGTACTTTTTCCTAAAGACAGATCTCCCGCTGTTTTTCTGTTCCTCTTTCCCTGAATGGAACATTGGCCGTTTTGCTCCTCTCCGCAAAACGGCCGTTTTTTTGCCGACGCGCGGAGGAGCGCCTCGCCATGATCCGTTTCATCGCCCCTGCTCTCTTCCTTTCCCTCGCTTTGTGCGGTGCGGCGCAGGCTCGCTGCGCGTTGACCGTATCGGACTTCGGCATCATGGCATCCGGCGATAAGGTCAGCACCTACCGCTTCGATAATGGTAAGCTGGCCGTTACGGTTCTCAATCTCGGCGGTATTATCCATGATATCGACGCGCCGGACCGCACCGGCCATCGCGTCAATGTGGTGCGCAATCTGGAAAACCTGGCCGCCTATGAGCAGCGCGACAATTTTTCCAGCCTGATCGGCCGTTTCGCCAATCGTCTGGGCGGCGGCGGGGTCACATTGGACGGGACCTTCTTCCCCCTGCCCGGCAATGCGCGCGGCGTCACCATGCATGGCGGCGCGAAAAGCTTCGGCAGCCGTTTGTGGTCGGTGACGCCTCTGTCTGGCGCTTGCGGGGTCGAGCTTGCACTGGTCAGTCCCGATGGCGACAACGGTTTTCCCGGCGCGCTCGGCGTCACCGTGCGCTATAGCCTGCATCAGAACCGCCTGACCCTGGCCTATACGGCGCGCACGACCAGGCCGACGGTCATCAACCTGACGCACCATGCCTATTTCAATCTGGCCGGCGGCGGGGATGTCTACGGCCAGACCCTGCTGCTGAATGCGAGCCATCATTTGCCGGTCGATAAATCGCGCCTGCCGACCGGTGAACAGGCGCCCGTTGGCGGCACGACATATGACTGGCGCACACCCCGGCCGATCGGCGATGGCGGACGGACGCTCGATGACGCCTTCGTTCTGGATGGGAAACAGGCCGCGGTGCTGCATGATCCGGTAAGCGGCCGCACCCTCACCATCTCGACCACAGAACCGGGCCTGGTCGTCTATACGGCGGGCGGTTTCGATGGCTCATTGATCGACGCGGACCACCGCCCTTTACCAGCCGGTGTCGGCATCGCGCTGGAAACCCAGCACTTCCCCGACAGTCCGCATCACGCCGGCTTTCCCTCGACCGTCCTGCGGCCCGGTGAGACGTGGCGATCGGAAACGGTCTACGATTTTAGTGTGAAGTAGGTCCGGGGCGCGAAAAGCTCTGAATTGAACGGCTTCACCCCAATTTCGCCGCCATCCATTGCAGAGCCAAGTCCGACCAGGCGGCATGGCTACCATTCGTATCGCGCAGGGCGAAACCGTGTGGCGCCTGACCGAAGATATGCGCGTCAAGGTCAAGGCCGGCATCGCGCGCCGTCAGGATGAAGTTGAGCGCGTGTTCGACCGGCACGGCCTTGTCATGCAGGGCATAGGCCAGAAACACCGGGCAAACCGGCACGCCATACGGTTCGGCCCGGATGCCGATGGGCCAGGCATTGTAAAAAGCCTGTTTTTCCACCGGCGGATAGTCGGGCTTGCCTTTCGGCGCCTTGTAATCGCGGTGGTTGGCGTTGATTGGGGCATAGGCGATGATGACGCCCGCCGCCGTCGCCCCCGGCTGGCAGGCGAGCGCCCCGGCCAGATGTCCGCCGGATGACAGGCCCATCAGAAAGAGAGGGCCGCCACCGATCTGTTCCAGCGCCGCTAAACCGTCCGTGAGCGCTATATCCGCGGGCCACACGCCGCCTCGGCCATCGGCAGCGCCCGGCAGGCGGTGGATCAGCACATAGGCGCTGTAACCGTTGGCGTTGAACCACGCCGCCACCTCGACGCCTTCGCGGTCCGTCATGAGCTGGAGATAGCCGCCGCCGGCGCAGATCAGCACCTGCCCTTTCGGCTGCGCCACCTCGAAGGCCCACAGTTCGGCGCGCGTGACCGCCGGAAGCTTGCGGTCAGGCCACGCGCCTTCGAGGGCATTATCCGCGCCATCGGAAAGCGCAATGACGCGGGGCAATGGCGCGTCGGTCATTGCAGGGCCAGCACCACGACCGACTTCGCCGGCAGGGTCACGGTCAGCTTGCCGCCAGCGATTTTCGCACCCTTGAAATCGACCGGCTTGACCGTTGCCGGCTGGCCGATGGCGTTCATGGCGTCCATCTTATCCGCCGTCATCACCTGCCCGGATACCTTCGACACCTTAAGGCCGCCGAGGTCGATGGTCAGGCTGACCGCATCCTTGGGGTCCATGCCGGCCAGGCCGATATAGACCTTGCCGTCCTTGCCACGCGCCGCCGAAGCATTGAACGCCGGCAGGGTCTTGTCGCCCTGGGTGAAGGTGGGCGCTGTCACGTCAAGCGGCAGTTCGGTGGCGTCCTGGAAGGGCACGTACATCTGGTAGGCATAATAGGTCGGAGTCAGGGCGATCTGGTCGCCTTCCGTCAGGATCATGGCTTGCAGCACATTGATCGTCTGGGCGATGGCCGTCAGCTTCACTCGGTCGGCATGGTGGTGGAAGATGTTGAAATTGACCGCCGCCAGCACGCCGTCGCGCAGGGTATTGAGCTGGTAGAGGTGGCCCGGATTGGTGCCGGGTTCGACATCGTACCAGGTGCCCCATTCATCGACATACAGGCCGACGCGCTTCTTCGGATCGTAGGTATCCATCACCGCCGAATGGTCGGCGATCAGCTTGTCCATTTTCAGCGTACCCGCGAAGGTATCGGCCCAGGCCTGGGCGTCGAAGCCGGTCGATGGCCCCTTCCTGTCCCATTTTCCGGTCGGCAGGGTGTAGTAGTGCAGCGACAGCGCATCGATCTGCTTCGCGGCATTCTTCATCACCACGTCGGTCCAGTTGGTATCGCCGGCATTGGCGCCGGAGGCCACGCGCACCGTCGGGTTATCGGCGCTGCGGTGATAGAAGCCGGAATAGCGGCGCAGTTCGTTGGAATAGAATTCCGGCGTCATTTCGCCGCCGCAGCCCCAGGCCTCATTGCCGAAGCCGATGATAGGCGTTTTCCATGGCGTATCCTGACCGTTCTTGCGGCGCTCCTTCGCCAGGGTGTCGTCGCCTGATGAGGTCATGTATTCGATCCACTCGCGCATCTCGGTCGGATTCGATGAGCCGACATTGATCGAGATGTAGGGATCGGCCCCCACCTGCCCGACAAAATCCATGAACTCGTGGGTGCCGAAGGCATTGGTTTCATCGGAACCGGCCCACCAGTTGTTCTTGCGTACCGGACGCTGGTCGCGTGGGCCTATGCCGTCACGCCAGTGATATTCGTCTGCGAAGCAGCCGCCCGGCCAGCGGATGACCGGCACATGGATAGCTTTCAGCGCCGTCACCACGTCGGTACGGATGCCGCGCACATTGGGGATTTTCGAGTCCTCACCGACCCACACGCCATCATAGATGCCACGGCCGAGGTGTTCGGAGAACTGGCCGTAGATATAGCGGCTGATCTGCGGCCCCGGCTGATCGGCGTGCAGGCTGCCGGTGGCCACCAAGGTCTCGGCATGGGTTTCAGCATGCGCCGAGGCCAGCAGGAGCGCGGCGCCGGCGGCGAAGGCGGTAAGGATTCGTTTCATGGACAGTCCCTGTTGAATTGTCTGATTATTGTTTTCAGGGATTAGCGTATTTCGCGCCGTATGTCTCGACGGAATCGCCGATAAGCTGGAGATTTTCGATCGCCGCCAGTCCCCATTGCGCCGCGCCGTTGGTCGAAATCCGCGCATCCTCATCCACCGGATACAGCACGGCCGGGCCGTCGATCCGCTCGGTTTTCGGCTGCAAATTGGTACGGAAGCGACGGTTGTCGCCTTCGAGGAATTCCTGCCACGCGCGCTCGGCCAGTTTCGGATCTTTCAATTCCCGCGCCGCATAGGCAGTGATCCGCGAATGGGCGTCGCGCAGAGAGCGGTCCTTCGGCACCACGCCAAGGAACGCTTTTATTTCCTCCGGCGAGGCGTTGTAATATTTGCAATAATCCAGCCAGACCTTTTTATAGGCCGGCGCTTCCACCAGGGTCAGCAGTTCCTCGGTGATCTCGATCACGCCGAACACGGCGTTGAGGTGCGATACGTCCACCTTATCGCCAGGGCCGACGAATTTGCCCGTCGCCAGATCGTAGGGCGCGCCGCCGCAGAACCAGCCGTATTTCAGCTTGGCGATCGAATTCATGCCGGTGAGGATGCGGTCGCGCCAGCGCGTATCGCCGGTGCGCTCCCACTCGGTCAGCCAGGCGGCGATGAACGATCCCCATGAGGTGCCGAAGCTGCAATCGACCGTGCCTTCCACGCGTTCACGGATACCGATGCCGCTGCCGCCCGCCGTGGCCACCTTGCGTTCGATATAGACGGTTTTCAGCGTTTCGTCGGAAGTGACGAGATCGCGCATCAGGTCGCCGGTGCGTTCATCGGCGGTCAGGTAGTAGTAGAAGCGCTTGAAGGCCGCATTGGAGACGCGCGGCTGCTTGGAGGAATCGGCCCAGTGCTGGACGCCATGGCGGGTGCCGAAGCCCTTATATGGCCCCAGGTGCAGCACATCGACCTCGCTGGTGTGGCGCGTCATCGCCTCGGCCATGCGGAAAACATCGGCACGGCCGGAGCGCAGGTAGCCATACCAGAACATCATGTCGGTCTGGAGTTCGGAATTGTCCCAGGCGAAGCCGCCTATATCATAGCGCCAGACATGTCGGTCGGCGTCATAGGTGTGCATGACGTCGCCATAGTTCCAGAAGCCGTACCATTTGCGTTCGTCGATTTGCTTCAGGTAATAATCGAGCTGATAGGTGATACGGTTTTCGATCAGGGCGCGCGTCGGCGTCGAGGAATCCGGCAGGCTCCATGCCCCGAACAGGCCGTCGATCAGGTGCAGGCGTTCCGGCGTCACGGTCAGGCGCGGCGGGGTGGAAACGACCTTCGCCATGTCGGCGAAGCGCTGGCGTTCCGGCGTGGCGGCCAGCGCCCACAGGGTCAGTTCACTGGTGCGGGCGACGCCGTAGGGCTTGTTCCAGCCGGGTTCGAAATCTTCATAAGTGAGCAGAAGGCCGTCATTCTGCTTCTCGTAGGTATCCATGCCCCAGTCAGGACGCCAGGCGCGGATATCCATGGCGGGCGCGTCGGGCGACCACAGCCAGGCGGTCAATTCGGCTGTGTCAGTCGCCGCGCCGCGAATATCGAGGCGGGTCGGCGCGCGCTGCCAGAAATCCTTCAGGCCCAGCGCCACACCGCCCTGCGGACTGCCGGCGTACATCAGGCCCGACGCGCGATGGTCGGCGGCGGACTCGATAAAGGCATGACCCTGTTCGGTACGCTTGCGGATGGTGTAGCCGTCCGGTGTCGTCTGTGCGCAGGTGAAATCGTTCCAGTAAGGCGAGTTGGGCAGATTGTTGCCGACGGCGGGCGCGATATCCGCCGCATCGACGTGTTTGCCGGCGATCTGCGCTTCACGGGCGACCTTGCCGGGATCGCGGCGCAGCCCCGTCAGCGGGCGCACCGCCTCGCCCCAGACGCCGTTTTCCTGGCCGGAAAAGCGGATGTGGCGGTTATAGAGTTCGTCGGTCATCGGTGTTTGCGCCCGGACCGCCAGACCACGGATGAAGTCCTTCGTTTCGTCGCCGTCGAAGATGAAGCTGTGAACGATGCGCACGGCGTCCGATCCGGCATAGAAATATAGACGGACGGTGAAAGGCAGCCACTGCCGCGCGCCATCCGTATGGTGGCCGTCGAGTTTGATCACCGTGCGCACCGGCCCGGATTGTTCGAGCAAGGCGGTTGTCACCTGACCGTCGAAAGTTGTCTGTTTGAGATCGGGCTGCTCGTCCAGCGAGGCGGCATTCTGAGTCAGAGCCGAAAGGGTTACCGCGCCCATGGCCGGCTTGCCAGAGCGCGTGGCGGAAGCGATCAGCGCCTTACCGGATTTCGGCACCGTCCAGGTCAGGTCGCCGGCGGTGACGGTGAAGGCGTCCGCTGTTTGATTGACCGTAAACGGCGCGGCCGACGTCACTGGTGTACCCGGCGCCAAGGGATATGAGGCTTGCGCGGCGGTTTGCGGACCGACGGCATGGGCCGACCATTTCAGCGAACCGTCCGGCCAGTAGGCGATGGGCCAGGACTGCACCGGCAGGTCGCCCAGGCTAAAGCCGGATCTGGCGCTGACCGTTCCGCGCGGCCACGGCACGCCGAAGGTCACGCCTTCACTATAGGCCGGGGCCGTGCGATCAAGCCAGACGGCTTCGGTCGCCGGGACAGCGGCGGTTTTGGCTACGGCTTTCGACGCATTGAGCGCCAGCGCGGCAAGCGCGACACCGCCTGACATGACATGACGGCGCGTCAGACCGGGTTTCGTGGCATCGGACATGATGGACTTCCTCGTTCAGAATACGGCCTCCCCGGAAAAGGCCGCTCGTCTTTTTACATATTACATGGATATACGGAGAAAAACGCCGGTCCCTTTCGGAACCGGCGCCCTTTTACGCAAGATACAAACGCTTACTGGTAACGCAGGGTAAAACCGGCCGTTACGCGATAGCCAGGGAAGCTGACTTCGGTAATCGAGGGCGTGCCGTTTTCATAGGCATTGTAAGACCCCTGATCGGTCTGCTTGGACTGTTGCAGGATGTTGGTCGCCTGCACGAACAGTTCGAGATTCTCCTTGGCCTTGTAGTTGACCTTGAAGTCCAGGTACTCGGTCTTGGACGTAAAGACCGGGAAACCAGGGTTATAGGGCAGACGCACGCCCGGATAGCCATCGCCCGGATAATTGGCCGAGGTGCTCACCGTACAGGAAGAGATACAGTTGAAGCTTTCCGAACGCGCCTGGTAGGCCAGACGCGCGGTCAGGCGGCCATCGTCGTACCACAGCGACAGGTTGCCGTAGTAGCTTGGCTCGTTGGCCGGCGCCATGACATCACCACTGATCGGATCGCGGACACCACCAACCGAGGTCGAGGTCTGGATGGTTGCATAGTTGCCGTCCAGGCCGAAATACTTCAGGCGCCAGGGCAGGAAGCTGAAGGCCGTCTTGAAGGCGAATTCCTCACCACGACGAACATAGGGGCCGGAATTGACATAGGTGGTATAGCTGTAAAGATCCTGGCTCTTGTCATCGCCCGTCACCGGATCGTAGGCCCCGGTCCCTTCAAGCAGCTTCACGCCGTTGTAGGTCTGGGTCGTGATGCCACCCGACCGGATGTCGTTCTTGAACACGGCGTACGAGAACTGGGTATCCCGGTTCGGGTAATATTCAAGGCTCCAGTTCTTGTTGTTCGAGATGTACGGCTTCAGGGACGGATTACCGAAGGTCGAGGAGCACTTATTATCCACGCCCGCACCATCATAACGCTCATCGAAGGTACAGGTACCGGCGGGCAGCAGGTAGTTGATGCCCGGACGCGAAATCACCCGGCCCGCATAGTAGCGCGCCACCACCTTGTTATCGAGGAACCACAGATTGTAGTTATAGCTCGGCATCCAGTCGGTCGTGCTGCTGCTGACCGCCACATTGGTCTGGGCCGTATAAGTGGTCGTGTTGCCGTTGGTCGTGCTGGGGCCACAATCGGCCAGGCTCTTACAGCGGACAGCCGCGAGCGTGATATAGCCGCTGCCGACCACATCGGTCTGGACCACGCGCGTACCCAGGTTGCCGTTGAACACCATGCCCCACGGCAGGCGCTGCTCGAATTCCGCCATCCAGTAGGCCGCCGCCGTCTTTTCCGACGAATGGCGCTTCAGCATGTCGTAGACATTGCCGTCACTGGCCACGCAGCGCTTTATACAATCGAAATTATAGTGAGCCAGCGGATCGCCGCCCGCACTGTATTGCGACGTCTGGGAAGCGTCCTGCAACAAGCTGTAAAGCTTGGCGACATCGATCTGCTTCCAGCCCTCGATCAGGTTGCCACGGTCTGGATACCCGTTGAAGAACTGGTTCGTCGGGTCCATAAAGACCTGACCAAGAATATTTTCCAGGTCGGCGGGCTTAAGCGTGAATACGCCTTCAAAGCGTGTTGCGGCGTCGGTATTGGCGAGATAGCCGTAGTTACAGGGCAGAGCGCCAGCGGGCGCCGCCGTACCCGCCGTGCCGTAAAGGGTGTCATCGCAGGCGCGGAAAGTCGAGCGGAGGCTCTGACGCGCAATGACGATGGCCGGTTCATAGCCGTTCTGCACATAGCCGCCATTTCCGTCGGAAATGAAGGGCGTGGTGCCGTTATGGGTATTTTCCGCCTGAACCGTGCGGCCGCTGCCGTCCCAGCCGTTATTGACGACCTTGCGCAGGTTAAAGCCCGCCTGGACGTCCTTCACGAAAGGAATCTTGTTCTCGAAATCATAGGTCAGGTCGAAACGCGCCGTGTCTTCCGAAGATTCGGTCAGACGCGGCGACATCTGGAAGCCGTAGGAATAGCTGGTCCAGGGCTGCTGATCCACCGTATAGCTGCCGGTTTGCCCTGCCACGCACGGATTGGTGGCCGTGACCGTACAGGCCGAGCGGACCGCCGTGGCCGGACGGGTGATGGAATAGAGTGACGGATCGCCATTATCCAGGCCCGCCGGGAAGGCCACACTCCACAGGCCGGAATCGCTGACCGAAAGATCGGCGGCGCCATAGGTGTAGGACAGGCCTGGATTGATACGGTAATCAAAGCGCGAATAACTCGATTCCGCATGGCCGGCGATGAAGTTCGCCTTGATCGGACCGTGGTGGAAATCGAAGCCGGTCGTAAAATAGGACGAACGTACATCATTGACGTTCATGATTTCGTCAGTGCTGATCGCGCCATCGGTGATCGTGGCCGACAAGAGGTGGTGATTGGCGTCGAACACCGCCGAACCGGGCACGATATTAGCCGCCACGCCCTGAACGCCATTGGCTGTCGCCGCCGCTCTCTGAGCCGCGAGGGCCGTGGCGCTGGCATCGCCTAAACTGATGCCGTCATAGATATAGTAGGGTGACCCGGCGATACCGGTACGCACACCGTTCACATCCAGATAGGCCGGACCGTTATAGGCCGGATAGGTGCCATTGGCCGGAACAGTCGACGTCGCCGCATTCATGTTGATGCCGCCGACATTGTAAGTCAGTTGCATGTCATGCACCTTGCGGCGGTTCCAGACGCCACGGACAAAGACGTTCAGGTCGTCATTGACCTTGTAATCGGCGCGCAGATCGATGGACTGACGCACTTCGGTATTCTGGCGCACGAAATAGCGTATCAGCGATGGCACATAATCGCCCCACTGGTTGAGGCAGGTCATCAGTTCGTTGGTGCGCTGCGCCGTCTCGGCCGAATTACCGCTCAACAGCGGGAAGGCCGCATAACAGTCGGCCTTCGTCTGGGCCGCCGCCGATTTGGTCAGTAGCGACATCGGGGTTTCAGTACTGTTGGCGAAGGCCGTATTGATGCTCGCACCGGACAGGGTATCCGGATTGAAGGTAAAGGTCTTTTCCGCCGAGCCATCCAGATCGACCGCCGCGTTGCCGACGACATTGCCCGAGCCGGCATTCAGCCAGTTGCGCATCATGCCGGTGGCGCCGTTGGAGTTCTGGATCGCATTGTTGTCGTTCTGGGTATTGGTTTGCGAGATGTTCGCCATCAGACCCAGGCGATCGTTCAGGAATTTGCGCGTCGCGATCAGATTGTAGCTTGGTGTGAATTTCCGGCTGAGGGAATTTTCCGATTCATCGAAGCGGAAGGACAGGAAGGGCTTTTTGAAATCCAGCGCCGTGCGCGAATTGACCAGAACGGCACCGCCGATGCCGCCTTCGGTCATGGCCGCAGTCGATCCTTTCACGACATCGACACTCTTGATCAGGTCGGCGGGCAGATCACGGAAGTCCTTGTTGCGGCCGCTGCCGCCAAATTGCAGGCCACCGGTGGTCGAGGTGTCGAGCATACCGAGGCCATCGACCTCGACATTGACCTGATCCGAAGACGAACCGCGCAGGGAGATGGTCTCACCTTCGCCGTAATCGCTGCGCGACAGGGCCACGCCGGCGATGCGCGAGATGGCTTCGCCCACGTTCTTGTCAGGGAACTTGCCCACGTCCTCGGCCACGATCGAGTCGGTTGCCGTTTTCGCGTTCTTCTTGCGATTGATCGAGTTCTGCTGCGAGGCGCGCGTGCCCACGACGACAATCGTCGTGGAGTCTTCAGGCGCCGTTTGCGGCAGGGCCTGCGGCGTGGCCTGGGTGGTCGCTTCGGTCGTCGTCTCGGTCGCCGTCTGGGCCGAAGCGATGCCGGCGCCGGCAAGCAATGCAATCAGCGCAAGCGCCGTTCCATTGCGCAGACGACGTGCCTGATGGGATGTCTGTATCACCTTTATTCCTCCTGCGCGGCTTTTCACCGCCTGACCTAAATCTTGTGTAACCAGGCTCTGCGTCCCGGTTTGCGCTGACCCTGCCGCTAAGGGCAAGGCCGGTATTCAGAGTTGCAAACTGTTATCCGTTCGACGCATTGCGCCTCTCTGGCGACGCCTGAAGCCCGAACATCGCTATTTGTCTTGATTGATTATGATGAGTCAAGACATTATGCGCAATATTGCGCAACACTTGTCTTACAAATGATCAAATTGATAGCTGAACGTTACAAAAACATCACAGAATGTCACGACGGTTGCAATTCACGCTCAACGGACACAACCACCAGATTCGTCTTAAAGATAAATCAAACGTTTGATTTTTCTTGAATTTATGAAAATTCTCCCAGTACCCGATTGTATTTTCCGGATTCCCGCATTGAAAAAGGGCGCCTCCCGTGGAAGCGCCCCATTTTGCACACAATAATCACATTCGATCAAATTCGACTCATGCCTTTGCCACCGAAACGGCGTAGGTATGAACCGGTCCATGCATATTGGAATGAAATATAAGCCATTTTCCATCCGGTGAGAACCGCAGGTTCGGCTCCAGCCGGTAATCGTGATCCTTCATATTGACCAGCTTCTCCGACCTCAGGACACCGGGCCGCACCAGATCGGCGGCGTTCGGCGCGCTCACGCCGAGATCTTCGATGATCTCCGGGTGGAAGAGGTAGATATATTTGCCGTCCGGCGCATGGGCCACCATGTCGGCGTCACCGCCGTCACCGGCGAACAATGCACCATCCGCCGACACGTTGAAATGCACCGACCACTCGTTGCGTTCCATATGATACCAGACACGCTTGCCGGTCTTCAGGTCGATATAGGCCAGCCAGAAATCCTCGCCGCGCGGCGTCTGCAAATCGTAGAAAAGTTTCGAGCCATCCCAGTTGAAGAATTCATGCCCGGCGATTTCCATGTTCATGGCGCGCTTGTGCATAAGCTGCTTGCCCGTGCCATCGGTGCGAATCGTCCAGATGCGATCGACCTCGTGCCACGGCCCTTCATGGCAGTACATCAAAAGCCCCGGATCAGCCGGCGAAAACTGCATATGATTCAGCCAGTCAGTCGAATGAACCAGAACCTTGCGCGCGCCAGTTCGGATATCGATGGTGAAGATATCCATCGGCACCTCGGCGGCCAGACGCTGCGCCATGCGGTATTCCTTGGCGGCGGCGAAAGACATTGGCTTGCCGTCCGGCCCGATGGCGTTATAGCCGCCGTCCGTGCCGGCCACCTTCGGCCCCGGCTGCAAGGGCACGTCTTTGTAGGCATAGGAACCGACCAGCAGCGTGTCGTCGGCATTGACTGAGGTGACGAAGCCTTTTTCCACGGCGGCGATTTTCGTCACCGCGCCGGTATCGATATCGACGGTGAAAATATCGTTCGTGGCCTGGGTCTTGTTGTCCTTGTCCGCCGTACGCGGCCGGGCATAGACGACGCGCTTCGAGGCCCCGGTCTGAAAGGCCGCCAGATTGCCGGTATAGAGGTTTTTCTCCGTCAACGTCTCCATATCGACAAGGCTGATGCCATCCGGGCGGTTCATCACCATCCACTTGCCGTCCGCTGAATAGGCCGGAAAGTTGAAATAGAGCGACTGTGTATGATCGGTGTTGGAAAGGCGCACGATGCGGTGACCGGTGTCGGCGTCGATCCAGTCACTCGGCACAGGCCCCCGCGCGGTGTTCACTGGTCCTTCGGCTACGGGTTGGGCGCCGGCTGTCGTCGTCGCCGCCGCCGTAACCAAAGCGGCGGTCAGGAAATCGCGTTTGCTGAGTTGCGGTCCGGTCGGCCCGTGGCGTTTGGTCATGATACTGGTCCCTGTTTTGTCAATCTGGTCCAGGATAACCCTATTGCACACGCTCGCAAATGCATAATTATGATTGATAATGATAAAATTCAGCCTGAACGGCTCTTTATCTTTTCACGCCTGCGTCTACAGGCGGTAAACCTCGAAATCGCTGTAGGCGGCGACCAGCGGGGCCATCTGGCGGAAACCGACATTGCCGGCGGCGGGCCAGTCCTTACCGCCGCCACGCCAGCTTATCACCGGCAGATCGTTGATGAAGAAGTCGATGCCGCCCGGACGCTTTTGCAGGCGTATCTTGTACGGCAGGGCGGCGTCCGCCACGTCCGGCAGCGGGTCCGCCCCTTGCGCCAGCAACTCGAATCCCGGCGCGCGGCGCAGGTTGCACAGGTGGAATGCCCGCTCCGAAGGCCAGCGGCGGCGGAAATAGGCCATCTGAAGGGCCGACACATCCGACTGGGTGTACTGATCATAAAGACCGGTGCGCGGCTTGAGGCGCTTGTCGAACAGCGAACCGGTCCCGCCTTCCGGTAGCAGGCCCTGCGCGGCGAAGAAGAAAATACACAGGCCCGGTTCTTCCAGCGGCCAGAAATTCCAGCGGAATTCGACATTATCGGGGAAAACTTCGGGGCACCAGTAGACAAAATTCGACGCCTGCCCGTCGCTGGCCGGACGGGCGTTGCGCAGGCGCATCCGGCCGGTATCGAAATCAACTTGCGCCTCGCCTTCCAGCACAAAGCCCTTCACATCATCAGGCGTGCGCAGCGGATTGTAATAGAGGCGCTCCAGGGCCGCTTCGGCCATGGCGCGGCCGGTCGTCAGCGCCGCCGCGCCGCCGGCGATAAACAGACGCCGGTCCATAGTCAGACGATACCGCCATGCAGGTAAGGATCGAACTTGCGTGTTTCGGCCTTCAGGGCGCGATAGGACGAGGCGCGGTAGCAGGCGATCGGATCGATGGCCCCACCCTTGCGCACCCGCGCCATGGCCAGGGCAGCGCGCACATCGGTTTCAAACGCCAGGCGCAGGCAGTTGTGCGCCATGATGACATCGTTATCGGCCTGATAAGCTTTCAGCGCCGCGCGATCGACGATCAGCGCCTTGGCGTATGCTCCGGCGATGGCCCGCGCCGAATTGAGCAGGCTTTCGATCGGATCGGTGACGTTATGCGACTGATCCATCATGTAGGCCGGTCGGAAATTGCCCTTGGCGCGCTGCTCGGCATAGACCAGTTCGTTGAACACCAGGAAGAGCTGGAACGGGTTGATCGAACCGGAATCGAGATCGTCATCGCCGTATTTGGAGTCGTTGAAATGGAAGCCGCCCAGCTTGCCGAACTGCGCCAGGCGGGCCACGATCATCTCGATATTGACGCCCTGCGCATGGTGGCCGAGATCGACCAGACACTGGGCCTTTTCGCCCAGGGTCTGCGCGCACAGGATGCTGGTGCCCCAATCCTGGACGACCGTCGAATAGAAGGCCGGCTCGAACATCTTGTGCTCAATCAGCAGCCGCCAGTCTTCGGGTAGGCCGGCATAGACCACCCGCATCGAGTCGAGATAACGCTCCAGCGAGTCGGTGAATTCGCTCTGGCCGGGGAAGTTGGAGCCGTCGCCGATCCAGACGGTCAGCGCCTTCGACCCCAGCTTGCGGCCGATATCGATACATTCGAGATTGTGCTCGACCGCCTGCTGACGGGTCGAGGGATGGCTGTGGCTCAGGGAACCGAACTTGTAGGACCGTTTCTGGTCTTTCTGGTCCTGGAAGGTGTTGGAATTGATGGCGTCGAAGCCCAGGCCGTGCGCTTCGGCATACTGGCGCAGGGCCACATAATCGTCGGCCTTGTCCCACGGGAAATGCAGCGAAACGCGCGGGGTCAGGCCCGCCAATTGCTGAACGACGGCGCAATCCTCTATTTTTTCAAAGATGTTATTGGGTTCCCCGGCCAGCGGATAACGGGAAAAGCGCGTGCCGCCGGTCACCAGCCCCCAGCTCGGCAGGCCGACCTCAAGGGTCATGATCTTGGCGACGATATCCTCGATGTCGAGGCCGATGCGGTCAAGCCGGGCCGCCAGCGCGTCGTAATCGGCCAGATGCGCTTCCATGAGGCGTGCATTGTCACGCGTGATGACGTCCTGCGGAATGCCCTGGAGCGTACCGGCGATGGCGACATAACCCATTCAGTCCTCCTTGTGCCGCCAGATATCCGGGCGCTTTGTCATACTTATTAACCCACAGGCCTGGCTTCAAGTCAAATCACTCTGATGTTTTTCCTGTGCGCTTCTAGCGCGTAAAGGAAGGGGCGTGCCCCGCATCGACGTTGAGAATATTGCCGGTGGATTTGGAGGCCCGTTCGCCGGCCAGGAAGACCACCGCCTCGGCCACGTCTTCCGCCAGGACGGAGCGCTTGAGCAGGCTGCGCTTGCGGTAGAACTCGTCCAGTTCATCGACATGCAGGTTGTAGGCGGCAGCCCGCTGGGCGCGCCATTCGCCCGACCAGATGGCCGAGCCTTGCAGGACGGCATCGGGATTGACGACATTGACGCGGATGCCGAAGGGCGCGCCTTCCACGGCCAGGCAACGCGCCAGGTGCAGTTCGGCGGCCTTGGCGGTGGAATAGGCCGAGGTATCGGCGGACGCCGCCAGGGCGTTTTTCGAGACGACGAAAACAATCGATCCGCCCATGGCCTTCATGGCCCGGAAGGCTTCGCGCGATGGCAGGAAATAACCTTCGGACAGCACGCGGAAACTGGCCTGCCAAAGATCGAGCGAGGTTTCGGTGACCGGTGAAGCGGCGGCGCTTCCGGCATTGGCCACCAGTATATCGATGCCGCCGAAGGCCTCAACACAGGCTTCAAATGAGGCGGCGATGGCGGCCTCGTCACCGACATCGGCGACGCAGGCGCGCACCAGATCGGGCCGGAAACGTTCGGACAGATTGCGCCGGACATCTTCCAGGCGATCCGCGGCGATATCGGTCAGCATGACACAACCGTCCTGCGCCAGAATCTGCGCTGCCACGGCCCGGCCGATGGCCCCCGCCGCGCCGGTGATATAGGCCACTTTGCCGGCGAAGGCCTTCGCCGGCGGCTGGCGTCTGAGTTTGGCCTCCTCCAGCGCCCAGTATTCGATGGCGAAGGCTTCGCGCTCATCGAGCGCCTGATACTGCCCCAAGGCCCGCGCGCCACGGATGACGGCCATGGTGTTGCGCGCATATTCCCCGGCGATGCGCGCCGCCGTGCGGTCCGGCGCGAAGGCCAGGGCGCCGGCGCCACGGATCAGGACGACCACCGGGTCCGGATCACGCAGGGCCGGACTATCGGGATTGCGGCAGCGCTCGTAATAGGCGCTGTAGCGGCGACGGTAGGCCTCGACGGCTTCACTCACATAGGTTTCCGCTTCATTTCCGGCCAGAGGTTCGGGATCGAGGATCAGCGGCCACGGCTTGGTGCGCAGGAAATGGTCAGGACATGGCGCGCCCAGCCCCGCATCGGCCAGACAATCGTCGCGCGACACGAAATCGATCACGTCCGCGCCGGTCAGGCGTTCGCACAGCTTGGGCCGGGCGGTACTGAGCAACGGGCGCAGCAGGGTGGTGGCCCGCGTCAGCAGCGCCGGATTTTCACGGCCACACGCGGGGCTGGACAGGCGGGTATTGATCGCATCGACAGCCCGGCCGATCAGTTCGATGCTGGTATCGTAGCAGTCGCGCGAGGTTTCGCCCCAGCAGAACAGGCCGTGCCCTTCCAGCACCAGGCCGCGCCAGTGCGGATGAGCGCGCACCAGTTCGCCGATGCGCAGGCCGAGATCGAAGCCGGGCCGCTGCCAGCCGATCCAGCCGACCTCATCGCCATATACCCGCCGCGTTACATCACGCGACTGATGGGTGGCGGCGATGGCGACAACCGCATCCGGGTGCAGGTGATCGACATGCCGGTAGGGAATGAAGGCATGCAGCGGGGTATCGATGCTGGCGGGCCGCGGATTGAGGCCGAAAGTGCAATGCGGCAGCAGGCCGACCATATCGTCTTCGGCGTCACGGCCGCGATAGAGCCTTTCCAGCCCCCGCACGCGGTCGAGATAGAGGGTGGCGAAACCATCGCGCTTCATCGAACCGAGATCGCCGCCGGACCCCTTGACCCACAGCACCGCCACTGGCTCACTGGTCAGCGGGTCCAGGTTTTCCAGCTTGGCGGAGGTGTTTCCACCGCCGAAATTCGTCACCGAAAGGTCCGAACCCAGCAGGTTGGAGCGGTAGAGCAGGCAATCGGCCTCAGCCAGGGTGCGGGCGATATCGTCATCCCAGAGATTCCGGGGGCGCGGCAGCCTGATCGCGGTATCCTCCCCTTTCCGCCGCACCGGGACGGCACCCGCGCCCGCTTCGCGGTTGTCTGCGATCGGCGCTTCTTGCGACAAGCTCATTGAAGTCTCCCGGCATCCGTGGTTTAATATGTATGATAAAATAAACGTGCTTGAAAACGACGATATAGTCTATTTCGCCAAACTTCAATCACTATCAATCAAAATAAAACACGCCACAGTGTTCAGGGATGCTTTAAGTGCCGCAGGGATGGAAAAATCGGAAAGGTCCGCCGGAGGGGCCAAACGCCATCGTTTTCGATGCGGGCCGCAGCCACGCCAAGGTTAGCGTCGTCACACCGGCCGGCCGGGTCCTGGCCGAAAGGCGTATGGCCACTCCGACCTATGACACCGCTCTGTACACAGCCATCGACACGGACCTGATATTCGACTGGCTGTTGCTGCAACTGGAAGCCCTGTCGTCCTTTGACATCGATCGCATCATACCGGTGGCCCACGGCGCGGCCTGCGCCTTCCTCGATGAAAACCTGACCCTGGTCCAGCCGGTTCAGGATTATGAATCGGCCATACCGCCGGTTTTCGCCGCCGCCTATGCCCGCGCGCGGCCGGCCTTCGGTGAAACCCTCTCCCCGCCCCTGCCCAAGGGCCTGAACCTGGGGGCGCAGATATTCTGGCACGCCCGCCGCGATCCGCAAATGTTCAGCCGCGTCCGCTGGATCCTGCCCTATCCGCAATACTGGGCATGGCGTCTGAGCGGCGCGCTGACCAGCGAACTGACTTCCCTGGGCTGTCATTCCGACTTGTGGGCGCCGGCGCGCGGCGACTTCTCCCTTCTGGCGCACACCGAGGACTGGGCGCAACGCTTCCCGCCCCTGCGCAAGGCCTGGGAAGCGGCGGGCGCCCTGCATCCGCGTCTGGCGCGCGCCACCGGACTTCTGCCCCGCACGCGGGTCTGTGTCGGTCTGCACGATTCCGGCGCGGCCCTCGCCTCGCTGCTGGGCGGCTGGCAGACCGACACCACCCTGCCCGCCCTGCTTTCGACCGGCACCTGGTTCATCGCCATGGCGCCGGGTGCTTCGCTGCAGGGTTTGCAGGCCGAACGCGACTGCATGGGCGCCGTCGATGTCTTCGGTCACGCCGTTCCCTGCGCCCGTTTCATGGGCGGGCGCGCCTTCGAAATGATCACGCGCGGCCACGCCGAGCCGGTCATCCGGCCGGAGATGCTGGCGGAAGTGATGCGCCAGTCGGCACTGGCCCTGCCAAGCTTCCTCGACGCCGGCGGTCCCTATCCCGGCCTGCGCGGCGAAATCCGTGGCCTGAAAGCCGATACGCCGGCGGCGCGCACCGCGCTCGGCACCCTGTACCAGGCGCTTCTGTCGGTCACCTGCCTCGACATGATCCAGAGCGGGCGCACCCTGCTGGTCGAGGGCTTCGCCGCTCATAATCCGGTGCTGTGCGGGCTGATCGCCGCCCTGCATGACGGGCCGGTGCTGTGCAATCCGGCCTCATCCGGCGTCACACAGGGCGCCGCCGCCTTGGCCTTCCTGGGTGAACGGCCCATGCCGCGCCTGACACACACGCCGGTCGCTCCCCTGCTGGCGGATGAAATGCGCGCCTATCGCCAGTTATGGACGGCGGCGGTCGATGAAAGCGTCGCGGCCTGATCTCGACAAGGGCCATTTTTAGCCCTATATGAATCGATCAGAAGTAATCACCGGATTGCGTTCTCCACGCATTTCGGCGCGCGTTCAGCACATTTTACCACCCGATATTCACAGGTTACCGCCAGAACCGGGCCTGTAAGAAAAGACTCCACAGGACCTCAACATGCACCTTCAGGATCGCTGGAAGCGTATTATCGACGAACTGAACAGTGAACGCGTCACCTCGGTCGAAGAACTGACGGAACGGCTCGGCGTTTCCCCGGCGACCATCCGGCGCGACCTGAACGAACTGCATGAACTGGGCCACCTGCTGCGGGTGCGCGGCGGGGCCACGCGCGCCAACAGCACGATCCAGAGCGCCCGCGCCGGCGACAGTGAGCGCCGCAGCGGCCTGACCGGTCAATCCGCCTTCGCCGACAGCGTGATCACCAACGCCGCGGCCAAACGCGCCATCGCCCGCCTGGCCCTGAGCTATATCACACCGGGCCTGTCGATGATCATCGACGGCGGCACGACCACCTTCATGATGGCCTCGATGATGGCCGATGAAGCCTATCACGTCCTGACAACCTCGGTGCCGATCCTGCAATGCCTGTTCGAGCGTCCGCGCATCAAGGTGACGGTGCCCGGCGGCGAACTGTTCCGCGACCAGAGCATCATTCTCAATCCGTATGATGACGGCATTCTCCAGCATTTCGCCGCGCAACGCATGTTCATCGGCTGCCAGGCCCTGACGCGCAACGGCCTGTTGCAGACCGACACCCTGCTGGTGCAATCGGAACGCCGGCTGATGGAACGCGCCAGCGAGGTCATCGTGCTGGCCGATTCGAGCAAGATCGATGCGCCGGCCTCGCTGTCCGTCTGCCCCCTCAAGGATATCGACGTGCTGATCACCGACGAAAATATCGATCCGGCCGCCGTGCGCTGGCTGAACGCGCACGATATCGAGGTCCGCATCGCCAAGATCGAAGACAGCGCGGCAGCGGCCTGAAGCCTACCCGTTAAGGCCTCTTTCCTCCTTCTGGAAGGGAGGCGGATGGAGGGCAGGAAACCAACGAAATCACGCGCGACAGATCGTTGAGGCCCCTCACCCTAACCCTCTCCCCACATGTGGGGAGAGGGGATTCTATGCCGAAGAGGGTAAAGATCAGGCCATATGAAAGACCGGTTTCAGGCTGGTTTGCCGTGGGGAATTGTCGGGGTTCGTCAGCATGATATCGGCCATATAGGCCCACCATTTCTTCATGACCGGATGCGCCGGCAGGGCGTCCATTCCATGCGTTTCGCTGCGTTTCAACACGCCGAACAGGGTCAGGGTCGCCTCGTCGAGAAAGATCGAATAGTCGGAGACGCCGGCTTCATGCAGCAGAGCCGACAATTCCGGCCAGATGTCATCATGACGACGCTTGTATTCCGCCTCGAAACCGGGTTTGAGTTGCATGGTGAAGGCGATGGTTTCCATAGTCGGTCCTACTTTACGGGCGTGGGTTCCGGCCCCTGGTCGGCCTGGGCGCGCATCTGCGGCCAGTCGGCGGGGGTGATGACGAAGGTGTGCGGATCGCCCGGCTGTTCCGGAGAACATACAGGTAAATCGGCGGCGGCGGTGACTCTCAGATCGGGCATATCGGCCAGATCATGCGCCACAAAACAGGCGATCATATAGGCGCCGTAAGCATTGTGATGCGTCTTTTCCCGGTTGTGATCGGCGAAGGCCAACGTCGCCAGATCCGGCCCCAGCGCTTCATAAAACTGCGTCGTCTGTCGCGTCAGGTCGATCAGCGGCACATCAAGGCGCGCGGCGGTCGCCCGCACGGCGTCATCATAACCGGCATGGCTGTTCTCGATCCTGCCTGCCTTGAAGGTACGGCGCGCCGGCGGCGTCACCAGCACCGGCCAGCCGCCGCGCTGGCGGACATCAGCGACGAAGGCACCGAGATAGGCCGGATAGGCCAGATCAGGCGCGGCATAGGTGCGCGACCATTGTGTCTTTTCATCATTATGGCCGAATTGGATCAGCACCACATCGCCCGGCCGCACCTCGCTCAGGAGCTTATCCCAGCGCAGCGAGGTCAGGAACGACTTCATCGTTTCGCCGCTACGGGCATGATTGGCGACCGACAGCTCCGGACTTAAAAAGCGCGGCAGTATCTGGCCCCAACTGGCGTAATCGCCGCCCGCCTGATCGGTAACGGTGGAATCGCCCGCCAGCAGGATTCGGCGCGCCATCACCGGCGCGATGGTGATCGCATCGAGCGCCGGGGCTGCACCCGAAACGGTCAGGGTCAACCGGTCGTCCCAGGTGTAGCCTGAGGCGTCATCGCCGCGCAGCCGCACCTGAGGCGCATCGGGATCGGTTTCCTGCCGCGCCAGCGCCATGTCGCGGACATTGACGGTGAAGGTCAGGGTGCGCGACTCACCGCCTTTCAGATCGACCGGCCCGGCCATCAGGCGGCGATCCTCGGCCCAGACCGATGTGCGGCTGGCCTTCGGGCCGCCCAAGGTCACCGATACATTGTAATCGCCGGGGTCCGCGCGCAGGGAAAAGGCCCGTGCCTTCCCGCCCGGCAGGGGGACGAATCCGTAACCGCGCACGGCGTCATAGGCGGCGTTCGCCGGAACCGACGCGTCAGGACCTGAAAATGTAAAGGTTTGCGCCGAGGCCGGCATGGCGTTGCCTATCATTGTCAGGCCCAGGGCCAGCGCCATGGCCTTGAGTTGAGATTGATCGATATTGATCAATTTGTGACCACTTCCTGTATTTTTGGGTGTAATTTTGATTGATTTTGATATTTTTCATTGATATCCCGCTCTGTCAATGGCAAATTCCAGGCCACGAAAACACGGTACAGGGAGAGTTTAAGGGTGAAGGCAGGTCTGCGCCAATCCGTTTGCGCGAGCGTGGTGATCCTCGCCGCCGCCCTGGCAACGAGTGCGAATGCCCAGATCGCGGCCCAGCCAACGACTTCCCCCCAAAGCGGCGACGCCTTTATGGACACCCTGGGCCTGACCAGCCAGAAGGCCATAGCCCCCGACGATGCCGCTTCCCCAAACGCCTCAGGTCCGGTCGCCTCCCTTCGCGGCGACACGACTTGGCTGATGTCCGCCTTCAATTCGACCTCTGAAAACACGCTCAGCCTGTTTTCCTCCTATGACGGCAAGACCTTCACATCTCTGGCTTCCGAGGCCTATACGCCTGCCTCCGGCCTGCTGCGCGATCCGTCGATCCTGCACGCGGCGGATGGCTATTATTACGTCGTCCATACCACCGGCTGGAGCACGCCCACCTTCGGCATCATCCGCAGCCGCGATCTCCGTCACTGGGAACACCTGACGGATGTGAAACTCGATATACCCGGCCTGACCAATACCTGGGCGCCGGAATGGTTCCAGGATACGGACGGCACCGTCTCCGTCGTCGTTTCGCTTTCCAAAGGCGGCACGCAAGGTCCCTTCGCCGCCTATGTCCTGACCGCCACTGACGCCAGCCTGACGCATTTCTCCACGCCACAGGCGATGCAGGGGTTGGACAACAACCATATCGACACCTTCCCTATCAAGGTCGGGGATCGCTATGTCGTCATCACCAAGAACGAAACGACCAAGACGCTGGAACGTGCCTGGGCCAATAGTTTGACCGGCCCGTGGACTATAGACCGCAAAGGCGACTGGGCCGGCTGGGGCGACTGGATCGAAGGTCCGGCCCTGACGCCGATTAAGAATGCCGAAGGCAAGGACGGCTGGCGCATTTATTTCGACGATTATCGTGGCAAGCGCTACTGGTATTCCGACAGCTTCGACGGCCTGAACACCTGGACGCCGAAACAGGAACTGGGCGGCGTTTCCGGCGCGGTGCGCCATTTCACCGTCATCCGCGAAGCCACCGCCACGGTCGAGGCCGCCACCAGGCCAGCGGCAAAACCCGCCGCCATGACCTGGGATCGTCACTCGCTGATGATCGATGGCCAGCGCGTCATGATCTGGGCGGGCGAATTCCATATGTTCCGCCTGCCTTCGCCCTCCCTGTGGCGCGACGTGCTGCAAAAGATGAAGGCGACCGGTTACAATGCCGTGGCGCTGTATGTCGACTGGGGCTACCACACCGCCGAACAGGGACAATATGATTTTTCCGGCGTGCGCAATGTCGAGCGCGCCATCGAGATGGCCGAAGAGGAAGGCCTTTACGTCATCATCCGTCCCGGCCCCTACGTCAATGCCGAACTGACCATGGGTGGCTTCCCCGGCTGGCTGGCGCGGCAGAAGGCCATGGCGCGTACGGATGATCCGGAATATCTGAAGGCTGCCGATGAGTGGCAGACCCAGATCGATGCCATCGTCGCCCGTCATCAGATCACCACCGGCGGCGGCAAGGTCATTGCCTATCAGATCGAAAACGAACTGGGCGACACCTCACCCTCGCGCCAGCTCTACATGCAGCACCTGGCCGACAAGGCGCACGCCGACGGCATCACCGTGCCGCTGTTCCATAATTCCGCCGGCCGCCTGCCCAACTGGACGCCGCCCGGTTCCACCGCCCCCTTCGCCGTGCCCGGCCCCACCGATCTCTACTCTTTCGATGGTTATCCCGGCGGCGGCTGCAACGGCACCACCGAGATCGGCAAGCCCAATCCGGTGCCGAACTGGGGGATGTACGGCGACACCACGCCCGCCAAGGACGGAATCGTCAAGGCAGGCGCATTGGCCTCGCCCAATACGCCGGGCTTCGCCGCCGAGATCGGCAACGGCTGGTTCGACTTCTGGGGCAGTCAGGGCACCTATGACTGCACATCACGGCGGGTCGGTTCGGAATATATCCGCACCACCTTCGGCT
>Ga0153956_1001256_pt1 | contig 23201 bp, 33 predicted proteins | sample TSFL040MetaG_FD_104704 | JGI IMG/M metagenome (GOLD analysis project Ga0153956, IMG submission 104704) | Attine ant fungus gardens microbial communities from Florida, USA - TSFL040 MetaG | ecosystem: Host-associated > Fungi > Mycelium > Unclassified | place: USA: Florida, Wekiwa Springs... | reverse complement strand
TGGGGCGACGACACCGGAAAAGTAGATACCCAACCGGTGTTCGGAGATCCGACCCAACGCCCAGCACGCTTCAACGTTGTCGTAGTGGGCCTGCGCCGCTGCGGAGGAGATGCCGCGGGTCGGTGCGTGACCGATGCCGACCGTGAGCCGGCCGACGGGCAGCGCGGTGCCGTCTGTGAGGTGCACTGCCGGGGAGGTGTGGAAATGCTCGTAGCCGGTGTGGGACCGCGGCGGTTTGATGTGACCCAAGCCGACGGAGCGGTGCTTGTCCTTCCACGTGGCGATGAACCCGAACACATGCCCCGACTCGGGGTCGATAGTGAGGCGCATCGGGGACATGAGGTTCGGGTCCGCTTCGGCGAACATGGCGGGTTCGTAGACCGGCGGCTGATACGCGGCGGCAGCGGTCAGCGCTGCGGCGACCATCGCGACGTCACGGGACTCGCGTTCGGGGTTGATCGCGATGCTTGTCTGCCCGAACGCGGGGATAGCGACGATCGTGCACGCCGTGACCGTCGCGGCGGTGAACGTCTGGAACATCTGCATGGCCGGGTCGAAATTGTCGGGGGTGACCTGGGTGCCGTCCTGGTAGGCGAGGATCTCCGTGGCATTGGCCATGTCGATAGACGGCCGGTTCACACCGTGCTGGATCAAGTCCAGTGCCTTGTAGGCGTTGTCGTTGTTCAGGACGTAGCCGGAGCCTCGGATCTCGCCCTGGTCGTTCAGGGCCGCGGATTCGATGACGCCGACGGTGACGGAACCGTCGTGGCCTTGGCCGGTTTTCTCCTTCCACTGCAACGGCAGCGGGAAGTCCCGGAATGCGAAGTCGCCGCCAGGGGCGAGCATCCGGCCGTCGTCGGTCGGGGTGCCGACCACGGCGAACAGCGCGTCGGTGAACGTCAGGAACGTCTCACCGTCAACTTCGGCAGTCGTGGGGGTGGTCATGGTGTCTCCTTCGGTCCATCCGGCTGCTGCGACGGTGCCCTGACCGTCACGGTTGTCTCGTGCTCGTGTGTTGCCGAGTTGGCGTCGGCGTTCAATTTCCTCTGCCTGGGTGCGGCCCTCCCGATTGATCGCGACGGAGTCGCGGCCATCGAGCCGTTCGGTGTGCCGGTCCACCTCGGTCGGGAGAGGTTCATCGCGGGCGAGGATCCCCATACGACACCGGCAATTCGCGACTTCCCTCAATGACCCGACCGGGTCAGACGGGTACATGAGGGGTTCACCACCGACAATGAACGGCGCTGCCAACGGAACACGGGCACCATCGGCGGCGAAATGCGTCGGACGGGTGCGCCCGTCGAGCGTGCAATTGTGCGTGATCAGCCTGTTCGCCAAATACCAATGGCTTGACGTAGAGAGGTCGTAGACGTACCCGTCATGCTCAATGAGTTCGATATCGACGATGCGATCCGCCGTTACCACGCCAGCTACGGTTGCGGACGCCAAGCAATCAGGAATCGACTCAACACAGCCGGAATCGTCACCAACAAGAAAGTCCATTCCCAGACGATCGGCGTCGGCGAGGAGGAGGTCGTGGATGGACTGGGACGTGCTGGATTCCGCGTTGATCGACAGGTTGCCTGTGGTCGCTACAACATCGACGTCACAGCTGGCGGTGTCGCCGTGGAGATCCACACCGCCACGCACGGTCCGCACCTTGATCGGTTCGGACGCCATCGCCGCGTCGACTATCTGACTGATCGTGGATGGCGAGTCCTCTACGTGTAGTGCACACGAGGCATCTGTTCCGATGACCTGGAACAGGTCGTCGGAACGGTCAAGAGACTGCGCCTGAACCCAGCCGCGCCTGGTCAATACACGGTGCTGCGGTGTCACGGCAATAGTCGCCCCAGACACGGTGCGAACCGATACCAGGGTGCCTTTGAAGTGTCGACGGGCAAGGTGGCTGACCCCGACTGCTGATACGACTGTGTCGGGGTGGACGCACAGCCACGTTTTCTCCAGCTCGTCGGCATCCTCCGATAACAACGCGGCTTGCAGGACGGCGTTGTTCTGAACAGCAGCGGACAGATGGCCGGCGGTGGCCGCGATCTGTGCCATGGCGTCGCTGTCTGGTTCCAGCACGGCAGCGACAGCTGCGCGTTGCGCGGACACGGTGACGACACCCGAATCGTCCGGGGCCACGTCGCGGGCGGCGGCGGTGACTTTCTCCGCCACGACCTTCGGTGTGTGGGACGCTATTTCCCGCTGCGCTTCGACGGTATCGTCGCGGGCGGCCGCCAGTGCCGGGGTGTCGTCGACTAGCTGCATCGCCTCGCGCAGATCATCCGGGGCCACGTCCAGGGCTTCAGCGACGATGTTCAGCACCACCGGATCTGGTTGGGGTGCGACCTGCGGTTTTGCCGCATTCTCCTGGGGTTTTGGTGCTAGCGGACCCCAATCCGGGGCGTCGTGGGTGACTGGGGGCAGTGCCACCGGCCCCTGCTGGTCCTGTTTCCCCAGGTCACGTTCCGGCGGTGCATCCGCCGAGGGGGGTGCGACCTGCGGTTTTCCGGCACTTTCCTGGCGTTTTACCGACGGCAGGCCGGGCAGCGGGACACCTAGACCGTCCAAAGCCTCAACCACTGAGGCCGCGAACAGCACCGCCACGCCAGCCACGATCACCGTTTCAGCGACCGGAATCCAGCCGTGGCCCTGCTCCACCGCTGCCGTGTCCGGCGGCAGCTGAGGGTCGCTGCTATCACTGCTAGCGGGCCTAGCATCCGCCGTCACTGCGACACCGAACGTCGGGAGGGCCGCAGCTGTAGCAGTAGGCAGCCATCGCCCCAACGCCAACCGATACAAGCCCTCAACAGCCAATTCGCCCGCGGCAGTGCGATCAGCCGTGCCGTCAGGATGAGGCCACATCAGATCAAGCCCTCCGCTTCCATCCGGCCGGCAGCGGCCTCAGCAACCTTTTTGACGTCCACCTCGTACTTCCCCTCACTATTCGGTGGACCGCCCGTGATCTGCGCAAACGCCACCGCCGTCACCTCCGCCGCGATGCACTCCCCCACGATCTGCACCACCCGCTCACGCACACCCATCACGACGCCCCGATCCGACGCAAAGCAGGCGTATCCGCGTTCGCGGCGTGAACGTTCACCCGGCCGGTCGTGAGCTCCCGTGTGACGCGGTTGATGACCGCGGTGCGGAGACGGTCAAGGTTCAGGCCTCGGGCAGCGGCGAATTCGGGGGTGAGGACGTCGTCCCATCCCTTGATGTGCTGCGCGACTTCGGTTGGTGTTGCTGCTGGTAGGTGGCGGTTTCGTTGGTGTGCGGGGATGTGGCGGAGGCGTGCGTGGAGGGCGCGGTCGCTGGTGTGGATTCGTCGTTTGGCGGCGAGTTCCAGTGCGCGGTTGACCATGAGGTCTTCGACGGCGGAAAACGCTGCGGTGTTGGTGCTGTAGGTGGGGGTGGTGGGGTCGTTGGTTTCGGTGTCGGGTTCCTGCACGTCGGTGCTGGTGTCGTCGCTGTTCTGGTTGTACGACTCGGGGTCGATCGGGTTGCCGTAGTCGTCGAACTGCTGGTCTGTCATCGGGTCTGGTGTACCGGCCGGGGTGAATTTGTAGTCGGCGAGTTCGGGGATCAGCTGCGCGAGCATCGGGAGGCGGGCCGGGTCGTCGGAGACGCGGTCCTTGGCCCATTCGGCCCAGCCGTCGTCGGTGGTGAGGTCGTACATGGAGTCCGCAGACAGGCCGAGGTCCTTGACGAGGGACTTGGAGGTGGTGACGCCGTGCTGGTAGGCGTCTTTCGCTTCGTCGGTGAGGTCCGGGTCTTTCGTCAGCTGTGAGGCGTCGAACCACAGGACGTACTTCGAGGGGTCGATGCCCATCTTGTCGAGCATGTTGGCGAGGGTGCAGGTGTAGATGGCTTGGCAGAGCACTTCCATCACCGGGTTGACGTGCAGTTTCACGTCTTCGTCGGCGAGGAGGTAGGCGCTGTTGCCGGTGAAGTATGTGTGGCCGTTACGGCGGGCGAACCAGGTTCGGTTCGTTGTGGTTGGGCACCACACGACGCCGGTGTAGTCGACCCACTCCTGGCGCAGTGAGTGTGGGGTGAATGTCTTCAGCGTGTCACCGATGCGCAGCCAGTAGAGCGGGGAGGTCCCGAAGCCTGTCTGTTGGTTACGGCGGCCACGCATGACCTTGTATCCGGCCAGTGTGGCGGCCAACTCGAAGGCGTCCAGACGTTCGGGTTCCACCTGGAACAGCATCCTGGCGCCGTTGAATATCCCGCCGTCGCCCAAACGGATCATCGCGTCGATGAACAGGTGTAACTGTGCCTCGGTGAGGGACTCTACGAAGCTGCGGCTGACGATCTTCGACGCGCCTTCGGCGACCGCGGTCAGAAATGCGGTCTCGTCGGCGTGGAGAACGAAAGAGGTTCCTGTGCATGTTCGAGTCGGGTGCATGTGCTCGGACACGGAACGCCCGTAGACGTCCGCGAGCACCGAGCGCAGTTCGGCTATCTCGGCGGAGTCGAACTTGACGATCCGGGCGTATTCGGTTCCCGATTTGTAGTGCAACAGCGATCCGTCTGCCGTGTACGCGGCGACGAGCTTGACGAAGGAGTCGCTGTACTTCGGTGTGTCGGGGAGGGATGCGCATGGTGCGGCCACAGGGACGCGATCACGTTTTCGGAAGCCGTCCCGAGACGTGGTCCATTCACGTGCACCGTTGCCCTTAATCACCGGCCAGCGGTGCTCCGCGGTGGACAACGATGAATGGGCGGACGATTCCATCGACAGCATGGGCTCGTCGACGACGTCAGCTCGGTAGATGTCGAGTACCGGCTGCCACTCAGACATGCCCGTCTGGTGGTTCAGCGTCAGGGCGAAGTCACCGATCTGAACCTCGTCATGTCGCAGCCAGCCGCGACCGCGGATCAGAATCTCGGTGCTCTCGTCTTTGCACCAATGATTTGTGTTGTTGCCCATGCCGAGGAGGCGTTCTTGGGAGATGTCCAAACCGGTGGCGACGCGGGCGATGGCGTCGGTGCGGATGTCGACCGCGGTTTTCGTGGCCTCTTTGGAGAACTCGATGTGGACGACTTTGCCGAGGTGGTCGCCGGGTGCGGCGACGACGATCGGGACCAGTGCTGCCATGGAGTTTTCGTCGCGGTTCGAGTGTTCGGCGGCCTGCACGATCATTCTTTGCAGGGAGCCGGCGATCTTGCGGGACTGTGCCGGTGAGGGTGCTGTGCCGGTTTGGCCGGCGGCCGTCGGGGCTTGAGTGTCCGGGAGGGACGCTTCGGACGGCACCATCAGCAGGCCGTTGGTCAGTAGGCGGGACAGGTCGGCGTTGCGGATTTTTTTCGTGGCCCGTTCGATCTCCGCTAACGGTTCGAGGCAGGCGCGGATCGGGGAATCAGCCTGATTGGGGTCTTCGAAGTCTTCGTTCCATACCCGGAACATGGCGTCGTTGTCCGGGTCGACGTCGTGGATGATGCCGTCGGGGGTGCCGTCCGGCAGTCTGATCGCGATGGTGCTGCCGGGCTTGGTGGATGTGGTGATCTGCTTCTGCGATACTGCGAACCATTTTTCGCCTTCGGGGCGTTGCAGGATGCAGATGGTCAGTTCGCCGGGGACGGTGAGGCACGCCGCGGCGCGTTTGATCAACGCTTTCTGGCCGAGTGGGCCGCCGGCGATCTGCTTCACCAGTTCGACGAACTGTTGGCCTTCTTCGTTGTCCGGGTCGACGGAGCCGGTCGGGAGGCCGGTGTCGGGGTCTATCTCGGACGCGACGAACCGGACCTGGGCGCAGGCGTTCGACCGCCAGCGGACGAAGTAGCCGAGTTCGCTGACGGTGCGGGTGAACCGCCACGCTTCTTGTTGCCATTCGGTGCGGCGGCCCATCGATGTGGACAGCATTTTCGTGGGGTCCGTGACCGGTGCTGCGGCAGCGGTCAGGGAAGCGACGAGCGGGCTGCGTGGGCGCCGAACGACGCGAAGATTTGGGGCCGTCACAGAGTGGACGGTAGACAAGCTGGGTGTTTACGCCTGGTCCACGATTTCGTACGGTTCGGATACCCAGCGGTCGGCGATACCGACCAGGTAGCGGGTAGCGAGGACCAGTGGGATCAGTGTCCACAGGGGCCAGCCGATCACCTGGATCGGGACGGGCGCGCACGGGGCGGCGATCCACGGGGACACACACCACGGGCAGGCCAGGAAGTCTGACAGGGTGACCCAGCGTTGGTAGCGGCGGACTGCGGCGACGTGCTCGGTGGGCATGTTGTTCGCTTCAGCTTCGCGGGCAGCGGTCGCGGCGACCGACGCGCGGCGCGCCGGCCACAACCGGACCTTGTCGAAGATCCGGTCGTAGTTCACGAGGCGTGTCAGGGACGCGACGGTCAGCACATATCCGGTCAGGACCAGCAGGATGTTCCCAAGGCTCATGCACGGGGACGGTATGGGCGGAGGGTGAAGCGATCAGTTGTCCGCTGATGGCCTGCGGTTACCGACAGGCGACGCTTCACGATCGCCACACCCTCACCGCCTCCGCGATCGTATTACGGGCCTTCGTCGGTCCCAACCCGGCGTGGAATCGGCGGGCCGCCGTGAATCGGGCGTGCGCCTCCACATGCGGCATGCGGCGCGTCTGCACAGCGGTGTGCGCCGCCGGGGTCCACCGCCCGCGACTGCCGCACCACCCCCAGGTGCCGCCATCGGCTGCTGCCGCTTTCGGGTGCCGAGGCGGTCCAGGTCGCGTCCATGTCGCCAGCGGCAGCGTGAAATCGCAGATCCACTCTGGCGTGACCGGCGGGAACCGCATCCCCTCCACCTCGGCCTGCTGGTGCGCACACCAGGACAGAGGCCCGTCCAAATGCAACGCCGCCTCGCCAAGTCCGACGACCGGCTCCGACACCACCACATCCACCCGGAACGGCCGGTGTCGACCATCGCGGCTGGTGTCGGTGACAGTGCCCGGCCGAACCACCGCGATCACGCGGTCAACCGCTCAAGCAGCGGCACCACCACGCCCGCCCGGTCGGCGAGATGCTGCCGCCACCAGCCACGCGGATCATCATGCGTGCGCAGCCCGGACAGGTCCACATCCACCGTGCACGCCCCGAATCCGGCGGCCGCACTTGTCGCACACCGTCGTCTCGCCGTCGTAGTTCGTCGAGAAGACCCACGATCCCTCGCACGTGCTTGTCTGCTCACTCATGGCGCCACCGCCGCCGGTGGGATGTGCACGAATTCGACCTCAGCCCAATAGCCCTCAGACTCTTCGCACACACCGCTGTTCACGACCTTCGTCGTCATGTCGTATCGCATCGCGATCAGATCGGCTTGCGGAAGGTTCACGCTGTGCATGAGCGTCCGCAACGTAAGTGGCCGGCCAGCCGCGGTGTTGGCGAGTGTGCGCAGCTGTTCATCGAGGCGCCCCATCTCGAACCCGGCCGCGTACGCGTCGTCCTCGTGTGGGCCGCCTTCGCTGACCACGGTGACGAACGGCAACGCCAACTCGTAGCCGTCTTCCTCCGGCTGATCGGACCCAGTCATCGCGGGAAGCCCTTCTCGAGTTCGGTGAACCTGCCGGGCCAGGACAGCAAGTCGGCTGTGTTCCTGTACCAGCGAGTAGGAAACAGCTCCGGATCAGCGTCCTGCCATTCGCCGTCGTGGAAGCGCACTAGTACTTCGGCGCCGTCAACGGGACTGCGGTACAGCCACGTGCGGCCCTCTTGGGGACACGGCCTACCCGACGCTTCCAACCACGCTCTGCGCTGCGCTGGGCTCGCCCTTAACCATGCGCCTAGCTGCGCGTAGAGCCGCTGTGCCGACTCTCTGTCCAAGTTCGCCTCTGCGGAATCGCAGGACTCATCAATGCGGAACACGGCTGACTCTGGATCTGTGATATCCACGCTGAGCGTCGAGTATGAACACTCGTAGCGTTGTCTGCCGGCTACTTCGGACATCAGGGTGCCTCACTCGGCGTCGCTTCCAGCCACGCCCCGAGCTGCGCATGCAGACGAACGACCTCCGGCCGCGGCAACGACACCAACGACTGATCACCCAGCCTGTCCGCCGATGCGAAGTCCACGGCATCCGTGCCTGACGAATCGACGACGAGGACCCCGCCCGCTGGATCGGAGTACACCGGCAGCTCACTCACTGGTCTCGCCCTTCACTGTGCGGCCTTCGGCATTGAACGCCTCCTGCAACGCTGCCATCTCCGGCCAGACCTGATCCTTCGGAACCGTGTAGCCAGGAAACAACAGCACCGGAACCGAATCACCATCTGACGAGCATGGTCCGACCACAGCACCGCCAGACGCGAACCGAGGCCGATTGGGCATGTTAGCCACGTCGTCGGTTGGCTGACTGAGTAACTCGTCGGGACCGGCAGGTACAGCTTCGGACATGACGGCGCCGCCGGAGCGTGTCGTTGCAGCGGCATGGGCAGCGTCCTCAGTGCAGAACACCGACACCGTCCCATCCGGCCAGACAACCGAGTAGTTCCGGGGATTGCCGGCGGCCCGCGCCTTCTCCTCGCGGTGGTCGATCACCGCGCGGCACGGATACCGGCGCCGACGTACTCGCAGCATCGGGCCGAAGACCAGATGGTTGATGAACCACCCGAGCGTCAAGCCGAATGGCACCAGCACGAACACCGCGATCACGGCCCCGACCACGGGGATACCCCAGCCAGTTTCAGCCATCCACGCGGTCAACAGGTCCATCACGGCTCCTCCATTCGGCTGTACTTCTTGTGGACACTGCACCATTTACTCTGGTGAACGCGGCGCATGTGCCGGCGGTGCGCCCAGCGGGCCAGCTCGAAATCGAATGGCAGCCACCACTTGATCGGCCAGCACCAGACGCAGTAGTGACACACGTAGCGGTAGCCGGATGGTGAGGCCGGCCACGGCGGCCCTGTCTCGGAGCCGGTCGGGCTGTCGGTCACGACGCGTAGCCCTTCTTGTGAGCGTGCCACCGCTGCGCGGCGACCGCGATCTTCGCGACCGTGACCACCAACGCGCCAGCGTCGCGCCGACCACACGACACGGTGATCGCCTCGTCAAGATTCGCTGGGCCGAAGAACCCCGTGAACGCCCGGTCTGAATGCTTCGGGTTGATCCACCCGGTGATGTGCACGAGCCAGCTGTCACCATCGTCATCGCCGACTTGCTCCGACGAGACGAGTGTTTTGCCGGCCGCGTTCTTGGCGATAGCCGAGCGGTCAGTGTTGGTGATGGTGAATCCGTCGAACTCGACTGTCCAGGATGCATCTGGGGTGTCGGTCATGTCGGCAATCCTCCTGGCCTGCTCCAACGCGTGCTGCAGGTCGTTGACGTAATCGGCCGAGAACAGACCGGACAGCAGGGCCGCGGTGTCGGGAGCCAACTCCAGCGTGCCGACCGGCCGCACCAGCACCGTGACGGGGAACTCCTCGCCGGACGTCACGACCCAGCCGCCGAGCAGCTCCGGGTCGGCCTTGACGCGCACGCACGGGACGTCGTGGGCGGCGATGGCCGGGGAGTAGTCACCGGTGTAGTCGACGTAGTGCTTCATCAGTTGGCGTTCCGGGTCGGCACCGTGGGAACCGCTGCGGATCCCGGCCAGCAACCCAACGGGCTCTGCCCCTTCTCCTTGACGACGTCCAAGCACTTGGACACCAGCACGTTCGGGTCCTTGATCGATGTCACCAGATCGTTGTTGGCCTTGGACTGCTCGATGTTGGTCTTCTGCTGTTCGACCGCGACCGCCGTGGCAGCCTTCTGCTGGTTGAGCTGGTCGATCTTGTGCTGGGTGTCCTCATCGAACGCGATGGTCGGGATCTGGATCTCGAAGATCTTGATCTGCGGCCCAACCTTCCGCTGCATGATGTCCGTGGCCTTCGACGCCAGCGAGATCAGCGTGTCCGACTTCACCTTGTCCGCAGGAGCGGTGGGGTCGGCCGCCACGATCGTGGCCAGCGGGTTGTAGCTCGCGAACACCTCGTTGAGCGATGTCTGAAGGTTCCGTGTCACGAGGTTGGTCCGCACCGCATCGAATGACCGGTATTGGAGAAACAGGTCGTCGGCCGCGTCCTGCACCATCTCGTAGCGCACCGATGCGTCCAGGTAGGCGTTCGACTGGTTGCCCAGTCGGACCTGGATCGCGTCGCCGTGCTTGTCCTTGTCGCCGTCGTTGTCCTTATGCCAGTCGATCTGCACGGCGCCGTCCATCGTCTCGACGGACTCCCACGGGGCCACCCAGTGCAGGCCGTTGGAGAGCGTCCCCACCGGCCGGCCGAACTTGGTGATCACGCCGTAGTCGCGTGTAGGAACGATCGTTGCCATCGACAGGACCAGGCAGACCGTCGCCACCGCGCCTACGCCGACCGCACCCCACGCAGCCTCCTGGAACTCCCAGAATGCGCGCCCCTTGAACGCGGAGTAGATGGCGAAAGCTGCGGCGCCGGCAGCGACGAGGAACAAGAGTCCGATCAACACCGTCCAGATGATGAGCCACATAGAGCGAATCCTTTCGTTTGTACTGGTCAACGGCGATTTACGGTTACGGCTTCGTGCGGGCCATCGTGTTGCGAGGGGTGTCGGTCATGGCCGGATCTCCGTGGTTCGTGTGCCGTCAACGTTGGTCTGGTTGACCAGTGTCGGCGGGTTCCGCAACCAGTCCACGAACACGCCGATCGCGGCAGCGGCCATGGCGTCGTAGTTCGGCGAATGCGAGAGGTTGAACGCGTGAACCGACCAGCACGCATCATCGGCGAGGACGGTCTTCAACCGATCAGCCAACTGGCCGTGCGTCGTGTCCGGCGACTGCAGCTTGGCGGCGAAACACTCGCCCGCGAACCGGCGCCGGTTGGCCTCCTGTTTGTCACGCACCGCTGGACAGTCGAACTCGGTCGCTGGGTGCAGGAACATCTTGTCGGTGATGATCAGCTCACCGGTGATCGGCTGCCCGCAACGAGCGCAGTCCGGGAACTTGAACGACGGACACCCGGACCTGTGCCAACCGTGCTCGGCACCGCAATCCGGGCACGCCCAACCGGTCGCTGTCGAAGATTTGGTTTCCAAGGCCATATAGCGGAGCCTAGGCAAAGGGCGCGACGCCGTTAGGTGAGTTCCTGCTGTGCACGGGCCAATTCCTGCTGTATCCGAACGTATTCAGGCACTTTCTTCGGTCGTCCTGATTTCGGTTTAGGGGACTGCTCCTGTTTGACGGTCTCGATGTAGTCAAGAATCTCCGGCGCCAACCGGAACCATTCGCCGCGAACGCGATGCTCCGAGAACCGTTTATGCAGTTCACGCTCTAGTTTTGGGCCGCCGTCCGGTATCTCCACCAACAGCGTTAGTTCTGATGCGTTCGCTGTCTGCAGGTTAGCGAGCCGCCAGCCAACTGAGGATGCGTAACCGATCTTGACGTTGCCATGCTCATCGGCGATGAAATACACCGATTGTGGGCCAGGCGGTGGTTGCATCGGCTCCAAAACGATGCGTAAAGACTCAACGCATTTGCGGCAGTAGTTCCTACCGCGGTGGTGTCGGACGTTGCTGCCTCGGATGCGGTGGCCTTCGGCACAGATACCGGGGAGATTGCCGCCCTTCTCGGCATAGAGACGCTTCAGTGCTTGCTGCTCAGCGTAGGGAGACGCTTTCCAACCAACGCTCATTCCGAGGCTTTGTTCAGAGGAGCCGCATCCGGCTCACAAGACTCAGTGCGACATACACCGGAATGACGTTGCTGCTCAGCGCGTTTTTGCTTGCGGCGGTAATTGATGGTGTTCTCGCGGTTGCATTCCCGGCAGTAGGCGCGACCACCCGAGCGGTACACGTCATCGTCGTCCAGCAACGGATGACCCCGGTAGCAGGTCCGGATCGGCTCGCCGACCGCAAGTTTGTCGGTGATCTGGTCGAGTCGGCCCTGTACGCGTTCGGTCTCAGCCCGCGACTTCGTCAGTTCCCGGGCGGTAAGGCGCTGATTCAGCTCGGCTTGTCTCAGGTCATCGGCCATCGTGGCGAGCTGCTGCTGCGCCAAGTAACAGACCTGGGTCATGTCCTCCGCGCGAATCGTCCGCACCAACCGCAGCGAACACGACATCTTGTCGGCGATGTCCTGCGCTGTCACCCCCGCCAACGTCAACCCGGCGACCAGCCATGACCTGTCCGGGCCGGACAACTCGGTCATCCTCCGAGAATACTTCGGTGTCGACCGGACAGCGTCGACCATGTTCGGGTCAGGTTCCCAACGATCCGCGGTCACGCCTCCATAGGGTATGCAAACCCTGCGACGGGAGGGTCAGATGTTGCGCCGCATCCAGTCGCCGACGTCGTCGTCTGGCCGCGGTTCGAACGGCAGGGCGATGTCCCATTCCGCGCCGGCAGCGTGGATGAGGACGTCGTGCGCAACAACAGCGGCGGCAAGATTGTCGGGCTGGTGTTTGCCGGCCTGCCAGGTGACCGATTTTTCTTCGAGGTCGGGGAAGTATCCGGCTAGCCGGAATGTGCCGACTTCCATGGCCTGCAGCAGTGCGGATGATCGTGCGATGGCGTCGCCGACCCTCGGGCGTCCTTTCGGGGGCCATGCTGTGACGTTGATCGGATAGGTCACGTCGGCGCGGGTAATCGCCTCGGTGACTACCCGGGTGTACGTTTCGCGGGCCGCGAACCCCTCCACCGCGATCTCGGAGGCGCCGACGTCGATGGCGAGTTTGACCGCGGCGCGTGCCCACTCATCGGAGGTCATCGGCGCCGACTGGTCGGCGATCAGTGCGATCACACCGTCCGCGGTGATGGAGCAGGCGACCAGGCCGCAGCTGTCGCCCTTGCCGCTGTCCGATGGGTCGACCCCGACGACCGTCATCAGAGGATTGGCCGGTGCAGCGGGCATGCGCCACCGGCCGAACCAGTCCCTCTTGACCAGCCCACCCTCCGGGTTGGACGGCACACCCTGGAACTGGGCGTACCACTGCCGTTCCCCCACCGCGCGCCGTCTGCGTCGGTAGTCCTCCTCCGTGTAGCCGAGTGCGGACACCATCGTGACGCCCATACGGTCGCGTTTCAGTGCATCCGGTATGCCGGGTTCGGACACTGCGGGTACGTTGGTGCAGCGCCACCGGCCAGGTTCACGTTTCAACAACTCACCGGCGAGGTCCTCTTCGTGCCAACGAGTCATTACGAGAACGCAGGAGCCGCCCGGATGGATACGGGTGGAGAGGGAGCCCTGGTATTCGTTGAGTACGCGGCGGCGATGGGCGGCTGAGTCGGCTTCCGTGGCGCCGCCGACGACGTCGTCGAGAATCATCAGGTCGGCGCCGAACCCGACGATGTGAGAGTTGATGCCGGCGGCGAGCATGCCGCCTTTGCGGCCGTCGACTCGCCACCTGCCGACCGCGGTTTTGTCGGCGGCGATCCTGTATCCGAGGTAGTCGCCGTGTTCCATGATGATTTCGCGGACCTTGCGGGAGTGCTCCTGCGCGAGGTCGTCGCCGTTGGAGATGATCACTACCTGCATGTCCGGGTTGGTGGACAGTGCCCATGCTGGTCCCCACACCGCGATGGTTTCTGACTTGCCCGTGCGTGGTGGGGTGTTGACGTTGTCCCGCTGGTCGGGTTCGTTCACGGCGCGTACGACGACGTCGGAGAGCAGTTTGATGGTGGGGGTGACCACGAACTTCGGGTCTAGCGCCATTGCCAGTTCGGCGGGTGATTGGGGGCGGCGCTGGCGGCGGGTGGCTGCGATCATCCGGACGCCGGCCAGAATCATCAGTCCTGCACCTGGAAAGACACGGGTTTTCCATCGAGCTTCGGCACGATGTCGGTGTGTTCTTGGAATCGGTGGAGGATGACGTCGGCGTAGCGGGGGTCGAGTTCGACGCAGTATGCGCGTGACCGCAGGCCGTGGGCAGCGATCAGCGTGGAGCCGGACCCGGCGAACGGGTCGAACACCACACCACCAGGCGGGAGGCTGTTGGCCAGCATCGCCTGGATCAGGCCGACGGGTTTCATCGTCGGGTGTTCGCTATTGGCGGTGGGTTTGTCAAACTCGAACACCGATGTGGCTTTGTTGGTGCCGAACCAGCGGTCGCCGCCGCGGCCTTTACGGCCCTCACCGCCGGGGGTGAAGCCATACAGGATCGGTTCGTGCTTGTAGTGGTAATCCGACCGGCCCAGCACCATCGCGTTTTTCGCCCACATCAACGTCTGCCGCCAGTCCAGACCAGCGGAATCCATCGCTGCAGTGAATGTTCCGAACTCACGCCCAGGTGGGCAGGTGATGTACACCGGCGCCCCGGCGCGGCATGTCGACGCGATCACACCGAACGCTGGGGCCAGCAACTCGAAAAGTGAACCGGCGCCATCGTTTTTGATGGTCAGCTTGGCTTTGGTCTTGCCCACGTAGTCGACGCCGTAGGGCGGGTCTGTCCATACGCAGTCCGGGCGGACATCACCACACAATCGACGGACCCCCCCCCAGATCCGTAGCCGACCCGACGAGCAGCCGATGGTCACCGAGTTCCCAGATCTGCCCGGCCTTGCTGATCGGTTCGGCCGGCGTCGATGGCACAACATCGGGGTCAGCCTCTGGGTCCGGTGGGAACAGGTCGCGTTCCATCGCCAACACATCTGATTCCCCATAGCCGGTACCAGTCAGATCATCGAGGGAATTCAGCAGGTCATACAGGTCCGTGTCGTCATAAACACCAAGGTCAGCGAGACGGTTGTCACCAGCGACAATGGCCTTCGCTGACTCGTCATCGACATCAACCACCGTCGCGTCGATCGTCTCCCAACCCAACTCCTGGACGGCCATGAACGTGTGGTTGCCGGCGAGCACCTCATTCGGCCGCCCGGTCTTCGTCCCGGCGTTGACAACGATCGTCCGGTACTGGCCGTGGCGGCTCAGTGACTTGATGATTTCGGCGATGTTGCCGCGTCGAGGGTTTCTATGAAATGTCGAGAGATCAGCGACCTGAAGTGTCGTGTGCCAAGGCATAACAGTGATGGTCGCGACCAGGGGTGAAAACCCACAGACAAGTCAACCGCAACGACCCAGCACCCGCACCAACCCCGGCAGCACTCCCCAGGCCGTCACGCATCAACAACAACCTGATCAGTCACCGATTCCTCGGCCGGCGCCAACACCGACGCCCACTCACAAATCTCGTCATACGACATCCCACCCAACGCCACAACCTTCCGTGCCACCCCAACCTGCACATCCCACAACACATCACCAGGACCAGCCACATTCGCGAACAACGCGCGACACTGCTCCACCGCCGGACCCTCCAACTCCTCCGGCGTCACCACCCCATCCACCAAATCCCGAGCCAACTGCATCAACACCCCGATACAACGTTGAACCTCGGCCTCGGCCGCCACTACCTACCGGCCTCAAGGATCGCCTTCAACTGCGCCTCCGCCAAATCAATCACATCCGACGCCGAAGTAACCTTCACATCCAACTTCGCCGCCATCTGCAACCCCGTCAACTGATCATGCTTCGCCTGAGCCGCCGCCACCGCCTCCAACGCAGCAACCGCCGTATGAGGCTTCCCCAACTTCAACGACTTCTCCGCAATCCCAAACAACTGCGCCACCACCAACCGATACGTCCCCGCCGAAAACGCCCGAGCCAAATCCCGCTCCTCCACAGGCATCCGACCGATATGCGCCTTCACCGCCTCAAACGCAGCCGAACCCGACTTAAACCCCGTCACACGCGCAATCTCATCCCACGTACGACCAGCACACCGCAACTTGTACGCCTGATCAGCACGCTCACGAGACTCCGCACGAGACCTATCAGGCCCCGGCATCTTCAAACTCCCCCCCCAGTGAATCCCGACCGTACGGGGTATCAGCCGGGGGGATTCTTCTATTTTCGCTGGTGGTCGATGGGGTGGTCATGGGGTTGGGCTTTCGGGGTGGTGGCCGGTGGTTGATGGGGTGGATGCCGGGTCGGATTATTCGTTCGCCTGTTGCGGTCGGCAGGGTGTTCATGCGGTGGCGCCTCCCGTGTTTGTCGGGCGTCCGGGCGATTGGTTCATGCCTATCGATGAGCTGAGCATGTCGTCGATCTCGCGGAGGTCGTAGCGGACGGTGCGGCTGACCTTGTATCCGGTGATGAGTCCGCGGTCTCGCCAGCGGCGGATGGTGTAGATGGAGACGCGGATATGTTTGGCGGCTTCGTTTTCGGTTGCCCAGCGTGGTGATGGTGTGGGTGGTGGTGTGTTCATCGTTGGGGGTGCATGGTGGTTGTTCCTGCTGTGGTTGTGGTTGGTTTGTGGTGTGCACGGTATGGGTGGGGGATGCATGGGGTGTGTTCATCGGTGGTGTTTCGGGACGTTGGTGGTGTGACCCGGACCGGTGGAGACTGGAATTCGATTGGTGTATAGCACTAGACAATAGGTGTGTAGCGCTATACACTTTGTAGTATGGGAATCACCACCACTACCGGCACCGAGCATGGCCTGGACTACACCGAGTGGACCCTCACGGTCGACGGCACCACGGTCGCCTCGCTGAGCGCCCACACAGCATCCGGCCTCATCCTCAACGTCGAAGTCGACGCCGCGCACCGCGGCGAAGGCCACGCCCGCAGCCTTTACGAGCACGCCGATTCCACCCTCGGCCTCTACCACGTCCCGAGCTGGGGACGCACCGAAGACGGCGACGGATTCGCCGATGCGATGGGCGGACCGGTCATGAACGACCAGGAGGCCTGCGACATCCTCGGCCTGAATCTCGACCTGGTGACCGGCGCTTGCTTCGCAGGCTGAAAACACCCCTACAAACAAACGAGGAGCAAGACGATGGGAACCGATCCGGAGCAGATGCAGGCGTGGCTGGGACCGGCGTGGGACGAACTGAGCGCCGAGCAGAGGCAGCGATTCGCGACGGTGGTCGACGACGTCGATTCGCGCTACCCCGACCCTGACGATCAGCCTCTGCGCGATGCAGCGCTGTTCGCTGCGGTGCAGTGGATGCTCGGTGAGATCACCGCCGAGCAGGCCGGCGCTGCGCTGCGCGATGCGCGGACACGGGAAGAACTCGCGCGGGCCGCGGCCCGGCAGGTCGCGGTGATGGCAGTGCAGGACGGGGCCACCGAAGCCGGCACCGCACGGGCTGTCGGAGTCGAGCGCGCCGCACTGCGGACCTGGCTGGGCAAATGAGCATCTACAGCCTCATCGACGAGCCGTGGCTGCCGGTCCTACGATCCGGCAGCACCACCAGCACGCAGGTGGGCCTGCGGGAGGTTTTCACCGATCCCGGGATCGTGCGGATTCTCGGCGACTGTGCCCTGCGCGAGGTACCGCTGCTTCGACTGCTCATCGCCATCACCGTGCGTGCCGGCGGGGTCGAGGCGGCGCCGGACTACTTGGCGGACTGGTCGCACCGCTTCGACCTGCTCGACCCCGAGCAGCCTTTTTTCCAGACACCAGGAATGGTGGTGCGCGACGGGGTGGACAATCTGCTGCCGGACCGCTGGACACAGCCCGGCCGTCGACTATTCACCACCAGCCGCGGCGGCATCGCCCCGGCCGCGGCGGCCCGGTGGCTGGTCACCAGCCACGCCGCCGACAGCCGCGGTATCAAAGCACCAGCGCCTGGGGATCCCCGGGCTTCGGCGGGCCGGGTCTATCCGCGGGCTGTCGGCTGGCTGGGCCTGTACACCATCACCACCCTGGCCGGGACCACCCTGGCCGACACGATCATGCTCAATGCGCCGCAAGCACCGGCCGCGGCCGACGACCTTGACGATGACCTTGTGTCCGATGATCTTCCGGCGTGGGAGCGGCCGGTGACCACCGGCGCCCCACGGAAGGATGGGCCGGCGGGGCTTGCCGATCTGTACACGTGGCAGTCGCGGCGGATCCTGCTCGCCGGAGACGAGCACGAGATCACCGGCGCGATCGTCACATACGGCGATGACCTCGACGACGACGGCGCACGTCACCTCGATCCGATGCTGACCTACCACGAAGGCAAGCCGCTCCGGTCTTTTCGACCACCGTGGGCACACCTGGCCACCTTGCGCACCACCGCGCTGGCTGATCGGATCGCGCAGCTATCGCCGGAGTCGGTCGTGCAGGTGCGATGGACGCAAGCCGACTGGGGCGTGCAAGCGGCGGTGATGGACGATGAGCGCACCGACCACGTGACCGGCGCCGCGGGCGTGGTGTTGCGGGCGATCGGCAGCGGCGATGCCGACCTGACAGACCGAGTCATTTCGGCAGTAAGGCTGCTGGCCAAGCGAATTCACACCGCAGCCGGTGCGATCGACTGGGATCCACGGGACGTGCGGGAGTCGATCACCGTCGAGCTTGCCGACGCGTACCGCCGGCATTTCACCAGTGACCGACCGTGGATCGACACGGCCATCGCGATTGCCCGCGCCGCCGGCCGCGACCTCATCGCATCAGCACCACCGGAGACCTTCAAGGGCCGCCCGGATCCCACCCTCGGGCATGTCGACTTGGCTACCGCCGAGAAGCTTTTCCTTGGGTCACTACGCGCCATCGCGGCGTCGGTGGTCGGCTAGTTCGGCGCACTATGCCGAGTATGTCCGCCACGAGGGGTTAGTTGGTGATCTGTAGCTTCGGGTTGGCGGCGGCGGCGATGCCGGCGGCGCGCATCTCGAATCCGGTCATGCCGTCGATGGACAGGGTGTCGCGGGAGGCGTAGTCGCCGGCCAACTCATCGAGGCGGTGGACCAAGGCGGCGACGTCGTCCATGGCCCCGGCTGGGGTGGCGAACCGGCCAGACTCCCAGTTCTGATATGCCCGCAGGCCGACGTTGAGGACGGCTGCGATCTCGTTCATGGACAGGCCGAGGTAGTCGCGCAGACACCGGAGCCTGGCTGACTGATCCCACTGGTACTCGCTCACGTGTGTTCCTCCTGCGTGCTTCCCCCGGTGTGGAGTGTGGTGTGCGTGTCGATCATTGTCTAGACCGGTCTGTGGTGTTCCGCCTGGGTCCGCCGATTGTTGCTTCGGTCATGCATCGCTGATCCTCATGGGTTCGCCCAGCCCAGCAGCTCGGCCACAACGGTCCCCGCCTCCAGCCCGTCTGTGTAGCGGTAGACCGGCCGGCCACCACCACGGGCATCACACACGCCCACCACGGGCTTGGGCTGCCGCCAGAACCAGTCGTCGCCGTCGAGACACCGGTGTCTGCCCGAGTAGTCGCCGGGGTCTCGCTCCTGAAAGCTGGTGGTGCCGTGGGATTGACCCCACACGTGGCGCCCCATCAGTCCCGCCTATCGAGGCACAGGCCGCAGTAGACCCCACGTCCGACATGCTGTTCACCGTCTGGGCCGAGCAGGATCAGTGGACCGTATTCGTGGCGTCGACGCCACCAGCAGATAACCCCATGCCACGCCAGCCATGACCGGATCATCGGCAGGCTCGTTTCGCGTAGGCGGCGATGGCGGTGGCGCCGGTGGTGACCACCGTGCAGCCGGGCCATTCAACATTGTGGACGACGGGCGGGGAGATGTCCCAGTGGCCGCGTGCGTTGCGGTAGATCCACCATTTGCCGGGGTCTGTGAACGCTGACTTCTTAGGCACCGGGCGGCTCCCATCGGGTCGGTGTGCGGCTGGACGGCACATACAGCGGGTGCTTCGGTGAGCCGTTGGCGTTCGTGCCGAGGCAGTACAGGCGGGGCCGGCACATCTGCAGGACGCGGATCGTGACGACGGCGTCTGGGGCGAGGGCGGCGGCGTGGGCGCCCCAGGCGACGATCGTGCAGTCCGCGACATGGTTGCCGATGAACTCGTCGTTGCGTGGCCCGTAGGCGTCGCCCGTTCCGCCGCGGTAGTTCAGGAGCGCTTCGGGATTCGTGGCGCGCAACGCGTACAGGTTGCGGACCACGATGCCGCCGTACCCCCATGCCTTCGCGAACGCGATGCACCGTCGGATTGTGTTGTCATCGACCGATCCGTCCGCGGTCGACGGGTTGAGCATGACGAACTCGAGCAGCGGGCCGGCGGGGTCCCAGATGCGGCGCAGCTCGTACCGGTACCGGCCGCAGTCGCTGATGACCGCGGTGCGGATCATCTCCGGTGGCGAGTCCGCGGGGATCAGGGCGAGTTGGTCGGTCATCAGCAGGCTCCGTCGCAGTAGCAGCCGCCGCAGGTGGTGCAGCAGTTCGGATCGTCGGTGCCGTACCGCCCTGCCGCGCACTGGGTATCGGTCGTCCCGTCGATGTCGATGGGTCCGTGGCAGTCCGGGCAGTAGCCGTTGCAGCGTTCTCGCTGCTTTGCATCCCAGTCCTTCGGGCGTTGCGCGGTACTGCATTTCGCCCCGTCCTCAGTCCCGTCTATGCACTTGCCTGGATGGCCGAGTTCGCGGATGCAGCAGTGGCCGAACATGCAGTGGCAGTCGCGCGTGGGTGGCCCCCACCCGAACAGGCAGCGTGGGTCCTCAGCGAACGGCTTCAGTTCGTACGTCATAACGCCCGACTCGTCGTAGAGGTACGGGTTGTAGCACTGCACTGCTCGATCGACCTTGATGTGGTTAGCCATCGGTGTCTCCGTATCGGTAGTGCTCACACACCGGAGGTCAGGTTGTCGGTCATCAGGCACCGTCCCGAAGGTCTTGGCCCGTAATCCAATAGGTGACCTGCTCGTCCGCTTCCGAGAACCGCTCGTCCATGCATCGTGTTGAGCAGAAATGCAACTCACGATCATCGCCGAGGACATCGCCGGTGTGGACAGTGATGCGCCGAACACGTCGACCGCATTCATCGCACTCGTAGTGATCAACCTTCATTTGTTTCCCTTCCATCCAAACTGTGGTGTGTGTAGATCCAGCCGACCGATCCGTCATCCCGTTTGACGGGTTGTGGTGTTGGCCCACAGACACATTCGGGAACAACCATGTGGTTCACCAGATCGCCTGTCGGAATGACATGGAGGCTGTCATCCATGGGCCACCCCGCCGAAAAGGTCGTCCTGCTCTACGATTTCAGGCACCCGGTAGTCGTCGAGTTTCGGATTACTGAAGCTGGCCAGCAGCTCGTCTGCATGAGCTTGAGCCGTGGGAACGTCGGGATGCCAACTGTGAGCGCGCAGTCCGTGCGTTGTGCTGATCGTGAGCTGGAAACCCTCGGTGGCTGTGAGGCAACGAGGCTCGTGCGGACTGGCGGGCCGGATGGTGAATTCGGTTCCGTCGGGCCAGCGGCGGCGCAACGTCGTGTAGATGACCCAATCGGGAGTGTCAGCCATCGGCCAGAGCCCTTCGTTCGGCACGGACCTTGGCCCACTCGGCGTCCAGCCACTCCCGTTTGTCGTCGGGGATGCGGCTACCCTTCGGCAGCGACGCGAGGTACCGATCAGGGATGGTCGGCAGCCGCCTGCCGCCGCTCATGGCGTCTCCCCCGCGTCGAGCACACCCGCGACATCCGACAGTCGGACCGGCGCCAGACCCCACGCATCGACACCGACGTGAATCTGAGGAGTACCAGGCTCCGGATTGACCCCCGGGATGCCCTCGAACCGTGATCGGCTGAACCGGTGAGTGGAGTGAATGTGCCCGTGGATGATCGGGAGGCCACAATCGCGTAGCCGCCATTGAATGTCCCTGTCGGTCTCAGTATGGTCACCGGCGAAGGGGGTAGTGGGACAGCAGCGCAGTCACATGCCCATCGCTGGTGGGGATTCGGATACGCGCCGACGTGGAAACATGCTCGAACACTTCGGCGTAGCGGCGGAACCATGTGTGCGCGTCGCGATTACGCGGATGGACCCCATCGTGGTTTCCGCAAATCAGGCGTTTCCGGCCAGGGCGATCAGCGATCCACGCGAGCGCGTTCCGCTGCGCTTGACTCCCACCAGACGAGATATCGCCAAGCACCCACACCACATCGTCAGAGCTGACGGCAGCATCCCAATTCTTCGCGAGGATCCGATCATGCCAATCGATCTCAGCACCCACATATCGAGGCAGGACATGTCCGCGCGCACGATCCTTTGCCACCTTCTCGTGGCCGATGTGCAAATCGGAGCAGAACCAGACGTTGCTCACCGCGTCATCTCCTTGGGTCGGTGCTCGTCGAGCGTGGTGCGTTTCCAGTGCCGGCCGACACCAGGTGTGGAGACGTGCCGGACAGCGAGAACCTGGTCCGGCCGGACAGCACCGGAGTGGACCAGGTCGGGGCGGTCCGTCGTGACTCCTAGCGCGTAGCCGGAGACGTAGAAGGCGTACCAGTCGTGCGCCGGTGTTCCTTCGCGGCCACCGCCGCTGACGTCGGGTGTGGGCACCCAGCCGCCACAGTCGCAGCCTGGTTCGGGACACTGCCCGCCCCGCTGCCGGGCCGCGAGTGGCGGGCCGCTGGCGAACCGTTCCAGCCGTCCGGCGATCATCGGGCAGGCATTCGACACGTACGCAGCGCATTCGGGGTGCAGTGGCGGTTCGTCGAACTGCAGGGTGACGATCTGCTCGGGGCCGCCGATCAGCACAATCAGGTTGCCGATCGGGGTGGCGCAGACCTGGCAGATCCCGTTCAGCCAGCATTGTTGTGCACGGATTTCGTGGCGGGACCGGAAGTCCACACCGCCGTCCGCCAGTTGCACGTTCACCCAGGGGATCACCAGCCCGCCGATGGTGGGCCGGTGTTCACAGGTGGCCGGGATCGGCGGGTGGACAGTCACTGTGGGCTCCCAACGCAGTCGGTGCAGTCGCAGTTCGCCTCACGGCTTGCAGAGAGCGGACACCCAGCTGCCTCGTCCAACCAACGTTGCGTTTCCTCGTTGAAGTGCTTCCACTCGCCCCAGACGCACAGCATCCAACTCCCGCACGTTGGGCACCTCTTGCACGGTCTCATTCGGTCGGCTCCTGGAATCGTGAGCACCAACACGCTGATGCAGTGCGCCACCAACACCGATGGACCCCGACCCCGACGCTGAAGTGGAGATTGCGCGGATGCCCGCACCTTGCGCAGCAGTCGAAACCACGCTCATACTCCAGCTGCTGGGCCTTCGTCAGATCACTCACCGGACACCGCCTCTCGGATATGGCGGGCGGCTGTACTAAATGCCTCAGTTACCATGCCTGGTGGTTGCGACCATTCAGCGACCTTGGATTCGTAATGCGCGGCTACCTGTCCCACACGCGCGACGGCAGATGCCAAGTCTGCATAGGACTTTTCGGCACAGCCGTCATGGACCCAGCCGACACCGGTGCAGTGCTCACACTCCCGGTATGCGCCGTGCGCTTCGCACATCGCGTTGTGAGCGCCA
>Ga0153956_1001255_pt1 | contig 23209 bp, 20 predicted proteins | sample TSFL040MetaG_FD_104704 | JGI IMG/M metagenome (GOLD analysis project Ga0153956, IMG submission 104704) | Attine ant fungus gardens microbial communities from Florida, USA - TSFL040 MetaG | ecosystem: Host-associated > Fungi > Mycelium > Unclassified | place: USA: Florida, Wekiwa Springs... | reverse complement strand
GAAAATATCCTTGATGTCTTTGGCCTTGGTCTTAATCGATCCGGCCTGATTCATGAATTGAAGAATGGTCAGAAAGCCGCGCGGGGTTGTTGACCACTTGTTCTTAGGATCGCGGATGATTTTCTCGGCGTCGGCGACCGGCATTTTTGAGTTTTCGGCTTTGACCCAGAGTGCCGCGATCCCGGCCGGATCGGCCTTGATCATTTCCTCGCTTTCCCGAACCGCGGCGATCACGGCTTTCGTCACCTTGGGGTTGGCCTGAACGAACTTCGAAGTGGCCCAGACGACATTGTTGGTGTGCTCGCCGCCGACGACCTCATAGCTGTTGAGCACCGGGTGAGTCCGCTTGTCCTTCAATTCGATCGACTGAAACGGCTCCGTTCCGAAGTGCGCATTGATTTCGGTGTGTCCGCTCAACATGGCCGCCATCGCGTCGGGATGTCCCATCGAGACGGTGAGCGGATCGAGCTTGTTCTGCTGGCCGAACCCGAATTGTTTTTCGGTCGCCATCTGCAAAACGACGGCCTGAATCGACGTCTTGATAGCCGGCAGCGCAATCTTGTCCGACGACGAAAAGTCGGCGATCGTTTTGATTTTGGGGTTCGTGGTGGTCAGGTAGTAGGGCATCAGGTTCAACCCGACGACGCCCTTTACCTTCAGATTGTTCTGGGTTTTGTCCCAGATCGTGAGCAACGGCGGAATCCCGCCCGACGCGAAGTCGAGATTCCCGGCAAGAAGCGCCTCGTTCATCCCGGAGCCCGCACTGAAGCGCAGCCATTCGGTCTCGACGTCGAGGCCTTGCTGCTTGGTGTGTTTTTCGATGAGCTTACGCTCCTCCATCACGGTGAGCGTCAGGTAGGAAATTCCGAATTGCTTGGCGAGCCTGACTGTCGAGGTCTCGGCCGGTGCAGCGGTTGGGAAGGTGGAAACGGTCAGGAGAGTCAGGAAAGCAGCAAATTGTCGACGCATCATTTTCCTCCAAGGGTTGGACCGGCTGCTTCAACGCGGCTCTTTCTGGTCACTTTCTCCGTTCGATCACGACGCCTGCGGGCTCCTCGATCATCTTGACGATGACGGTGTGATCGCTGTCCGCGCCAAAGCGGTCGTTGGATTTCTTCCAGGTCGTTGCGACAGCCTTCGAGACCTCGAGATCAAGGCCCATGCGCTCGATTTCCTCGATGCACAGCTTCACATCCTTGAACATCAACCCGGTCGCGAAGCCATGATCGAAAGTGCGATTGAGGACGGCGCGTGGAAATTTGTCCTGAGTCGCATTGTTGCGGCCGCTCGACGCGTTGATGACGTCGACCATGATCGCCGGATCGATCCCCGCCTTGACGCCTGCGGTAATCGCTTCGGCCGCGATCACCATCGATGTCGCGGCCATCAGGTTGTTGCAGAGTTTCATCATTTGCGCCGCGCCCGGGGCTTCACCGATAAAGGTCGGCTTGCCGAAATGGGCGAGCAGAAGCCTGATCTCCTCGAAGCGTTTTTGCGGGCCTGACACCATCAGGGCGAGCGTGCCGTCGATGGCTTTCGCGACACCGCCGCTCACCGGGCAGTCGATGAACGTGACACCGGTGCCTTCCAGTTCGTGCGCGATTTCGGATGCAACCTTGGGACCCGTTGTGGAGAGATCGACGATGGTTTTCATCGCCCCGCTGCCGCTCATCAGTCCGTTCTTACCGAAAAGGACGGCTTTGACGGTGTGAGGCATCGGCAGACTGACGAAAACCGTCGAAGCCTCACGCGCGACCTGTTGCAGTGAAGCAGCCTGCGTGGCGCCCGCGCGCAACAGATCCGCCACCGCCTCCTGCCTTGTGTCGTAGACGATGACGCTGTGATTGGCCTCAATCAGGCGGCGGGTGAGCGGAGTGCCCATCTTGCCGAGGCCAACAAATCCAAGAATTTCCATCATGGCGAGCCTGCTGTCGCTTCGTTAAACGCCGCGTTCCTTGAACACGTCAGAAGCGCGCTTGAAGGCGTCGAGCGATGCGGGCACGCCGCAATAGATTCCGACCTGAAGGAGGATTTCCTTGATCTCTTCCTTGCTCACGCCGTTCGTCAGCGCACCGGCGAGGTGAAGGCTGAGTTCAGGCCCGCGGTTCAGCGCCGCGAGCATCGCGAGATTGAGCATCGAACGGGTTTTCTTGGACAGACCCGGGCGTGACCAGACGTAGCCCCAGCAATATTCCGTCGTGAGGTCCTGGAAGGCCATCATGAACTCGTCGGCACCGGCGAGGACCTTGTCCACGGATGCCGCGCCCTGCACGTCCTTGCGGGTTTGCAGGCCTTTTTTGAAAAGCTCGCTCTTCTGGCTGAGATCGATTTCGTTCGGGCTGTCGGTGGTCATGAGGGCCTCATGTTGTTTGTTGTCATATGACATATGTCATATATATGAATTTGAGTCGAGTCCGAAAACTGTGCGAATTTGTGCCGATTCGCCGATCGACCTTTGCGAATGAGGCGTCCCGTGCGAAAGATTTTCCATGAAACGAACCGCGACAAAGACGTCGCAAGCGCAGCCGATGCTTGAAAACCGACCGCTCTATCTTCAGGCGCGGGACGCTCTGATGCGCCAGATCGCGGAAGGCACATTGCAACCGGGCGATTTTTTGCCGAGCGAGCAGCAACTGGCGGCTACGCTGGGTATTTCAGTCGGCACGGTGCGGAAGGCGACCGAAGAACTCGTCGTGCAGGGTATCCTCGACCGCCAGCATGGCCGCGGCACGCAGATCGTGCCGCATACCAGCGATCGCTCTCGATTTCGGTTCTTCCGGTTCATTCACCCCGACGGCCGACAAGCACGTCTCACGGCGCGATTGCTGACGCGGAAAATACAGAGTCCCAATAGGGAAGAGCAGCAACGGCTCGCATTGGACAAGAACGATCAGGTGATCATTATCACGCGGATGCGCAGCGAGAACGGCGTGCCGCTCGTCTTTGAAAGAATTTGCATTCCGGCTGGCCGTTTTGAAAAACTTTCCATCGAGCCCCAAAGGGATATGCTGGAAGAGATTTATGTCCTCTATCAGAAGCAGTGTGGTGAGATGGTGCGCGCCACGGACGATCAGGTCACGATTGATCTGGTGCCGTCGGTTGTGGGCAAGGAGCTAAACGTTGCCGCGGGCTCGCCTGTGTTGCTCGTCAAAAGGGTAGCGATGTCGTTATCCAACGAACCGATTGAATTCCGGCAGAGTTGGACGGCGTCTCTGCTGTACGTCTCACACCTGGAATAGAGTGCTTTCGACAGCGTTAAAGCGAATTGATCCCCACCCGCATCGCGTGCGCCGTGACGGTGTGGCGCAAATCCGTCATCATCGAATCGAACAATTCGAATGCCTCGAGATGAAATTCGGCCGCGACCTTGTGTGGCGGAAGCCGGCGATCGCCGATCCGCCGCTTGAGATGTTCAAGGCGCTCGGATTGTTCGGACCAGAACTGATCGATCAGCGCCATCATCAGGCGTCGCATGATATCGGCGAGCTTTGTTTCTCCGATGGCCGCGATCTTGCCGTCGATCCAGCGGTCCGCCATGACGCGGATGCGTTGTGCAAGAATTTTCGCGTCATCCTCCGGAGTGGCAGATGGAGGATCGATGTCGACTGCAAGAGTCAGTACGGAGCGGATCGCATGATCGAGACCTGAGATATCCCATGGTCCGGCGGGTGGAGCGAGGCACTTGATCAGGTCGTCAATGGTTTCGTGGCGGAGCCGGGTTGCCAGCGTCAGCGGGTGGAGGGCTCCGTCGCGAAGATCGCGGCGCAGGCCATAAAGAGTGTCATGTTGACGTTGAATGATCATATCAAAGCGCAAAAGCCCGAGGCGCCGGTCGAAATTGCGGTTTTCGTGGCGCTTTTGCGCGGACCGGATCAGGCGGTTTGCCACTGATGAAGGCACCATAGCCGCTCGATCAGATGATGGTAGACTGACGGTGCCGCCGGTCAGGACTTCGTCTTCCAGCGAAGCATGAAAGATGGACCGGCCCGGATCGCCCTGGCGGCCGGAGCGGCCACGTAGCTGCTGATCGATCCGCCCGTATTCATGGTGCGTCGTTCCGATCACCAGCAATCCGCCAGCCGCGATAACGCGCTCGCATGTCGCCTTGTCGGCATGGTCGCCGCCAAGCCGAATATCCGTGCCGCGGCCAGCCATGGCGGTTACAATCGTCACCGCGCCCGGGGCGCCCGCCTTGGCGATGATGTCGGCTTCGCGGGCGTGGTGCTTGGCATTGAGCACGGCGAATGTTCGAGACGTGCTGTCGAACTTGTCTTCCTCGCTGCGCTGCCGCCAGCCATTGGCTTCGAGCATCGCCGCCAGCGCCTCTGACTTTTCGATAGAGGGTGCGCCAAGCAGCACAGGTTGGCCACGGCCGCTGGCATCTTCGACGTCGCGCAGAATCGCCTGCAATTTACCGGTCATTGTGGTGTGGAGGACGGATTCATCGGTCCGGATCAACGGACGATGGGTTGGAATCGGCATCACCTCGAGGCCGTAGATGTCGCGATACTCGTCCTCGTCCGTCAATGCGGTGCCAGTCATGCCCGCGAGCTTGGCGTAGCGGCGGAAATAGGTCTGGAAAGTGATCGAGGCCAGCGTGCGGGTTTCTTCGCCGATGGCGCACCCTTCCTTCGCTTCCAGCGCCTGATGTAATCCTTCATCGTAACGCCGCCCCGGCATCGGCCGCCCGGTATGTCCGTCGATGATGGTGACAGCGCCGTTCGCGACGACATAATCGCGGTCGCGCGTCAGAAGAGCGTGAGCCCGCAGCGCCTGCATGACATGGTGAAGCAGTGAAATCGATGCAACGTCGTGCAGCGTCGCGGAATCTTTCAGCAGCTTTTGGTCCTGAAGTTTCCGCTCGACCGCGCTGTATCCCGCCGTCGTGAGCGAGACGCGGCGACGGTGATCGATTTCATAATCGGATTCTTGCAGGCTGGCGATGATGGCATCGATCGCCAGATAGAGCCCGGAATGGTCGCCGAGCGGCCCGAACAATGACAACGGCATGCTGGCGTCGTCGATCAGAGTGGCGTCGGCCTCGTCGACCAGCGCGAAGGCATGGCCGCGCTGAACGGTTTCTGCGGCGGTGAACTTCATATTGTCGCGCAGATGGTCGAATCCGAATTCGCTGGCGATGCCATATGTAATGTCGCACCGATAGGCGGCGCGGCGGTTGTCGTCGTCCATCTCCTGCGTGATGACCCCGGTGGTAAGTCCGAGCAAGGCATGGACGGGCCGCATCCATTCAGCATCGCGCGCGGCGAGATAGTCGTTTGGCGTGGCAATGTGGACACCTTGGCCGTTCAGCGCATTGAGCGCGCAAACCAGCGTGGCTGTCAGCGTCTTACCTTCACCGGTCTTCATCTCGATGATGTGACCGTCATGAAGCGCGAGAGCGCCGATGATCTGGGCCGGAACGGGATTTTGATTCAAGGCCCGCCGCGCGGCCTCGCGCACGAACGCGAAAACCTCGACTTTGACTGCATCGAGCGTCATGCCCGCTTGAATTTGGTGCCGCAGTTGAGTGATGCGCTCGCGCAGTGCCGTATCGGATAGATTCCGGATACCCTCTTCCCAGGCAAGAACCCGCTCGGCCGTCGCTTCGTATTTGATGAGCTTTCTGCGGACTCCGAAGCCGAGCGCTCGCCTTGCCAACCGCAGGATCATTGCATTTCGACAGGTTTCGGGTTCGTGCCGCCATTCCGGACGAAGCGCGGAGCGGGTGAAAAGAGGCCGATAGTGCCTGTGGGTGGTCTAAAGGTTCGAGCTTCCGAAGCAAATACGCAAGCAGTCCAGCTTTTTAGAATCGCTTTAAATTCAGCGCCCATCGATATCATCGGTATTTCCGGTGATATCCGCAGCCATGTTCGTGCAATGTCCACTTGTGCGCTGGTGCAGCGTGCTCAGAGAGGCTTGTGCGGTTCGATCCGAGAGGCCGATACCGGGCGCTTCGAGCGCCTTGGTGTGCGACATGGTGCCGTGAAATCATTGACGAACTAGAAGCTCTATAAGTTGGCCTCCGATGTGTTGCCCGCAAAATCTTATGAAGTTATGAGAACTGAAATCATCGCGAACAATTGATTTTCTTGCGATGTGATCATCGGGGGTTGGGGTACATGGAAAATTCATCGGTCGATCGCGCACCTGACACCAGCAGCGCGATTGCAGACAATATTTCGGCGATCGGATGGGGCAGGGCGATGATTGGCGTCGCCGCAGTGATGCTGATGTCTGATTCAGCCGATGCGCAGCCCGTTTCGAGTGGAGAAGAGCTTCCGCCGGTTCGTGTGACGGCGCCGAAGAAGCAAACGAAGAAGAGGGCCGCGCGCCGCGCCCCGGCGCAGTCCGCACCGGCGGCCGCCGCTGCCAACGCGCGAAGAAATGCCGCGGTGAATCCGGTCGTCGTCGGTGACGGCGCCAGTGTCGCCGGGTATCAAGGGTCTGCGCAAAGCGGATTGTCGCGCTTTCCGGCGGCCCTTCTGAACACCCCGCAAACGGTCAATGTCGTCTCGCAGCAGTTGATGCAGGACCAGCGTGTCACGTCGGTGCAGGAAGCGCTGCGCAACGTGCCGGGCATCACCTTCACGGCGGGTGAGGGCGGCATTCAGGGCGACAACATCACCATTCGCGGCTACAGCGCGCGCAACGATTTCTATCGCGACGGCGTTCGCGATCCGGGCTGGTACGCGCGCGATGCCTTCAGCTTCGACCGCGTCGAGGTCTACAAGGGACCGTCATCGTTCCTGTTCGGCCGCGGCTCCACCGGCGGTGTCATCAACATCGTTTCCAAGACGCCGAAGGATCGCGATTTCGGGGTGATGGAGGCCACCGGAACGTCCGCGACCGGAGGCCGCATGATGGTGGATTTCAACAAGGTGTACGGTGATTTCGCCGCCCGGATTTCCGCTGTCGGTTACGACAGCGATACTGCGGGACGCGACTTTGTGAACACCAAGCGTATCGGCGTCGCGCCGTCGATCTCGTATCAGATCTCGCCCGACACCAAGAACACGCTGAGCTACATCTATCAGAAGGACGACAACGTCCCCGACCGTGGCATTCCCTTTATGCCGGGATCGTATTTTGGCACGGCCTACCGGCAGCCCGCGCCGGTGCCACGCAATACATGGTACGGCGTGATGACACCCGGGCAGAACGACGTCGAGCAGACCGAGGCGCACAACCTCGTCAACAAGTTCGAGCATGAGTTCACCCCCGGACTGAAATTCACCAATACGACCGGCGTCTCGTATGTCGAGCGCTTCAACCGGACGCGCGCGGTGCAGCCGTTCTTCAGCGCGACCAACAATAACATGTGGAACGCTCCGGCGGGTGGCACGCTCTACACGCCTTCCAACCCGATACCGCCGGGTACGCCGCTGAGCAATGTCTGGATTGCCAACACCAATCACTACCAGAACCAGACCAACAATCTGCTGGTCAGCAACGTCAGCGACGTCAACGCCAAATTCACGACGGGCGCGCTGGAGCACAATGTTCTGGCCGGTGTCGAGGTCAGCTACGAGACGCGCGATAATTATCGCACGACGTTCAACGATCCCTATCGCGTCAATGTCGGAAACCCCAATCCCTGGGTTTCCGGCACGCTGAATCCGACGACGGCCGCGACGGAGGCCCACGCCAATGCTGTCGGTGTCTATGTTCAGGACCAGGTGAAAGTCACCGACTGGCTGGAATTGCTGGGCGGTGTACGCTTCGACAATTTCGATGCCACCAGCAACAGCTATACGCTTACCAGGGCGACGGGTGCCGAAAGCGGATTCCTCAATCTCAAGAACAATAATGATTTCACGACCTACCGTGCGGGCGTCGTGCTTCATCCGACGCAGTGGTCGTCGGTCTACTACATGCGCGGCACGTCGGCGAACCCGACCTCGGAATTCGTGTCGATGGCGAACGGCCAGCAGTCGCTGGCTCCCGTGACCTCGACGATCGATGAAGTCGGCGCCAAGGCCGATATCCTCGACAAGAAGCTCAGCCTGAACGCGGCGCTGTTCCGCATCAGGAAGGACAACGACTACGAGAACCGGGGAACGACGGCGGTTCCCGATTACGTCGCGGTGGGAACGACGCAGTCCCAGGGTTTTGAGATCGGCGCCACGGGACGCATCACGCCGCAATGGAGCGTCTCCGGCGGATATGCCTATATCGACTCGAAGGTGTTGAATTCGGCGACGGTCGCCAATATCGGGCATCAGCTTGCGATGACGCCGCAGAATTCGTTCTCGCTGTGGACGACCTACGATCTCGATTCGAAATGGACGATCGGAGGCGGTGCGTTCTTCGTCGACTCGCGCTGGAGCAGCGTCGCCAACGACAGCCGCATCCCGTCATACTGGCGCTTCGATGCGATGGCGGCCTACAAGGTCAGCCCCAATTTCACGCTGCAACTCAACATCTACAATCTGGCCGACGAGCACTATTACGACATGGCGGCGGGCGCGGGATATGCGGTGCCCGGCACGGGACGTTACGTCTCGCTCTCCGGTCGCGCATCCTTCTAAGCGATGCATCTATGATGGTAAAAGAACCGGCGTCGCAAGACGCCGGTTCTTTATTGAGGACGAAGCGATGCTGGTACGGATTCCGAATGTTTTGACGCCCGAACAGGTGCGGCATTGCCGTGACGTGATGGCGCGGACTGACTGGGTCGACGGACGTGCGACGGCCGGTCATCAGGCGGTACAGGTCAAGAACAACCTGCAGCTGCCGCAGGATCGTCCCGCCGCGCGCGAACTCAGCGACATGGTGCTGACCGCGCTCAACCGCAATCCGCTGTTCATGTCGGCGGTGTTGCCGAAGACGATCCTGCCGCCGCTGTTCAACCGCTATGACGCCGAAGGCGAGATGAATTTCGGCTCGCATGTCGACAACGCGATCCGAACCATTCCGGGCACCGGCACGCGCGTACGGACCGACGTGTCCTCGACGCTGTTTTTGTCGTCGCCCGAGGAATATGACGGCGGCGAACTGGTGATCGAGGATACCTATGGTTCGCATGCGGTGAAGCTGCCCGCCGGTGACATGATCGTCTATCCTGGCACCAGCCTGCACCACGTGACGAAGGTGACGCGCGGCTCACGCATTGCGTCGTTTTTCTGGACCGAGAGCATGATCGGCGATGCCACGCGGCGCGCGATGATGTTCGACCTCGATATGTCGATCATCCGCCTGAATGCGGATCATCCTGAACACCCGTCGGTGGTGTCGCTGACCTCGCTCTATCATAATCTGCTGCGGCAGTGGGCGCAGACCTGAGGTTTGCTCGCTTCGCCGTGCCGTAAAGGCAGAGCTATGACAGCATCCGGTCGAGCATCGGCGTCGTGTGCTCAGTAAGGCGGCCATTGCGTTCGAACAGGATGACCGCCGCCAGCCGGTGCGCGGTGGCGAAGTCGATGGCGGCATCCGGCCCAAGAACCATCAGCGCTGTGGCATAGGCATCCGCTTCCATGCACGACTCATGGAGAACCGTCGCGCCGATCATGCCGTTGGCGATCGGCCATCCAGTGTGTGGATCGAGCGTATGGGAAAAGTGGCCCGTAGTGCTGGCGAAGCCGCGTTCGCAGCCCGAGGTCGCAATGGCGAGATCATGCAGCGCCACCAGCGTCGGCGACAGGCTTCCCGCGGAGATCCGGGCGGACTGGTCGATCTCGACCCACCATGGGCTGCCGTCCGATTTCACGCCGCTTCCGCGTAGCTCGCCGCCGATCTCCACCAGCGCGTGATGAAGACCATGCTGGCGCAGCGTTTCCATCACCAGATCGACCGCAAACCCTTTGGCTATACCGCAAAGGTCGATCGCGCCGCCGCCGGATCGCCGCATGCGATGGGAGGCCGCGTCCAGATCGAGCTGCTGCCATCCGCAAGCACGATGACGCGCGACGATCTCACCCGAGGCGGGCACCTCTGTTCGCGGCCCGCTCGGCCCAAAGCCCCAAAGATCGATCAATGCGCCGAAGGTGGGGTCGTAGGCGCCGCTGGATTCGCGCGCGACACGCAGGGCGCACGCCATCACCTTGAAAAACTCCGGCGGCAATGTCTGCCATTGGTTCACGGTTAAACGATTGAACCGGCTGATGTCGGAGTGTTCTTCCCACGGGCTCATCTGCGCGATGACGCGGCCGAGCGCGAGAGGGATCATCCGGCCCAGCGTTTGACGGCTGGCGGCCGATCCGACGAATTTCACTGACCATGTAGTGCCCATGGTGGTGCCGGACAGTTCCTGAATGCGACCGCCAACCGGCGCGGCGCGCGGCATCGCCGACAGGGTCGGGATCGCCACGCGCCGGGGCAGGGGCATCGCCATCGCGGCTTATTGCGGCAGCACTTCGACGGTGGTGCTGTAGCTGCTGCGCCGCTGAGCATTTTTGATCTGGCTCTTGTCGTCGCGCACCGAAGCGCTCATCCAGTAGAAACCCGGACCCGGCCATGTGACGCTGAACGTGCCGGAGGCATCGGTGGTGACCTTGCTGTCGTTCAGCTTGTCGCGATAGCGGATGCCGCCCGGCACGACCTCGACATCGACGCCGCTGGCGGGCTGGCCATCCAGCGTCAGCCGGAACGTCGCTTTCTCGCCGGCCGCCAGATTGTTGGGGTGCGTCACCGGAATCATCTCAAGCCCGCTGCCGGTGGGTTTCAGCGCGTCGGTGGAAGGCTTACCCGAGGTGACGAAGGATTCGACCCGGCTGTGGTTTTCCGAGATATTCACGTCGGTGGCGTTGGCCGGAATGGCCTTTTCGAGATCAGCCGCTTTGCCGCGCCAGCGCTTGGTCTGGCCATCGACCTTGTAATTCGCGAACACGCCCTGATTCATCACCGTCAGCCTGTAGGTGCCGGGCTGTACGAGCTTGACATCGAAGGTGCTGCGATAGCGTCCCTTGCCTTGGTTCTCGGGCGCAACGGTTTTGCCATCCGGACCTTCGATCGACAAATTGTCGAGCTGCATCGGGTGATGCTCGAAGTAAAACAGGTCGTTGGAAATCGCGGCGTCGACCGTGATCCAGGCATCCGCGCCGGACAGCACGGTGGCCGATGGCAGCAGCCAAGCGCGGTGAGCCTGTGCGGGCAAGGCAAGCAGCGAAACCGAAGCTGCGATCAGGGCGATCTTGAGACGTCTGGTCATGGTGAGATCCTTTCCATGAAGTTGTTGGCGCGCGAAGGCGCGGTGTTTCCTGTTGCGGATACTTTAAGGGGTCAATTTCAGGGTGACCGCGCCAAGCTCGCTTTCGCCCTTGGCATCGGCGGTCGTGGGCGCTTTCGGCGGCCATTCGAACGGAATTCGCAGCAGTTCGCGGCCTCCGACTTCGCGCGCGGCCTCGATGACAAGCTGGTAGCTGCCCGGCGTAAGTTCGTTGAGCGGTTTGGCGGCGCTGTCGAACTTGAGTTGATGATTGCCGGGCGCGCGCGTCGGGCTGGACAGCCCATCGGCGGGCAAAGTCAGTTCACGGCCGGTGCGGCGCCACCATTGCCGCACGTCTTTCAGCCATTTGGTGCCTTCATTGTCTTTATGTTTGGTGTCGTACCATACGGCGAGATTGGTGATCTTGCCGCCATCGGCCGCTTCCACCCACATGGCCACATAAGGCTTGTGATATTCGGCAACGTTGAGTTGCGGAATGTCGATGCTGATCGTGGCTTCGGAAGCCATTGCCGAGCCTGTGGCGAGGGTGGTCAGTGCGGCGGAAATCAGGAGGCGCATGATGAACCTTCAACGATGGATGAGAAGAACGACGAGTAGCGTCGGAATGATCAGTCCCAGGCCGACGACGGGCCAGGTCGCTGGCCGGCGCTTGGCGTGAAGCTGCAGAAGCAACAGGCCGGTGAGGCAGAAGATGATGGCGGCCATCGCGAACAGGTCGATGAACCAGCTCCAGGCCTTGCCCGCGTTGCGGCCCTTGTGCAGGTCATTCAGGTAGGCGATCCAGCCCCGGTCGGTGATCTCGTAGGAGATCGCACCGCTATCGCGCTCGATGCTCAGCCAGGCGTCGCCGCCGGGACGAGGCAGGGCGACATAGACCTCCTTGGCGGACCATTCGGTCTCGCGGTCAGCGGTATTGACGCCGATCTCCCGGTGCAGCCATGCGCTGATGCCTGACGGCAGCGCGACTTTGCCGGTCCTGGGGCCGGATCTCAGATCGGCGAGCATGGCTTGCGGAAGCTGGCTTTCATGCATCGAAATTGACGGCTTGGCCTCGATTTTCCCGGCGTTGTTCAGGGTAATCCCGGTGAAAGCGAACAGGATCATGCCAAGGAGGCATAGCCCCGAGCTGATCCAGTGCCATTGATAGAGTTGGCTGATCCAGAACGCGCGACGTTTTTTCCGCTGCCAGAGTTCATCGCCGTCAACCATCAAACGATCCGATATCGCCTATCTTTCAAAGGGGGATGGCGACATGCATCGGCCATGCGGTCTATTTACCGAAGACGGTTTGGCTTTGCTACAGGGGCCGGATTAGGTTCGTTCTAAACTCTCCTCGGCTGGAATGAGCGGCGAACCCATGGCCCTCATTTCAAAGGACCTCCCTCACGTCATTCTTCGTCGCTTTTCTGCTTTGGTCATCATTGATCCTGCCCCGTCAAACAGGTCGATGTTGAGTGCGATTTTTTCGGGCATTCTGAACCCTGTGGAGGGTGGATGCCATGAAGCGGAAGCGGTTTTCTGAAGAACAGATGGCTTTTGCCTTGAGACAGGCCGAGGGCGATATCGCCGTTCCGACTCGTCCGTTGTCCTCATTCGCACTTAGGCTTTCGACAGGTGTCGAATCCCTCGACACGAGTTTGCGTCAATGGCCGGCCGCCGGAGCGATGCTTTTGTCCGGCCTGTTCGTGTTGATCGGATGTTTCTGGTGGTCGGCAGGCTGAAAGCATACTGGATTGAGATATCTGGTCGTTCGCTTTTTTGTCGCACGAGATTCCGGGAGGCGAGTCGGCAAGGCGACGAGAAAAGAGCGCCCTGGGGTGCTCTTTTCGTTTCATGACACGTGCCGCTGCCGGTTGGCGGCGACGCTGATATCCGGCCACCGGTCCTCTACATCTGGGCGCTGATCATCCACGGCACGAATTCCTCGTCTCCGATGCCAAGCGCCTCGCTCTTGCTCTGTTCGCCTGATGCGACGCGGATGAGGGTTTCGAAAATTTCCTGTCCCTTTTCCTCGACGGTCGCGTTGCCGTCCATGATCGAGCCGCAGTTGATGTCCATGTCGTCGCGCATGCGCTCGAACATTGGCGTATTCGTTGCGATTTTGATGGACGGCGAGGGCTTGCCGCCGAAGCATGATCCTCGCCCGGTCGTAAAGGCAATCAGGTTTGCACCGCTCGCGATCTGTCCTGTGGTGCCCATCCGAGGTCCTGAATGACGAGAGGGACCACAGGTGCATCCGCCGAGGCGTTTCCAGAAGCCAGAAGCGGCTTCAACTGATTGGCCTCGCATCCAAGGCCGATGACGATGGCACCGGCAAAATTCGCGTGCGTGACGAAACCTGCGATGGTCCGGCGAAGCTGCCTCAGGCCCTCGCCGTCATGTTCGACACAGCAGCCGAAACTGTGCGCCACTGGAACAATGCCGTCGACATTGGGATATTGATCAAGCCGTGACGACATATTGAAGTGATGCGCGATTTTCTTGGCGACGCTCGCCGAGCAGTTCACCGTGCTGATCACGGCGATATAGTTTCTCGTCGCGACGCTGCTGGAATATCTGCTGCAAAGTGAGTGAGGTTCGCCGTGAGCGGGCGGCATCTTTCTTTAATTGGACAGAAGGCGTGCTCTCCAGGTGCCCCGATGGATCAGGTCACGCATGAGGTCGACCAGAATCTTGGCGACCGCCTCGGTTGCGAGCATGTTGATCGTGCGTTGTGACACCACGACCGAGAAGCTCCAGTTCGGCGTCGGGTCCATAATCGGAACCGCGCCGAACAGTCCGGCATTGATTTCCTGCAGCATCGCGAAATGCGGCATGATCGTCATGTAACCGGCCTTCACCAGTTGGACGATCGCTGCGAAAGAATCGCTTTCAATTACGACGCGCGGGGTGATTCCGTTGCGGGTGGCGAGATGCTCGATGTAGTTGCGTAGAACATGCTGTTTTCCGGGCAGGACCACCGGAATGTTTTCCAGTTCGGCGAATCCGATCGAATTGCGGAGATGAATCTGGTTCGCGCGCTCGGAAATCAGCATCAGGTCTTCGATGCCGACGGGATGCAGCGCGATATTGGCGAACACGCGCGGGTCGTACAGCACCGCGATATCGAGCCGTGCGTTCTGTATCCACTCGTCGAGCGTGCCTGTCATCGCCTCGATCAGATGGATCGAGATGTTGGGGTGGGTACCCTTGACCTTCTCAATCAGAGGCGCCGCAAGACCGCGGCAGGTTGACGTGGGAAAGCCGACCGAGACTCTGCCGCTCGGATTGCGCGACTGGGTCAGGACGGTTTCCTTGGCAAAGGCGACATCCTTCAGGATCGAGCGTGCGTGGGCATAAAGCGTATGGCCGACTTCGGTGAGAAAAACCCCGCGCGCGTGACGATGAAACAGTTCAAGGCCGAGCTCGGCTTCGAGGTCCTTGATCTGCTGGCTGAGCGAGGGTTGCGAGATACGCAGGATTTCGGCGGCGCGCGACAGGCTGCCTGAATCGGCGATGTAGACCAGTGATCGTAACTGTCTGAGATCCATGATCCGAACTCTCTCAGCGATGTCTTTGCAGATGAAGGGTGACGACTTTTGATCGGCTGCTCATGCTCAAGGAGTGTTCCCACGCGCGGCTATATCACGCGGTTTGACTGCATCATGAGCTCTTAAGCGTCGCCTCTAGGTTTTGTGTATACCAGAAAATGCCCTGATTTTGCGCACTTTTTGTCTAGTCATTGTGCAGGTGCGTAGTCATATAGAGGATACCTATATCTAAGATAATGATTTCGTCTTTGTGCAAGCGGACGGCTTGGTCTTCACTTTGCGTGACAGAACGATGAAGGCTTCTCGATCGGGAAACCAAAGAGCACGTCAAAGGGGGACAACAAAATGACTCTTGCGAAATGGTCGGCATCACTTCTCGCGGCAGGTGCTCTGGTTGTCATGGCCGCGCCTGCTCAGGCTGAGCAGCAGCCTTGCATCGGCAATAGCGGCCCGCTGACCGGCCCGGCTGCATTCGGCGGCGCCGCCGTGAAATACGGCGCTGAAGTCGCCATCGACGAGATCAACGAAGCGGGCGGCGTGCTCGGCAAGAAGCTGCGGCTCATTCAGTATGACGATGCAGGCGCGCCACCGCGCGGCGTCGATAACGTGCGCCGCATCGCGCTGTCGGATAAATGCATCGCCGTGTTCGGCGGTTATCATTCGACTGTCGGCCTCGCGCAGGTCGGCCCGGTGAACGAAATCGGTATTCCGTGGATCGGCACCACCGGCGCGGGCACCAAGATCACCGAGAACGGCGCATCGCCGAATTACATGTTCCGCGTGTCCGCCAAGGACAAGTGGGTCGCGCAATTCCTTGCCGGCGAGGCACTCAAGGTCTCCAAGGCCGGCAAGGTCGCCATCATGTATGAAAACACCGGATGGGGTAACGGCGCGCTGCCGGATTTCAAGGCGGCGATGGAAGCCAAGGGCAAGACTGTCGCGGCGGTCGAGACCTTCAACTGGAACGACCAGGATATGTCGGCCCAGGCCATCCGTATTCGCGACTCGGGCGCGGACACTGTCGTCACTTTCGCGCTCGATCGTGAAGGCAATCAGATCGTCCGCAGCTTCGACAAGATCGGCTACAAGCCGACGATCATCGGTGCGTGGGGCATCGCCGGCAATCTCGGCGATCTCGCGGGCCCGCTCGCGAACGGCGTGCGCGTGATGCAGACCTTCACCTGGATGGGCGACATGAATCCGCGCACCAAGGCGGTGTGGGAAAAGATCCAGAAGAAGTTCAAGCTCAAGGATCCATCCGAGCTGAAGATGGGATCGGCAACCGCGAATTCCTACGACGCGGTCTACATCCTCGCCAAGGCGATCGAGAAGGCCGGTTCCTACGACTGGAAGAAGGTGCACGACGCGCTGTACACCGTGAAGTATGATGGCCTTGTCGCGAAGTACGATCCGGCCTTCGATGCGTCGAATCCGGAACGCCAGGATGCGATCCTGCCGCAGTACTACAAGCTGACGGTGTGGTCGGACGGCAAGCTTCTGCCGATCGAGCAGACTGCTTACGGCAAGGTCGGCAAGTAATTCACTTCATCTTGGTCGCCCGCAGCGTTGCGGGCGACTTCCTCCTACACGCTGGACGTTGCGGGTGCCTGTGCACACCGCAAACGGGGCCGGTGTGCGCATGGCGGATCAAATGCAATCGATTATCCAATATATATTGTCGGGCCTCGCGATCGGGGGATGCTATGCCCTCGTTGCGCTCGGCTTCCACATCATGTGGTCCACGGCGAAGGCCGTGAACTTCGCCCACGGCGACACCCTTATGCTCGGCGCGGTGCTGACGATCATGGCGCTCGACCAGGGAGCGACGCTTCCGCTCGCGATCCTCGGCGCCATCGCCGCCTCGTGCGTGTTCGGCGTTTTGCTCGAGCGGTTCGCCGTGCGGCCCTTCGCGAAGACCACCAGTTCGATCGGCTGGATGCTGACCACGATCGCAATCGGCATCATGCTTCAGGCGCTGGTGACGATGGAGTTCGGCGGATTCTCGCGCGCGTTGCCCTCGCCGGGCGTTGAGAAAGCGATCTCCGTGATGGGCGCTGGCGTTTATCCGCAGGAGCTGATCATTCCGGTCGTCGCGTTGCTTGCGATGCTCGGTCTTGGCTGGATGCAGCGTCATACGCTGATCGGCCGCGCGATGCAGGCGGTGTCGTTTGACCGCAACGCCGCTTCGCTGATGGGCATCAACGTCAACTGGATGTTCGGATTTTCCTTCGGTCTGGCCGCCGCGCTCGGTGGTGCTGCCGGTATCCTGATTGGGCCGATCACGCAGGTTTCCGCGTCGATGGGTCTCACCCTCGGTCTCAAGGGCTTTGCCGTCGCCATCATCGGCGGCATCACCAGCGCGCCCGGCGTTGTGATCGCCGGTCTCGGCTTCGGCATCGTCGAAAAATTCGTCGAAGGCTACATCTCCACCGCCGCCCGCGAGATTGTCGGTTTCGGCCTCACCATTCTGGTCCTCCTCGTCTTCCCGCAAGGGTTGTTCGGCAAGCGCGAGGTGTTCAAGGTATGACCCTGCGTTTTCTCACCCCTCTCGCTTTCGCTGCTCTGGCAATCTTCCTCATTGCGCTGCCGTTCACGGCGGAGAATGAGTACTCGCTGCGGCTGTTCATGCTGTTCGCGATCTATGCGATCGTGGCGCTCGGCCTCAACGTGCTCGTCGGCCTCGCGGGCCTCATCTCGCTTGGCCAGGCGGGATTGTTCGCGCTCGGCGCCTATACCGGCGCTATTCTCGCGGTTCGTCTCGGTTGGGACTTTATCTTCGCGGCAATGGCCGGAACCGTAGTCGCGGGCGCATTCGGCGCATTGCTCGCATATCCCACGGTGCGCGTGCGTGGCGTCTATCTCGCGGTCATTACCATCGCCTTTGGTCTGATCGTCGAGAACGTCATCATCGAGTGGGACCATCTCACTGGCGGTACGACGGGCATCAGCAGCATTCCGAAACCGGCGCTGTTTGGCTGGCCGCTCGACGGCTTCCGGTATTATGCCGTGCTCGCAGCGCTTCTGTTCCTTGTGGTGGTCATCACCCACAACATCAAGCAGTCGCGTTACGGCCGCGCCATGCTGGCGGTGTCGCAGAGCGAAACCGCGGCGCGTGGTGTCGGCCTCAATGCCACGGGCGTGCGGACGATGGCTTTCGTCATCGCCGCGTCGACGGCGGGACTGGCGGGCGTGCTCTATGCGTACCTCAACCTTTACATCTCGCCCGACAGCTTCACCTTCAACGATTCCATCCGATTTCTGCTGATGGTCGTGTTGGGTGGAGCCGGCACCACGGCCGGTGCGCTGATCGGCGCGCTGATTCTCACTTATCTGCCGGAGTATCTGCAGCAGCTTCAGTACTGGCAGCAGTTCGCCTACGGCTTGTTGCTGGCGCTCGTGATGTTCGTATTGCCGCAGGGCATTTTCGGAACGCTGTCGCATCTTGCGGCGCGCTTCTTCAAGCGCGGGTCTGCTTCCCCGCTGGTGGCGGATAGCGAGATCGAGAAGGTGATGAAGGATGCCAAGACGGGATGGGCGCCTGCGTCGTTTTCGGCGGAGGGACTCACCATTCGCTTTGGCGGTCTCACCGCGCTGAACAAGGCGTCGATGCAGGTCGCGCCGGGAGAGATCCATGCGCTGATCGGCCCGAACGGTGCCGGTAAATCGACCATGGTCAACATCATCACCGGCTTCTACCGGCCCAATGAAGGCGCCGTCACGCTTGACGGCGTCAATATGGCGGGCTCGCCGCCGCACACCGTGGCTCGCAGCGGCGTGGCGCGCACGTTCCAGAACACCGAGTTGTTCGGCGATCTGACGGTGCTCGAGAACGTCATGGTCGGTTTCCAGAAGCGGCTCTCATATGGCCTGTTCGCTGCGGCCTTCCGCACCGGCAGCTTTCATAAGGAAGAGGCCGAGTGCCGTCATGCGGCGGAAGCGTTGCTGACATTTGTCGGCCTGACCGACTTTGCCAATGAACAGGCGCGTTTCCTGCCGTTCGGCATGCAGCGCCGCCTCGAAATTGCCCGTGCTCTTGCGACCGCGCCGCGCCTGCTGCTGCTCGATGAGCCCGCGGCTGGCCTCACGACACAGGAAATCGACGAACTCGATCGCATGATCCGCCGGACCGCGGCGCTCGGCATCTCGGTGCTGCTGATCGAGCATCACGTCGATCTCATCATGTCGGTGGCCGATCGCGTGACCGTGCTTGACTACGGTGTTGTCATCGCGAGCGACAAGCCCGGCATTATTCAGAACGATCCGCGTGTGATCGAGGCTTATTTCGGCGTCGCACCGGCGGCCCAGGCAGCGGCGGAGGGCCGATCATGAGCACGAGCACAAACGACGTGTTGCTTGAGGTTCGCGGCCTTGAAATCCAGTACGGCGCGGCGATCGCCGTGCGCGGTGTCGATCTGGTCGTGCGCCGTGGCGAGTTCGTCTCCGTCATCGGCAATAACGGAGCGGGAAAAACCTCGATCCTGCGCGGCATCAGCGGCCTGGTGCGGCCGCGCGCGGGCAGCGTTCTGTTCAAGAGCGAGGAAACGGCGAACTTCCCCGCGCATCGCAAGGTCAGCCGTGGTCTTGCGATGGTGCCGGAAGGGCGGTTGATTTTCGCCGACCAGACCGTTGAGGACAATCTGATCCTCGGTGCCTATGGCCGCTGGAAGACCGAGCGCGACGCGGTGCTGCGCGACTTCGAGACCATGTTCGAATTGTTCCCGCGGTTGAAGGAGCGTTTGCATCAGCGCGCTGGCAGCATGTCGGGCGGAGAGCAGCAGATGCTCGCGGTGGCGCGCGGTCTCGTGTCCAAGCCCGATCTTTTGATGATCGACGAGATGTCGCTCGGCCTCGCGCCGAAGATCGTCGAGCAGATGATGGGTGTGCTGCGCGATCTCAATGCGGCGGGGCAGACCATTCTGCTGGTGGAGCAACTGGCGGCGCAGGCCCTGGCGATCTCGCATCGCGCCTATGTCGTGGGCCACGGAAAAATCGAACTTGAAGGGCGTGCGGACGAACTGGCGGATTCACCGGCGGTAATGGAAGCATTCCTCGGAAAGAAACACTAACCGGGCAAATAAGCCGAAGGAGAAAGTGAATGAGTAAACGTATCGTCGATCTTAGCCTGCTCATCGAAGACAACATGCCGGCGCACAAGATGTTCCAGCGCCCGGTGCTCACGACCCATCTGTCTCATGAGGCGGCGAAGTCGTTCAATCTCGGCGTGCCGGGCGATGCGATGACGTTCCAGACCAATTTCATTGCCATGCTTGACCACGTCGGCACGCACGTGGACGCGTTCCGGCACGTCAACCCGCAGGGCAAGCCTGTCGACGAAATGCCGCTTGAAATGTTCATGGGCAAGGCAGTGTGCTTTGACCTGCAGCACATTCCTGACCTCGGCGATATCACCGTGGCGGATATGGAAGCGGCGGAAGAGAAGGCCGGAGTCAAGGTCGATGGTCATATCGTCCTGCTCTGCACCGGCTTCCACAAGCGCAATTATCCGGGGCTGGATTCGGTCTGGAAGAATCCTCTTCTGACGGTCGAGGCCACCAAGTGGCTTTATGATCGTGGATCGAAGATGCACGGTGTCGAGGGCCCGTCGACGGACAAGCCGACCGACAACATCTTCGCGCAGCATCGCCTGTGCCGCGATCTCGGCATGAGCCATTGGGAATGGCTGGTCAATCTCGAAGAGCTGATCGGCAAAGGTGAAGTGCAGTTCTTCGGTGTGCCGTTGAAGTTCAAGGGCGGTTCCGGCTCGCCGGTGCGCGCCTTCGCCATCGTCGGCTGATCCGGAAACCAAGAAAGGGAGCGGCGATGCTGTGATGCCTCGCCGCTCCGATAACACGACCAAAGCTTGGGCGGCGGAGTTCGCCGCCCGCTTTTTTCTGATTGTTGCCGGAGGTGAATGATGTCGGCCGAATTCGATGCCCTGTCCGCTGTTGAGCTGAAGCGCCTGATTGCCCGCAAGGACGTCTCGCCGATCGAGGTCACGCGGCGCGCACTGGATGCGGCACAGGCAACGCAATCGAGCCTCAATGCATTCAGCACGCTGATGCCTGAGGCCGCGCTCGCGGCGGCGACGGCGGCGGAAGATGCGGTGATGCGCGGCCAGCCTCTCGGTTTTCTTCATGGCATCCCTGTCAGCGTCAAAGACTTGATTGCGGTCGGCGGCGTCACCTACGCCTCGGGTTCGAAGGCGATGGCCAACAATATCGCAGCCGCCGATGCGCCCGCGGTGGAGCGGTTGCGTCAGGCCGGTGCGATCATCATCGGAAAAACCACCACCAGCGAATTCGGTTGCAAGCCGGTCGGCGACAATCTGCTCACTGGCATCACGCGCAATCCATGGAATCGGGACAAAACCCCGGGAGGCTCCAGCGCGGGCGCGGCAGCGTCGGTCGCGGCCGGCGTCACGCCGTTCGGCCTCGGCACCGATGGCGGCGGATCGATCCGCATTCCGTGCAGTTTTTCCGGCCTCGCCGGCATCAAGGGTCATTTCGGCCGCGTGCCGGTATGGCCCGCTTCGGCAACGCCGACGCTGGCGCATGTCGGGCCGATGGCTCGCTCGATGCAGGACGCAGCACTTCTGTTCTCGGCGATCGCGGGCTATGATGCGCGCGATCCGTTCAGCGTCGCGGGGCCGGTTCCGGATGTGCTCGGAGCAGCGCAGGCGAGCGTGAAGGGCATGCGCATCGCTTACAGCCCGACCTTCGGTTACGCCAGGCCGACGCCTGAAGTTCTCGAAGTGATCGAGCGGGCGGTGCGGACGCTGGAAGATCTCGGCTGTGAGGTCGAGCAAATCGATCGTCCGTTCGCCAAGGACCCGATCGATCTGTGGACCGCCGAATTCTATGCCGGTGTAGGTATCCGGCTGCGCGATTTCGTCGAGAACAAGCGCGACATGCTCGATCCCGCGGTTGCCGATGTGCTGGAGGGCGCGCTGTCGCAGGACATGCGCAGCTACTACACCAAGGTGTTCGAGCGTTATGCTTTCCGCGATGAGGTGCGGACGCTGTTCGAGACCTATGATGCAATCGTTTCGCCGGTGGTGCCAGTCACATCGCTCGATGTCGGCGTGAACATTCCTGCACACCTGTCCGACCGCAACCTTGTGTCATGGGTGTACTACACCTATCCGTTCAATCTCACGGGTCAGGCCGCGGGATCGGTTTGCGCAGGCATCGCGGCGGATGGCATGCCGGTCGGCCTGCATATCGTTGGCCGTGCGCTTGGCGAATATGACGTGGTTCGCCTCGGTGCGGCCTATGAGCGGTCCCAGCCCCACGGTTACAATATCTGCCCGATGCTGAAAGGCGCGGTCGGTTGAGCGTGCAGCGGGCGCTTCATCGAAGTCATGAGGACGCAGCCCGATATAACGACCCTGCCGGTGGAATTCGCTAAATTTGCTTGATCGAGTTAAAAAACTCGCGAACCGCCCGGTTGAAGATTTCGGGTTTTTCCAGATAGGCGGCATGTCCGACGCCGGACAGGCTGATTGCGCGCGCGGACGGCAAAAACTCCATCATTGCTTCGGAACGTTGCGGCCTCACCACGGGATCGCTATCGCCGGTAACGATCAATACCGGCAGTTTGAGTGCTGGAAGAAACGGCCGGTTGTCGGTTCTCTCGACCATCTGGCCGCCGTTGAGCAACCCCTCGCGGCGCATCTCGGAGGCGACATCCGCCACCAGATCGAACACGTCGGATTGCGGTTCGGCCGGTAGCATCTTTTCGGCGCGCACTTTGCCGTATTCCATCGCTGGCATGTCCTCAAGCTCTTGCAGCCGCCGCGCATATTTCGCGGCGAGCGGCGCGCCTTCGGGAACCGCATTGCCCCAATGCGTGCCGGACAGGACGAGCGATGTCGCGCGATCGAGATGGCGTGCGCAGAAGCGTTCGGCAATCACGCCGCCCATCGAATGGCCGATGACATGTGCTTGCTCGACCTTGAGATGATCTAAAAGAAGGGCTGCCTGTGCTGCGTAGGCATCGGCGTCGGGTGCGACCGGATCGGATTGGCCGTAGCCGGGTGCATCCCATGCGATCACGCGGTAGGAGTCCGAGAGTGCCTTGAGTTGTGGTGCCCAGCTTCGCGAATTGCCGTTCATGCCATGCAGCAGAAACAGCGCGTGTCCTTGCCCGGCTTCGCGATAGCTGATCGCACCGCGCGGTGTCTGGACAATCTGACGTTCCGGCAGCGGTTGTGCGATAGCGCTCATCGTGATTTGATTCATGTCGTTCCTCGAAATTAACGCAACAAAGTGGTGGGACCCTGCGAGCTCGGTGCTTGGCCGGCGTGGATCTTCAGGCGGGCATATCGATTTTCTGGACGGAGCCGAGCAGCGTCCGCGTATAAGGATCGCGCGGTTTGGACAGAACATCGTCCTTGCTTCCATGTTCTACGATACGGCCGCGATGCATCACCGCGACCCGCGTGGCGACGCAATCCACGACGGCGATGTCATGGGTAATAAGCAGGTACGAGAGCCCGAGTTCGTCGCGCAGGTCG
>Ga0153956_1001254_pt1 | contig 23215 bp, 17 predicted proteins | sample TSFL040MetaG_FD_104704 | JGI IMG/M metagenome (GOLD analysis project Ga0153956, IMG submission 104704) | Attine ant fungus gardens microbial communities from Florida, USA - TSFL040 MetaG | ecosystem: Host-associated > Fungi > Mycelium > Unclassified | place: USA: Florida, Wekiwa Springs... | reverse complement strand
CGGTACCAGTGCAACCAAAAATTCGCCACCTGGTGATTACAAGGTTACCCTTAGCGGCGGCTCGGCGGCTAATTATGAGTTTGCATTTACAAATGGTACCTTAACTATATTTCCTGAACCCAAGATCACGGCTACCGGCGCTACATCCATTGCCAAAGGCGACTCGGTTTTGTTATCTGCCGGCCCATCTACCGGATTCACCTATCAATGGTTATTAAACGCAGCAAAGATCACAGGCGCAACCCACCCTGCCTATTATGCCAAAGCAACCGGGGCTTATACAGTGGCCATTAGTAGAGATGGCTTTACGGCAACCTCGTTGTACATACCGGTAAACGTGCAACTGCAATTGCCGGCAAATAATTTTTCAATCAAGGTAACCAGCGTATCCTGCAAAGGCGACAACAACGGCTCGATAGTAATACAGGCTGTAAAAAAAATGAGCTACAATGCTACCGTTACCGGCAACGGCATTAACAAGGTTTATCCGTTTACCAATGTGCTGACTCTTGACAAACTGTCGCCGGGCGGGTATTCAATTTGTATCAGTGTAGACAATGAATTGTTTAACCAATGTTTCAGCGTCAACGTTACCGAGCCCGGAGATTTGTCGGCTTACTCGACAATTGATAAGCAGGCAAATGCAATAACGCTTCAGCTTGATGGCGGCTCATCATACAACATCAATTTAAATGATGCCGTTTACAACACTACCAAAAATGAAATTACGCTGCCTTTAAAAACCGGTATCAACAAATTAATTATCACTACCGATAAGCTTTGCCAGGGTATTATTGAACGCACTATTGATATGACGGGCAACTCGGCACCTTATCCAAATCCCTTTACAGGTATTTTGAATGTTAATATTGGCGGGGCAATAGTAAACAGCATTAAACTGGATGTGGTAAGCGTGCTTAACGGTAAGTCGGCTTATACTCATCAGTTAACCAATAAATCGGGCGTGCTGCAGTTTGATCTGTCGGGCATTGCCGCCGGTGTCTATTATTTAAACCTGAACCTTGACGGAACGAAGCTGGGGTATAAAATCATCAAGAAATAATGAAAAAGATCATAGGCTTATTGGTTATAACCATATTGCTGGCAAGTTGCAAAAAAGGCGGTGATGGCGGCAGCAATGACGGCAGTGGAAACAACGGCGCAACGCCTGCTGCAGCTACGTTAACAGCACCGCTTAAAGATGAAATTTGTACAACCGGTACAGATATTACAGACAGCACAAGCAGCATAAATTTTACCTGGCAAAGTGCCCGGAATGCCAGCAGCTACGAATTAAGTATTAAAAACCTGTCGACACAAGCGGTGGTAACCAAAACTGTGCAAACCACCCAGACTGATATGACGTTGTTAAAAAATGCGCCTTACTCGTGGTTTGTAACGTCAAAGTCAACCAAATCAAAAACCACTACAGAATCAGAAGTTTGGAAGTTTTATAATGGCGGCAACGGAATTGTGACCTATGCACCATACCCGGCAGAAGTGACTGCGCCGCTGTTGGGCCAGCATATCACTTCAACTAACGGTAAAATAAAATTAAGCTGGAAAGGCAGCGTTGCCGGCGGCAGTATTGTTGGTTATAACGTTTACTTTGGCCCATCAAGTAGCCCGCCGGTTTTCAGGACAAACATTAAAGACAATTTTATTGACAATGTTACCGTAAGTTCCAATACTACCTATTACTGGTACATTGTAACGGTCGATTCAAATAACAACACCTCAAACTCGGGCATTTATAATTTTTTTGTAGGACATTAAGTAAACCTGCTATAACAAATATTCGCGCAATTATTTGTCTTAGCCAGCGTGAGGTTTTTTTATAAAAATTTGCGTAGTTAAATAACTACATATATATTTGTAGTCAAATAGCTACATAATGAATTTAAGACGAGATGTTTTCCAGGCGCTTGCCGATCCAACCCGCCGGGCAATACTGCTACTGGTGGCTTCGCAGGCATTAAGTGCAGGTGCCATTGCCGCAAACTTTGATACAGCCCGGCCAACGGTATCCAAACACCTGCAAATTTTAACCGAATGCCAGTTGCTGCAGCAGGTGCAAAACGGCCGCGAAATTTACTATCATATAAACGCAAAAGGCATGAAAGAAGTGGCCGACTTTATTGAGCCGTTCCGCCGTATGTGGGACGACCGCTTTAACAAGTTAGAAACCGTAATGAAACAATACCAAACCAAAAACACAAAATAATTATGGAACTGAAGACCAAAGTATACGCCGAAGATGGCCAGCATGACATCCACATAACGCGCGAGTTTGATTTACCGGTGAGTTTGCTGTTTAAAGCTTACGCAGAGGCCGGATTTATAGAGCAGTGGATGGGTACGAAAGTAATCAAGCTCGACAGCAAAAAACACGGCAGTTACCGCTTTGAAACCAGTAACCCGCAAGGGCAGGTGGTAGTGCAAATGAGCGGCGTTATTCACGATGTAGTGCCCGATCAAAAGATAGTGCGCACGTTTGAGATGGCCAACGCTCCGTTTGGCGTGCAGTTGGAAGTTTATGAGTTTACACCACTTACAGAAAGCACCAGCAAACTGAATACACATATTATTTATGAAACGGTGGCACAGCGCAATCAGCTATTAAAAATGCCATTCAGGCAAGGGCTTAACATGGCGCATAACCGCTTGCAGGAAATCATCATCAGCTTAAAATAATTTCATCATGAGTAAAACAAAATTAATTACCTATTGGATTGCTACCGCTTTATTGTCAGCAGGTATGTTGGGCAGTGGCATCGGCCAGCTTATGCAGGCTAAACAAATGGCAGATATCATTACCCATCTGGGTTACCCAACTTACTTAATGTACCTGTTGGGTACCTGGAAAATACTGGGCGTAACAGCCATTTTGGCGCCGGGTTTTAAATTGGTTAAAGAGTGGGCTTATGCAGGTCTGTTTTTTACGATGACAGGCGCTTTAGTGTCGCACCTCATTGTGGGCGATAGCGGAAAAGCAGTTGTCGGTCCGATGGCGCAAACTATTTTTATTATTTTATCCTGGTATTGCCGTCCGGCTAGCCGCAAGATCAATTTGGCTACGGCATAAATTAATGGATATGAATAAGAAATTATCAGCACAAATACGCAATGAATTGATTGCCGCGTTAAAGGCGCGATTTGAAAAGCATCCCCATCGTCATCAGGATTTGGAGTGGGTTAAGGTTGCTGCTAAATTAGCGGCTGCCGAGGATAAGTTGTGGTCGCTGCATGAAATGGAGCATACCGGCGGCGAGCCCGATGTGGTTGGGTATGATGAAGAGACGAACACGTATACTTTTTACGATTGCGCTGCCGAAAGCCCTACAGGCCGCCGAAGTTTATGCTATGACCGCAAAGCGCTCGATTCGCGCAAAGAACACAAGCCTGCCGGCAGCGCCACGGATATGGCCGAAGCCATGGGCATAGTGTTATTAACAGAACAACAATACCGCGAACTACAGAAATTAGGTAGCTTTGACTTGAAAACCTCAAGCTGGGTACAAACACCGCAGGCGATAAGGAAACTGGGTGGTGCGGTGTTTTGCGACCGTAGGTATGATGCTGTATTTTTGTATCATAACGGTGCCGAGTCGTATTATGCGTCCAGAGGTTTTCGCGGCGCGCTGACGGTATAGATCCGAAAAAATATGAAAAAGGCAGGTATGAACCCTAAGGTTGATTTCTTTTTTGAGAAAGAGCAAAAATGGCAGCAGGAGATTGAAAAGTTGCGGCAGCTATGCCTGGACAGCGGGCTTGCCGAAGAACTGAAATGGGGCTGCCCGTGTTATACACTCGAGGGAAAAAATATTGTGCTCATTCATACTTTTAAAGCGTATTGTGCTTTACTATTTTTCAAAGGCGCCTTGATGAGTAATACCGGGGGAATACTGATACAGCAGACAGAAAATGTGCAGTCGGCCCGGCAGATCAGGTTTACCGGTATACATGAAGTACTTGACCTTGCAACTGCTATAAAGGCATATATTTTTGAAGCCGTTGAGATGGAAAAACGCGGACTGAAAGTAGAGTTGAAAAAGACCGGGGACTTTGCCACACCTGCCGAATTTCAATACCGGCTGGATCATTTCCCCGCGTTAAAAAACGCTTTTGAGGCTTTAACCCCGGGCCGGCAACGGGCTTACCTCATGCATTTCGCACAAGCAAAGCAAACCAAAACCCGCCAGGCCCGCGTTGAAAAATATATTCCGCAAATTTTAGCAGGAAAAGGCCTGAACGATTAGCCTTTTATACCGTCAAATTAAAACTTTATCAACCCAACTCTTTGCAAAAAGGGTTTTATTTGTAAACTTTGTTCTGCAAAGTACTTTAAATGAAAGATAAAGACATTTACGACGACATCAACTCCATCAAAAACATTATGGAGCGGTCTACCAGGTTTATTTCGCTTAGCGGGCTGTCTGGCGTTATGGCCGGCATTTATGCACTTATCGGTGCGGGCATCGCCTATTCCATCATACCGGATTATTCAGTTAATGCCGGCGCCGATTACAGCGCAAACCACAATTTAGATATGGAACTATTTGGCGTAGCTATGGCCGTACTCATTTTATCAATAGGCACTGCGGTTTGGCTAACCGCGCGCAAAGCCCGCCGCCGCAATCAGTCTACTTGGAACGAAAGCAGCCGCACATTGGTTGGTACCGGCCTGCAGCCTTTGCTTACCGGGGGGTGTTTTGCCTTTATCTTGTTTATAAACCATAACTACCTTATTATTGCGCCCGCTTGCCTGGTGTTTTATGGACTGGCCCTGGCTGCTGCATCAAAATACACCTACGGCGATGTTAAATGGCTTGGGTTGATGAATATCATATTAGGCCTGGCGGCCCTGATACAGCCGGCTTACGGGCTTTATTTCTGGGCGTTGGGATTTGGGGTGCTGCACATATTGTATGGCAGCATAATGCATTTTAAATACGATAGTGTTAGCGCTTAATAATTTCGATAAGGCATTTGAGAACCGTATACGCCTGCAGGTAATGAGTGTACTGGTGGCTAATGAGAGTTATGACTTTAACTCGCTCAAAGAGTTGCTTGCCGTTACAGACGGTAACCTGGCCTCGCACCTCAAAGCATTGGAGAAGGAGGAGTACATTACCGTTATCAAAACATTTCTGGGCCGTAAGCCTAATACACGTTATAAGGCTAGTCAGAAAGGCACCCACGCCTTTAAAAAACATCTGGAAGCATTAGAGAATTTAATAAAACAGCAAAAAGGCTGATTTTTAATTTCATCGGCAGGTGTCGTTGCCCGTGTTATAAATGCAAGTGCTTGGTGAGATAACATAATTATTAGCTTATTGCTTATGCCTCAACGCCTCAGCCAAATTATTTTTTAGTAATTGATCATCAGGAGCAAGGGACAATCCTTTTTTGCCTGCGGCTATAGCATGGTCCCATTGTTGCAGTTTGTTGCAGGCCGCGCAGATGTTATTGTAAGCCGGCACAAAACCGGGTTTAAGCGCCAGAGCCTGGTTGCAGGCCGCAATACAATCCTGAAAACGGCCGGCGTTATAATAAGCCAGGCTCAACGCCAGATATTTATCTGCTACAGGCGATTTTTTGACTTCATCGGCCTGGGTATCCAATTTGCTTTTCTGGTTGATGGCGGCTTGCAGGTAAGCCCGGGCTTCGGCGTTGTCAGGCTCCAGTTGCAGTGTCCTTTCAGCCAGTTTTTTCAGCCCGGCCCAGTTGGAGGTGTTTTGGTAGGATTCCATTAATTGCACCCGCGTAAAAGTATTTGCCGGCGACAGGTTAATGGCCCGCTGCAATTTGGGTATAGCCTCCATATATCGTCCGCGGCTGTTTAAAAACCGGCCGTAATAACTGTAAGCATCGGGGTAATTACTGCCAAAGATCAGACCTTTTTCAAAGTAATTTTTAGCTTCCTCGTCATGGCCTGTAGCGGCTTTTAAAATGCCCAGATTTACGTAGACACTGAAGTAAGCGGGCAGCAGTTTTACGGCACGGTTAAAATATACCTCGGCGGTTACGTAATCGCCCTGCGCCATTTTGCTGAGGCCGTAGTTCATGAGGCCGCGGCCATTATCAGGGCTTTTTATGGAAACGTCATGCCAAAGGCTATCCTCATTATACCAAACCTGGTTGCGCTGCCAGGTGCCATAGGCATAAGCAGCCAGCAGCAACGCCAGCAAAACAGAAAATACGGTTTTTGAATTAGGCAGATACGCTATGAACCGGGGCGCCCATTTTTTTGCCAGCAGGTTAATACTCCAGCTTACGCTGATGAGCAGGCCCACAAAAGGAAAGAACATGCGGTGATCATTCAGTACCTCGGCCAGCGGGATTATGCTTGAGGTAGGCAGCAAGGCCAGGAAAAACCACACGATGCCAAAACTTACAGGCCGCCATATTTTCTTTTGTGAGGTAAGGCCTGCAATGACGATCATGGCCAATACAAAGGCCATCCCGACGACAAACCGCCAGTTGCTTATGCCAGGCAATAACTTCCAGTCTGAATCTGCGCTCAATTGTGTCGGCAAAAAAAACATCTGGAAATAATGGGCAATGACTATGGGTTGGGTGATGAGATATTGCAGGGGCGATGTACCGCCCGCCTCCCAGGTTTTGGGCGTCATTTTATTCAGGAACCAGTACATCAATGCGCAGCAAATAAACGCCGGGGCGGATTTTACTATGGCGCTGAATACCTGTTTAAATTTAGAAGGGTTGAAAATGTCTGCTAAGCCCAAACCTTCCTCAAAAAACAATACATAAACCCAAAACATAGGTGCAAACATTACAGATGGTGGTTTAGCCAGCGCGCCTGCAATAACCGGCAGCAGGTACAGGTAATATTTACGGCACCGTTCTGAATATTGGTACAGCACAAAAGCCAATACCACGCCAAAGGTCGACTGGATATCGGCACGGGCAATGACATAATTTACAGTTTCGGCTACCGCCGGATGGAGGAGATAAAACGTCGCTGCTATAAGCGCGATATTTGTGCTGCGCTCGTCATCACCATTCGCAGAAATATTAAAAATTCGGCTCATGAACTTAACCATGAGCCAACCCTGCAGCAAAAACAAAACAAAGGTGCCCAGGTGAAAAAAGAAAAGGTAGTAAGCGCCCCCTAACCAATAGTCGAAGGCCAATGACGTGGTAGTAACAGGCCTGTAAGATTGATTTTGCGGCAAGGTGCTGCTGGTGCTGCCATCCTTAAAAAATAAAGGTATATTCCGGATATTACGGATGTAGGCATTGTTCTGTATAGTGTGCGAATCGTCAAAATGAAAGCCGTTCTGGAAATGGTTTGCATAGGTGATAGTGCACAGCAACATCATCAAAAAAATACCGTACCGCAGGCGCTGCTTTTTCACTTTGTTAAGTTATTAAACATTTGGCAATCTATTGGCTTATTCTGCCCTATAAATCCTCTAAAACTGCCGTGCAATTACAAATGCCGCAATCGTAGGAGACGCGATACATCGCGTCTTCATCAAGATATATCTTAAACAAAATGCCTGCCTTGTTTAAAGTTTAAATCAAAATCAGGATAAAAAAGTGATCCAAAGTGATCCACTTTTATAATTATGAATAAACAACTATTTGATTTTTAAATATTTGTGTATTTAAAGCGATTCAGCTGATCCAAAGTGATACACATTTGCGCGTGGATCATACATCAAACCAAAAAGGGCGAACCGAAGCCCACCCCTTTAATGTATAGTAATACAGAGAATCTTTACGCTGCGTCAATCAGCAATACCACACTGCTGCGGCCTGAGTTAACATGCGGGTTAATGCCTATCTTCATCAGGAAGTCGCCTGAGTAGTTTTGTTTCTCGTTAACCTCTGAATGGGTACCCGGATACAGGTTGATCTCTTTAACCTTGTATTGCTTTGCCGGGTCTAAACCTTTTAGGCGTATGGGGGCTTTGCTGCCCTCGTCATAACGGTAATTAACCAGGTAGTTAAACATTACTGCCGATGTTTTAGCCTCATTAACATAAGCAACAGACGCTACCGGGTTTTCGCGTGGATCAAGCAGGCGATACTGGTCGCCATGCCATACAACGTCTTTAAAGCCATTGAAGTTCTTCACGGCATCCTGCACAAATTTCAGGTCGTTCTCCGGCAGTTTGCTGATCACGATATCAAAGCCCAGCTTGCCCATTGAGGCAACGTCGACACGGTATTTGATAGGCAGCTTACTCCAGTCGGTGACGTGATTTGAGCTGCTGATAGCCGGGTAGAAGTAGGAGTATTCCCATTGGATAAACACACGCTCCAGCGGATCGGTATTGTCGCTTGGCCAAAACTCAGTAAAGTATTGCAGTGCGTTATAATCAACACGGCCGCCACCGCCTGAGCATAACATCATAGGCACTTTAGGGTACTTAGCGCGTATACGGGCAAGTACTTTATACAGCCCTTCCATATACTTTACATAAAACTGCGATTGGTCTTTCTTCAAATAAGCCGAATAGGCGTTGTAGATCACCGCGTTACAATCCCATTTAATATAAGCCAGCTCAGGATTTTTGGTAAACAGGTTATCCAAAATGCCGAACACAAAATCCTGCACGGTTGGGTTGGCCAAATCAAGCACCAATTGGTTACGGAAATAATACTCGTCGCGTTTTGGTTGTTTGATCACCCAGTCGGGATGTTTTTCGTATAATTCGCTTTTAGGGTTTACCATCTCAGGCTCCACCCAGATACCGAATTTCACACCGTTTTCGCCGGCACCTTTTACCAATGAGGCAACACCATTAGGCAGCTTGGTTTTTGTTTCCTGCCAGTCGCCCAGGCCAGAGTGATCGCCGTTGCGGGGGTATTTGTTGCCAAACCAGCCGTCGTCCAGCAAAAACATATCTACGCCCAGTTTCTTGGTGTCTTTTAACAGTGCCGCCAGCTTGGTTTCGTCAAAATCAAAATAAGTGCTTTCCCAATTGTTCAGCAAGGTTAAGCGGTTGCCATTACCATCCAGTAACTTATAATTACGCGCCCAGTGCTGCAATTTGCGGCTGGCATCGCCCTTGCCGTTTTTTGACATTACCGACAGGAACGGCGGTGTAGTAAAACTCTCGCCAGCCTTCAATTGGTAAGCCGATGCATAGTTATTAATGCCCGAAATGATACGCAGATTATTCTCGGGGTCCAACTCCAGGTCGGTGCGGTAATTGCCGCTCCACTCTATCGATCCGTATAAAACCGTACCCTCATCCTCGGTTGCCGGTTTATCCATCGATACCATAAACACCGGTGGCTGAAACAGGTCGGCGCGGGTACCCAGCTTGCTATCCAGGGTTTTAATGCCGTGGGTTATCTGCGAGGTTTCCGGGCGCATCTCTTTGGCCCAGTCGCCATGATATTGGGTCAGGTAAAATGAGCCGGCTTTCAGGTACAAGTTGGCCGATGCAAACTTATTCAGCACAATGTTGCCTTTCTCGCCGCTACGAATGCTGCTCCACTGTTCGATCACGTCATCTTTAAAGTACGATTTATAATAAAGCGTAACCTCGGTATTGTAAACCTGGTCTTTTAGTATAACGGTCAGCAGGCTTACATCATCATTCACTTTTTCAACCTTGTGGCTCACATACTTTAAGTCAAGCGACTGGTTACCGTCGGCATGTGTTATCGCGATAGCCGGCTCCAATAAATTGCGCGAGCCTGCCGGGGTATATGCCGATGCCATTTGGCCGGTATAGTCGTTATCCTTGCCAAAAGCGGCAGGCAGATTAGTGTATTCTTTGCTGTCGGCTAGTTTGGGGCCAAAATATACGGTGTTTACGTCGTGCTTGTCGTCGGCCTGTAGCACCAGGGCATTGTTAGCGGTTTCAATCGGTATAACAACCGACTGTGCCTTTGCTTTGTTCAAAGCCATAAGCGCCAGCGGCAGCAAAAAGTAAGATGATCTAAACTTCATGATTTAAATAGTATTGAAATTGGTTGCCGTTTTTCGGCATGCATATTTAAGCAATTGCTTTAAAATTATGATAAACTTTTATGGCTATTAATTATCTCAAATTTACCGTTTACCTTCACTTTTACTTTTTTAGCCTGCGGCGATGTGATCTGGTAGCTGGTTACTTTGCCGTCTTTCCAGGCAAAATCAACCGTAAAATTGCCGCGTGTTTTCAGGCCTTTTACGCTGCCCTGCGCCTTCCAGCTATCCGGAATAGCAGGCAGCAGGTTGATGTACCCTTCATGGCTTTGTATCAGCATTTCGGCAATGCCCGCCTCGGCGCCAAAGTTGCCGTCAATTTGAAACGGCGGGCCGGCAGATAATAGGTTAGGATAAATACCACCGCCCGCACTGTAATTGATACCGGTTGATGTAACCGGCTTCATCATTTCATGAAACAGCTTAAAGGCGCGGTTGCCATCATGCAACCTGGCCCAGAACAATAGCTTGTAAGCGATAGACCAGCTCGGCCCGTCATCGCCGCGAACGTTCAGGGTTTTGCGGGCGGCTTCGGCCAGTTGAGGTGTGCCGTCGGCAGTAATTTCAGATGCCGGATAAATGCCATATAAATGTGATACGTGGCGATGTGTCGGCTCGGTCTCGGCATAATCTTCCAGCCATTCCTGTATACGGCCGTCTTTGCTGATAATGCCTGCCGGCGGAATTTCTGCAAGCCGTTTTTTCAGCTGCGCACGAAAATCGGCATCGATACCTAAAGTTTCAGAAGCCTCGATCACGTTCGCAAAAAGCTCGCGCATGATCTGATTGTCGATAGTAGCGCCAATACAAATACTGGCGTGGCGGCCACTACCATCAGGCATCATAAAACTATTTTCTGGAGATGATGATGGGATAGTCACCATATAGCCGCTTTTGGGGTCTTTAACCAAAATGCTGTTATAAAACTGCGCCGAACCTTTCAATATCGGGTAAATGCTTTTCAGGTAAGCCTTGTCGCTGCTAAAAGCATAATGATCCCACAAATTGCTGCACAACCAGCCTGAACCGGCTTTAGTGATACCCCATGAGGCGCTTTCGCCGGGCTCTGTCCAGCCCCATACGTTGGTGATGACGTGGGCCACCCAGCCCTCGGCATTGTAATAGGCTTTGGCGGTGCGTTCGCCGGGTTTTATCAGGCCGCGCACCAGTTCAACCAGTGGCAGGTTCAATTCTGACAGGTTTGAAACCTCCACCGGGAAATGATTCATCTGTACGTTCACATCCAGGTGGTAATCGCCGTTCCAGGGCGTATGGGTTTGGTTGGCCCAAAGGCCTTGCAGGTTTGGAGGCAACAGGCCCACGCGGGTGCTGCAAATGCTCAAGTAGCGGCCGTATTGGTAAAATAAAACCGGCAGCAATTTATCCTGATCGGGGTTAGCATGAAAGCTGATCAGGCGCTGGTCGGTTGTTTCGGTATCGTCGGTTTTACCCAGGTCGACAGTAACCCGGTTAAACAGTTTTTGGAATTTGGCTATATGCTCTTTCTTCAGCTGGTCGTACGGTTTTTGCATGGAAGCCGTTAAATTTTGTGCCATGCGGGTTTTATAACTAGCGTCGCGGAAATCAGTAGTGGCCGACAGGTAAATAATAGCCGACGTCGCATTTTTGATGACCAGCTTGTTACCATCGGCAGCAACTGTACCGCCGGTCAGCTTTACTTTAGCATTGGCAATGTATTGCATACCGTTACCATCGGTGCCATTATCCAGGCGACCTTCCATCTGCAGCACGTTACCTTTGATTGTGGTGGTCGCTCGCTCCTGGCGGTCCATGCCTACGCTCAGGTTTAGCTTACCCGGCTGGTCGGCAGTTAAACGGATCACATCCACATCGCCGCTAAAACTGGTAAAATATTCACGGGTATAGGTAGTTTTACCTACTTTATAAGTTGCTGTCGCGATAGCATTGTTTAACGATAGGCGACGATGGTAGTTGCTATACACGGATGCATCGGCATCGCCATAGTCAAACTTTAAATTCAGGTTACCCAAAGTCTGAAAACAACCCCATTGCCTACCGCCCGAGCCGGGGCCTTTACACACAAAATCTTTATCAATCAGGTTTTGCGCTTCTGCGTTTTTACCGGCCAGCAGTAGTTCTTTTATTTCGGGCAGTTTTTTGTAAGCCTCATAATTATTGGCATCCTGCGGTGAACCTGACCATAGCGTAATGTCGTTCAGCGTGATCTGATCATCAGCAATGCCACTGGTTGGCATCATGCCTAAGCGGCCGTTGCCCAAGGGCAGCGTTTGCTCCCAGTTGGCAGCAGGTTTATCATAATGTAAGGCCAGTTGTTTTTGGCCGAAGGCGGTCATCGACACCAAAACAAAACATGCCGCGGCGGGCATAAATTTTTTAAAATTCATCAAGCGCACAATATTGGAAAAATTTGAGGTTTATAAAACAGTGTAAATCTATCTTGAAAATCAACGCTAAAAATAGACAAAATAGGTTTAAAGATGGACGATCTTATCGTAGGCTAAGCCCCTCCCAACCCTTGCCGGTAGGGAGGGCTTATAATATTTAGAAAAGTCTCCCCTTCCGGGGCAGATTTAGAGGGCGCTGTTTATGCTATTTCTTATGCGTCTTCCTATACTTCAATGGCGATATACCAATAAGCTTGGTAAACAGCCGCGAAAAATAGTACTGGTCATCAAAACCCAGGATTATGGCAATTTCCTTGATGCTGCGGTCTGTAAAATACAGGTGCTGGCATGACGCTTGTATCTTCAGCATATTAAAATAATTTATGGGCGATGACCCTGTACGCTGGTGAAACAAGCGCGAGTAATGCGAAACCGAAACGCCGCACTGCTTAGCCAGATCTTCTATAAGTAGTTTTTTGTCGATATGATTTTTCATGTGCGCGATTGACTGGCTCACCGAATCAGTATCATAAACCACCGGGTTCAACTCTTTATAATAAATAAGCGAGGTGACAAAATGTTGCAGATACAGGTTGGTAATTTCTAACTCTTTCTCATGAAAACTATGCGCTAAAATACTGTATACCTGTTCAAACAAGCTGATGCGGCTTTCGTCGTAAGGTATGTCGGTTACCTGCGGACCGCCGGCCGCGGCCGAGCGCTCGTACAAAGCATCGGCTGTTAACCCGCTAAAATGCACCCAATAAATACTCCAGGGGTTATGGTTTGAGCTTTTATAGCGATGCCCCACATTTTTAGGAATGATGATATAGGTATTGGGTTTTAGATCATAAATATTATCGCCCATGTAAACGCTGCCCTCACCATCCACACAATACAAAAGAATGTATTGGTTGCTGCCAGTTTTGCGCTCGCGGTCGTGGTAGGTAGCTTTGGGGTAATAACCAATGGCCGTCAAATAAAAATTACGGATAAGCGGGTTGTTGGTCACCAATCGCTTAAGGTTTGGTGGCAGCACGATCATGCGCTGGCCGACAAAGCCTTCTTTGATTTTCCTGCTTTCGGTAATATTGTTCATTATTTGTTGGTGAGGCAATTGGTTTGCTGCGTATCAAATGTACATTTTCGGCATTTAAATAAGCAAGCGTTGTTAATTTTAAATGATAATATTGTCCATTTAATAATGTGCTTTGTCCATTTTTGGCGATGGCCCGGGCCGCTACTTTTACCTAACCGAGTAAACAAAGTTATGAGTACTACTGTCACCTATAAAGCGTGGGGAGCTACGCAGGGTAAGGATGTCTTTTTATTTAAGCTAACCAACAGCAGCGGCGCTTTTGTGGAGGTGACCAATTACGGCGCCACCCTGGTAAGCATCAATGTGCCCGATAAGCACGGCAAGCTAGGCAATACCATTATCGGTTTCTCAACTTTAGAGAGCTATCTGGATGACATATGTTACATCGGTTCAACCATTGGCCGTTATGCCAACCGCATCAGCAATGCGCGTTTTACTTTACATGGCGAAACTTATCAATTAGAAGCGAATGACGGCATCAACAGTAATCATAGCGCCTTAAGCGGGTTTAACAGCAAGGTGTTTGGCTTTGAAATTTACGAGGGCGAAGGCGTTACCTTCGGTATTCATAGCGATGACGGCGAGGGCGGCTACCCCGGCAATTTGAGTTTACGGGTAACTTACATCTGGACGGACGACAATAAACTCGATATCAGTTATAAATCCATCAGTGATAAAGACACCTTTGTTAACATCACCAATCACGCTTATTTTAATTTGTCTAACGGCGATCTGACTATCTTCGATCATCAGCTGAAAATTAATGCCGATGAAGTTGTAGCTGCTACTGATGATTACATCCCGACAGGAGAAGTTATACCTGCCGAAGGCACCAAACTCGACCGTAACAGAGGCATCAACTCCTATTATATTTTAAATGAGGATAAACTGGATGCCGATGGTTTTGCAGCCCGCTTGATTGACCCGTCGTCGGGCCGTGTGCTGACGGTTAATACCAGCTACCCCGGCTTATTTTTGTATACCGGCGATTACCTGAACAGCAAGCATTTTAATTTAGATAACCGCTATTGCCAGCCTTTTGAGGGTTTGTGCCTGGAGTGCCAGCATTATCCCAATGCGATGAACCGCCCCGAGTTTCCATCGGTATTATTACCCAAACACCATGTTTATGATGAGCACATCAGTTTTAAATTTAGCGTGATATGAGAAGCCTGGCCATTTTATTTTTTGTGGCGATGATAAGCGCCAACGTATCGGCGCAGACCTATCATATCACCTCGCCAGACAAGCAAATTAAAGTGAATGTTATAGTTAATGATAGCATTGTTTACGATGTTGACTATAAAGATAGCCCAACGATATCGAAATCATCGATATCGTTAAATCTGGATAAATTGATCCTTGGTCAATCAGCCAAAGTAATCAGCACGTCTACTAAAAATGTAAAAAATACGCTGCGTCCACTTTATGGAAAATCAACCGCACTGGAGGATAATTATCAACAGCTCACCATCCAATTAAAAGGAGATTATTCAGTTGTTTTTCGTGCCTATAACGATGGTATGGCCTATCGCTTCGTAACTTCCCTAAAAGATTCGGTAAAAGTAATGAGCGAGCAGGCTTCATTCAATTTGCCCGGCGCCCCGTCGGTTACCTGGGCCGAGGCCACCAACTACACTGCCTGGGAACTGCCTTATGTAGAACACTCATCTGTTAACGAAGTAAAAAATGATACCCGCGCGCTAACGCCGGCATTATTCGGCTATCCGCAAAATAACGTTAAGATTGTAGTTGCCGAGGCCGATGTGTTTGACTATCCCGGCATGTACATTCAAAAGCATGATGGTGGTTTTCGCGGCGAGTGGGCTAAATACCCGGCAAAGACGGAGATGGGCAGCTGGGGAAATTTTGTATCGGTTGTAAAAGACCGCGAAAACTACCTGGCCAAAACCGCCGGCACCCGCGAATACCCTTGGCGCGTAGTTATTATTACTGACGATGATAGATCGTTGTTGAATAATCAGCTCATTTATAAACTCGCAAAGCCATCGGTATTAACTGATACCAAATGGATAAAACCCGGCAAAGCAACCTGGGAATGGTGGCATGATGCCATGCTGCCCGGTGCAAGCATCCTTTCGGGAATGCCAAACCGTAACACTACGCTGTACAAGTATTATGTCGATTTCGCGGCTAAAAACAAGCTTGAATATCTGATGGTCGATGCCGGCTGGTCAAACAATTACGACGTAAAAAAAGTACTGCCGCGGGTAGATATCAAAGAAGTGATCAGCTACGCCAAAAGCAAAAATGTTGGCGTGTTTTTGTGGGCGGTGGCGGTGCCTTTATTGAACGATTTGGATAACAACCTAAACTTTATAAAATCGCTTGGCGCTGCTGGTATTAAGGTGGACTTTTTTGACCGTGACGACCAGCAGGTGGCGCAATGGATGGAACGAATTGCCAAAGCCGCAGCCGAGCGCCATTTGATGATAGACTTTCATGGCTGCGGTAAACCAACGGGCATGCAGCGCACCTATCCAAACATTGTAAACTATGAGGCCGTACGCGGCGAGGAATGTGATAAATGGGACTACACAGCCAACCCGCAGCACCATTTAACTTTTACATTTACACGTATGTTGGCCGGTCCGCTGGATTACACACCGGGCTCTATGCGCAATGTTACTATGGCTACCTTTAAGCCAGTCGACCCTGGCTTGCCTTCATCATTAGGAACCCGCTGCCATGAGCTGGCCATGTATGTGGTGTTTGATCAGTACTTCGCCATGCTTTCCGACTCGCCTACCGAGTATGAAAAATATCCGGACATCATGAAATACTTATCGGCCGTACCCGCCACCTTCGACGAAACCAAAGTGCTGGACGGTAAGGTAGGCGCTTACGCCATGATAGCCAAACGCAAAGGCAAAGACTGGTTCATTGGCGCCATGACTAATTGGGACGAACGCAAACTAACACTCGATTTTTCATTTCTGCCGAAAGGCGTAACCTATGAAGCCGAGGTTTATACAGATGGCGCCGATGGCAACACTACTGCCACCAGCTATAGCTGCAAAACCATCAGCGTAACCAATAAAACCAAACTGGAGCTTAACCTGGCCAAAGGCGGAGGCGCAGCTCTGTATGTACACTTATAACCTAAATTAAATGGAAAAAACAGCATCGTTTAACAGCGTTTACATTGTCGGTATCTCGTTTATATCGGCCCTGGGGGGGTACCTGTTCGGGTTTGATTTTGCGGTGATATCTGGCGCACTGCCCTTTTTACGCAAAGAGTTTTTGCTTGACCCGGTATGGGAAGGTTTCCTGACGGGATCATTAGCCCTGGGCTGTATTGTAGGCTGCCTCATCGCCGGAAATATCTCTGAGCGCTATGGCCGCCGGCCGGGTTTGATGGTAGCGGCATTCATCTTCGCCATATCATCGCTCGGTATTGCGTTTTCGCAAGGTTTAACTTTTTTTGTAATCATGCGTTTCGCTGCAGGCATTGGCGTGGGTATGGCCTCAATGCTTTGCCCTATGTACATTGCAGAGATCTCGCCGGCCGCGGTGCGCGGGCGCAACGTCGCTATCAACCAATTAACGGTGGTTCTGGGTATCCTGATCACTAATCTTTGTAACTACTTTTTAGCCGATAGCGGCACTGACGCCTGGCGTTGGATGTTCGGTTTAGGTGTCATCCCTTCGGCTGTATTTTTATTGGGGGTGATCTGGCTGCCTGAAAGCCCGCGCTGGCTAACCAAAGCCGGTCAAACCGACAAGGCCAAAGCAGTATTATCCGAAATTGGTTCAGGCAGCTTTGCGGATGATACCATGCAGGCCATCCAAAAATCGCTTACAGGCAATACCAAATCGAACTTTAAAGCCGTGTTTAACAAGGCTGTTCGCCCGGCAGTTTTGGTGGGCATAACACTGGCCGTGTTCCAACAGTTTTGTGGGATTAATGTGGTGTTTAATTACACCTCGACTATATTTGCATCGGTGGGTTCTAACCTGAATCAGCAATTATTTGAAACGGTATCTATCGGTATTGTAAACCTGTTATTTACCCTGCTGGCTATGTGGCAGGTAGATAAACTGGGCCGTCGTCCTTTGATGCTGATCGGCTCGCTGGGATTGGCCATCCTGTACATCGCGTTAGCATTTTTATTACAAAGCCACGCGGTAGCCATATTGGTATCTATTGCCGTTTTACTGGCGATAAGTATTTATGCTATTTCAATAGCTCCGATCACCTGGGTGCTCATCTCAGAAATATTCCCGAATAAAATTCGTAGCGAGGCCTCAACCGTAGCGGTGGTATCACTTTGGGGCGCCTATTTTATCCTGGTGTTCACCTTCCCTATACTGGCAAAGGTGCTGGGCACGTACGGTCCGTTTTACCTGTACGCGGCTATCTGTTTCTGCGGATTTTTATTCATCAAAACAAAAGTTAAAGAAACCAAAGGCCAAACTTTGGAGGAGCTGGAAGATAATTTAATAAGACACTGATCTACTACTATGAGCGATCTATTTGTAAATATCTGGGAAGAAAAAGTAACAATCCCAACCTACGGCATCGGCAAGCCTGATAAAAACCCGATGTTTTTTGAAAAACGTGTGTACCAGGGCAGCAGCGGAAAGGTGTATCCAAACCCGGTTATAGAGAAGATCTATGATGAGAAAGAGGACAAGGAATACACCGGCCTGTTCCTGGAAAACAAGTACATCAAGATCATGATTTTGCCTGAATTGGGTGGGCGTATCCAGATGGCTTATGACAAGGTGCATAATCGGCATTTTGTTTATTATAACCAGGTGATCAAACCCGCGCTGGTAGGCCTTACCGGTCCGTGGATCTCGGGCGGCATTGAGTTTAACTGGCCGCAGCACCATCGCCCAAGCACCTTTGAGCCTATCGACTATAAAATTGAAGCCAATGCCGACGGCAGCAAAACCATCTGGACGAATGAGATAGAGCGCATGTTTCACACCAAGGGCATGACGGGTTTTACCTTGTACCCAGATAAAGCTTATATCGAGATCAAAGCCAAATTGCTGAACCGCTCTTTCCTGCCGCAAACATTTTTGTGGTGGGCCAATCCGGCGGTTAAAGTAAATGACGACTATCAATCGGTTTTTCCACCAGACGTGAATGCAGTGTTTGACCATGGCAAGCGCGATGTATCAACTTTCCCGATCGCTACCGGCACTTATTACAAGGTTGATTATTCGCCGGGCACGGACATCTCCAGGTATAAAAATATCCCGGTGCCAACGTCATACATGGCTATCAATTCGGCTTATGATTTTGTAGGTGGATATGAGCATGACTCGCAAGGCGGTTTGCTGCACGTGGCTAATCATCATGTGTCGCCGGGCAAAAAACAGTGGACCTGGGGCCATAGCGATTTCGGCCAGGCCTGGGACCGCAACCTGACCGACGAGGATGGCCCGTACATTGAACTAATGACCGGTATGTTTACCGACAACCAGCCCGACTTTACCTGGCTGATGCCGAACGAGGAAAAACATTTTACCCAGTATTTTATGCCCTACAGCCACCTGGGTGTGATCAAAAACGCCAGCAAGGATGTGCTGCTAGCTGTCGGCTATGCTGACAATACTATCAACCTGAAAGTATATACCACCGGGACACAAAAAGCGCTGAAAATTAAGTTGAGCTATGAGGGTGAAACCTTACTGGAGGATATTGCCGACATCAATCCTGAGCAGATTTATAGCAAGCAAATTAACGCCGCCAATATAGATGAGAACCGTTTGTTAGTGACAGTTACAGCAGCCAACGGTAAAGAGCTGTTGAGCTACGACCCGTCAAGCAACAAAGTCAACAAGTTCCCAGAGGCAGCTAAGCCAGCCTTGCAACCAAGCGAAGTAGAGAACACCGAACAGCTGTTTTTGACTGCGCAACATTTGGAACAATATCGCCATGCCACATATAGTCCGGTGGCTTACTATGAAGAAGCGCTGCGCCGCGACCCTAAGGATATCCGTAATAACAATGCTTTGGGTGCCTGGTATTTACGTCGCGGTAAATTTGCCCAAAGCGAACCTTATTTTCGTAAGGCGGTAGAGACCAGCATCCAAAGAAATCCAAATCCTTACGATAGCGAGCCGTATTATAACCTGGGCTTATCGCTAAAATTCCAGGGTGAAAATAAAGAAGCTTACGACGCTTTTTACAAAGCCACCTGGAGCAATGCCTGGAAAGACAGCGGCTATTTTATGGTCGCGCAGTTGGACTTGATCAATGGTGATTATGAACTGGCTTTAGACCATATCCAGTCGGCCATTGACCGTAATGCTAATAATAGCAAAGCATATGTACTGCAGGCCGCCGCCTACCGCAAGTTGGGCCGGGTTGCGGTAGCGATAGACGTTTGCCAGCGAGCCCTAAAACGCGACAGTTTTAACCTGGGCGCCTTGTTTGAGATGCATCTGGCAGATAACGGCAAAGCTCACATGGACAGGCTGCTCGAGCTATCGCGCGGTTGGGATCAGAATTTTATTGAGTACGCTTTAGATTATGCCAATGCTGGTTTATTTGAGGAAGCGTCTGATTTGCTGCAACATGCGGTAGTTGGCGATGCTACAAACCCAATGGTGTATTATCACCTGGCTAACTTTCAACATCAGTTAGGTAATGAGGCAAATGCTATCGAGTTACTAAAGCGAGCAGCCTGTGCCGATTCATACTTATGTTTCCCCGACCGGCTGGAAGATATCGCCGCTTTACAACTGGCTTCGCAGCTAAATCAGGCGGATGCCAAAGCGCCCTACTATCTGGGTAATTTATGGTATGACAAGCGCCAGTATGACGATGCCATTGCCGCGTGGGAGCTTTCAGCCAAATTGGATGATCAGTTCCCGACCGTTTTGCGAAATCTGGCCATTGCCTATTTTAACAAGCGAAACGAGCACCCAAAAGCTGTGACTTATTTTGAAAAAGCATTCAGTCTGGATAAAACCGATGCCCGCGTTTTAATGGAGCTTGACCAGCTTTATAAACGCCTTAACTATACAACTTCTGACCGTTTAAAGTTACTTGAGGACAACTTATCTACCACTTTAATGCGCGATGATATTTTCCTGGAGCGCGCGGCCATTCATAATTTCCTGGGGCATCATGGAAAAGCGCTGGAGCTAATCAGCAGCCGGCAATTTCACCCTTGGGAGGGGGGTGAGGGTAAAGCTTCGGGTCAGTATGTTTACAGTTTGGTGGCGATAGCCTGCGAGAAATTGCACAATGGCGAGTTTACCGCGTCTATCGACCTGTTAGAAAAGGCGCAGATGTATCCGCACAACCTTGGCGAAGGCAAACTGTTCGGTGCCGCCGAGAATGACATCTTTTATTGGTTAGGATGCGCCAATGAGGGTCTAAACGCCAAAGAGCAGGCCCAATGGTTTTTCCGCAAAGCGACGGAAGGTCTGGACGAACCGTCGGCGGCGATATTTTATAACGACCAGCAGCCCGACAAGATATTTTATCAGGGCCTGGCATGGAATAAACTGGGCGATACAGCGCGTGCCAAACAAATATTTAATAAGCTGGTGGCATTTGGCCAAAATCATCTAAATGATGAGTTGAAGATCGACTACTTCGCGGTATCGTTGCCCAACCTGCTGATATTTGATGACGACCTGAATCTGCGCAACAAAGCACATTGCCTGTACATACAAGCTCTCGGTTATTTAGGGCTTGAGCAGTATGAAAAGGCAACGCAGGCTTTCAATGAGGTTTTGGCGATGGACGCTGAGCATTTCGGGGCTAATCTGCATTTGAAAATGGCGGAGGCAATGGCGTAATCACAATAGCTGTAGAGACGCGATGCGTCTCGTCTCTACGGGATATATAACCCTGTCATTGTTGGTGTTGTCAGGTAACAATTTGCATTCACCCAAAACAATTCCATTCAAATTCAAAAGCTATACTTATATTAGTATTACAACCATACCTAACGGCAATGAAAACGGTCATAATTAGCCTGTTAAGCGTTTTGGCGATAAGCGCCGGCGCACAAAAATTACCCAACAAGCAAAAGCAAAGCCTTTGGGCTCCGGCAGATATTAAAATAGACGGCAACGCTACCGAGTGGAAAAACCAATTCCAGGCTTATAATAAAGCTGTAGATCTTTTTTATACGGTATCCAATGACGATAAATATTTATATCTGACCATTAGAGCCAAATATCAGGACATCATCGACAAAATTTTAAGAGGAGGTATAACCTTAGACATTAAGCCTGAATCGAGCAAAAGTAACGATGACCTAGTTTCAATTACCTACCCGATACTTGAGGGTACCGACATGTTTATGGTGACTAACAAATTTGCCAGTAAACACACCGCTTTTGAAGAAGCCAAAGACTCGCTGGTAAATGTAAACGATTTAAATGTACTATTTGAGGCGAAAGAAAAGCTGATTGCAATTAAAGGAATTGAAAGCATAACTGAGCCTGCCATATCTGTATATAACGAAACCGGCATAAAAACCGCTGCATTGTTTGACAATGAAACAAACTTTACGTACGAGCTGGCCATTCCTTTAAAATATTTAAAATTGCCCCCTGGGAGTGTTAAGCTCTTTAAATACCACGTGAAGGTGAATGAGGCCCCGGAAATAAGCAGATCTGCCAGAAATGCCAATGTACCTCCGCCACCGCCTGTGCCTATGACTACTTTTGCTACTACTGACTTTTGGGGCGACTATACTTTAGCGACCAAATAGCAATATCAGACATAAACGCTAAAAATGCGAAGTATAGTGTCTTTAAGAAATATGTCATTGTTACCAGATAAATCGTATCCTTGTATACATGCCTTATCTATGACCAGAATATTTTCTCTTGTACTAAGCTGCTTTTTAATTTTTACCGCTGCCCGGGCGCAGCAAAAATACTCGCCGAAGTAAACTTTACTATAACGTAGGCGCGGGCGAAAACGACTGGCACGGTGTAATCCCTGATATCAAAACATCGCCGGATAAAGCCCTGCAGCTTGCTTTTGATAATATCTTGGAACAGAAGTAGTAGATAAGCGGATGTACAGATTTTTGGGATGTTACATTTCGTAGAGACGCGATGCTTCGCGTCTTTCAACGTCGTGCTATAATGGGGTCTGAATGTCGCGCGCATAAGACGCGAAGCATCGCGACTCTACATTATTTGCACATCTGCACATCCAATCATTCCTCTTTAGTCCATGGCGACGGCAGGACGTTGCAACGCTTAGCATAAGCATCCCAGATATCATTCATTTTCTTCACCAGGTCAGGGTGCCGGGCAGCCAGGTCATGCTGCTCGCTACGGTCGGTCGATATATCGTACAGCTCCCATGGCGATGAGGTGTATTTCATCCCTTTTTTAAGTTCGGCTTCGCTAACCAGTTTCCATTTGCCCATGCGCACGGCTTTGTTCATTTCATGATCCCAGCACAAGGCCTCGCGTTGTATTGGCTGATTGGTGAAGCTTGGCACCAGGCTTTTACCTTCAACCGGGGTAATTTCACGGCCGTTGTAAGTTTTAGGGTATTGGGTGTGGGTAACATCTAAAATCGTCGGCATAATGTCCATCTCATGGCCTATCTGGTCGCGCATTTCGCCGCGGGCTTTTATGCCGGCGGGCCAGTGTACAATAAGCGGGGTTGATATGCCGCCCTCATGCACATAATGCTTAAACTTGCGCAGCGGCGTGGTTGATACATTGGCCCACTCCTGCATGTACGACACATAAGTATCTGCCGGGCCAGCCATCACATCATGCCCCTGCATTACCAGTTTGCCGTCGCGG
>Ga0153956_1001253_pt1 | contig 23227 bp, 20 predicted proteins | sample TSFL040MetaG_FD_104704 | JGI IMG/M metagenome (GOLD analysis project Ga0153956, IMG submission 104704) | Attine ant fungus gardens microbial communities from Florida, USA - TSFL040 MetaG | ecosystem: Host-associated > Fungi > Mycelium > Unclassified | place: USA: Florida, Wekiwa Springs... | reverse complement strand
GAGCCATGACCCGCACCACGTCGAGGACACGCCTCTGGCCGGGTGCCCGCTTCGCACGGCGCGAGAGCGCCTGACCGATAGCACCGTTCCTCGACCGCGCCGCAGCCTTGGCGGCCTTTCGTTCAGCGGCCTTCCGTTGACCTTCCGTCTGCTCGGGCTTACCCGAGTCACCGTCGGTATCGGACCTCTCCGCGCTGGCTTTCTCGCGCTCCGCCAACTCCTTCTTGACCCGCTTCTCCTGGGCATCGACCAGTACCTCGAATTCGGTACGAAGAAGTGGCAGGTCGAACACGAATTCGTGGGTTCTGACCCATGCTCCGGTATCGACTTCGATCTCGAACAAGGCTCCGGCTGCGCGGAGGCGGTCGGTGGCGTCCGAGTCGAGTCCGAACGTCACACCTCCCTCATGGGATCTGATCCCGGAAACGAAGACACCGGAGTTGTCCAACTCCGTGATCCGGTCGGTCCATTCCTGCCTCTCGGAGTCGTCGTAGCCGAGCCGGTCGAGTTCGATGCCATGCGTTCGGCTAACCGTTGTCTCGTCAGGCAACTCGATTGATCCGCGAGCGATTCCCTCGGTGAGGGTGTCGAGCGCGTGCGGCATCTGGGTTCGCAAGGCTCGCTCCCACTCGTCGGACGTGACCGCCTTCTTGGCAAGGACCAGCGCGACCGGCTTGCCTCCGGCGCTCTTGGCGACCGGAAGCAAGGCAGCAGCGGTGGCCGGTCCGAACTGGTGGCAGGTCAGGACTTCTTCCTGCACCTCGTCGGGTAGCCGGGTCATGGCGATCAGTTGACTGACCGTCTTCGGTGCGATTCCGACCTCGGCGGCGAGTGCCCGCTGGGTTCCGAAATGCGCAAGCTGCCTCTTGAGCGACCTTGCCCGAGCCATCGCCGTCATGTCTTCGCGCTGCTCGTTCTCTGTGTACGCCGCGCTCTCGCGGTTATCGAGCGAGCGAACGTGCACCGGGACTTCCCGGAGTCCGGCCTGCTTGGCGGCTGCCGCGCGACGATAGCCAGCGGTCAGCCGGTAACCGTCGTCGATCGGCTCGACCAAAAGCGGTGTGAGAACGCCTTGCGTCCTCATGCTCGCGGCCAGGCCTTCGATGCTCTCGGGCCTGATCGGGCCGCGCGGGTTCTCCGCCGGGTCGATCACAAGCTCCGAGAGCTTGACCGTCGTCGGTGTTGATGTTGTTGCTTCCATGATGTACCTCGTTTCCGGGTGCGCACACACCCTTTGTTGGATTTGATCTGTGAGAGAGAAAGTCCCGCGCCCGGAGTCGAACCGAGCCAAGGCCGAAGCGGGAGAGCGGAGGGTCAGGCGAGGTAGCGCGGCTGCCGAAACGTGGTGCTAGGTTCGGTTACGCGCGACACGCTCGCGGTACCTCCGGGACGTGTCGCCGTGGCGACACGCGCACACGTGTCGCCACGGCGGAACCGGCCCGGCCCGTCAGGGTCGGGCCGATCCGCCCTGCGGCTACTCCCCGGCGGTCGCTCCGACCGGCTCCGGCTGGGCGGTGTTGTTCCTCGGCTTGGCACCGAAGACGACGTGCTCGCCGACGACGTAGACCCTTGACTTGCGCTCGTCGCCCTCGCCCCAGCTTTCCTGCCGCAGCCGCCCGGAGATCGTCACGGCCTGGCCCTTGACAAGACCGTTGGCGCAGGCTTCGGCCTGTCCCTGCCAGACCTTGACTGGCACGAAGTTGGGACGGTCGGTGTAGCTGCCGTCCTCGCTCTTCATGCTGTCGTTGACGGCGACCCGGAACTCGGTGTACGGGGTTCCCGGCCCGGTGTGGCTCAGTTCGACTTCGCTGGCGACCCTGCCGGTGATCGTGGTGTTGTTGATGTCCTTCACGGTGTGCCTCCTTCGGCTGGTGTTTCTTCTTAGGGACTCGTGATTCGCAAGCTGTTCGCGGCACGCGGTTCCCTCGTTGAACTGGATGCCAAGTTGTGCCGGAGTCCGCTGCAGTCACCGAGCGAAAGCGAGGGGAACCCCGAAGGGGTTGACGGCAGCGGCGCAGGCGCCAAACTGGCGGAAGGTCAACGAGGGAGGTGACCTACATCCCCGCAAGGGGATGCATGCCGACGGCAGTCCCCCTAGAAGCGACGGCTTCTAAGTCACCAGGTGGCGCGCTCGCCGAGCGTGGTCTGTATCGCTCGATCTGCTGTTACGAGCGGCAGATCGAGCGAGATCGCGGTTGCGGCGATGATCCGGTCGAACGGGTCAGGAACCGCGTCTTTCGGAACCCCGGCCATCGCATCGAGTACGGATAGATCGCAGGGAACGACGGCGATCTCGTACTTGGCGACAACACCCTTTGCCCCATCGAATATCTCTGCGGGTCGGTGGCCGGAATCAACCAGGTATCTCAAGTCGAGAAACGAGCCGATCGAGATGCGGAGGGAGCCTGCGGCTAAAGCGCGGGCAACCGCGCCAGCCGCCGATTCGGAGCGATCAGGAAGGGAGCCGTCGAGCATCCACAAAAGAACGTGAGTGTCGATCACGGCGCCGTCTTGGGTGGACACTTACTCGGCCTTGCCGCTCAGGGCTTCTTGGCGGGCGGCCTTGATCTCGTCAATCGTGAAGGGCTCCTCGTACTTGCCCGCCCAGAGACCGAACGGCGGCGGCAGCGACTCGTCGCTGGCAGCCGGGCGCACGTCAACGACCTCGCCGACTTCAAGGTCGGTTGCGTCGTTGGGTGGAACGACAACGACGGCTGTGCCGTCGGGGCGTTTTTCGGTCACCTGTGCCATATGCAAAGGGTACTCGCTGCTGCGCGGCGCGACGGCGACTTTCTGGTTCATCGTGGACTCCTTGCAGCAGTTGCCTTGGCCCGTGGTCCAGAGATGCGGATCGACTTGCGTCCTATTCGGGTTCCACGGGTTGAGGTGCCGGGGTTAACTGGTGTCGCCCGGTGACTTGAGACCTTTTCGTTCGGTTCGCGCGAGGACTCAAATGCTTCGGCGAGATTCTTGGCGTCGTCGCTTCGAGGCCGGCTGTGGAGGTATCGCTGAGTAGTCGATATGTCGGCGTGGCCCATCCACTCCTTCACCTTCGGTAGATCGAACCTGAGGACCGCTGTTGTTCCGAAGGTGTGACGGAGATCATGGAATCGACGAACCCGAACCTCGGCTGCCTTCTGTACACGGCGAAAGCGCTTCGACAGCATGGTGCCGTCCAAGAAGTTCCCGCTGGATCCGCAAAAAACAAAATCGTCACGGTCACACCACCGCAGACGGCTAGCCACGATCCTCAGCTGGCGGCATGCTGCTTCAGTGAGTGGCAGCGTGCGGAAACGACGACTCTTAGTAGTCGAGATGACGCCGGCCGAGACGGCGGAGTCAACGACGAGCAGTCGGTTCTCGAGATCGACGTTTCTCCAGCGAAGCGCAAGGATTTCTCCGCGTCTTAGGCCGGTGAACGCGGCGAAAAGGAATATTGCGGCGTCTTGCTCGTTAAGGCGTTGTCTTTCCTTGAGGACGGCGGGTCCGTAGTCACCTTCTGGTTGGTCGCGGTGGAGACCCTGGCGAGCGGCTACTGCGATTGCCTCGACCTCGTCGAGGCTGAATGTATCGGCTCGGCTCGGGCCGTCCGTCCGTTGCTTCTCGGTTCCGGTCACGGGGTTTTCGGCCAGTCCGAAGGTTCCCGGTCGCTTCCCGAATTCGTACATAGCGTGAAGGATTTCTCGGTGCTTGTTCACCGTCCTCGGTGCGAGGCCGTCGACGACTAGAGAGTCAAGGAAGGCGGCGAACTCGGCCGTCGTGATCGACGCGGCTTCGCGCCCAGCGAACTGCCGCATGATTCGAGCGCGGCGTTGTTTGGGGCCTCGCTTGTGCGGGCCCGGTTGGGCCAGGGCTGCGCGATGGTCTTGGAGAGTCGATGGCTTTGCTCGGCCACCGCGGCCGAGATAGGCAAGGTAGGCGTTCGCCAAGTCTTCGATGAACACGGGGGCCGGTGTTGGTGCCGGAGTTCCGGCCGTCGCTGCAGTCAATTCCCGCTCGCGTTCGGCGATCAACTCCGCCATCCGAACGTAGGCCTTGGCTTCATCGAAGAATCCGGGCTTGGGTCGCCCTGCTCGCTTCGTCCATTCGTCACCGTGCCGCATGACCCAGGCCTGCCCGATTGTGGGAGCGCATTGTCGGCCCGTGCTGTCCCGCCACTTCGCTCGGTAGATTGGGACGCCCCGTCTGGTCGTGGTCGTGACCAGCGATCCGCTTGGTAGTTCTTGTGTTTGCATGACCATCCCTTCGTAGGGACGGCCAGGTTGTTGGCCGTTACGTTCTTCGAGATACGAGCCCGGTGATGTACCACCGATGTACCAGCTCAGACCAATACAGGCCCAAACAACCCCAGGCAGACTCCGCTCTATGAAGCGAAATATGCTCGAACTGACCCATTCTGATCTCCTGGTTTCGCGCTCATAACCCGAAGGTCGCAGGTTCGAATCCTGCCCCCGCTATAGACCCATTGGCGACCAGGCCGGTCAGGTCCTTCAGGTCGCGAACATTCCGGAAGGCGCTCGACACGAGCGCCTTCATTCGTATCTGGCCTGCGTTGCGGTCGATCTCTACCGAGAGTCGGAAGGCCTCGTAGACGGCTCGGCGGACCTTCGGGTCGGCCTGGGTGAGGGCTTCGCGGAGGTCAGGCAGGCTTTCGAGGGTCTCGCATGCCTGCTCGAAGCTCAGGGAGACGCCGTCCTGGTCGTGAAGGTCGGGCTCGGTCTCGGCCAGAGCGACCTCGGCATGCTTGCGTTCTTCTTTCAGTTTTCGGATGCGTTCACCGACCACGGTCGGGTCGACTCCGTTTTCGATCGCGGTGAGCTGCCGTTCGATTCGTTGGTCGATGTCGGCGATCTCTGATTCGAGGTGGCGACGTTCGCTGCCGTCGTCGGTTTGAAGCTCGGTCGCGAGGGTCTGGTGTTGGGAGCGGAAGCAGGCGATGCGTTCCGGCCCGAAGATCCGGGTCGCGAAGAAATCGTCGATCGCTTCGAGCAGAGTGTCTTCGCGGACGTACTGCCATTTACCGTGGCCAAGCGCTTCGGCGGCCTTGTCGCCGTAGCTGATTCGGTAGCAGCAGGCGTAGTAGGTGTTGCCCTTGCGGCTACGTCCGTGCATGCGAAGCGGGTTGTGGCCGGTGGCGCAGTGCACGAAGCCGCGCAGCAGGTAGAAGCGCTTCTGCTTGCCACGACGGCGGGAACCCTCATTGCGCGAGCGCTTACCCATCTCGACCTGGACCTGTTCGAACTGCTGGTCGGTGACTATCGCCTCGTGGCGCTCGTTCGCTTCGACCCAGTCCTTCGGGTCGCGCTTCACGACGCCTCCTTCACCTTGTTTGACCGCTCGGAAGTCGAGTCGATTCCAGAACAGGCGGCCAGTGTAGACCGGGTTCTGGAGCATCGATCTGAGCGTGTTCTTCGACCACTTGCCAGCCAGGTTGCGGGACGGATCGACGTGCCGCGGTGAAGGCGGGCCGCCGGGACGGTTCAGATGGTCGGCGATCTGCTTGTAGCCGTACCCGCAGAGGAACCGGTCGAAGATCTCGGCAATCACCGGCGCCTGCTCGGGGTCGATCACGAGCTTGGATTTGGTGTCCCCGGCGCGAGCCCGGGCCGGGTCGGGATGCGGTTCGCGCTTCAACTGGTAGCCGTAAGGTGCGCGGCCGCCGTTGCGGTAACCCTGCCGGATGTTCTCGGTCTGACCGCGACGGACCTCCCGGCCGAGCTTTTCCACCTCGAACTGATCGAGCGCCTGGAACATATGTCGGATCAACCGCCCCTCCGGGCTGGTCTGATCACCCGCGGTGAGCGCGTAGAAGATCTCAACGCCGGCCCGTTTCATCTCCCGCTCGTACGCCAGCGCGTGGAACAGGTCTCGGCTGAGTCGCGAGGTCGCGTAGACGATCACCGCGTCGAAGCGCCGCGCGTCCGGTTCCTTGGCCTCCCGAACCAGCTCCGCCCACCCCGCCCGGTCGTCCCGACGACCGGCCTCCTGGTCGGTGAACTCACAGGCGATCTGCCCGCCCAACTCCGCCACCTTCGTCTCACATGCCTCCCGCTGCGAAGGGAAGGAGATGGTGGGGTCCTGCTTGTCCTTGGTCGAAAGACGTCCATACCAGGCGAAGTTGCGCATCATGATCTCCTCTTGGTTGTTCGGCGAACGGCCGGTAAGTTGGATGGCATGGCAACCCGAGAGCAACTACACGAGGAAGTAGATGCCCTGACCACGCTCGAGGTGTCGAAGGCCCGGATCGTCGTGCACGAAGACGAAAGCGACGATCTCGTCGGCATGCCCGACGCTTGGAAGACCTTTGACGACGGCACACCGCAGCCGAACTGGGTAGCGCTGCTCCACGAGGCACGTTGCGGCCGGCGTTGACCCTCGATGGCGCTCCGCGTGGCGGTCGGCCAGCTCCGCGTCGCGGTACCGGCCGGCTCGGCATCGTGGTCGCTCCAGTCGAGCTTTGACGCGGCCGCCTCGTTCACGACTCGCTACCCGCTTTCAAGTTAAGTTCCACGAACCTACGCGCCCGCTCGGAGCTGGACGTAGCCGCCGCCCGTAGGCGCCGAGGTGTCGTCGTCCCTCGTTCGAGGGACTGGCTGATAGCCATCTCGATTTGCTCGGGTTGGGTTCCATCTTTGAGCGCGTCAACGAAGGTTCGCTCCGGGCTGGTGACCGGAAGTCCCTGCACCTGCTGAATCTCCTTTTTCGCCGGATTGTTGCTCGGGAAGTGGAGCTGGACCCCGTCGCGGCGTCTTTGGCCTCGTTCCGAGCGAGGGAGCGTTAGATGGACCGCGCTGGGGATCACATCTGAGAGATCAAGCATCTCGAGGGCGCTTTCGTGCGAGACCACGGCACCAGCCTCGCGGAGCGGAAGCCAGGCGGCCATCACATGCTCGTGCGGGCTAGACGGGAAATGACGCAGACGAAACAGGCCTCGCCGGACCCGCTCGTAGCGGCCACCGGGGCGCGCGTGATGCCGGAGGGTGCTGCGATCCATGCCCGACTCGACCGCCTGTCGGGCAGTGAAGTACCCGGCTTGCGACTCAGCTAGTCGATAAAGACCGTCGTGATCTACGTCAGACATTTTAGTTATTTTACCACCTAAAATACTGACATAATTGAAAGCGAGCGACGACCCAGAGATCTTCGTCCTCACGGTGGAATTCACCAAGTTGATCATCGCGGCATCTCTGAGATCAGATCGATGATCGCCCGGGCCTGCTCGCGTCGAAGCTGCCTGTCCAGGCTGGTTCCGGGTTGGGCGTAGTCAACCGACACGACCGACTGTAGCTCGCCGATCGGGGCTCGACCACGACGGCGCGATGGATGCTTCTTTCGCGCTGCCCGACATCCTCGGCGAAGGTCGTTGCCTGCGGGACATGAGTCGAAGCTGCGCTTTTGGTTCATACCCCTTTGTCGTACGCAGACCTCAACTTGCGTCACGAATTCTCGGACACCCGACTGCCTCCCCGCTGAGACTGACGTTTTGCCTTCAGACTGAAGTTCGATGCTCGATCAGAGACGTGGGCGTAGGTAGCTCGGAATCACCCACCGCATATCCGCTCCAGATTGGGCACGGGCACCCAACATCCGGGCGATATGCGCCGATGACAGTGGATTTCGGTGCTTCTTGCTCGCTTTCGACCCTGTCCAGAGCTAACGTCAACGGCTGACCATGTAAGTGCCCCGGCGGTGGTGGAACACCCCGGGGCGTGGCACCGAAGACAAAGGCTTCGATGCAAGATGCACGGTACTCGCCGTGGCCCCCTCTCTGGGCCATCGCAGCACCTTCGGTGCTCCAGACGAAAAGGAGCATCCGATGCCCACCAAGACAGAGAAAACTTCCCCGGCAAAGACTCGTCTGAGCCCAGGTGAACTTGATGGCCTCGTTCTCGCCCATCTTCAGAAGCACAAGGACGATGGGCCACTGACCGCCAGCGCCATTGCGAAGTGGATCGATCGCTCGGCCGGCGTCGTCGCGAACTGCCTGGCTCGCCTGACGGAGGCCGGGAAGGTCACACAAGCGAAGAAGGTGCCCCGGGCGTTCGTGGTCGCCGAGAAGAAGGGTCGGTGAGACCAGTGTCTAGCGACGAGCAGGATCACCTGAGCGGCGAGGAATTGGAGGATGGCGCCTGGGGCGAGAGTCTTGAGCAGGCGGTGGTCGAGATCAAGAACTTGCTCCCGTTCTTGGAGTCGGCGTTCAGTGGCATCGAGTACGCGGCCGCGGCGTTCCGGGCCACGGATCTCGGGTTCGATCGCGAGACGGTGTTCTGGCCGGTCCTGTTCCCGAAGCAGGTCACCTACGGAATGGCCTGGAGAGACGATCCTGGCCTTGTTGCTGGGATCGAGCCACCACCCGACCAGGGCCCTGGCTGGAAGTTAGATCCGCATTACGGGGATCGGGTGAGGTATTGGAACGGGGAGGAGTGGGACCTGGTCTCAGCCCCGGCCCCGGGGAACATCGATCTCTACAGGCGGATCGAGGCGGGTGAGGATGTCGGTGAGGTTCCGGAGGCGGTCACGATCCATCCGGCCAACTCGAAGGAGCCAGACCCGATCTTGGAGATGCTCAGGAAACCGCAGGATCAGGGACAGGAATCGGAGAGGTCGATGGATGAAGGATCCGGGCGGACGGATGAGGAGGTGTCGCCGGCTGACATTCGGCGTGCGGTGGAGATCGCAAGGTTCGTGGCTGAGAGGGCGTTCGAGTTCGACGATCACGAAGCCCGAGCGTGGGCGCTGACCGATTTCGATGTGTGGGCGAGCCTGGCCGGGGAGTCGGCGCAGCTTTCATTCGAGGCAGGCAGTGACGAGTCTTCGAGTTACACCAAGGAGCCGTGAGCAGTAGCCGAGGCCAGCGGTTTCCGTTAGCTTCCTGGTGATGGCTGTTACAGGTATCGGTGGACTTTTCTTTCGTAGTCGTGATCCAGAGGCCAGGGCCGCTTGGTATCGCGAGTACCTCGGCATTGAGGCAGGGCACGACTCGGTTTGGCAGCAAGAAGCTGGCATGACCGTATTCGCGCCGTTCGCCGCCGACAGTGATTACTTCTCGGCCGACCAGCCGTTTATGCTCAATCTCCGGGTCGATGATCTAGACGGCCTACTGAAGCGATTCGAGGCAGCAGGAATCCCTGTCGAGCAGCGACCCGAGTGGGACACCGAGTACGGGCGTTTCGTTCGCGTCCACGATCCCGAAGGCCTCCCAGTCGAGTTGTGGGAGACACCCGGCTAGACGGTCCGGCGCAGCGGTGCGGCGATCTCTGAGTCGGTGAGTGCGACTTTGAGTGGTCCAGATTGCGGATGTCGTCGGTATCGGACGGGCGACGGAGCGTCCTTGGGCTACGGGTCCACCACCAGCCCCGGCCGGGAGGCGAGCGCGGCGGGTAGAGATGAAGCGTTGGATGACCAGCGCCGAGGTCAGAGCAACACCGCTGGCAGCAACTGGGAGTAGAGAAGCCAGGACGGATACTAGCCCTGACAGCGAGATATTCGAGAGGACACGCCACGCGACAAGGCAGAGAGCGCCCGCGACGATGACCAGCATGAGGTTCGGATCGGACCCTTTAGAGCGATTCATGATGGAACCTCCAGAGACGGGGAGAAGTTGTCGCCGAAACCGAAACCCGGCAATTGCACAACCACCGCCAAAAACGGCCAGTCACGACGCTCAAGGCAGCGAAGGGACGGGCGAAGCCACAGACGAAGCCACGAGCGAAGCGACAGGCGAAGCCACGAGAAACCCGGAGCTGGACGGCAAGGAGGCTCATCGTCCAGTCCCCCTCGGTCAGTGCCGGCAAGAACCTCAATCCAAGTGGCGGGCTAGTACTCGAATAATTGGTTTCGGGTATACCCGGCAATGTGCCGAGATCCGGGGAACCAGGCCATCGACCGTCCTTCAGACGACGTAGTCGTCTGGTCGCCTGACCGATCTAACTGCCGCGTCTGAGTCCCAACCACCAGTTTGAGGTGAGATCATTTTCGCTGCCAATATTCTCTAAACATTGAATGAGTCAGTCTCGTCTGGGGTCCATCCCGGGCCGTCGTAGGAGGTAACATGAGTGTTGAGGGAGAATCGATCGAGGGTCAGATCTTTGGATGGGCGTCCTCGCTGCCAGATTGGCAGCAAGACGCGGTGGTCCGGTTGCTTGAGTCACCCGAGCCTTCAGGGGAAGAGATCGGGATCCTTGAGCAACGAGTGCTCGCTGCCGCCGGAATAGGTGGGACCCCATCGATCCCGCTCCAAGAAGCTACGGAGGCGCGTTTCTCGACGACAACGGCGAATCTTGTCCAGAGGATCGTGTCGGTGGGTCAGCTCAATGGGGTTGGGATGGTTCATAGCGAGCAGGTGATCGAGTTCGCCGAGGACGGCCTGACTGTGGTCTACGGACGGAACGCATCGGGGAAGTCAAGCTACGCTCGTACGCTGAAATATCTTGGGCGGGCTACGGGAGGCCCTCCGGGGATTCATTCCAACATCCGGGAGGCGAGACCCGATGATCCCCCGACAGCGGCTCTGACCACGAAGGTCGGCGGTTCAGATCAGTCGTTTGACATCAACTTTTCCGAACCGAGCCCGGAGGCCTGTTCATCGATTCGCGCGTTCGATTCCCGCTCGTCGGCAAGTGTTATCTCGGAGCGCAATCGAATTGACTTCACTCCCCGGGTACTTGAGATATTCGACCGGCTGGCGGTAGCCCAGAAGAAGGTCCAGGAAAGGATCTCGGAGAGAATCTCGGACCTAGAACGAGAGAAGCCGGACCTCTCTGAGTTCACCTCACAAACTCCTGTCAGCGAAGCGATCGAGAGCCTTTCGGCCGAGACGGACTTTTCGACGATAGAGACGCTCGCGGAGTTCACGGACGAAGATTCCTCGGAGCTTGCTTCCCTGAACGAGAAGCTAAACCAGTCACCAGAGACAGCCGAGGCGTTGGCGAAGGAGCAGGATGACCGCAAGGCGGAAGCCGAACGGGTCGCGCTCAGGATCGAAGCCGTGGGCGCTCTGGTGTCCGATGCCAGCATCAAGGGTCGGCAAGAACTCAAAGACGAGGCGGACCAAAAATCCAACACGGCCGAGGGAGTAGAAAACCGAGTCTTTGCGGACGCGCCGCTGCCAGAGCTCTCACCCGATGCGTGGAGAGACATGTGGGAGATGGCCGAGCGCTACATCACTAGCGGACCAAGCAAACATGACTTCCCTCCGGGAAACCCTGACAACAAGTGTCCACTCTGCTATCAGGATCTCGACGACGCGGCAACTACCCGTTTCGCCTCCTTTCACGAATACCTGAAGGATGAAACCGCGAACAACGCCGCCGAAGCCCGTCGCACCTTCAACTCGAACGTGGAGAAGATTCGTGAACCCCTTCCTGCGCTGGACGGCGAACTTCTCGACAGTGTCTGCGGAGACGACGAAACTCTCAAGTCCATGGTTGACACGTATATGGCCCGCGTCGAGGCACGACACTCGGCGCTCAACGAAGACCCGTTGACGACTCCGGATATTCCGCTTCCCGAATCGCCCGCACCAGCGTTACGAGCAAGAGCCGATGATTTCAGGGACCGGGCCACTCAGTTGCGCAAAGAAGTCGATGCTGAGCAATACGAGAAGGACTCGGCAAGAAAGAACCTACTTACCCAGAAGTCTGCCCTCAAAGGCCGGGTCGAGGAGCTTCGGGAATGGCACGAGACACTTGATGAGATCGCAAAGTGCCGGAAGGCGAACGGCATGCTCAGCACGGCATCCATCACGCGGAAGCACGGCCAGATCTCAGAGGGAGTCATCAACGAGACGTTCGCCAAGGCGTTGCAAGGAGAACTCGATGGCCTCCGGCTCAACCACTTGGACGTCGCTTTCGATACCCGAGGTAGTCAGGGCACTCGCACGTTGGAAATAACTCTTCCCGACGCGGTGCAGAGCATTCCGCTCCCAGAGGTACTGAGTGAGGGAGAGCAGCGAGCCATAGGTCTCGCCGCGTTTTTAGCTGGTTTGGTTCCGGAGGGAACCAACGGCCCGTTGGTCATCGACGACCCTGTCTCATCTTTCGATGAAGACCGTCGAGAAGCTGCAGCTACGCGACTCGTGCGGGAGGCAGCAAATCGCCAAGTCATTATCTTCACCCACGACATTGCGTTTGCTCGGACTTTGGACGCCCAAGGTGACGCCCAGGATGTCAAGGTGAAAACGATCGGCCTGGCCAAGAAGGGTGACTCCTTCGGACATGTCGAACCGGACGGGCCAGTCGAGATACGAAAGGTCAAGAGGGTCTGTGAAGTTCTTCGCCAAGAACTCACCGACTATCCAGCAGACGGTACCCCCGCCGAACAACTCAGGTTCGCAGACGGTTGGTATCCGGTGCTGCGTCGTGCCTGGGAGAGAGCCGTCGAAGTAAACCTCCTCAAGGAGGTCGTCTGCCGATTCGAACGCCCGGTTCGCACGACCAAGCTGGACGACATCAACCTCACTGATGAGTTACGGGCAGCCGTGAACGAGGGCATGACCAGAACCTCTCGATTCCCACACTCCGCGCCCGATGTCGACCCCCAGAGTCCGCCCACTCGACAAGAGATGGAAGACGATGCCCAGGCACTCAAAGATTTCGTGGATCTCGTAAATAGATCCTGACAAGCTCATACGTCCCTCCGCGCTACCTTCCGACAAGCTCGCGCATGACGGGGCGCTCCAACGAGTCATCTAGATCGGTATCCTAGCTCAGGCTCCGATTACAGACCGGCCAACCATAGCGCAAGATCCCCGGCAAACGCGCCACCTGGCTCCATCTCCGAAAGATACCTAAGTCTGGGACTACCGCTTTAGCATGTCCTTGGCGCGGCTCGCGAGGCTTTTCTTCTTGACGGCTGAGCTGGGTACCTTTACACCACATTCCGCCAACTGCGCTACTTGACGTTCGCTCAAGTAGTGGCCGTGGCGTTGAGCAGCTTTCGCGAACTTCTCCTTCAATCTCCCGGCTGACCTGTGTCCTCTGCCCAGGGCAGGTATTGCCTTAGTGGCAGCCGCGAAGTCCACCTGTTTGCCGGTTTCCAGAAGACTGACGATGATATTCGCGACCTTCTTCTGGGCGCTCGGAACTGTGGTTCCGAGCGTCCCAAGAACGGCCGAGAGAGACTTGCGGCCATCTCCTCGAGATTCGTTCTCGATTGCCTGCGCGAACGCATCGACCAGGGAGTCTTCGTCCACCCCCTCCTCCATAACAGCCTCTAGCCACGTCTGCATGTCTTCGCCGAGAGGCACCAGAGAAACCGCGAGATCGGTAACGTCGTCATCACTCTTGGACGACGCCCAAGCCGTTAAAGCCTTTCTCACGGCAGGACGCTTCTTCCTGGTCGTCGCCCTCAGAACCTCAATCACCGGCTTGGTGCCAGGGTCAAGCGCCAACCAATCCGTAACCGCAGCGATACGAGAGTCACCTTTTCGAGCAGCTGCACAGCGCACGATGTTCTCTACATCATCATCTGGTTCGATCGACGCTCCAGCTTCATATGCGGCGCGCATTAGCGCTACGCGAGCGTAGATCGTGCTCGTCGCAAGCTCTTCGGTCGCTTCTTCCGAAGGTGAGGGGATCTCTGCCAATACATCTAGGGCACTGCTCCGGAGTCCGCCGCCCATTTCCTGAACGCCATCGAGCACGATCTCGATCGTGGCTGCTGGGATAGCGGGATCACGAAGTAGGTGGCAAGCTCGGAGAACATCGTTGGCAAGCTCAGGCAGCAGTTCGTCCGACAGGCGCGGGATCTGATCCACGATCTCCAACGTCAGTTTGTGCACCTCCTCCTGGATGACGCGTGTCTCTTTAGATGCCCACCATTCCCTCGACCCCAGCTGATTTCGCAGACTCACTGCAACCTTTGATGTCCGCTCGTCCTTTGCTTTGGTGACGAAGGGGACGAGGGTACCCACGACCTCCACACGGTCGGACGTCAGATCCGGTTCTTCGAGGCTCTCGTCGAGTTGGCTAGACGCAATCTGGGAGGCAAGGTTCCCCAAGTCCTCCGTAGCGTTCTTGCCGTCTGAGAGTTGTTTCGACCAAAATTTCACTCCGTCGCCTGTAGTTCTCGCCATCAGCATCAAGACCTGTTCGTCCCGGCTCTCGATGTCGGAAATTGACTGAACCACTTCGAGCGCCTGCGACTGGATTGGTTCGAGGAATAGCTCCTCGCGCACGAAGAAGGCAAAGAGTTTCCGAGCAACGACCAGGTCGTCATCTCGGTCCACCGCGCGTTGTATAGAGCTAACCGCGAACTCTTTCCGTTCCCCAAGATCAACCTCTTCATTGGACAACGATTCAAACAGTCCGTTGTAGATATTCCTTGAGCTAAGCATGGCCACGGCATCCGTTTCTGGGAGCGTTTCAATCAGCTCCAGGAATAGCTCAGACCTGCCCGCCTGGAGTCGTCCCTCGAGCGCTTGGTAAACCCGATCCCTTCGTTCACTGGGAATTTCAGGCAGCATCCTCGCGACCTCGCCAATCCGCTGCTCATCGCTTAGGAGGTCGGGATGATCGAACACGAACTCCTGAAGCTCATGGTTTTTGCCTGAAAGGGAAAGCGAAAGGACGACAGGCAACTCTTCCGACCGAAGGCCTTCGTCCCTGGCGTATCCCAGAATGTGGCCTGATATCTCGCGCGAAAGCTCAGCGAGATCTTGGTCCATGGACTCGACTATCCCGACGAGAGCTGTGAACACGCTCTTTCGCTCTTGGTCAAACTCCTCATTCAGGGATCCGGCCAACACGAGGATCCCCTGCCGTTGATTCTGCGGCGACTCGCCGCGAAAAGCTTCAATAACAGTCTGAGGGTCGTCGATCGCGAAATCGAGCACGTCGCCAAGCGTCGGGTCGTCCATTCCCACCGCCGCGCCCGCGGTGTCGAGGTAAAGCAGGTCTTTCGGCGTCCGCACTGATCTGGTCCTGACCAAATAGCGCCTCAAAGACTCATGGCCTGCCTCAACCATGCGTGCGGCGATGTCGTTCTCGCCATCGGTCGAGGTCACAGCCTCAGGTTCAGAAATGATCGGATCAGCTGCTTCTTCCTCGACATCGACGACACCCTCTGGCCCCGCGGTTGCCTCCCTGTATGCCCCGTGCTTCTTGAGAAGCCTGGCCAGGCGCAAAGGAGGATCATTCGGAGGGTCCAAAATAAGACGGGGAAGTCTCGGGTCGAGACGAATGTCCTGACCGAGACTGGGGAACTCAGTGTCTAGGACCACGATCTTTGCGATCTCCTCGACCCGAGATTCCCAATCGAAACCTCTCCGCTCGGCGACGACGACGGATCGAACGAACCCGTTTAGCAGAGTCCGCACTCTACGGGGCGAGACAACGTGCGAAGGGACCAGTACGTACAACAAGCGTCTTAGTTCGGAATCACCCCTTTGTTCTCGAAGCTCACCCCAGATTCCACCCCGTCCTTTTACCTCTAGATAAGCCCATTCATAGAGTCGCTGCCGACGAAGAGGAGGCAGCGAGATTCGGTCATGGAAGACTTTGTCGAAATACTCACTGGCCGAGCTGTAGTAAGGATTCTGTTCATCACTCGGAATCGCCTGCGGTAGCTCTTCTAGCGATTGCTCCAGAACCGCCCGATCCGCAGCAACGACGAATACGCAAGGCCTGACATCAAGGAATGTCCTGATCGCAGTGAGCGTCGCAACAACGTCCTCGGGCGAGCATCGGTCAAGCTCGTCGACGAACACAATGAGACGCTTGAAGCCTTTCTTCTTCATCCCGAGTTTCATCAACTGCGAAAAGCGCTGACTGAACTCTTCATCGGACGAGGGTTCGGACTGGTTTCTCTCCGTCGAAGCCCCTTTCGTCAGTAGCGCAAAAAGTCCGGCAAGCAAACTGACGAACGCCGTCGAACCGAGCACGCTCGGGAGAGAATCCGCAATCTGACCAAAAAAATTCTTATCGGTCGCCACAGATGAGAGGCCAACGAGCAGGAGCGAAACAACAAGAAAGGATACGTAGACCAAGACGGCAGCAAAAACGGCGGTGCCCATCAACGTGCCCAAGTCCTTCACGTTAACGTCAGTGGTCTGCCGCGACTCGTACAATCCCTCGTGAAACCTCGAATAGTCCTTCCTCGGAAACCCCAGCTGATCGGCTATGTATGAGATGAAGTTCCGCTTCAGAGCCGACCCGCCGTAGGTCGAAGCGTCGTAGACGATGAATTTGGTCGGCGTCTCTCGGCGGTCAAGCTCTCGCCGAATCAGTTCAGCCATGCTCGACTTACCAGACCCCCACGGACCGAAGAGGCCGATATTCAACGGCGGATCTAGCGTCAATAACGTGTCGACCACCGGACTCGCGATTTGAGCATGTGAGAATCGGTCCTCGTCCTCAGGCTGCAGTGCGCGATTGGAGATCAAGTCCTGGTTCGTCAACCTCCGCGGTGCGATCTCGTTCGTCATCGGTCCACAGATCTCCCGACAACATTGAGTCTCCAAACACCCGAAAAGCGGACCCTGAATCCTGAACCCAAAATCTGGGCAGTAGTCTCTTCAAACATGTTGTTGCTCTCCCCAACTCAACTGTCGAAATCCTTTCTCTACATAAGGATCCCACACGATGCGGACCGTGGGTCTGCTCCGGGTTTGGGCGACACTTGCCTACGAGGGCTGGTCCTTACTGGCAGGGGAGCGATGGAGACGACCTCTGTTGTGTCGTTACGCAACAGCACGTCGCACTGTCGTGTCACGACTCCATCGCTTCGAGGGTCGCGGTGATTTCGGAGCTGAGTAGGTAGAGGTCTCGGTGGGTGGGGTCTTCGGGCTCGAAGGGGTGAAACCCAAGTCGTTCCCACCAGGTGCGGGCGTGCTCATTGAGCGCGGTGACGACTACGGCTCGGCAGGCGGCTTTGGTGTTGAGGTCCGCGGCTGTCGCGAGGACATGGGCGACCAAGGCGGTGCCGATTCCGAGTCCGGTGTATCTGTGGTCGACGGCGAGACGGCCGAGAAGGAGTGCGGGAACGGGGTCGGGAGCGCGTTTAGCGACGCGGTCTGGGGCGGTGCTGCGGTCGATCGCGGTCATGGCCAGGCCCGCATATGCGATTACTTTGCCTTCGGGTGTGGCGATTATCCAGGTCGCGGCGGTGTCGCCTCGCCGGTTCTGTCCTGCGTAGCGATGAAGCCACTCGTCTAGCTCGGGCTCGCCGGAATCGAAGCCGCTGCGGTCATGCCGCGATGTGTCAAGCGGCTCGGGTCGGAGGAGGTCAGTCAACCCAACGGAACCGGCGGGGGCGTTCGAGTGCCGCGGCCAGCCGCTCGTTCACGTGAGCGGGCTGGGCGAGCGCTTCGCTGAAAGCCTTTGCGGCTTCCGGAGACAGATCTATGATCTGGCGCTCGGCCAAAATGGATTCCGCTCTCTGGGAGGCCGCCAGAAGCACGAACGCTGAGAGGTTCTGATCACTCGCGCTTGCTGCGCGCTCGAGCATCTGCTTGCGTTCCGGGTCCACGCGGATCTGAAGGCGCTGTTCCTTGGTGGCTGCCATGTACTCACTATGGCAGTACATGCCTGAAACGTCAAGGGGGTGGAAGCAAGGTCTCACGCGCCCGCGCTACGCCGCCTTCTCTTAGGCTCGAACCCCGCCACCATCTCGACAACCACTGGCGGGACGCCATTGGGGCCGATGCTGGCCCCCGCTATAGCGATGTGTAGCCTGCTCACGAGCAGGCTTTGTCATTGATGGAAGCTCAGGGGGCGTAGCGGCGGTGGAGCATTAGGGCGTTGCCTTCTGTGTCCTGGAAGAAGGCCATTTTGCAGACCCCGGTGTCTTGCTCGCCGAGGAACTTGACTCCGCGGGCTTCGAGCTTGACTTTGGTTTCGGGGACGTCCGGGACGCGGAGTGCGATCGGTGCGACGTGGGGCGCGAAGTCATTGCCCATCACGGTCGGGTCGACCAGGTAGAGCGACACGTTGCCCGACTCGATCTCGGGCCAGCCGGCATCCCAGTCGGGGCTGTGCATGCCCAGCACTTCGCGGTAGAAGGCCTTGGCCCGCTCCATGTCCTGGACGGGAATCGAAACGAAATCGGTGCGTTCCACTGTCATGACCTGACTATGACTGAGGTCGGGATTGCCTTTGAGCGGACTGGAGGGCCGCAGCAAAGGTTTCGACGAGGAGGTCGAGTGGCTGCCCGAAATGGCTCCGGTCCTCGCCGCTCCGGCCGTTCAGGCGCTTCTGGCCGCTCTATACGATGGCCCGATGAAACTCTTCTGCCAGCCTGGTACCTGTTCGACCTCTGATCACATCGTTCTCGAGTGGGCTGGCGGCCCCTATGAGGTGGAGATCATCACGAGGGAGTTCAAGAAGACACCGGAGTATCTGACCCTCAACCCCGCCGGGGTCGTGCCGACCATCGTCGACGGTGACTTCGTCCTGACTCAGAACCCCGCGATCTACGGCTACATCAGCGACAAGAACCCAGAGGCCGGACTCTTCGGTGACGGGTCTGCCGAGCAGCGAGCGGAAGTGAACCGCTGGATCGCCTACGTGAGCGCGGACCTTCACCCGCTCTTCAAGCCGTTGTTCGCGCCGGACAATTACGGCGCCACCGGACACTGCGCGGGACCGGTCAGCGAAGCGGCGATCACCAACATCACCAAGGCTCTGGAGCATGCGGAACGGCAGCTTGCGGACCGCGACTGGCTGACCGGTTTCCGTTCGCCTGCCGACGCCTACCTGTACATAAACCTCCGCTGGGCGCTTGGCAGAAAGATCGAACTCTCACCAAATCTGGCTGGGTTCCTGGAGCACTTCGAACAGGACGAACAGGTACAGAAGGTGCTCGCGGACGAAGGACTTGGCCTGGTCGCCAGCGGCGAGTAGTCCTATCCCGTTCCGGTGTCACCCGTTGTTCCGGTGAATCCGGTCGGTCCGGTCAATCCCGTCGGACCGGTCGGTCCCGTCGGTCCGGTCAACCCGGTCGGGCCGTCGTCGCTCGCCGTGGGTCCGGTGGGCCCGGTCGGGCCGGGCGCCCCGTCCTGACCGGGAAGGCCGGTCGCGCCGGTGGGACCGATCGCACCAGGGGCACCGGGCAGCCCACTGAGTCCCCTGGCGCCGGGCAGACCAGCCGGACCTCGGACTCCGCGCAGGTTCCACTTGATCTTGTGCTCGCCGCGATGGCATCGCGCATGGACCGAACTGAGCCTCAGGACCTTGGTCTGTTTGGCGACACAGGCGTAGATCGTCTTGCCTCCGGATGCGACCGGGGTCGGGTGGCCGGTGTTCAGCGCGTACGAAGTGCCGCCGAGAGCGATGAAGAGCGCGATGTAGCCGATCAGGTTCGACTTGAAATGCTGGCCCAGGCTACGGAAGGACATGCAAGTACGTATATCTGGGATGTCGCCGGCCTACAACCCTCGTCGCCTGATGCGCCACTCTCGCCATCCGTTCCTGACCACTTTCTGACGCTCCAACTGACATGGGACGGTTCGCATAGGCTCCTGATTCATGAGAAGGATCTCGTGTGACAGGCCCTAACCCGTCTGGGCCATCCGGCGCGGAGCGCGGTACACGCCAGAACCATGTTGTGGGTTCGGTGGATGGGACGGTGGTGCAAGCGCGTGACATCGCGAACCTGCACCTGAAGGTACATGAAGCGGTGGCTACGCTTCCCACCCCCAGACAGCTGCCGCCCGCACCGTCACAGTTCGTGAATCGCAACGCCGAGTTCGCGCAGTTGGACGGTCTGGCCGCGAGCAGAGTGCCGGTCGGTGGCTCACGCGTCGTCGTGCTCACAGGCGGCCATGGTGTGGGGAAGAGCGCGACCGGAAGTCGGTGGGCTCACGCCAACAGCGACCGATTCGTCGACGGACAGCTTTATGCGGACTTCGGGGCGTCACGTCACCGCGGCGGCGTGGGTGTCAGCGATGTCCTGGCCGGGTTCCTGCGTGCCCTTGGTCTCGGGGACGAGGTAATACCAGCCGGGCTGGCCGAGCGGACGGCATTGTTTCGATCGCGGCTGGCGGGCAAGCGCCTGCTGGTGTTGCTGGACGATGTCGAACAGGCCGCGCAGGTCAAGCCGTTGATTCCAGCCAACTCCGATTGCGTGGTGCTGGTCACGACTCGGGCCCCGTTGCCGGAGCTGGTGTTCGACGGCGCCGGCGTCGTACGTCTGGCTCCATTGGACGGCCCGAGCGCCGACGCTCTTTTGCGGCGGCTGGTGGGCAAGGCGCGAGTCGAGGCCGAGCCGGCGGCGGTCGTAGAGCTTTCTCGGATCTGCGGCGGCCTCCCGGTCGCGCTCCGAATTTGCGGGGCGCAGCTCGCCGGACTGCACGCTGACAGGCCGGTGTCATGGTTGGTCGCTCGCCTGAGCGACGAGGAACGGCGGCTACGCACCCTCTCCAGAGGCGAAGGCCATTCCCTTCAGGCCGTGTTTGACGACGCCTACCGTTCGTTGGGACCAGAGCAGGCTCGGTCGTATCGCGCGCTGGGGCTGCATCCAGGGCCGACGTTCAGCGTCGTCGCGGCCGCCGCCGGCATCGGATCGAGCCTCGCTGAGGCGGAAGATCTGCTCGAAGACCTCTTTTCCGCTCACCTCATCGAGCGCGGCACCTCTCGCTTTCGTTTCCATGATTTGCTTCGCGCGCATGCACGGCGAACAGCGGAACGTGAGGAGCCCGCGTCCAACCGGGATGAAGTGGTGCACAACATCGTGAGCCACTACGTCTCGACCGCGCAGCGCATGGACCTGGCGATCATTCCCGACCGGTTGCGGTTCGCGCCACCGCTGGCTGCCACTGAGATGGAGGAGCCCTCGTTCTCGTCTCCAGCCGAAGGCCTCGCCTGGTTCGAGATTGAACGCCCCAACCTTCTGGCGGCCATCCAGGTCGCTCACGAGCGGGAGTGGGACGCGGAGGCATGGCATCTGTCGGAGGCGATGTGGATCGCCTACAACAACCACAAGCACTTCGACGAGGCCCGCGAGGTGTACGCCCTCGGGGTACATGCGGCCGAACGCGCGGGGGATCCCGATGTTCAGGCACGCATGCGTCAGCAACTGGCTCGGGCACATATCGATCTTCTGGACTTCGCGGCCGCCGAGCGCGAGTTGAACCTTGCCCAGGAGCTTGCTTCGCATGGCTCCAACCCAAGGCTTCAGGCTTCGATCATCGAATTCATGGGCCTGGTGCACCTGGGGCGCGGAGAGCCCGGAGACGCGGTTCGAACGTTTCGAGAATCCCTCTCGGCGTTCGCCGCCATCGGCTATACGCGCGGCGTCGTTCTGCAGGAGTACCTGCTCGGTCGCGCGCTGGGTGCGTCGGGTCGGCACGGTGAAGCGGTCGCACATCTCCGCAACGCCGAGCTGCTCGTTGACCGCGACGCCGACGCCCTGACCTATGGCCGGATACTGACCCGACTCGGCCAGGCGCTGCTCGATGACGAGGATCTGGCCGGCGCCTCCGAGTCACTGGTCGCCGCGGTCGACCTGATGCGTCGTCACGATGCTCTGTTCTACGTCGCCCTCGCCCTCGAATGCCTCGCGGATGTACGTGCACGGCAGGGCGATATGCAAGGACAGCGAACCGAGCTCGAAAGCGCATTGGCGGTCCACGAAGCTCTCGGCAGCGCCCGTGCCGAAGAACTCAGCGAGCTTCTGCGACAGCTGCCTGCGTGAACTGAATCGAGCCGTCGATCGGTCCGGCGCATACGTCGATGCCATGCTCGACGAGCGACTGGAGATGACTGGTTGTCACGCACGCGTACACGGCCGAGCCGACCAGTTCCTTGCTGACGACGGGGTTGGGCGCGACGGCGCTGAGCGTCGGTTCTCCGCGCACGGAGATCGTGTAGGAAACAGGCCCGGTCGTGGCGATCGCGACCCTCGCACCCGGGTACTTGTTCAGGATCGACGCTCCCCAGTCAGCCGCGGACTCGTAGCTGCCGGCGCGGTCCGAACGCAGGAGAACCGCGGCGCTTTCGCGTAGTCGGTACTCCGGTTCGTCGTCCCTCACGGCGAGATGGCCGGCGTACGACGACGGGAACGGTTCGGGCTCCAGCGCCGCGGGCAACCGGATCAAAGTGACTCGAGCGGGCTCCGTGGTGGCGTCCGTCTCGGTCAGGACGAGGTGCGAAGTCACTGACCGTGACTCGGGCTGGGGCGCGTCGACGGCCAACACCCGCGCGGGCTGTCGAGGCGGGTCGAGGGCGATCATCTCGTAGACGAGCGCGCGTAGCCGTTCGAGCGATCGGCCGGGGTTTGCGTAGCTGCGCTCGGCTAGGTCCGCGTACCTCGATGGATCCGTGGCACCGGCATCGCGCAGTTGTCGCTGAGCCGGCAGATCCGGGTTCCAGCGAGGGGCGCGCCGGCCGAGGTCCGAGACCGGCGTGGCGGGTACGACGTCATCTTCGGCGAAAGCCGCCAGGATGGTCGGTACTCCGAGCGTTGCGGCGTAGAACGTGACCGAGCCGTTGTCGCCGATCACGGTATCCGCGGCCACCACGGCGGCCCGCCAGCCTGCCTGGTGAGGTATCAGCCGCAGGCCGCCTTCCAGAGCCCGTCTCAGCCAAAGCCGGACCTGCCAGGGTCCGTGGCCGACCCAGATGTTGGCGTGAAGGACCGTCGCGACCACGTACTCGTCGGCCGGCAATTGAGCCAGCAGGTCGCCGAGGATCTGCGGGCGTCTTCCCAGCAGCGATCCCGATCCCCAGGTCGACGTGACGACCACGAGCTTCTGGTCGGCGGCCACGTCGAGGGCCTCGCGGTAGCGGTCTCTGTCGACCAGGCTTGCTGCGAGCGTGTCGAAACATGGGTCGCCGACCACGACAGTGCGGTGTGCGGGCCCGATTGCCCACTGGCCTAGCTGCTCTTCGTGGGAGAGGATCACGGTCGTGCGTGGGCCATGGGCGTCAGACATGCCCGGGACGGGTGGCAATCCGTCCGCCGGCAGGCTGATCGGCTTGTTGAACCCGGGGCCGTGAGAGGTGATCAGCAGCGGGCAGGACAGCTGGTCCAGCTCGCCGCGATGGCTTGCGCAGATCGCCAGGTCAAAGTCGGTCGCTACAGCTTGATTCCATGGTACGAGACGCCCGCCGACAGCGAGAACATGTTCGGCGACATCCGTGTTGTACGCGGATCCATCGACGACCGTGAACAGGACCTGGACCCGGTCGTCGGCCAGTAGCTCGACGACCATGTCGAGCAACCACCACAGTGTGGTGACGGTACGCACGACCACGAGAACCGACCGCTGCGTATCGCGTGTGGACCACCG
>Ga0153956_1001252_pt1 | contig 23231 bp, 19 predicted proteins | sample TSFL040MetaG_FD_104704 | JGI IMG/M metagenome (GOLD analysis project Ga0153956, IMG submission 104704) | Attine ant fungus gardens microbial communities from Florida, USA - TSFL040 MetaG | ecosystem: Host-associated > Fungi > Mycelium > Unclassified | place: USA: Florida, Wekiwa Springs... | reverse complement strand
GATGCGGGCGCCGGTCATGCCGAAGGGGTGGCCGAGGGCGATCGCGCCGCCGTGCGTGTTCAGCTTGCTTTCGTCGATCCCGGTTTCGTTCATGATCGGGATCACCTGGGCGGCGAAGGCCTCGTTCAGCTCGACCTTGTCGATGTCACCGATCGACATCCCGGCTCGGTCGAGGACCTTCTTCACCGCGCCGATCGGGGCGACGCCCATCAGCTCCGGCTCGTTGCCGTAGGTGGCGGCGGTGACGATGCGGGCGCGCGGGGTGAGGCCGAGCTCCTTCGCCTTCGTGTCGCTCATCAGCAGCACCGCGGCGGCGCCGTCGTTCAGCGGGCAGGAGTTGCCGGCGGTGACGCCGCCCCCGCCTTCGAAGGCCTCGTCGAGTTCGGAGAGCTTCTCCAGGGTCGAGGACGCACGCGGGCCGTCGTCCTTGGCGACCACGGTGCCGTCGGCCAGGGTGACCGGCACGATCTCACGGTCGAAGAAGCCGTCTCCTTGCGATTTCACCGCCAGCTCCTGCGAGCGCTGGGCGAACTTGTCCATGTCCTCGCGGCTGACGCCGTACTTCTTGGCGACGTTGACCGCGGTGATGCCCATGTCGATGTAGGCGTTCGGCTGGCCGTTCTCGCCGATCAGGGCCGGGTCGCGGTCATCGACGCGCACCGGCTCGGAGGCTTCGTTGAAGCGGCTGACCCACTCGACGCCGACGGCGATGTAGGCGTCGCCCTCGCCCGCCTTGATCGCGTTGCCGGCATGGCGGATCGCGTCGAGGCTGGAGGAGCAGTAGCGGGAGACGGTGACGCCGTTGACCGTCTGCGGCAGCTTCTGCGACAGCAGGCTGATGATCCGGCCCATGTTGAAGGCCTGCAGGCCTTGCGGCATGCCGACGCCGCAGAAGACGTCCTCGACCAGGGCGGGGTCGAGCCCGGGGTTGCGCTCGAGGAGCTGGTCGACCACGAAGGCGCCCTGCTCCTCGGGCCGCAGCGAGGCGAGCGAGCCCTTGAAGGCGCGGCCGATCGGCGTGCGGATGGTGTCGACGATTACTGCTTCGGGCATCTCAGGCGCCTCCTTGGGCTAAGTGCGAATCGACTGACTGCGGGTCGTGAGCGTAGAGCAAACGGACCACGGACTGATTGACTGGTCGGTCAATCTTATGTGACATATGATACCTGCCGTGCGTGCAGCGACCACGATCTGGGGTACATTCGACCGATCCAGCCCGCGAGGAGACGCGGGAAAAGGCCGCACCGCGGCAGGAAAGGAGGCCTCGACATGCCGGAGGGCTACTGCGTCAAAGAGCGCAAAAAGGTCGAGATCAAAGACGCCAAGCAGGTGACGATGAAGAACGGCCGCCCCGCGATCCAAGGGGTCTGCCCCGACTGCGGGACCAAAATCTTCAAGATCGGCAAACTCGAGGCCTAGGGCGGTCCGGCTGAGCGCCTCTGGCCGTCGCGCAGGGAAAGCCGTCGCCTCGCGGCTGAGGGACGACCCCGGCTGGCTAAGTTCGCCCATCAGCCGCCGGGTCGAGGGGTCTCGCCGGTCCGGATCGTCGCTACCCGGGACGAAGGCGCGCCAGACACCGGATCCGTCGCTCGCTGAGTTAGGCCTCCTATAGCGCTGCTAACTCAGCGAACGACGAGGACGGGCGCACGGAACACGCGCGGAAGCGTGACTTCTTGCGCCTTCCGTGTCCTCTCCACGGTCCGCGCACCGGACGCTGCTGAGGAGCTGTGTCGTCTTCCCCGCCCGAATTCCCATCGCCACCGCCCGAACGTCTAGGGTTTGGCTGGTGAGCCAGTTCGATTTCGATTGGGTCGTGGTCGGGAGCGGGTTCGGGGGGTCGGTCTCGGCGCTGCGCTTGGCCGAGAAGGGCTACTCCGTGGCCGTGCTCGAGTGCGGGAAGCGCTTCAGGGACGAGGACTTCCCGAAGTCGACCTGGGACCTCAAGCGGTATTTCTGGGCCCCGCGGATCGGGCTCAAGGGGATCTTCCGGCTGACCCAGTTCCGTGACGTCGCGGTGGTCAGCGGCTGCGGCGTCGGGGGCGGGAGCCTCGGCTACGCCAACACGCTCTACGTCCCCTCCACCGATTTCTTCAACGACCCGCAGTGGTCGGACCTCGAGGACTGGGAGCAGACCCTGGCGCCGCATTACGCCGAAGCTCAGCGGATGCTCGGCGTGACCCAGGTGAAGCAGGACGACCCCGCCGACCAGCTGCTGCGGGAGCTCGGCGAGCACCTCGGCGTCGGCGACACTTACCAGAAGACCCCGGTCGGGGTCTACCAGGAGAACCCCGGCGTGACCGTCCCCGACCCCTTCTTCGGCGGCGAGGGTCCCGACCGCACCGGCTGCCTGCAGTGCGGACGCTGCATGGTCGGCTGCCCGCACGGCGCCAAGAACACCCTGGTGAAGAACTATCTCTGGCTGGCGGAGCGGCGCGGCGTGCGGATCGAGGCCGAACGGACCGTGACCGACGTGCGCCCGCTCGGCGCCGCCGACGGCTCGGACGGCTACGCGATCACCAGCGAGCGCTCCGGCGTCATCCCCGGCCGCGGCCGGCGCACGATCAAGGCGCGCGGCGTCGTCTTCGCCGCCGGCCCACTCGGCACCAACAAGCTGATGCAGCGCTGCCGGCTCGGCGGCGCGCTGCCGAAGATCTCGGCGCGACTCGGCGAGCTGGTCCGCACCAACAGCGAGATGATCCTCGCGGTCACCGTCCCCGACGACTATCCCGAGGACCTGACCAAGCGGGTCGCGATCACCTCCTCGATCTACCCCGACGCCCACACCCACATCGAGACCGTCACCTACGGCCACGACGGCGACTCGATGAACGCCCTCTACACGCTGCTGGTCGGCGACGGGACCAAATTCACCCGGCCGCTGAAGCTGCTCGGGCAGATCGTCCGCCACCCCGGCAAGTTCGCCAAGGTGATGTGGCCGAAGGGCTGGTCGAGCCGCACGATCATCGTGCTGGTGATGCAGACGCTCGACAACGCGATCGCGCTGCGCCCGAAAGTGAAGCGCAACGGCGACGTCCGCCTGTCGACCGAACAGGACCCCGAGCGTCCCAACCCGACCTTCATCCCGGTCGCCAACGAGGCGGCCGAATGGCTCGCCGAGCGCACCGGCGGGATCGCCCAGTCGAGCATGTCGGAGGCGCTCTTCAACGTGCCGAACACCGCCCACATCCTCGGCGGCGCGGTGATCGGCCACTCACCGCAGGACGGGGTGGTCGACTCCCGCCAGCGGGTCTTCGGCTACGAGAACCTGCTGGTCTGCGACGGCTCGGCGATCCCGGCGAACGTCGGCGTCAACCCCTCGCTGACGATCACCGCCCTGGCCGAGCACGCGATGTCCCACGTACCGGACGCTGCAAACCGGCGCGACGCCGAGTCCTCGGTCGGCCACGCCGGGTCACGCACCTGAGTGCGCTCCCCGGCCCGGCCTCCCTGCGTCCGCGCCGTCGCTTGGTTTTCGCGCCCGGCGCTCAGCGGCTGATTAGGCCGCTGCGTACAGCTCGTTGACGTAGTCCCAGTTGACGACGTTCCAGAAGGCGTCGAGGTATTCGGGACGTTTGTTCTGGTACTTCAGGTAGTAGGCGTGCTCCCAGACGTCGACGCCGAGCAGCGGCGCGGAGCCGTCCGACAGCGGGGTGTCCTGGTTCGGGGTCGAGACGACCGCGAGGCCGGAGGAGTCTTTGACCAGCCAGGCCCAGCCGGAGCCGAAGCGGGCGATGCCGGCGTTTTTGAACTCGTCCTTGAACGAGTCGAACGAGCCGAAGGTGCTGGTGATGGCCTCACCGACCGCGCCGGTCGGCTCGCCGCCGCCGTCCGGGCTCATCATCTTCCAGAAGAGCGAGTGGTTGTAGTGGCCACCGGCGTTGTTGCGGACCGGGCCCTGCTTGTCGCCGGGCAGGCTCGAGAGGTTGGTGAGGACGTCCTCGACCGAGCGGTCGGCCCACTCGGTGCCCTCGAGCGCCGCGTTCGCTTTGTCGACGTAGGCCTGGTGGTGTTTGTCGTGGTGGACACGCATGGTCGCCTCGTCGATGTGGGGCTCGAGCGCGTCGTACGCGTACGGCAGATCAGGTACCTCGAAAGCCATCTGGATTCTCCCTTCGTGCGATATCTGGAGTCCCCTGGAGCCTATCCAGCGGACGCCCTCGCGAAACTCGCGACCCGCCGGGGTACCCGGTCCGGGGCGCCTATTCGGGATCGACGGCGGACGACACCGCCTCCGGATTGCCGCCCGTCCATTCGACGAAGCGGTACCAGGAGGGCTTCGCTTCGTAGTGCGAGGTGAGGAGGCCGGCCGAGCCGCAGAAGATGCAGGTGCCGCCTTCGTCGGTCCAGGTGAACCACCAGACGCCTTCGACTTTCCAGCGGATCCGGTTGTTGGAGAGCATTTCGAGCGCGGTGTAGAGCTGGTTCGCCTGCCCCTGCGGGCCGCGCTGCCAGCGGGACGGGCCGCTCTGGGACCCCCAGCCGAGCTCGGTGATGTAGATCGGCGTCTTCGAGTCGCCGTTGTTGCGCATGATGCGCCGGAAGTTGTTCAGCTCCGGGCCCATCGCCTTGGCCTCCGCCACGTACGGGTGCAGGGCGACGCCGTCGAAGTAGGGCTTCACGTTCCCGGCCTGGTAGACGCGCTTCAGGTAGTCCCCCGAGGCGATGTTGGGCGGGATCTGCAGCGGCCGGCCGAAGAGGCCGCCCATCAGCACCTTCGATTCCGGCTGCACGGCGTGCAGGGTGCGGCCGGAGATACGGATCAGCTTCGCGTATTCGGCCGGGTCGAGCGGCGCGGCGGCCTGGGTGACGATGTTCTCCTCGTTCCAGATCTCCCAGTGGGTGATCGGCAGGTAGTCGAGCTTCGTGTGGTCCTCCCAGAATTCGCCGTTGATGCCGTAGCGCCGGGCCGCTTCGCCGAGGAACTTCTGCCAGGCCCAGCGCTGCCAGGAGGTCTTCACCGGCAGGTCCAGGGGTTCGGACGCGACCCATTCCGGCGAGCCCCAGACGAAGGGCATGACCCGCACCCCGTCTTCTGCCGCCAGTTCGACCTCCCGGTCGAAGTTCGACCAGTCGGGTTTCACCACCAACGGGCTTTTTGACTCGATCCCGATCCAGAACATCGGCAGCCGCACGCTGTCGACACCTGCTTCGCGCATCAGTTCGAAGTCCTTGTGCCCGAGCGCGTTCTGCGGCGACAGCCCGACGAACCCCGGCGGCAGATAGGCCCCCGCGCTCGCGGGCAACGCGAAGAGCGCCGCCACCACGACCACCATCAAAAGCCTTATCTGCCGCATCCTCATCGCCTTCAAACCCGCCGGCGGCCAAAGTAGCGGGTGGGTCGGGCACCCACGCCGCGCCCCGCCCCGCCCTCTGCCACAATCCGCTCCTCTCGGGGCGTGGCGCAGCCTGGTAGCGCGCACCGTTCGGGTCGGTGAGGTCCCCGGTTCAAATCCGGGCGCCCCGATGAGGCTCAGGCCGCTCGCCAGGGCGGCCTGTGACGTTCTTCACCCCTCCCGTAGCTCCAATAGAGTTCCAATTTTGCCCTGGGAGCACGGGGAGTATGCGAAGGCGGGCGTCACCCCAAACGACAAACGGCGACTTGCAATCGGTCGTCTCCTCAGCCTCCGAAGGCCCTGGGTGACCATCTCGCTCCCGGCGTTCCGGGGATCACCGTAGGTCTACTGGTCGTCAGGTCGCGATGACTCGAGTACCGGCGTCACGACGGAGGAGCCTGTCGTGACTACTCCCGCACGCGCTCAAGCCGCGGCGGTCCCCGGTGAACAGCTTGCCTGGTGGCCCTAAACAGGAGCGTACCTTTTTAGTAAGCAGAAGGTTTATAACTGGTATTTTCACGTCGATGGCCGCCGATCAAGAAGCGGCACCGCCCCTGTTGGTCCGGCGCAACGCCCGAATCCATAAGTGGACCGGTGCCCTCCCGACCCCGATTCGACGATTCATTCGCGCCAGCTGGCAGGCGTGGCTGCATCTCCTCGCCTCGCGAGCGTGGGTGCGGGATTTCGCGATCCCCATCATTCTCACCGCTGTTGCGCGCGTGGCGGTAGGTGCGTTGGAGCGCCAGGGGTTCGAAGCGCTCGGCTCCAACGCGTTCACGGAGTCGGCTTTCGACATCTCGGTCTTGATCGGCACGATGGCGTTCGTGCGCTGGTCGATCACCTGGGGTGTGCCCGAGATGATGACCAACGTCCGTGATATCGCGGCCGCTACCCAAGAGCCGAAGCGAGAGTTCTTGCGTGAGCTCTCGACCGAAGACGTCGCCACCACGCGAAACATCGTCAGGGGATTGACCGGCGGCGGCTATCGAGTGCAGCACCCGACGGAGCTCAGACCGTGGTTCGAGAAATTCTTCAGCAAGGGGGGCACCGAATACGTAGGCATCGACAGCCATGGGCCAGGCGACTACATGGCGGAGTTCGAGTGGTTCTTGGATGTGCACGCCCTGAGCCTGAAGGATCGCGGGCTTCCAAAACGCGATCGCCGCGTGTTGACGACCCCAAAGCAAGAACTGGCGCTGGAACTTCGGCATCGCAAGCCCGACTATCAATCCTTTTACCGCTGGCATCCGGACCACCACGTCGACATCACCTGGATCGATTCGCAGAAAGCGTCGACGCTGAGGAGGCAATTCGGGATCGGCGATGCCGATGTAGCCCTCTGGGAGAAGTTCGCCGTGCTGTTCGAGGGCGACGACACAGGTTGTCTCACGCTCCAGATGTGGTTCCCGGGGGAGCCGGAAAGAGACGGCACCACCTACGAGCGAATCAGCGAATTCGTCTCGAAGATCTTGCAGGGGTCGGTGCCGCTGGGCGAGGTGTCCCCGGGGCTGGACCTGGTTGATCGAGAGCTGGCCGAGGAATGGGTCAACTACGTCGATCCCAAGCGACGGCTCAGCGAAGGGCTGGGGGCCTTTCTGGATTCGGTTCTTGGCGATACGCGCTTCGTGCTCGATGCCGGCGCCGGGATCGGCTGCGACAGCGTTTATCTGCTGTCGAAGGGACACCATGTCACCACGAACGAGGTAGACGAGCTGCTGTGCGCCGAGGCGGAGCAGTACGCGGCGTCTGAAGGCGCGCGGTTGAACATGATCAGCCTGCTGTGGGAAGACCCCCCGGAGCAGCTTCCGGGAAACATGCGGTTCGAGGCGGTCCTCTGCCTCGGGAACTCGCTCTGCCTCGTCGATGACACCGGCAGCCGCCTGCAGTGCCTGAGGGCGTTTCACCAGGCGCTCGTCAGCGACGGGACTCTCGTCATCGATGAGCGAAACTTCCAGCTGATACTGGACAACGCCCACAGCATCGAGACCGATCCGATCGCGAACTTCGCCGCGGCGACGGCGGGGGATGTCATGTACCGAGGACGAAAATTGAGGGGCTATCCCGCGCATATCGACCGCGGGACGCGCACGGTCCGATGGCGCTTTTTCAGAAATTCACCGCCGGTCGAAAGCCGTGGGGAACTGGAGACGCGGCGCCTGGGGGGTCCCGACCTCGTGCTCCACGCTTTCGCCCACGGCGAACTGTTCGGCCTTCTCAGGCACGCAGGGTTCGACGAGATTGATGTCTATGCCGACCTGCAGCCGGTAGCCGAGCGGGCGGACGAGATGCCAGACCTGACCTCGATCGGACAAGCGGATTTCATTACCTATGTCGCCCACCGCAGCGATGCTCCAGGTCGGGCGGCCTGAATCCCTCCCGACCTCCCGCAAAGCCTCGTCCCGAGACCCCAAGCCAGGCACTTCGCCGGTTCGGGGCGTGATCTCAGGTTCGATCGGCCCCGACGATCGCCTCGATCCGAGGCCTGACGATCCGTTCGAAGCGTGCCTGGGTCTCCGGACCGCCGGCCAACGCACCCTCGCCTGCCGGATCGAAGTCACGATGGCGGAGCAGATCTGCGAATTTGGTTGCGACAAATTCTCGTAGCTCCACCGGAGCCGCATGGACCTCCCCGACCAGCTCCTCACGGCGATCGATCAGCGTGATCAGATCCTCGAAATCGTGGCTCCGGAACAAGTCCCCTTCGCCTCGGGACCTGAACGCTTCGAGCTTCGTGGCCAACAGATAGCGCGGAGGAGCGGCGCGGATGGTTCTGCCGGAGGGGAGTTCGACCGGAACCGCGTGCGGGAACGACTCCTTCTGCCAGTGATTCTCGAAGCCGAGGATCGCCGCCTCCGTGGGCATTACGTCGAGGATCAGATCCTCGGCCGGACGGCGGAAGCGGCATGACGCCGCCTGGGTCGTTCACGAAGCCGAGTTCGCGAAGGCGATCTTCGAACCGGTAGTACTCAGACCGAGAAGCGACCTCGACGATCACATCGACGTCATCAGTCGGTCGAAAGTCGGGGGCCGCCTGGTCGGTGGTCCACAGAGCGATGGTCGCGCCACCGACGAAGACGACGTCTCCGTCGACAAGAGGTCCCAACGCCACTGCCGCGGACTCCAGCATCTCGATCGTCACCGCGGTCATGCAGTTCGGTCCTTCAGACGCGCGCCGAGCTCCTTCGCGGCCAGATTTCTTTCCCGCGCGGCGCCGATACGGATCGCGTCGACCAGAGCCAGCAGTTCGTGCAATGGCTGATCGTGGAGGACGGCATCCGGCACTCGCGGGTCTAAGGGTTTCAGCGCTATCCCTCGGACCTTCCCGCCGGGAAGCGGCCAGACGGGTGGATTGCCATCGGACTGGGCAAGCTGCTCCGACAGTGGCGGAGCAGCCCACGCGGTCGGAAGTCCCCGCGCCTCTCCTCCCCGCTCGGGCGGAAAGAAGTACCGCACCCCATGCACCAAGACCTCCTGGAGAGAAGCGCGTTCGACCTCACGTCGGTTGCGATTGAAAAGGTTGCTCTCCGTCGCGCGTTCGACGCTGCGGTGAACCGCTGAGTTGCTCATTCCGAGTTCGTGAGCGACGGAGTCGTACGTCCAGGGCAAGTCGCCGATTTGCGCGAGCTTCAGCAGTACCAATATGTCTGATGGACCCAACACGTTTTTAAATTTAGCGCCACTCCGTTCCGTATTCCAGAATTTGGAATATGGAACTGACCTTGCAGCGCACTGGCCAGCAGGTCCGTTCGACTCCGCGAGCCGAAATGTTTCGGCTGCATGTGACGAAGCTGATCTCGGAAGATCCGGCGTCTCTATTTCTCTGATACCAGAGTATTCAAAGTGTTGGCTTTACGTTCGGCCGAGTCAGGAACTCGACGAAGGAGATCGCATGGCTGAGGACAGGGTGCTCCAAGCAATTGAGGCAGCCGCCACGGAAATACGTCAGGAGAAAGCCCGGCGGATCAAGGACGTGAACTCTTGGTACGACGCGGAAATCGGGAGATGCGATCGAGTCCGTAGTGCTCTTCCCGCCGCGCCGGGGACGGACCCGGACAATTCACCGAGCCCACGTCGGCGAAAATCGAGCCCGCGCGTTCGGACAAAGCGCCTTTCAAGCTCGCCAGAGTCGGTCGCGCGCCGGCGCGAGAAAGTCGGCCGCTGTATCGAAGAAAGCCCGGACCCCGTTTTCATCAAAGAGATCGTTCGTGACCTCGGCTTGACCGTCAGTTCGGTCCGAACCGCAATCCACTCGCTGGAAGAAGAAGGTCGCGTCAGGTCGGTCGGCACGAACAGCTCCACGCGCTACACGACGGCCAAGCGTCGATCCGGTCTCGCGTCGACGCAAGCACCGACGCAGGGCTCGACCGAGGATCGGATCGTCGCGGTGATCCGAGACCGCAGCCACGCCAGTGCCGACGAACTCGGCCAGGCGCTCGGCATCCCAGTACCGGAAGTCATTCAGGTGTGCGCGAGGTTGCAGGCCGAAGAGAAGATCCGGATGAACAGGATCGGCAATAAGTCCGTCTACGTCATCGGCAGGCGGGCCTGATGGCCGCCTCGTCCGAAGACGCTTTCGCCCAGATCGCCGGACCAGAGTTCGATCGGATCGTGTACGGAGGAAGGCGGTTCCATCGAGCCCAGGAAAACCTCTCGCTGGCCGACGCGCTGAAAGGACTGGACCGCGAATGGCTGAGACGGGTGGCAGGTTGGATCGTCGGTCGTGATCGGTGCAATCACTACGACGCCGAAGACGCCGTCGAGGACGAGGTGCTCTACCTGCTCGAAAAGGAACAGGACGCCTTTTATCTACAGAGGGAGGTCTGGATGCGATTGCTCTTCTGGCGCGGTAGGTACCGATTGCTCCGGAATCGGGCCGCACCATGGCTGGCGTCGACAAACGCCATCGAGGAGGCCCTGGGCGAGGGCGCGATCGCGGACGGAGAAATCTGCGTCCCGATTTCCCCACAGGCCGAGGAGAACGCCGGCGACGATCCCCTGCCCCGTCCCGGCGAGCCGTGGGGACGACGGCAGGTGATCTCGGGCCTGCAGCGCTTCTACAACTATTACGGTCGACCGCCGCGCGCACGCGAGTGTCGATCCTCCCATCGACTACCCACGTACGGAATCATCAGGACTCACTTCGGCGGTCTCGAAGCAGCACTGCTCGCCGCCGGGATCGTCCACCAGGAACTTGGACGTCGTCGGCGCCGGTGGACGGCCATCGAAGCAGCTCGTGCCTGTCGGTCGTTCTATCGACAGTGCGGAGTTTGGCCAGGGGCGAGCGACGCCCAACGCCACCCGGACCTCCTGCCGGGTCGCTCAGTGATGCTCAGATGCTTCGGAAGCACGCACGGGGGCGAGATACGGGGCGTCGCCGAATCGATCCTGCGTGCCGCCGGCATCTGAGCTCCTCAGCGACTGAGTCCGCCGTGGAGCCTTGGTGGCGCATAAGGCCACCAAGGCTCCAGGCTCCTCCTCGGCGCTCGGCGCAGCCCAGCAAAACTCGCTTCTCATGCGAACATGACCGTTCGCCCCGGATGAGTCGCAGGACGCTTGCCGGAGCGGTCTGCGGCATTCCTCGCCTCGCCCTTGACCGACACGTCCCACACCCTCGAGATCGGATTCAGATGGGAACGCCTGCCGGCGCCCGTCGAGATGCGCTTCAAGGCGGGACGCGCCAGGGCGGTCGAGATCGCCGCGCGCGAGGGTAGACGCCTCCGACCGGAGGAGCGACTCGACATGCTGAGGTTCTCGTTTCGCGAGGTCCACCGATCGATCGAGTCGAAGCCGGGCATCTACCTCATCGAGGCTTTCCAAGCCGGCGGTCCCCCGGCGCTCGACAGCGGGTCCATGCCGAAGGAGGTTTGGTCGGACCTTGCCGCCGACGCCGCGGAACCCAGGGCTGATCCGGGCTGGGAAGACGAGCCCCCGGAACGGCAGCTGCTCTGGTTCTACATCGGCATGAGCGGCGACCTGCAGGAGCGGTTCAAAAAGCACGAAGGCGGACACTCCCCGCTGATGCGCAAAATGAACGCGCATCTGGGTGGAGAGGACGCCTTCTTGCGCGTCTCGCTGCAGCGCGCGCAATCGATCAAGCATGGCGGCCGGCGGGAGACCGTCGACCTTGCCTCGAGTCTGGTCAGGACGCTGTTCGAGAACGCCGCCATCGCCGATTACCGCCACCGAAATCCCGGGGCGCCGACGGTGAACGCCGACGGACGGCTGCCGACGGACGGCTGCCGGCGGACACGGGGGCGGACCTACTGCCGGAGATGGACGATTTCGGGACGGAGGCAGTCCCCGACGATGAGATCCCTTGGTAGGCGCCGCGACGACGGCCTACCAGGCTCCGCTCTTCGACATGCAGCGGCAGTTATTCGACCTTTTCGATCGCCTTTTCGACTTCGGCCAACGTCGGGTTTTCCTGCAAGGTTTCGTTGCCCCGCGGGCCCTCGATCACCATCGCGATCCCGTAGCGGATGCCCAGCTTCGAGCCCAGTTCCTGCTGGGCCGCGAGGCTGGCCGTCATCGGGCTTCCCGGTTCCTGGCCGTCTTCGAAGGCTTCCTGCCATTCGTTGTCTTCGAGTTCCTCGACGCCGCCCGCCACCGAGTCGAGGAAGTTTTCCCGCAGCCCGGAGCGTTTGTTTTCTTCTTCGGTGACGCCGAAGCGGTCCGCTTCTTCCTGGTTGACGTAGAAGAGGAAGGCGTACTGCCAGCCGTAGCCCTGTTCGGCCGCCGCTTCGGTGCCGTAGAAGCCGTACTCGATTTCGTTTTCCGAGTTCGAGTAGTGGCGGTAGAGGAACTTGACCGAGCCCGGGCGGGCGTACTTTTCGGTCAGTTCCGGGATCGTCGAGAGGAAGCCTTCGCGGCAGAGGGAGCTCTGCTCGTCGCCGAAGACCTGGACCGTCACCGGCGCGTCTTCGGAGCCCAGGCGCGCGCCTTCCTGCGGCACGCCGCCGAAGAGCTGCTGCGCTTCGCCGATGCCTTCGATGTGGACCGTGTTCTTGTTCGGCTTCTGCGTGGCGATGTTGACGATCGCGTAGCCGAGCGCCAGCAGGGCCAGGAACGCGATCAGGATCACCCAGCCGCGTCCGCGCCGCGGCAGCGGCCGCTCCAGGACTTCGGGCTCGGGTTCTTTGGTCGCGGGGCTCACCCGGCCATTATCGCGACCCGCGATCGTCGGCATCTCCCTACCTGCGGAAATCGCCGTTGACAGCGACCGACGACGGGAGTAGGAAGGGATACCCACTTTTCCCCGACATTGGAGGGTCTTGATGGCCAACCACCTGACGCCGAGCGAGCTCGCCGACCAGCTGCGAATGGATCAGCAGGAGGTGATCGGGCGCTGCGTCCAGATGGGCATCCCGATCTTCCACGGACGAATCGACCGGACCCTCTTCGAAACGTCGCTGCGGAGCATCACCGCCGCCGGCAGAGCGACGAATTTGCGCACCGATACGTCGCACTAATAGACTCCCCCCGCGATGGAGGGGAGGGGGACCAATTCGAAGACGCTCGCGGACCTGTTGGTTCGCTCGGCCGAGATGTACGGATCGCACCCGGCGGTGCGGTTCAAAGACGGCGACGCCTGGGTCGACCGCAGCTTCCAGCAGGTGCTGGACATCGTGAAGCCGCTGGCGCTGGGCCTGGTGGCGCTCGGGGTCGAGAAAGGCGACCGGGTCTCGATCCTCGGCAACACCCGCCCCGAGTGGACCTACTTCGACTACGCGGCGCTCTCGATCGGCGCCACGGTCGTGCCGATCTACCAGACGAACTCCCCTGAGGAGTGCGCCTACGTCCTCGAGAACTCCGACGCCAAGGTCGTCGTGGTCGAGAACGACGAACAGCTGGCGAAGATCCGCGAGGTCCGCGCCGGCCTCTCGCACCTCGAGCAGGTCGTGATGATGGTCGGCGACGCCGACGACGTGATCTCGATGGAGGCGCTCGCGGGCAAGGGCGGCGAGGTCGACGACGCGGTCTTCCAGCAGCGGATCGACGCGGTCACCCCGGCCGACATCTGCACCTTCATCTACACCTCGGGCACGACCGGCCCGCCGAAGGGCTGCATCATCAGCCACGGCAACTACCGATCGATGCTCGACATGGTCAACCAGACGAGCGTGATCGAAGAGGACGACGTCACCTACCTCTACCTGCCGCTCGCCCACTCCTTCGCCCTGCTGATCCAGCTGGGCAGCTTCGACCTCGGCGCGACGCTCGCCTACTGGCAGGGCGACCCGAACAAGATCATGCCGGACCTGGCCGAACTGAAACCGACCTACTTCCCCTCCGTGCCGCGGATCTTCGAGAAGATCTACACCGCCGCCAACAGCGGCATGGAGAAAGAGGGCGGGCTCAAAAAAGCGATCTTCGACTGGTCGATCAAGACCGGCGAAAAGGTGCGGGCCACCGAACGCGCGGGGCGCAAGCCGGGCTGGCTGCTGCAGCGCCAATACGCCTTCGCCGACAAAAAAGTGCTCTCCAAAATCCGCGGCCTGTTCGGCGGCAAGGTGCGCCTGGCGGTCTCCGGCGCGGCACCGATCAACCCCGACATCCTGCGCTTCTTCGACGCCGCCGGCGTGCTCGTGGTCGAGGGCTGGGGGATGACCGAGACCTCGACCGCGGCGACCGTCGCCTCCGAGGACGACTTCAAGTTCGGCACGATCGGCAAGCCCTTCCCGGGCTGCGAAGTGAAGATCGCCGACGACGGCGAGATCCTCGTCCACGGCCCCAACGTCTTCCAGGGCTACCACAAGAACCCGGAGGCGACGGCCGAGACGATCGTCGACGGCTGGCTCCACACCGGGGACATCGGCGAGATCGACTCGGAAGGCTTCATCAAGATCACCGGCCGCAAAAAGGACATCATCATCACCGCGGGCGGCAAGAACATCACCCCGGCCAACCTCGAGGCGGAGATCCGCCAGCACCAGCTGGTCTCCCAGTGCGTCGTGGTCGGCGACCGTCGTCCCTACCTCGTCGCCCTGGTCACCCTCGACCCCGAAGAAGCGGTCGCCTACGCCAAAGACCATGGCCTCCCCGAGGACCCGGCCCAACTGGCCACCAACCCGGAGATCCGCAAGCTGATCGAGGACCACGTCGAGGCGATCAACCAGAAATTCGCCCGCGTCGAGCAGGTGAAGAAAGTCGCCATCCTCCCCCGCGACCTGACCCAGGAAGACGGCGAGCTGACGCCGACCCTGAAGGTCAAACGGGCCGTGGTGACCCAGAAGCACGAGAAAGAGATCGAGGAGCTCTACGCGGCCTGAGGGAGCGCTTCGCTCCCAATTTCCGCGATGAAGGGCGCGCCGGTCCGGGCTACGGGGGTGAATCCTCCCGCGCCGCGACCTTGGGTCGGCGATGGCCCTCGACACCGGTACCGCGATCCTGATCCTGGGAGCCTTCGTCCTCCCCGGCTTCATCACGCTGATCCTCCGCGAGCGCCTCTACGTGGTCCGCGGCGAGGAGGCCCCGTTCGACCGCCTGCTCTCAGCCTTGCTCTATAGCGCCGTGATCTATGGCTTGCTCTTGGTCGTCGCGCACGGCATAGGCCTGCAGAAGTCCGACCTGGTCGAATTCCACGATGGCGAGAAGTCTTTGGGCGACGATCTGCTGGCGGCGTCGGCAATCCTGTTACTGCTTCCCGGGCTCATCGCGATCATCGGGTCCCGGTGGATGGCCTCGCGGGGATTCCGATCCTGGCTGCTGCGTCTGGTCGGCAGCTCGGAGGCGCACAACGCCGATTCCGCCTGGAACAAACTGTTCAGCGAGCAGGGTCTCTGTCTCGTGAGGGCGACGCTCACGGACGGCAGGATTATCGGCGGCCTCTACGACGAGAGCAGCGTCGCCGGGTATAGCGAGCAGGTCCCGGACCTCTATCTGAGTCAACGATGGGAGTTCGACGTCGAGGGCTGGTTCGCAGGGCCCACCGGACGAACGCTTGGCGTCTGGCTTTCCAGCGAAAGCATCGTCTCCTTGGAGTTCTGCGAGGTCGAAGGAGACGGTGATTTGGATAGAGAAATCCCGAAAATCAAGAGCTAGGATCGAGCTATGCCACGAGGACGACATCTAGTTAGAGAAACCAGGGCAGGGTTCAGTCCCATCGGCACGATCAAGGGACCGATCAAGCCACCGCCGAGGCCGCGGGACTCCGAAGAATCCGCCAGACCCCCTGCCTACTGGAAGGACCGCCGGGAGAAGAAGCGGGACTAGCTCGCCTGGCCGCTCTGCCGCAGCAGCACCGAGGTGGTCTGCTCGAGCACGCGGCGCCAGACGGAAGTCTCTTCGGGCTCGACTTCCTCGGCCGCCTCGACCACGCGGCGGAGGCGGCGCTCGGAGATCTCGAGGCCGTGTTTGGCGGCGACCTCGGCGTAGCGGTCGTAGTCCTGGGCGAGGGTCGCGGTGACCGATTCGAAGCCGTGGCGGGCGATTTCCAGGCGGTGGCCGTAGTCCATGATCGGCGTGCCGAACATCAGCTCGTCGGTCTCCTCCGGCTCCAGCAGGAGGATGTCGACGCCCGGGTAGCGCTCCTGCCACTGCTCGACCGCCTGGTGAAGGCGGGCGTGGGCGATCAGGCGGAAGACCTGGTTCCCGATCGCCGGCATCCCCATGTCCGACACGCGGCGCACGCGGCTGCCGAACATCGTCGGGATCGTCTTCTCGAAGTCGTTGACGTAGGGGACGAGCGGGTTGACGACGACGATGAACTTCGCCCCCGCCTCGACCGCGATGTCGACGTTGGTGGTCGAGCGGATCCCGCCGTCGACCAGCTGGCGCCCCTTCAGCTCGATCGGCTTGTAGACGATCGGCAGCGCGGTCGAGCACTCGACCGCTTTGGAGATCGGCACGTCGCGCCACTCCTCGGTGCCGAAGACGATCCGCTCGCAGGTGTCGAGGTCGGTCGCGGTCAGGTAGAGCTCCGGATCGATCACGCGGAAGTCGTTGGAGCGCCCGCCGTCGGTCAGCACCTCGGCCACGTAGTCACCGATGCCGCGGCCGTCGTAGAGCCCGGTCGGCAGGTTCTCGGCCAGCGCGATGCCGAGATCGATCGCCGAGAGGTCCTTGACCCGCAGCAGGGCCCGGGCCGCCTCGGCGCCGCGGAAGGGCAGCTTCACCGCGCTCTTGATGAAGCCCATGTAGTTGGGCGTGAGCATCCTGCCGAGCTTCAGGTCGTCGAGCTCGGAATCGACCCCCGTGTTGATCACCTGCATCATCTCGTCGGGGGTGATCCCGTTCGCCAGCATCGAGGCGACGAACGAGCCGGCGCTGGTGCCGACGTAGACGTCGAAGTTGTTGACCGTGCTGTTGACCGCCAGCAGGTCGAGCGCTCGCAGCGCGCCGATCTCGTAGACGCCGCCGGTGAAGCCGCCGCCGCCGAGCACCAGCGCGGTCTTCGAGGGCTTTTTGCGCCGCCGTGATTTACGGCGCGGTTTCGATTCGATGTCGACGACTTTCCCCATGCCTGTACCGGAAGTATCACGGATCAGCCCGGACGTGCCGCTACCTTCCGTCTCCTCAGTGTTGGTAGGGACGATGAGAAAGTCATGGATCGCCGCGCTCGCGGCGTGCTTCGCGCTGCTGCTCGCCATCGCCGGACCCGCCGCGGCAGCCAGCTCCTGCGGCCAGATGAAAGCCTGGCTGAAGGCCGGAGGCGGCTCCCAGAGCGGCCTCGAGGTCGTCGACACCGAAACCGGCGAAGTCGTCTGCGCGGCGGGCGCCGAATCGATGCTGCCGCTGGCCTCGAACACGAAGCTCTTCACCACCGCGGCGGCGCTCAGCAAACTGGGGCCGAGCTCGACGATCCCGACCAAGGTCATGACCGACGGCACGATCGACGCCAACGGCGTCCTCCACGGCAGCCTCTACCTGCAGGGCGGCGGTGACCCGGCCCTCGGCACGCCGGCCTTCTACAACAGCTACCTGGCGGGCCTCGGGACCAACATCTTCGCCCTCGTTCCGCAGCTGAAGCGGGCGGGGATCAAGCAGGTGACCGGCCGCCTCTACGGCGACGACACGATCTTCGACCGCAAACGCGGCGTCGCCGACTCGGGCTACGCGACCTCGATCTACATCGGCCCGCTCTCCGGCCTCGACTTCAATTCGGGCTTCGCCGGCAACTCCAGCTCCAGCCACTTCTCCTCCGACCCGGCGAAGCTGGCGACGCAGACCCTCGCCAACAGCATGCGCCACTCCGGGATCAAGGTCAGCCCGACGATCGCCCTCGGCAAGACGCCCGGCGACGCCAAATCCGTCGCCGTGATCCGCTCCCCCTCGGTCTCGGAAATCGTCAACACCACCGACGTCTACTCCGACAACTTCTTCGCCGAGATGCTGGAGAAGCTCCTCGGCGCGCGCTTCGGCGGCGCCGGTACGACCGCCGCCGGGACCCGCGTGGTCGAGGAATACGCCCAGAGCATGGGCTCCGACATCCAGCAGATCGACGGCTCCGGCCTCACCCGCTCGAACCTCGCCTCCCCCGACGACGTCGTCAAGCTCCTCCTCGGCGTCCAGAAGAGCGCGATCGGCGAAGAATTCATCCAGGACCTGGCCCTATCGGGCAAGGAAGGCACCACCGCGGGCCGCATGAAGGGCACCGCCGCCTACGGCCGCTGCCGCCTCAAGACCGGCACCCTCACCGGAGTCTCCAACCTCTCCGGCTACTGCTTCAACACCAGCGGCAAGATCATGGCCTTCTCCACCCTGATGGGCAGCGCCGGCAGCACCGAAACGGCGCACTACTACCAGGACAAGATCGCCGGGGCCGTGGCCGGGTACTGAGCCGGCGCCCGGAGGGCTGTAAGGGACGGGGAAGGGACGACGGCCGTCTCGGCCACGGCCCTGGCTGGCTGTGGCCGTGGCCGAGACGGCCGGGGATGTGGGGAGTGGCGGCGGGCGTTCACGCGAGCCCCACGGGCGCGTCACGGGAGAGGGACGGAAGCGTGACGAGACCCGCAGGTCGTGGGGGAGATGTCGGGAACGTCACGCTTCCGTGCGTGTTGGGCAACACGCACCTTCGCGCTGCGTGAGTTGACCACACCATGGTGGGGTCAACTCACGCAGCGCGTCTCCGGGCCCTTTTTCCAGGCCCGAAGACAGACTCAAGGCGCGTGGGGGTGTGACGTTCCCGGCGTCTTCGTCGACGAATCGGGCCCCTTGAGGCTCTTCGTGACCTCTCTCGTACGGGACGCCCACGGAAGTCCTGAGACTTCCCGACCCTTCCCGTCCTCCCCGCGAACCCCACGAGTCCCGGGCGTCTCGGACACGGCCACAGCCTGCCAGGGCCGTGTCCGAGACGCCCGGGACCCACCTCGGACGGGCGGAGCGCCCCCGAATCACCCCCCGTCCTACCCGTCCCCCGCCTCCGACCCCTCCCCCACCGGGATCTCCCCCGAGAGAATCCCGCGCAGGCCGTCTTCGTCGAGCACCGCGGTGCCGTATTTCTCGGCTTTGGCGAGCTTCGAACCTGGGTTCTCTCCCGCCACCACGAAGTCGGTTTTTTTGGAGACCGAGTTGACGACCTTGCCGCCGGCCCCCTTGACCAGGGAGGCGGCCTCCTCGCGGGTCAGCTCCGGCAGGGTGCCGGTGAGGACGACGGTCTTGCCTTCGAACACGCCGCCGGTCGCGCGCTGTTCGGAGGGGTCGGCCTCCAGGCGCAGGCCTTTCTCGCGCAGCTTCTCGACCAGCGCCCAGGTGGCGTCGTCGCCGAGGCTCTCGGCGATCTGCTCGGCCATGATCGGGCCGACGCCCTCGACCTCCTCGATCGCCTCCGGGTCGGCCTCGTGGAGCTTGTCGATCGAGCCGAAGTGGTCGGCCAGCGCCTCCGCGGTGACGAAGCCCACGCCGGGCAGCCCGAGCGCGTAGAGGACCCGTTTGAAGGGCCGCGCGCGGGAGGCGTCGATCGAGGCGACGAGATTCCGCGCCGAAGTCTCGCCGAAGCGCTCCACCTCGATCAGCCGCTCCTCGGTCAGGTCGTAGACGTCGGCGACGTCGACGATCAGGCCCTGATCGAGGAAGACGGACGCCTGTTTTTCGCCCAGCCCCTCGATGTCCATCGCGCCCTTGGAGACGAAGTGTTTGACGTGCTGCCAGTTCTGGCCGGGGCAGCCGCGCCGGTTCGGGCAGATCGTGAAGACCGAGTCCTCCGCCTTCACCGTCGGCGTCCCGCAGCTCGGGCATTTCTTCGGCGGTTTCGGCTTGCGGGCGCTTTTGTTCTTGCGCGGCAGTTTCGGCGAGACGACCTGCGGGATCACGTCGCCCGCCCGCATCACCACGACCTCGTCGCCGTTGCGGACGTCCTTGCGGGCGAGGTCCTCCTCGTTGTGGAGGGTCGCGGTGGAGACGGTGACGCCGCCGACGTGGACTGGCTCCAGCATCGCGAACGGCACCAGGTGCCCGGTCCGCCCCACGTTCCAGACGACCCTGTGCATCGTCGTCGTCGCCGTGGTCGGCGGGAACTTCCAGGCGATCGCCCAGCGCGGCTCGCGCCCCACCACCCCGAGCTCGCGCCAGAGCGCCTTCTCGTCGACCTTGACGACGACCCCGTCGATCTCGTAGTCGAGCTCCTCGCGCCGATCCTCCCACCAGTGGCAGCGCTTCACGACCCCCTCGACGCCCTGGTGATGATCGGTATCCGGGTTGACCTTGAAGCCCTGCTTCCGCAGCCATTCGACCTCGTCCATGTGGGTCGGCAGATCCAGCCCTTTGACCGCGCCGATCCCGTAGATCCAGGTGGAGAGCGGCCGTTCGGCGGCCAGCTTCGGGTCGAGCTGGCGGATCGAGCCCGCCGCCGAGTTGCGCGGGTTGGCGAAGGTCGGTTCCTCGCGTTCGGCCCGCCGCTCGTTCAGCGCTTTGAAGGCGGCGATCGGCAGGTAAGCCTCGCCGCGCACTTCGATCAGCTCCGGCCCGTCGTCGATCCGCAGCGGCACCGAGCCGATCGTCTTGATGTTCTGCGTGACGTCCTCCCCGATCCGCCCGTCCCCGCGCGTCGCGCCGCGCACCAGCACGCCGTTCTCGTAGGTGAGCGTGATCGCGAGGCCGTCGATCTTCGGCTCGGTCGTGTAGCTGAACTGCGACGCGGTGATGTCGAGCCGTTTCAGGTAGTTGGCGAGGCGGGTCTCCCAACCCCGCATCTCCTCCTCGTTGCGGGCGTTCGCCAGCGACAGCATCTGCTCGTGGTGGGTGACCGGCTCGAAGCGCTCGAGCGGCGGCGCGCCAACCCGCTGCGTCGGCGAGTCGGGCGTCCGCAGCGGCGGGAACTCGCGCTCCAGGTCGCGCAGCTCGTTCAGCAGCACGTCGTACACGTCGTCGCCGACCTCCGGTTCGTCGAGGACGTAGTAGAGGCGGTTGTGGCGATCGAGCTCGGCCCGCAGCTCGGCGGCCCTTGCGGCGACGTCGGCGGGGACCTCGGTGGCGCTCATGCGGTCGGCGTCGAGGTGCCGAGCATCTCCTCGAGGCCCCAGCCGCGCAGCCGCTCCAGCTCCCCGTGCTCGGTCAGGTCGAAGTGGATCGGCGTCACCGCGACCCGCCCCGCCGCGACCGCGGAGAGGTCGGTCCCCTCGGCCTCCTCGTAGCCCGGTTTCCAGCCGTAGATCTCGTAGCGCTTGCGCCCGCTCTCGTCGGCCCCGTCGAGCAGCCGCAGCTCGTCGTTGTAGATCCGTTTGCCGAGCGTCGTCACCTCCACCCCGGTCACCTCGACGCCGGGGAAGTTGACGTTGACCAGCGTCGCGTCGGGCATCTCGTGGCCACGTACCCGCTCCACCAGGCGAGCGGCGAAATCGGCGGCGAAGGTGAAGTCGAAGCGCCCGCTGACGTAGCCCAGGCCGCCCCCCGCCGTCTGCTGGGAGAAGGCGAAGGCCGGGATGCCGAGGATGATCCCCTCGAGCGCCGCCGCGACCGTGCCCGAGTAGGTGATGTCGTCGCCCAGGTTGGCGCCGTGGTTGATGCCAGAGACGATCAGGTCGGGGCGCGGCCCGCCGAGCCCGAGCTCGGCGAAGCGCACGCAGTCGACCGGCGTGCCGTCGGTCGCGTAGCCGACGTTGCCGTCTTCGAAGGTGACCTCCTCGACCGAGAGCGGCGAGCGCGTGGTGATGCTGCGAGCCGTCGCGCTGCGGTTCGAGTCGGGCGCGATCGTGACCACCTCGAACCCGCCCAGCGCGACCAGCGCGCGGCGCAGGCTCTGCAGCCCGGGGGCGGCGATCCCATCGTCGTTGGTGAGGAGGACGCGCATCACGTCGATTCTAGTGTCGTGCCGGATAACGTCCCGCGCGGTGACGACCGTGCGTCTGGACATCGAATACGACGGCGCGAACTTCCGCGGCTGGGCCCGCCAGCCGGGGCAGCGGACCGTGCAGGGCGTGCTGGAGGCGGCGCTGGAGCAGGTGTTGCGCGAGGAGATCGGGCTGACCGTGGCCGGCCGCACCGACACCGGCGTCCACGCCCTGGGACAGGTGGCGAGCTTCGACACCGAGGCGCCGCTGCCGCCCGACCTGGCCCGCAACCTGAACGGCGTGGCCCCGGAGGATGTCGCGGTGAGCCGGGCCGAGGCGGTCGCCGACGGCTTCAACGCCCGCTTCGACGCGCGCTCGCGCTCCTACCTCTATCAGGTCGCGCCGCGGCAGGCCCCGAGCCCCTTCGAGCGCGGCCGGGCCCTCTGGTGGCCCCACCGGGTCGACCGCGAGGCCCTCGAGGCCTGCGCCGGGGCCCTCGTCGGCACCCACGACTTCACCGCCTTCACCCCCACCCAGACCGACCACGTCCGCTTCGAGCGCGACGTCTTCGCGGCGAGCTGGCGCGACGAAGGCGAGATCCTCGCCTTCCGGATCACCGCCGACGCGTTCATGCGCAACATGGTGCGTGCGTTGGTCGGCACGATGCTGGAAGTCGGCAGTTCTCGACGTACGGTCGAGAACTTCACCGACCTCCTACAAGGCCGGCCACGCACTGAGGGAGGGGATACGGCGCCGCCGCATGCCCTCTATCTGGAGAAGGTCAGCTACTAGACGAGCTCGAGGTAGACCATCTCGGTCGAGTCCGAGCGACGCGGACCGAGCTTGACGATGCGGGTGTAGCCGCCGGGGCGCTCCGAGTACCGGGGCGCCACCTCGTCGAACAGCTTGTGGACGATGAACTTGTCGTTGTGCAGCGTCGCCAGGGCCTGACGGCGGGCGTGCAGGTCGCCCCGTTTGGCGAGCGTGATCAGCTTCTCCACGTCGGGCTTGACCGCCTTGGCCTTGGCCTGGCTGGTTTCGATCCGCTCGTGCTCGATCAGCTGCTTGGACAGGTTCGAGAGCAGCGCTTTCCGTTCCGCGGAGTCACGACTCAGCTTGTTGCGCTTCTTGTTGTGACGCACCGTTTCTCCTCCGCCGCTCTCGTACCGGGTCCTAATTAAATCGCTTCTAGTCCTGCTGGAGATCGAGGCCGCGGGCGTGCAGCGTCTCGATCACTTCCTCGATCGACTTCGAGCCGAAGTTCGGGATCGCGTTCAGTTCCGCGCGCGACTTCCGCACCAGGTCGCCGACCGTCTGCACCCCCGCCCGCTTCAGGCAGTTGTAGGAGCGGACGCCCAGTTCGAGCTCCTCGATCAGGATCTCGTCGAGGCCGTTGTTGGCGGCGCCGTCGCCGCCCGCGCCGTTGGAGGCGAGGCCGTCGGCCGGCAGGGCCGCGACCGGCTCACGCGCGGTCAGTTCCTCGACCCGGTCGGCGTCGGTGAAGATCGCCAGGCTCTTGATCAGGATCTCGGAGGCCTCGCGGAGCGCGGCGCCCGGCTCGATCGAGCCGTCGGTCTCGAGGTCGAGCTCGAGTTTGTCGAAGTCGGTCCGCTGCCCGACGCGGGCGCCGGAGACGGCGTAGGACGCGCGGCGGATCGGCGAGAAGATCGAGTCGATCGGGATCACGCCGATC
>Ga0153956_1001251_pt1 | contig 23254 bp, 17 predicted proteins | sample TSFL040MetaG_FD_104704 | JGI IMG/M metagenome (GOLD analysis project Ga0153956, IMG submission 104704) | Attine ant fungus gardens microbial communities from Florida, USA - TSFL040 MetaG | ecosystem: Host-associated > Fungi > Mycelium > Unclassified | place: USA: Florida, Wekiwa Springs... | reverse complement strand
TACACCGAGACCATGGCGGGCGCCGCCGACCGGATCAAGGCCGGCCGCTCGGTCGGGTTCGAACCGACCGTCCAGGTCGACCTGGCGCTCCGCGCGCTCCTCGACCACCTGCTGGTCGACCGCGACGTCGCCCGCTTCGCGCTGATCGAGGTCTACGCGGGCGGGCCCGCCGCGCTCGCGGCGATCGCAGCGGAGGAACGGCGGCTCGAGGCGGCGCTCCTCGGGTGCCTCGACCGGCGCTCCCGCCGGATCCCGCGGGCGACCGCGGCCGCGCTCGTCGCCGCCTCCCTGCGCTGCGCCCGGGTCCAGCTGATCGACGCCTCACCGGCGGAGAAGGCGCAGACGATCGACCTGCTGGTCGAGTGGGCGCGCGACCTGGTCGAAGACAAGGAGGACCTCGGCGTGCCGACCGTCGCGATGACGACGGCGGCGGCGGACGAGGCGTGCGGTCAAGACTGGCCGCCCTCCGGCGAGCGCGACGAAGTAGACCTCCTCCTGGCGGCCGTGCTCCGGCTCGCCCTGCCGGACGGCTTCCACGGGCTCACCTCGAGCAAGGTGAGCTCGGCGGCGGGCCTGCCCGCGGCACGCTTTCGTCGCCATTTCACCGACCTCGCGGACGGCTACCTGACCGCGATCAGCCGAACATGCAGGGCCTTCTTCATCGAGCTGACAGCGGGCGAGGGTCCCGCCGCGACGGCGCAGGTGTCGATCCGCTCCGCGCTCCGCAAGGCCTCCCGCCGAGCCGCCTCCGACCCGGCCGGCGCCCGCCTCACCTTCAAGCAGGTCGTCGACGCCGGCGTGGCCGGGCTGACATGCAGGGAATCGTTGATCTCGGAGCTGGCGCTGGCGTGCAGCGCGACCACACCGCCGGCGGTGCGGCTGCGGCCGATCCGGGCGGAGGCGAGCATCGCAGCGCTCTGGGCGACCCTGGCGATGAGCGCCCAATCAGGCCCCTTCCCCGGCTAGGCCGTCCTCGTCCCAAGATCGGCGCCGAAAGGACAAGAAGTCCTTCCTTTACTCTCCCGTGAGTGCCCGCCACCACCAGACGCCCAAGCGGATCGGAAGGGCGGCTACCGCGTGGCCGCCACGGCCTGCCGCGCGAGGCGGTCGCCGAATCGCAGCGCGGGCGGATCCTGGCGGCGATGGTCGAGGTGGTCGCCGAGCGCGGCTACGCGGAGACGCGGGTCGTCGACGTGATCGGCAGCGCCGGGGTGTCACGGAAGACGTTCTACGAGCTCTTCGACAGCAAGGAGGAGTGCTTCCTCGCCGCCTACGACCTGCTGCTCGGGCAGCTGCTGGACGATGCGGAGGCGGGGTTCGGACGGACGGCCGGGGCGCCCTGGCCGGAACGGGTCGAAGCGGGGCTGCGGGCGCTGCTCGAGCACCTGGCCGCTCACCCCGACGAGGCCCGCTTCGCGGTCGTCGAGGTCTTCGCCGCGGGGCCGAAGGCGCTCGCCCGCCGTGACGCCGCGCTGCGCCAGTTCACCGGCTTCGTCGAGGCGGGGCGCTCGGAAAGCGCGGTCGACCTGCCCGGCAGCACGGCGCTGACGATCGTCGGCGGCATCAACGAGCTCGTCTACAGCGAGATCCTGCACGGCGCGGCGGCGCGCCTGCCGGGGCGGCTCCCCGACCTCGTCTTCCTCATCGTGCTGCCCTTCCTCGGGGCGGAGCGGGCCGCCGCCGAGCGCGATCGCGCACGCTCGACCTGACGGATAAGCGGCGTACCGAAAGCGGGCTTCGGACCGCTTCTTTCGACCCTTCGGCGGGTTTATGGAGTGCGAACGGGTGGTATAGGTTGACCCGCGCACAAACCGTTCCACGGTTTGACGCAACGTTTCAACGGCCACAGGCCCCCGATGGGTCGGCCGCAAAAAGGAGAGATATAGGGATATGCGCAAACACGTGCTGATAGTCCTCGCCTTGGGGGCCCTGATCGCCGTCTCGGCAGTCGGGATCGCAACCGCCGCGGGTGGTGAAACCCCGGTCACGGTCAAAGTCGGCAACCTCGAACTGACGGCAAACGGCGGCTTCAGCCCGAAGGCGCTGTCGAAGAAGAAGCAGACGCCGATCGAACTCAAAGCGTCGGGCGAAATCAAAGAGGCCGACGGGTCCCACCCGCCGGCGGTCCGCGAAGTGATCCTGGAAGCCGACAAAGCCGGCGAAGTTCACCTCAAGGGCATCCCGACCTGCAAATCGGGTCAGCTGCAGGCGACCGACACCAAGGCCGCGATGAAGGCTTGTAAGTCGGCGCTGATCGGCACCGGCCAGGCGACCGCCCAGGTCGCGTTCGCCGAACAGAAGCCGATCAACGTGAACTCGAAGATCCTGGTGTTCAACGGTGGCGAAAAGGGCGGCAAGGCGATCATGTACATCCACGCCTACTTCGCGAACCCGATCTCCGGCGCGATCGTCACCACGGTGACCATCACCAAACACAAGCACGGTCGCTTCGGCACGCTCGCCGTCGCCAAGATCCCGCAGATCACCGGCGGCAGCGGTTCGATCACCCGGTTCAATTTGAATATCAAAAAGAACGTGGCGGGTCACAACCCGATCAGCTCCACCTGTCAGGACGGGAAGCTGAAAGTCCACGTCACCGGCAAATTCGAAGACGGCACGAAGGCGGAAACGGAAATCATCCGCGCCTGCACGCCGAAGGGCTGAGCCTCAAGGCAAAGCTCTCCTGACGAGAGCGGTAGGAAGGGAAAGGGTGGCCTGCGGGCCGCCCTTTCTCGTCGGCGCACCGGGGCGTACCCAAAAGGCGCTCGGGCCTTCGGCCAATACTCAAAAGCCGCCTTGATGCACAAGTTCCTCCTTCCTATCATGGGACGGAAGGGCTAAGGGGAAGGACGCCAGGTGGGAGGCACCTGCAGCTACGACGGCGCGGCGATCGCCGCGGCCGAGCTCCGATTCAGAGAGGACCTGTGGCGATCCGCGCCCAAAGACGCCGTCGAGGAGGCGGAAGTCCGCCATCGCCGGTTCGGCCCGATCCTCGCCACCGTCTTCGGTGACCTGCCCGACGTCAGCATGATGAACGTCGTCCAGGGCGCGGCCGAGCCGGGTGCCGCCGACGACGGTGACCTGGCGGAGGCGCTCGAATGGGTGCGCTCGCGCGAGGTCGACTATCTCGTGTCGGTCTCCTCCGACCGTCCCGGCACCGAGCCCGCCGAAGGGTGGCTCAGGTCGCGCGGCTACGAACGCGGCCCGACGATCCGGCGCTTCGTCCGCCCGGGGACGGACGGGAGGCCCACCGGGCCGAGCCCCTTGGAGATCTCCGAGCTCGGCCCGCTCGAGACCGAAGGGATGAGCCACATCTTCGGCGAGGTCCTCGGCCTCTCGAGCCTGGCGACGATCCTCGTGCTCGGGCTGCCGACCCGGGAGGGGTGGCACTGCTACCGCGCCAGCCTCGGCGGGCAGGAGGTGGCGTGCGGCGCGATGCTCGTCCTCGGCAAGGTGGCGCTCCTCGGCCTCGAAGCGACCCTGCCGGAAGCGCGCGGCCACGGCTGCCAGACCGCCTTGATCGAGCGGCGCCTCGTCGACGCGAGGAAGGCTGGGTGCGACGTCGCCGTGGCGGAGGTCTGCGACGAGCGACCCGCGACCCCGGACGCGGTGAGGAACCTCGAGCACCTCGGCTTCGAGGAGATCGCGGGCAGCTCCACCTGGCGGCGGCCGAGCGGCATCGCCTAGCCGCGGGCCTGCACGGGGCTGGTTCATCCGGCCGCATCCCCAGCGGGATGGCGCCCTCTCCAATACCCTTCCTCCGGTGACCCGGCGAACCATCTCGCTCCTCGCCACCGCGGCGGTGGGAGCGGCCCTCTCGATCCCGGCGGCGGCGGGCGCGGCCGACGCGCCATCGTCGGCACCGGAAGTCCCCTGGGGCGCGGGCTGCGAACCGGCCCCGACCGCGGCCCTGCGCACCGCCGCCAGCTGCGGAGCCACCCTCGTCGAAGGCGAAGCGGTCCCGCCCCCGAACGCCCCGCCCGTGGTGAAACGAGTCATCGCCGCGGCCAACGAAATCGACGAAACCCCCTACATCTGGGGCGGCGGCCACGCCAGCTTCATCGCCAAGGGCTACGACTGCTCAGGCGCGGTCTCCTACGCCCTCCACGGCGCCGACCTCCTCGGCTACACCCAGGTCAGCGGCCAGCTGGCCCACTACGGCGACCCCGGCCCCGGCAAATGGATCACCATCTACGCCAACGCCGAACACGTCTTCATGGTCGTCGCCGGCCTCCGCTTCGACACCCGCAACAACATCGAGAACATCAGCGGCCCCCGCTGGAAGATGGCCGCCCCCGAAGCCACCATCCTGCCGAAGTTCGCGGTGCGGCACCCGGCGGGCTTCTAGGTCACGGCGCGCCCTGGGGCGCGAGCGCGTTGACCTTCCATTCGCTGCCTTCTTTTTCCAGCGGGATGACGTAGTCCTTGCCGCCCTTGCCGTGGAAGAAGGCGAACGCTTCCCCTTTGCTGATCCGCATAGCGGCGACCGGTTCGGTCATCGGATTTTCGAGCACCGATTCGGGTGCCGTCTTGCCGATGCTTTCGAGGCTCGAGGCACAGCCTTTCGGTTTCGACTTCCCTTTCGCGTTCTGGGCGGCTTCTTCTTCGACGGTCTTGACCGCTTTCGCCGTCAACGTCCCGCACTGCGCCGCCCATGCGTGGGCCGCTCTCGCTTCGAAGCTTTCTTCGAGGACCTTCGACGCCGCTTCCCGATCGGCGACGCTCGATTCCTTGCCTCGTTTCGCCAAGGTCCCGTTTTCACCCTTGCCGACGAATTCGGCGCTCGGTTCGGCACCTGGGTCTGCCGACGAGGCGGTCGTGGACGACCCATCCGTCGACGCCCCACTGCTTTCCCCGGAGGAGGTCCCACCCGAACTGCCTCCACACGCGGCGAGAACCAGAAGACCGGCGACGATCGCCATCGCCAGAACCACATTGAGCAACCGCTTCATCCCCGCCCTCCGCTTCAGATCGTGCATTCCGTCAACCCGTACCGCGTCGCAAGCTTGTTGGCTTCCGAATAGGCCGACGGCGCCTGCGCCAAGCCTGGTTCAGCTTCAAGTTTCTCCGTACCACCTTCGAAGGCCGTGATGATGGCTTCGACCTGCTTTTCTTCGCGCTTAGGCGGTCCCAGGTCGCCGAGTTCTTCGGTCATCGTCTCGACCGGCGCGAGAAGCGTTTCGGTGAAGACCTTCGCTTCGTCGGCTTCGTCGGCTTCCGCGGCCTTGGCGACCGCTTCCTTCGTCCCTTGCTTCCGTTCTTCGGTCGCTCGGTGGCAGATTTCGTTCCCCTGCTTCACGAAGGCAACCTTGGTCAGCGGTTCGCCCTGCGAGTCGCTCGAACCGCAGCCGACGACGATGAGAACCATCGCCAGAACTCCAAGCACCCAAAAATAGTTCCTCAGCAGCACCTGAATACTCTAGACGATCATTCCCAAGTTGCAACAGCAAGACGCTCGCCGCGCATAGTCGCGCGGCGAGCATCCAGGCATGACTTCTATTCGCTCGCGATCACGTATTCCGGCTGTGAATCCTTGAAGCCGGCTTCGAGCGTGGCGAAGTTTTTCCCTTCACCCGCGGGCGTCCCGAGCATCAGATTGACGACCGGGTTGATCAGGATGGAGAGCAACCCTCCGCAACCATGCGCTTCCGGAGCGGAGAACGTGTTGTTGACGATTTTCGCTCCTTCGACCGTGATGATCGAGAAGTCGTTGTTGAACGTAAGGGTTCCCGGAGCACCGGTGAGTGCGCCGCTGGTTCCCGAGGTGAACGAGATCACCATCGGTTCTTTGTCCGACCCGATATAGCATTCATTTCCAAGGGTCGGATTTTTGAGCCTGATTTTGATCGGCAGCTGCAACGCGGTGCCTTCCGAGAAGAGAAGGTTTTCCGTGTTCAGTTTGATGTTCGTCAGCCCTTTGCTCGGGCCGACGAGTTCGACGATCGCGTCGACACCGGTAAGGCCGTTTTCGAGAGCCGCTTCACACAGGCCTTTGATGATGAGATTGGTCTGCGTTTTGCAGTTCAGCAGGCCGAGCAATCCGCCCGGAACCGGCTGGGGCGTCGGCGACAACGTTTCACCGTTTTCAGCGCCGTAGAAATCGATGTTTGGAACCACGCCTTCGAAACCACCCTGCAGCGTCACCGGATTGACGATCGGAACCGTCTTGTTGCCGATGGTCACCGACCCTCCCGTCGTGATCGACGAAACACAATCGGTGATCGTCGCTCGAGCAAACGGGCACTCGCCGAAGGGCGTGAATTCCCCGGTCGGGTGATGGGTCGAAGCCATGGCCGCAGGGGCCAGCGCCATCGCCGCGATCAGTCCCGCGACAACTCCCATAATTCGTTTCTTCATGGTTCTACCTTCCTTTCGATTGTCCTAGACAGACGGCCCGATAGCTGCCGCGCTTGAGCCTCCGGAGGACGGCAGAACGCCGAACGCCCGCCGCGGATTCCCGCGACGGGCGTTCTCTCCGGCACCCTTACCCGGAACCGTGCTAGGCGTTATTCACTTCCTTTGACTGCTTCTGCCACCGCGTCCTGAATTTTCCCTTCGAGGATCGCGGAGTTGCTGCCCGTTCCCGCCGGCAGACCGATGATCGCGTTGACCAGCGGATCGACCAGGAAGGAGGCCCAGCCTCCGCACCCTTCGGCTTCCGGAGCGGCGAACGTGTTGTTCACGAGTTTTCCGCCACTGATCGTGATGATCGTGAAGTCCGGATTGAACGCGAACGACCCGGCAGAACCTTTGAGTTTCCCGCTGGTGCCGCTGGTGAACGGAATCACCACTGGGTGTTTATCCGAGCCGATGTAGCATTCGTTACCCAGCAGAGCATTGCTCAGCTTGATTTTGGTCGGCAACTGAAGCGCGGTCCCCGTTTCGAACAGAAGGTTTTCCGTGTTCAGCTCAATGCCGGTCAGCCCTTTGCTCGGACCCGCCAGTTCGACCGTCGCGGTTACCCCGGTCAGGCCTTCGTTGATGCCGTTGTTGAACCAATCCTGGGCCCATTTCGGCCACCAGGTCGGAGCGGTGATCCCGAGCAGACCGCCCGGAACCGGCTGCGGCGTTTTCGAGAGCGTTTCGCCGTTCTCAGCGCCGTAGAATTCAACGTTCGGGGCAACGCCTTCATAGCCGCCCTGCAACGTCACCGGATTCACGAGCGGCACGGTTTTGTTGCCGAGCGTGAAGGAGCCGGAACTGGACACCGAGTAAACGCAGTCGGTGATCGTGACCCGGTTCAGCGGGCACTCTTTGAACTGGGCGTATTCGCCCGTCGGATTGTGGGAGGCGCCAAACGCCATCGAGGCCAAGACCAACGCCCCGAGCACCGCAATGAAGCCTCCCGCGATGAACTTCTTCATCTTGTGGGTCCCCCATTAGTTGTGATTAGAGCGGGATCGGCGTAGCGGTCCACGAGCGCGGCTCACAAGCCTGGGCTCGTTCCTTGACTAATACCGCCCCGTACCCATCCCGACATCAGTCGATCACGTGAGTGCTTCCATGTCAAGGCAATTAATGGACTTTTGCTTATCGGTCTGCGGGAGAAGCCCCGGCGAAGGCCTATTCGCTTGCTGCGACTGCCCCCGACCTGGCGTCTTTGAGCGTCCCTTCAAGGATCGCTGAGCTCTTTCCCGGCGCCGCCGGCAGTCCGAGGACCGAGTTGACCAAGGGGTCCACCAGGAAGGAGTAGATCCCGCCGCATCCTTCGGCCGCAGGGGCGGTAAAGACGTTGTTGACGAGCTTGGCATCGGCGATCGTGATGACGGTGTCGAGCGGTTCGTTGAACTTGAATTCCCCCGCGCTCCCCTTGAGTTCGCCACTTGAGCCCGTGGTGAAGTTGATCTGGACCGGATCCTTGTCCGAGCCGATGTAGCAGTTGCTTCCGAGCATCGGACTTTCGAGATGGAACTTCACCGGTAGTCCGAGTGCCGTGCCTTCTTGGAACGTCAGTTTTTCCGTGTTCAGCTTGATGCCGGTCGGGCCTTCGCTGGGCCCGGCGAGTTCGAGCGTCGCAGTGACTGCAGTGTCCCCGCTCGTAATTTCTGCCTCGAATGATTTCTGGAGGAACTGAGGCCACCAGGTGGGTGCAGTCACTCCGTCCAGACCGCCCGACACCGGTTGCGGCGTCCTCGGAAGCGTTTCTCCGTTCTCCGCACCGAAGAATCGGACCTGCGAACCGCTTCCTTCGTATCCGCCCTGCAACGTGACCGGACTCTTGAACCGGACCGTCTTGCTCCCGATCGTGAACGAGCCGGAATCACTCAGCGAGTAGACGCAGTCGGTGATCGTCGCTCGGCTCAGCGGGCACTCAGTGAACTCGGCGTATTCGCCTTTCGGATTGTGGGAGGCGGCCAAGGCCGCCGAGGCGAGCACCAACGCCCCAAGAATGCATAGAGCGCCTCCCGTGATCAACTTCTTCATATCTTCTAGGCCCCTTACTGGCTCAGGTGAACTGTTTTCCTCCTGGATGGCGCGGTTCGGGGCCTAGTGGTGGCTGACTACTACTTCTTCTGCTTCTTGGACTTCTGCTTCTTACCGCACTGATTGGAGACCTTCGGCTGCAGGTGCAACGTCTCTCCGTTCTGCGCTCTGAAGGCGGCGCTCGCATGCTGCGGTTTGCGGCAGATGTTTTCGGAGTTTTCGAGCAGCCCGTAGCGCTTGCCGCCTTTCATTTCCAGGACGAAGCGCGAGACGGGCGCGTCGGGCACCGCTTCAAAGGTGTTGCGGAGCCCCTTCTGCTTCGTGGTGTCGACTTTGCCTTTCAGGAGGAGGCGCACCTGGCCGTTGAGTTCGACGACCAACGCCGGCAGCTTGTAGCCGAAACCGACGCCGAGGTAAACGGGCCCTTCCAACGGCTTTTCGAGCAGCGGCGTCCACGCTTTGGCATGGCCGTAGATCGAGGTCTTCGGACAGGTGCGGCTGCGCAGCTGCGGCCGCGTGCAGACCTTGTTCAGGTTGCCCTGATCGAGGAACTCACTCGCCGGCAGGCCAACCTGCGCGCGGGCGATGTTGGCGTAGGCTCCGCCTTTCGGATAGGTCACTTCCGCCTTCAAGGCCGGGTGGCCGGCGCGGCGGGTCGGGCCCTTCAGCGACAGCGCGACCTTGGGTTCAAATTTGAGCCCTTTGCAGCCGCCAACCTGGAAGGGAATCGAAAGCGGCGCCGTCGCGCCCGTGGTCGAGGTCATCTGCCCGGCAATCGCCATCCGTTCACAGTTGCTCGGATTGAGCGTGAACTTTTCCCGGTCCGCCTGCACCGAGACCGAGCGGACGTCGAGGGGGATGCCCTCGAGGATCGTCGGCAGTGGATCGCTCTTGACAGTGATCGTGGCGTTGAATTCATCAACGTACGCCGCGGCCCGAACCGTCACGACTCCGAGGTCGAACGGGCCAGCGACCGCAGGGGTGATGATCACGAGAGAAAGGGGCGCGCCTTTGTAAGGACCCGCCAGGTAAGCCTTCCCCTGCACGCGATAGGGCTGAGAGCCGGCACCCGCGGTGACGTTGACGACACCTACCTGCGATGCCGACGGGCAACTGGGCGAGGCGAGCTCGAGTGCGCCGGCACCGTCGGAAGTCCTCGCCTGCGCCGTGGCGATCTGCGCCTCCGAGCAGTAGGGGATCCCCGCGAGCTTCCCGGTCAGACCCTGCGGCAGTTCGGTCACGACCGAGCTGAACCGCTGTTCCCCGTCGGAGCGAGAGACTTTGAAGACAAGGGGTGAGTAGGAGGACGCCAGGGGCGTCGTCGTCCCCGCTTCAAGCGCCGGCTTGTTCGGCAGCTGTGCTTCGCTCGAGGCGCATCCACCACCGCCCGCGCCCGAGCTGACCGTGAACGGCGCGGTGCGCACCACCGGCGAGCCCGGATCCGCGTAGGACGTCAGGTTCACGGTAGTCGCGTAGCTACCGCAGGTCTGCGGCGTGATCAACGGTGCCCGCGGCCCTTCTCGCAGACGGACTTCAAATGACGAATATGGCACCGGCGGCAGTTCGTCGAAGATCGTCGTCAGCTGCCCGGTCGACGGATCGATCCGCACTTCACCGGCCTGCTTGACGAGGATCCCCCGTTCCGGCGCCCTCGCGACGATATAAAGAGCGACCAACGAGTTGAACTTGTTGCCATGCGGCGTCGCAAGATAGATCGATCCTTCGATCGGTTCTTTCAGCAACGGCGTATTGGCGACCAAGGTTCCCAGCTTCGAATCTTCCGGGCACCCTTGCCCCGGCGCGCCGGTCGCTTCCTCGAACTGCGCTTCGCTGCAAGCCCCGAGCCCACTCGCGGCAGCCGCGTTAGCGGTGATGCCCTGCGGCAAGGTGACTTCCGTCTTCACCGGCTCGGTTTCCGTGACCGCACCGTCGTTCGGAGTGAGCAGCCCTTGATTCGGTAGTTGCAGTTCGAACCCAAGGCCGCTGGCACTGTCCGCCGAACCGGTGGTTGGCGCAGACAGGATCTTCGGCGAGAAGGGAACGGCGTCGCAGCCCGTCAGCGACAACGGATTTCCACCCGCATCACGACTGATCGCCGTTTCCCCGGTGAACACACCAGGGTTCAAGGTCGAGTCGACCATTATCGAAAGCGCCGTTGGCGCGGCGCAGGACGTCGGCAAGGTGAGGAACGGGAGCAAGGGAGCGTCGGAGGCGAGTCCTTCGCCTTCGCCTTTACCTCGTTCCGGCGTGTGCGCGTCATCTTTTGGAACCCCCCAGATCGTCTCGGTGACTGCCGTCGCTTCGGCCGGAAGATTGGACGCGCTGATGCGAACGCTGTATCCGTTGCCGGGTTCGACCGTCGCGTTCTGCAAAACGATAAGGCCAGCAGCCTTGAAGCCTAGAAGAGCCGCCACTCCTGGCGGTGGTTGCAAGTTGTAGACCGGGCCGGTGGTTTCACCGACCGAGGGCAGAATTGCCTTTAGCTGTCCGACCTGCGTCGCGGGCGGACAGTTCGGTTCGCCACCTTCGAATTCCCGACGGGAACACTGTGGGACAGTCTGGGGATTGCCGAACAGTCCCGGGGGAAGTTCACCAATCACGTCCCGCATCTGGCCGCCTTCGGACTGTCCGCTCGCGAGCGTTTTCAGGGCGAACCCGACTCGATAGGCATAAGGATGCGAGCCTGCCTGGGTGTCTATCGTGCCGTCCCGATTCAGCGCAGTAGTCGATAGAGAGCCAGGGATCAAGCCGAAGTCGGCCTGAGCGGTGGCGGGAACGATCAGGGCGGCCACGAAGGCCAGCAGAAGAGCGCCGCGACGAATCATTTGGAGCCTCCCTGAGTGCTCTTCTTGGCCTTGCTTTTGTGGTTCTTCCCCTTGCCCTTTTGCTTATGTTTGTGCTTCTTCCCCTTGCCCTTCTTCACGCAATGGCCGTTCCGCTTGACCTTGCCCTTCTTGCACTTCAATGGCTTGACGTTGCCTTCGGTCGGGCTCGAGGAATTCGGCTGCGATTCAGCCGTGGGCGGTTGGCCCGGCTGACAGGCTTCCCCGGAACATGGGCTCGGCCCTGCTTCCGATTCGGACGCGAAACCGCCGCCCACCCTCGCGTCGTAGAGGTCGATGAGTTCATCTTTGTCAGCAGGCACCAGCCGGTCGCGGGTAGTGAAGAACACGTTGTCACCGGAGGAATCCACCGCGAGGAAGTTCGAGTCCCCGGCTTCGCGTCCACCGGAGATCAGCGAGACGCAGCCGCCCGCGCTGGCGCAGGTCCCAACCCCGTTCGGCTCGAACTGGTAGACGTCTTCTGCGCCGCCGTTGGTGTCGGCGGGACTCAGCGAGTTCTGGGTGTCGAAGTAGAAGCGACCCGAATCGATGAGGAAGCGGGGTTGGTAGGTAGGAGAGTTGAACGGCGTCAGGCCCTCAATTTCCCGCAGCACGGTTTCTCCCAGCGAACCAGCGCCGCCGGGACTGCAGGAGACGCAGCGGAGGCTGCGACTGGCGGCGTTATAGAGGAAGGCCTCACGGCACGTTCCGTTTTCGCAGGGGCCTGAGTTGTCGTAGCCGGTCAGCGGCGCTTTCGAGAGGAAGGCAAACCAGTTCCCGTCTGGGCTCGCCTCGGACGCTCCCCAGCTGAGGCGGTCGCTTGCCTGCAGGTTGCCGATGAATGAGACAGAGCCTTCATTCCAGACGTAGAGGTTGAAGCCTCGCACCGCCGCTTTCCCGCCCTCGTTGCTTTCTTCTTCTCCGGTCAATAGCCCTTGGGCGGTAAGCACAACGTTAGCTTCGGTGGCCGTGGCGGGCGCCGAGAGTTGAATGGTTCCCGACCCGACGGTGACGATGGTCGTCCCGGCTGGAATGCCTTTGCCTTCGATCGCTTGGCCAACCCTGAAGCTGCCAGTGGTGGCGTTCGCGTTGGCGACCGTGGCCGAGCCACTGGTGAGATCACCGCCGCCTTCGGTGGGCCCGGTGACGAAATACAGACGCGAGAGATCTTCGCTGTGCCCGAGCACCGCTTTGAAGCCGCCCTTGCCGGCGGTCAGGTCCGTGCATGCTTCGGCTTCGACGTCATAAAGGCAACCGTCGCTTAGGAGAGCTTTGGAGCCGTCGGCCGAACCGAGTTGGAAGGCCCCGGAGTCGTTGACTTCTTTCGTTTCCGCGGCGTTGATGCGGACGTATAAGTTTCCGGTCGCCGAAGTCCAGAACGCGTGGGTGCCGTTGGTCGAAATCGCACCGGTGATCGAGGCCGCCGAGCCGAAGATTGCTCCCGGGACGGAGCCACCGTTGGGGGCAACATTCACCGACCGTAGCTGACCATTTTGCCATTCATAGAGGTTCTTTTTACCCGAGGCTCCTTGAGTAGCTTCCGGCGTCAGCGCGTCATTCGCCATGAAGAAGATCCGAGCGAGGTCCGTCGAAGCGCCAGCGTACGTGAGTTCGAGCCTTTGCGGTCCCGACCCCGGTACTCGGTTCGGGGGGAACTGCGTCAAAAGGTTTTGAAGCACGGACGGAGTGGCGGTCGGCTGCAGGTAGAAGTTGGGGACTTCGAAAGGCGCCGCGACGCTAAGCGAGGGCAAGCCCTGCTGCATGAGGCCTTGGTTGAGGGCGGAGTCGAAAGCCACGTAGCCTTCCCCGACCGCGGTACCTCCGATGCTCTGCAAAAGCGAGGGGGTGAGGTTCACGCTCTCCCAGCCCCCTGGAGTGCGACGGGCGATGTACTCATTTTTGCCCGCAACTCCGCCACTCGAGGAGAAAGGCTGTCCCTCGTAGACGATCGCTTCGCCATCGCCCGAGACCTGTAGCGGAAAGCGCCGGCCGCTGGGGCCAGGCTTGCATTCGGGAAACCCACAGCTGCTCACTCTCGAATCCGCTGGGACCACCTGGGCGCCGTTCTTCTGCGCCGGGGAAACGAGCTCGTAGGCGCGCTGATCGGGAAGACCCGGGCCGAGCACCGGGAAGGTGGAGAAGCTTTTATCTTCCCCTGCGACCGGGCAGGCTTTTTCTTCGCCCGTACAGTGATTGCTGGCGACGACCCGGAAGTGGTACTTCGTGGCCGGCGCGAGACCGCTCAGGGTGACCCCGACCGGGACCCCGACCGAACCGCCTTTGATTTCCGCGCCGCCGAACGGCGCTTCGCCCGCCCCGGCAAAGCGATCACCAGGTGAGTTCGCTGCGAACGCGGCGTCGCTCAGATACTGGAAGGCATAGTGGGTGGCGCGACCGTTGGGATTGATCACTGCTTTTGGCCGCGCGCTCGACGCCGTAATGCCACCGACTGACTCCGATTCAATTACCGGCGGGTTTTCTTCCGTTGGCGCGAAGATGTAACCGAGCGAACCCTGGCCCGGTTCCCCGGTCCCGGTCCCCGGCCCCGGCACTCCCCCTGGGGCGCCTCCGTAGAGCATGCCCACTTCGCGGCCCGGGGCGAACTGCCGCAGCGGGTCGAATGCCATCGCCTTGATGTTGTCGCGTTCCGGTCTGACTTCCACCTTGCCGACTTCTCTGAAACTCCCGTTTTGGCACGGAGCTAGTTCGTGCACCAGCTTGGTCGCAAATCCCGCTTCTTTTTTGTAGCTGAAGAAAAGGACCCCCCCGTCAGGCTTGACCGCCATCGAATACATACCGCCCTTTTCGAATTCAAACGTGCAGATGGGGGTTTTCCGCGACACACCGAGGTCGAACTCCTGCACGTATTTTTCGTCGAGGGTGTAGACGTGACCGGCGGCGTCCACCGCAGGTTGCGTCGGGAATCTCGTTTCTCCCTGGAAGCCAGCGCCGATGTCTTGGCTCTGCCCCGCATAGCAATAGCTCGTGAAGTCGCCCGGCGTGCACGGTTCGAAGACCATCAATCGGTGGTAGTGGTTGTCGGATTCGTTGATATCGAAGACGTAGACCTTGCCGGCCGCGTCCACTGCTATCCCACCGATGAATGGCGACAAATGCACTTTGCTCGGGCATGCCGACGTCGAGCACCCTCCTTCGAATTCCGCGAAGCGGGTGATTTCGTTCCCATGTGCGTCGTACTCGGTCACCACTTTTGCACCTGGTTCGTGGGCTTCGGCGCCGCTCAGCACGTAAACGTTTCCGTTGGTCGGATTGACTGCAATACCGAATGCTTGCGGTTCCGTGCCTTCCCGGACCTTAGGGGGACAGTGTTCTGCCAGCGCGGGTCCGCAACGTTCGGTCGGTTGAGGTTCGAAAGACCACTTCCACGCTTCAACAAAGGTCAAACCACCTTCGGGGGCTAGATTGCCTTCGGAGTCCTTTTCCGGTTCGAAGACGACCACCCATGGCCCTTGGACCTGCGTGTCGATGATCGCGTAGACCGTGCCCGGAGTAACTCCCCCCGCACCGCTGGCGTTGACGGCCATCCCCGAGACGGACCCCAGCTGGATTTCTTCGGATGGAGTTCCCGCTGGATCCCTCGGTTTGCAGCTTTCTTTGAGACTAGGAAGCTGACTTGCGAAGCACCCCACCTGTTCGTAGGCGGCGGAGGAAGGTGAGGCGACAAGAAGGGCAAAGGCGATTACGGCCCCGAGCAGGACAGCAAACCGCAACGAGCGGGAGTGAGCCGGGCGATTGTGGTCCGAGGGTGACATCTTGCTCCTTGGGATTGCCGACCTGCTGTTTGGCCAGGTAGGGGTGCCTGCCCCGGTAGGGGGCAGGCACCGTGTGATGCTTTGCTAGGGCGCGGTCACAGCCCAGCTGCCAGACGCTTCAATAGACGCTGGTTCTTCGGGGGAGCCGATGAGGAACGGCGCCCGAAGCACAGCCCCGGTGGCCGCATATTTACTCGTCGTAAGTACTTCCAAGGCCTGAACCTGATAGGTGGCTCCAGCAGCCTTCTCCAGAGTTTCTCCCCCCGTATACACGCAGAGCTTGCCGGAGGGAGCGGTTGGTTCGGCGACGCTTCCTTCGCAGCCGCTGGTACCAAAATCTTCATTTGCGGTCTGTTCTTTATTGAACGCGAAGGCGCTGTTTATCCCGCTACCTTCCGCGAGAGGAATCGGAAATGAAATCGTCGCGAATGGCTGAAGCGCGCCTGCAGATGACTGGCTGATCGACCAGGCCCCCGTCTCGGTCACACCACTAGCAACCACACAGGTCGGTTCGCCGGCAGTGCACGGAGCCGATTCACCCTGTTTGCCTGGGCTGCCCTGAGCGCCATTCGCGCCGGGGTCGCCCTTCGCTCCAGCGACTCCAGTCGGGCCAGTCGAGCCCTGCGCACCGACCGGGCCCTGAGCGCCATTCGCCCCAGGTGCGCCCTGTTTGCCGGGAGCACCCGCGAACTTTTTGGCGATCTTTTCGACTTCCTTCTTCTGCTTCCCGTTGAGGCCAGCAGCGGCGAAGGCGGCCCCGCCCATCGCCATGATCAAAGCGATGATCGCCACCACCAGTCCCGCGGTGCCGAGCGGTTCCCGGATTGCGCGGACCGGATGCCTTAGTCGTCCCATCGTGAAACGCTCCCCTGATCGATCACGTCGATTAACCCTCCTGTTGTTGCGCAGTGATCGGCTCCGCTGCTTCTCCCCGCGGTCGATCAATGCTTTTCTCCCTGGCGGCCGGCAAACGGTGGCCGCACGACATCTTTCCCAGGGCAATACTAGCAGGTTCCTAGCTGACACCGCTCCAAGGAGCCGCCTACAAGCCACCAGGCCGGGCTAACCCCCGGCCTGGTGCTTGCTTCCGAATCCGCGCCTGAAAGCGCTACGGAGTGGTTGTTGTGACGCTGATCGGGTTTGTCGGTTCGCTTTCCGGGAATTTCCCGGCGGTGATTGTCGCCTTGCCCTGGAGGCCGGCTTTCGTGCCCTTGCCTTTCAGCGTGTTGGCTTCTGTGATTGTGTTGTGGTTGCAGTTGATTGTCGCGCCATTGGTCGGGCAGGTGACTTTGCCCGTGATTTCCCAGTTTTCCTGGAGTGCGATCGGCACGCTGGGGTCACTGCATTCGATCCAGAACGACGCGAAGACGGTCCCGGTCGTCGGTTCGATGATCACCGAATGACGTTCTTCAGCCGCTCCTTCCCCGTTTTCTTTGTCGGTCACCACGGTCGTGTGGCCCTTGACCGGTCTGGTCTTGACGACACCTTCTGCCCCCGCGTTTTTTTCGCGGACGATGCAGCCTTTGCCGGCCGGCTTTTTGACGATCACGCCGTTGAAGGTGAGCGCGCTTTCGTTCGATTCCGCGTACGCCTGCATCACGCCGCCGACTTCTTCGTTCCTGAGGATGCCGCGTCCTTCGACGACCCCCGTCGATTCGAGTTCGAGTTCGACCCCCGCGATCGTCTCCCTCAGGGTCCCGTTGGTCGGGCCCGTTGTCGTGCTGTTCGTTTTTTCGTTGCTCAGCCTGGCGTGTGTTTCTTCGGTGATCGCCACGTGGCCGAAGCTCCCGGTTCCCGGGGTCACCGCGTCGGCAGGTGCGCAATGTGCCTTGCTGAAATCTTTCGCGCCGCCGCCGCTTGCGCATGTGAATGCTGTCTGGCCTGCTGCTGACGCTCCTTGAGCAACGACGGCGCTGAACGCCATGGCGCAGAGCATGCAGAGGCCAAAGATGGTCCTACGTACGGACATCTTGATTCTCCTTGATTTTGTTGATGTGGCGGAAACGCCAACGAGTAACCTCGATTCCGTCCCTGCCACTCGAGGCCCCTTTGCCTCGATTCGGCGAGCCTGTCATCGCAACCTCTGAACGGTCCAGTTTTTGAGACCGATGTTTTTTATCTCGGCCAAACGAAGCGCACGGTCGCGGCCCAACCTGGGATCGCGAGACTCTCTGCTACGAGACAGCAAGCCATCAGGCTGGCTCACGCCCGGCCTGATGCTTCCTTCCGTACCTGAACCACTAGGGAGTCGTTGTTGTCACGCTCACCGGATTTGTCGGTTCGCTTTCCGGGAGTTTCCCGGCGGTGATTGTCGCCTTGCCCTGGAGGCCGGCTTTCGTGCCCTTGCCTCTCAGCGTGTTGGCTTCTGTGATTGTGTTGTGGTTGCAGCTGATTGTCGCGCCATGGGTCGGGCAGTTGATCTTGCCCGTGACTTCCCAGTTTTCCTGGAGCGCCGGCGGCACGCTGGGGTCGGTGCATTCGATCCAGAAGGTCGCGAGGACGGTCCCGGTCGTCGGTTCGATGATCACCGAATGACGTTCAGCAGCGGTCCCTTCACCGTTTTCTTTGTCGGTCACCACGGTCGTGTGGCCCTTGACCGGTTTGGTCTTGACGACTCCTTCGGCCCCCGCTTTTTTTTCACGGACGATGCAGCCTTTGCCGGCCGGGGATTTGACGATCACGCCGTTGAAGGTCAGCCCGCCTTCGTTGGATTCGGCACTCGCCCGCATCACGCCTTCCACTTCTTCGTTCTTCAGGATCCCGTGGCCTTCGACGACCCCCGTCGATTCGAGTTCGAGGTTGACCCCCGCGATCGTCTCTTTGAGGATCGTGCTGGTCGGCCCGGTTGTCGTTTCATTGGTCTTCGCGTTGCTGAGTTTGGCGTGTGTTTCTTCGCCTGCTTTGATTCCCACGTGGCCGTAGGCCGTGCCGGTCTCCCCCGGGACGCAGTGCTCCGAGGAGAATTCCTTGACCGAGGCGCCCTCGCTGCATGTGAAGGCTGTCTGGTCTACTTCCGCGAGGGCAGCTTGGACGGGGATGGCACTAAAGGCGGCCGCACATACGGCCCCGAGGGCGAAGAATGTTTGAAGTCTGGTCATGTTGATCTCCTGGTCCGGTGACGCTGTGCCTCGACGGTCTCATCGGAGTACGGGAGCGATCAAATTTTTTGGGGCGATGTCTTCTAATTCGGTCGCCGCGGGGCGGCCGGGCAATCGACTGCGGGCGGCGACGTCTGACGGCCGCAGATTGATGGGATGATGAGGCGGTTTCGGAAGATCTCCGGATGCCGGAGTTGAAGCACTGCTGCACGTCGACCTCCGTCACTTGGCGCTTCGAGCCCCGGGGGCCCGGAGGGGCCGCGTGGGCAGCGCAGCAACTCTCGATCGCCTCCACCAAGAGGGCGAACCTTCCCGCCGGTCCGAGTGCGGCGTTAACCGTTCATCCGGGTCCCCCTTGCCAAGGGCGTTGGACACCCTGAGCACCTGGGAGGCCCGGATGGACTTTAGGCGTTCAAAACCTGTGTGGGCTTGTCAGCTAAGGAGTGGTTGTTGTGACGCTGACCGGGTTTGTCGGTTCGGTCGTCGGGAATTTCCCGGCGGTGGCTGTCGCCTTGCCCTGGAGGCCGGCTTTCGTGCCCTTGCCTCTCAGCGTGTTGGCTTCTGTGATTGTGGTGTGGTTGCAGCTGAATGTCGCGCCGTGGGTCGGGCAGGTGATCTTGCCGATGACCGCCCATGTGCCTTGGAGTGCCGGCGGTACGTTGCCCGTGCAATCGATCCAGAAGGTCGCGAACACGGTCCCTTCAACAGGTTCGATGATGACCGAATGGCGTTCTTCAGCCGTTCCTTCCCCGTTTTCTTTGTCGGTGACCACGGTCGTATGACCCTTCAGCGGTTCGGTAAAGATGACATTCTTGAGTCCCTCTACAAATTCTTTTTTGGTTAGATCGAAATCGTCCGAGAAGACATTGCAGCCCTTTTCGGCCGGCGCCTTGACGATCACCGGGTCGAGGACGATGCTGGCGGATTCGGCGCTCGCCTGCATTACGCCCCCCACTTCTTCGTTCTTCAGGGTGCCGAGGCCTTCAATGGTGCCCTGCGCTTCGAGTTCGAGGTTGACCCCCGCGATCGTCTCCTTGAAGATCATGTTCGTCGGGCCACTTGTCGCGACGTTGGTCTTCGCGTTGCTGAGTCTGGCGTGTGTTTCTTCGGTGATCGCCACGTGCCTGAATGCCGGCGACGAGGTCTCGCCGGGGACACAGTGGTCGGTGTTGAAGACGGCAGGCAGGCCTTCGACACATGTGAACGCTGTCAGGCCGGCCGCCGATGCCGTGGCGGTCTGGGCAGCCATGGCGACGGCCATCAGGACGCACATCGCACAGAGGGCGAGGCATTTTCTGGTTCTGGTCATTTGTGTCTCCTTGTCCGGTGAGGCTGTAGTCGGTCGACTGTCCCACCGAGACCTGGAGCGGTCAAAGTTTTTTGGGCGGCGTCTTCTAATTGGCCGTCATGGTGCTGCGAACGGGCAATAGGCTGTGCGCATGAACGACGACTGGCGGCTGCAGATTGACCTTGACGACGCCGGGGTTTCCGGCCAGATCTCCGACCGTCTGAGGGCGGTCGAGTTGGAGCATGATCTGGAGGCGGCTTTTGATCAGCGAGTGATCGTCAGTCATGAAGGGGAGACGATCTATCTGTATGCGGGGGATCGGGGGCAGTTGGAGGGGGCTCGGGAGGTCGTGCAGGGGCAGTTGGATCAGAAGGGGTGGGACGCGCGGTTTGAGCTGCGGCATTGGCACGAGGGGGCCGAGGACTGGGAGGAGCCTGATGCTCCGGAGCCGACGACCGCGGCCGAGAAAGAGGCCGAGCACGAGCGGCTGATGGAGACCGAGGACGAGGAGACCGCTGAGCGGGGTGGGCTTGCCGAGTTCGAGGTGCGGGTCGAGTTTCCGTCGCACCGGGAGGCGAAGGAGTTCGCCGAGAAGTTGAAGGGGGAGGGCCTCGAGCCGGTGCGGAGGTGGAAGTACATGGTGGTTGGCACGGCGGATGAGGATGCCGCGAACGAGCTCGCCGATCGGATCCGGGCGGAGGCGCCCGCGGACAGCAAGGTCACTGCCGAGGGGTCGTTGGCCGTGGCCTGGCGGGAGCGGCCGCCGAGCCCGTTCTTCTGGCTCGGCGGACTCGGCGACGGCTAGACGCCGTGGGCGCCGGGCGGCCGCCCAAGTCACTTCGGCGTTAACAAGCGATTCACCCAGGGCTCAAGTCCTCGATTCGACCTGCCGAATAGCGGGAGGACGCATTTCGTAGGCGTCCTCCAACGAACATTCGACATGGTCATCGTCAAGGAAAAGCCGAAGGCTCCGCTCGAGCCGCCGCCGCGGGAACTGTCCGCGGTGCGGGTGGTCGTGCTGCTGGTCGTGCTGTGCGCGATCGGGGCCGGGGTGTGGCAGCTGGTGAGCAAGGAAACGCCCGCCGCCAGCGCCAAATCGGATGCGGTGCCGGTCTACTCCCCTTATGTAGACGTGACGAACACGCCGACCTATCCGTTCCAGCTGCCGAGCTCGAACCCGGTGTCGAGCGTCTACCTCTCCTTCATCGTCAGCGACACCGAAGAACCGTGCACGCCTTCCTGGGGGACCTTCTACACGCTGAATGACGCCGAGCAGGGCCTCGACCTCGACGCCCGCACGGCGCAGCTGCGCAGTCAGGGCGGCAGCGTGATGATCTCCTACGGCGGCCAGGCCAACACCGAGCTCGCGGTCGACTGCACCGACGCCGAAGCGCTGCAGCAGGCCTACCTCGAACCGGTCGAGCGCTACCACGCGAAGGCGATCGACCTCGACATCGAGGGGGCGAACCTCGCCGACGCCGCGGCGAACAAGCGCCGCGCCACCGCGATCGCCGCGGTGCAGAAGCAGCGCGCCGCGGAAAAGAAGCCGCTGAAGGTGTGGATGACCCTGCCGGTGGCCCCGAGCGGGCTCACCGCCGAAGGGATCGCCGCCGTGCAGGCGATGTTGAAGGCGGGCGTGAAGCTGGAAGGCGTCAACGCGATGACGATGGACTTCGGCCCCGGCGAAGGGGCCGCGCACGACATGATCGGGACGATCGAGCGCGCGCTCGTCGCCACCCAGGCGCAGGTGCAGACGCTGTGGCGCGGCGCCGGCCTGCCGAGCAGTGCCGCGGCGGCCTGGGGACACGTCGGCGTCACCCCGATGATCGGCGTGAACGACGTCACCTCCGAGCGCTTCACGATCAAGGACGCACACGAACTGTCGGCGTTCGTGAAACAGCGCGGCATCCCACGCGTCTCGGCCTGGTCCCTGAACCGTGACTCACAGTGCGGTGGCGCCTTCGCCAAGGTGGGCGAACTGTCCAACACCTGCAGCGGCGTGGAACAGAAGCCGCTCGAGTTCACCCACATCTTCGCCGAACTGAAGGGGACCAAGACCGCCCAGCGCGCGGCCGCCGAAGCCGCCGCCGCGCCGCAGACCCACACGTCCCCGAAGGCCGACGACCCGGCGACCAGCCCGTATCCGATCTGGCGCCCGGCCGCCGCCTACGTCAGCGGCTACAAGGTCGTCTGGCAGGGCCAGATCTACCAGGCCGGCTGGTGGAACCAGGGCACCCCGCCCGGGACTGCCGCGGCCGACTCACCCTCCGGCCCCTGGCAGCCGATCGGCCCGGTGCCGGACGGCAGCCACGCGCCGAAGCTGGTGAAGCTCGACCAAGGCGACCACACCAAGTGGTCCCCGACCACCGTCTACCACGAAGGCGACGTGGTCACCTTCGAAAAGCTGCCCTACGAAGCCCGCTGGTACACGCAGGGTGAACAGCCGCTGGCCGAACTGCCCTCCGACCCGAGCGCCCCCTGGGAGCCGCTCTTCAAGTACCCGGGCGAGCCGAACGCCGAAGGAGCCGGAACCGAATGAGCATCTTCCGCCGCAAGCACGACGACGGACCGCGCCGCCAGTGGGGCGCCGACACTCATAAGGACCCGATGCCGCAGGTGCCGCGCATCGCCGGCGACTGGACCATGACCATGGGCCGTGCCGCGGTCGTCCTCACCGTCGCCGCCTGGGCGGCGCTCTTCTTCAGCGTCATCAACGGGCAGGTGATCGAAGGGGTCGTGGGACACGCGAGCCTGGTCGAGACGGTCGGCTTCCTCACCGCCGTCACCCTGCTGGCCGCGTCGGCGACCGCCTACCTCTTCGGCCGGCTCGGCTTCTACTACCGGACCAAAACCGGCCGCCGCACGCCGCGCGCGATGCTCGACGAGTTCTACGCCGAGGGCCGCCCATCGGTCACCGCGCTGATCCCCTCCTACCAGGAGGAGCCCGGCGTGATCCTGATGACGCTGCTGTCGACCGCGCTGCAGGAGTACCCCGACCTGCGCGTCGTCCTCCTCGTCGACGACCCGCCGAACCCGCGCTACGCCGGCCCGCGCAAGCTGCTCGACAGCGCCGTCGCGCTCCCGGCCGAGGTCGAGCGCCTGCTCTCGGAGCCCCGCCGCCGCTTCGACCGCGCGCTCGAGGCCTACGAGCGCTCCGTCGACCCGACCCTGCCGACGACCGCCGGCGAAGTCCACGCCGTCGCCGCCGAGTACGAGTTCGCCGGCGCCTGGATCCGCTCGCTCTCGGACCGCTACCACGTGTCCGACCACAACGAGGCCTTCTTCGCCAACCACGTGCTCGGCAAACTCTCCGCCGACCTGGCGGTGATCGGCGGCGCCCTCCGCAACGCCGCCGACGACGAGCCGGACAAGATCAGCGCCGCCCGCATGGCGCAGCTCTACCGCCGCCTCGCCTGGACCTTCCGCTGCGAGGTGTCGAGCTTCCAGCGCAAGCAGTTCGCCTCGCTCTCGGCCGAGCCGAACAAGGCGATGAACCTGAACAGCTACATCGGTCTGATGGGCGGCGCCTACCGCGAAGAGCTGACCCCGGCCGGACTCTTCCTCACCCCGTGCGAGGAGCACGAGGCCGACCTCGTCGTGCCGGAATCCGACTACGTGCTGACGATCGACGCCGACAGCGTGATCATGCCCGAGTACTGCCTGCGCCTCGTCCACCTGATGGAGGGCGAGGAGCATCAGGACGTCGCCGTCGCCCAGTCCCCGTACAGCGCCTTCCCCGGGGCGGCGACGCGGATCGAGCGGATCGCCGGCGCCACCACCGACCTCCAGCACATCATCCACCAGGGGATGACCTACAACAACGCGACCTTCTGGGTCGGCGCCAACGCG
>Ga0153956_1001250_pt1 | contig 23255 bp, 23 predicted proteins | sample TSFL040MetaG_FD_104704 | JGI IMG/M metagenome (GOLD analysis project Ga0153956, IMG submission 104704) | Attine ant fungus gardens microbial communities from Florida, USA - TSFL040 MetaG | ecosystem: Host-associated > Fungi > Mycelium > Unclassified | place: USA: Florida, Wekiwa Springs... | reverse complement strand
CGATGCGAACTTCGGAATTAAAGGGACACTAGCAAGTTTATGATTCTCGTGTGGTTCAGGTTCAGAAGTTCGCTTGAAAAGCGTGTCGAGAAAATGAAGCGAACTTCTGAACCACCACACTAGCATGGCTTGCCAATCGTCTCGCCGCAGGAGGCGGGCGCTTCGCGCCGGAGAAATCGTTCTGACCGGCAGCCTCGTCAAGACGCTGTGGCTCGACATGGGCGACGCCGTGACGATGGACCTGTCGGGACTGGGGCAGGTCGCGGCGCGGTTCGGCTAACGCCTTTCGCTCGAAGATGCGCTAATCGCGTCCGACCTTGCCGGGAAATCCCGGCGCGGTCGGGCTGTCGCCGTTCAGTCCGCTCGGGCTTGCGCCGGTGCCGATGGTGCCGGGCCGCAAGGTGTTCGGCACGCCGGGCTGATTGACGCCGCCGGTGTTGAGACCGCTCGACGGCGCCGGGGTCACGATCGGCGCCGAGGGCGTCGGCGCGTAGAAGCGATTGCGCGCCTGAGCTGCGTCCGGCAGGCCGGCCAGACCGACCGCGACGACAAGCAGAATGCGAAGTGTGAGAGACATGGGACGCTCCGGCGATCTTCGATGCGCGATCTTCAAGCGCGATGCTCCCTATATATGACATGGCAAGTCGCCGCGTGCAGGCCGGGTTCCATGAAATTTCGTTGATGCAAGACGACCACGGCCACCGGCAGGGGAGCTACCGGCGGCCGTGTGACCGAACGATGCGTGGCATCGCCGGGAGAACGCCGTGTCGCGCCTAGGTTCGCGATACGGCGTGGGAGCTCTTAGAACGGCAGCAGCACGTCCATCACCTGTTGACCGTAGCGCGGTTGCTGGACGTCGGTGATCTGGCCGCGGCCGCCATAGGCGATGCGCGCCTGCGCGATCTTGCTGGAGTCGATGGTGTTGTCGCTCTGGATATCCTCCGGCCGCACGATGCCCGCGACGATCAGCTCGCGGATTTCCAGATTGACGCGGATTTCCTGCTTGCCTTCGACCACGAGGTTGCCGTTCGGCAGCACCTGGGTGACGACGGCGGCGACGTTGGTCTGCAAATTCTCCTGGCGGGCCACCGATCCCTTGCCGTCGCTCGACGAGGTGGAATCCGCCGTCAGCAAACGGCCCGGAAGCACCTTTTGCGCGCTCGCGCCGAGCAGTTTTGAGCCGGCAAAATCCGTGATTCCCGAATCTTCCTTGTTGGTGCGGCTGCGCTGGGTCTCGTTGGCGATATTGGCCTTGTCGGTGAAGTTCACCGTCACGGTCAGGAGGTCGCCGACCCGCGCGGCGCGCTGGTCCTTGAAGAACGCGCGCGATCCGTTCCGCCACAGCGAGTTGGCGTTGTAGGACACCGTTTCCGGCTTCGGCATCGGCATCTGCACCGGCTTGTAGCCGGGCTGCGTCGTCGGGTTGTCGATCGCCGTCAGCTTCGGCTGTTCTCCGATCTGCGAGAGGCGATTGAGCGACGAGCAACCGCTGGCGAGACTGGCGGCGGCCAGCAACGTGCCGGTCAGCACGAGGCGGTTGATCCTGGTTGACTTCAACATGATACGTTACTCGGTTTTTGCAGACACTGGGTTGTCGCGGGTTGCGGTCGAGGCGGCGGCGCCGACCGTGACCGGGGAGTCGGTGAGTTGCGCGGCGCTCGCCACCCTGCGCGGCGCGACCGTCGGGACAGGAGAGATCGACACCTCGCCGCGGCCGACCACGATGCCGGAGACGACGCGCTTCGATTGCAGATTGAGCACGCCGACGACATCGCCTTCGGTGCCGGCCTCGGTCGCCTTGCCGCGCACGGTGAGATAGATTCCGGCGGTCTGATAGATCAGCGTGACGGCCTGATCGCGTTGCACGAGATTCGGCTTGGCGAGATCGGCGGCGTGCAGGGCCTGACCGGCGCGCAATGACCGCCGCGTCTGAAGTCCGATGACGCCGTCGCGGCCGGCGGGATCGTTGCCGACTTCGGCTTTCGGGCGGCGCTCCATCGCGACGTCGGAGGATTTCAGCAGCGTATTGCGATCGATGTCGCGGGTCAGCACCGCGGCTTCGACGGTTTCGACGGCGGTCCCGGTGAAGCGAAGCTGGGCCGGCGGAGCACCGGAATCGTTGCCAACTTCGAGCGTGACGTCGAAGCGGCCGTTGCGCGGATCGAACCGGGTCGAGATCGGGTTGATGCCGCCGTTGTTGGCGACGTCGAGCCGCACCGTTCGCAGATCGGTGTCGAAGGTCAGCGACAGATCCTTCGCGTCGCCGAGCCCGTTGCGGTGTTCCAGCGCCACCGCGATCTGCAGCTCGATATCGTCGGCGTCGAGCGTGCGTGCGAGCCGCGTCACGGTGACGTTGCGGATATCCCTGGTATCGACCCCGATCACCTGACGGGCGCGCAGCGCGTTGATGATCTGGGCGGCCGGCAGGGTGCCGGTGGTCCCGAGATCGGGCGCGCGGTAGATCGCGATCTGCGCGGCGCTGCCGGCATTGTCGATGACATCGCCGATCCGCACCACGTCGCCGGAAACGGAGACGTGCGCGCGCAATGTCGGGACCGGAATGGCGGCGGGCTGGCCGACGTCCGGGAGCGCCGCGTCCGGTGCGGGTGCCGCGTTCGCGGCGAGCGCCGGAGCCGCGAGCAGCGCGGCTGCGATGAGAAGCGAGCGGACAGCCATGGTCAGCCTCCCTAGCGGAACAGCGCGGATGCGGATTGCAGCATCTGATCCGCGGCGCTGATGACCTTGGCGTTCATCTCGTAGGCGCGCTGGGCTGCGATCAGGTCGGAGATTTCGGAAACGACCTCGACGTTGGCCTGCTCCAGATTGCTCTGCTGCATGTCGCCGTAGCCGTCGACGTTGGCGATGCCGTCCTGCGGCGGGCCGGACGCCGGTGTCTCGGTGAAGTTGTTGTCGCCGACCGGTTGCAGGCCGGCCTTGTTGATGAATCGCGTCAGGCCGATCTGGCCGAGGACCGTCGGCGTGGTGGAGCCCGGCAGCGTGACCGAGACCTGGCCCTGCGCGTTGATGGTGATGCCCGCGGAATTCTGCGGGATCGTGATCGTCGGCTGCACCGGATTGCCCTGCGCGTTGACGATGCGCCCCTGCTGGTCGGTCGTGAACGAGCCGTCGCGGGTATATTGATAGGTGCCGTCCGGCATCTGGATCTTGAAGAAACCTTCGCCGCGAATCGCGATATCGAGATCGTTGCCGGTTTGGGATAGCGTCCCCTGGCTCATCAGGCGCGGCGTGCCGACGGTCTTGACGCCGCCGCCGATGTCGATGCCGACCGGCATGATCGTGCCCTGATCGGACGCCTGCGCGCCGACGCGCCGGACGTGATCGTAGATCAGATCCTGAAACGCCACGCGCTGCTTCTTGTAGCCGGTGGTGCGCAGGTTGGCGATGTTGTTGGAAATCACCTGGACGTTGAGTTCCTGGGCGGCCATTCCGGTCGCCGCGGTATAAAGAGCGCGCATGGTTTGATCTCCTTATGCCGGAACGTCGGCGAGTTTTTCGATGGCCGATTTCTGCAGGTCGCTTTGCTGCTGGAGCAGCGTCGCCATCTGCGTGTAGGCGCGCGACACCTCGACCATGCGGCTCATCTCGGTCACCGCGTTGACGTTGGACTTCTCGATGAAGCCCTGACGAACCCGCGCGGCGGTATCGGGCTGGGCAGCGCCGCCTTCGCCCGCCGAATAGAGGTTTGAGCCTTCCTTGAGCAGCTTCTGCGCCTGGGCGAACGAAACCAGCCGCAGCTTGCCGCGGATCGAGTCGGCGGCGTTATTGGTTCCTTCGAGCACGGTGACGGTGCCGTCGTCGGAGATCGCGATGTCGTGGTCGGTCTGCTGGAACGTGATCGGCCCGCTGGTGCCGAGCACCGGATTGCCCGCGGCCGTCACCAACTGTCCCTGCGGATTGATCTGCAATCCGCCATCGCGGGTGTAGCGTTCGCCATTCGGCGTTTGCACCACGAGGAACGCCTTGCCGTCGATGGCGACGTCGAGGGGGTTCTTGGTCTGCTCGGTCGGTCCACCCGCGAAGTCGTGGAAGGTGGCGCGATCCTGCACGAAGGAGAGGCGGCGGTCGCCGCCGACGAAGTTGTCTTCGTGGGCGCCCGGCATGAGGTATTCCTCGAACAGCGAGCGGTCGGCCTTGAAACCGTTGGTGTTGACGTTCGCGACGTTGTTCGCAACGACATCCATCTGCCGTTCGAGCATCATTTGCCGCGATAGTCCGATGAGGAGGGTATTCTCCATCGGTGGTTCTCCCCTTGAGATCCGCCTGAGGCCCTCCCAGGCCGCCGGCGGACCGGTCCGAACCTTGAGGCTCTCCCAAGCCTGCGGTTCGCCAAGGGCGTAGCGAAAGCCGTGCCAATTAAGAAAAATGTTTATTTACAATAGTTTATTGAAAACGATGGGGCTGGAGAGGGCGGCAATAAGGTCTTGTTGACCATATCGACCCGGCAAAATCTTCCCAGCGCATGGTTAAAAGAAAGGTTCCATTAACCATTACGAACCTAGTGTTAACGCCAACGGGGCGCGTGTGCGCCGGGGGCATCTGTTTCGCGTATCGAGCCTGCTCGGCGGCATCCGACCGATCCTGTTTAGGAACGAGTTGGCGATGGCAGAGAACGATCAGACCGAAACCGCGGCCGCCGAGGGCGAGCCGCTCGTTCCCAAGAACAGATTCAAGCTGGTCGTCGCGGCCGTGGTGCTGTTCGTCGCCGCGAGCGGCGCGGGCACCTGGTTCTTCTTTTTCCGCCATCACGGCGAGGAGAAGCACGCCGAAGCGCCGCCGCCGAAGCCGCCGGTGTTCGTCGACGTGCCGGACATGCTGGTCAACCTGGTCGGGGCGCCGGGCGGGCGCGTGCAGTATCTGAAGGTAAAGGTCGTGCTCGAAGTGAAGGACGAGCCGCAGATCGAAAAGATCAAGCCGGCGCTGCCGCGGGTCACCGATCTCTTCCAGACCTATATGCGCGAACTGCGGCCCAGCGATCTCAATGGCTCGGCCGGATTGTTCCGCCTGAAGGAGGAACTGACCAAGCGGGTCAACACCGTGATCGCGCCCGGTCATGTCGACGCCGTGCTGTTCAAGGAAATGATTGTTCAGTGACGGCGAGCGGTGCCGCGGGAGCGGGGCGCGGGGGATCGGGTTATGGCGGGCGATAACGATCAAGTCGACCAGGATGCAATCGCAGCCCAATGGGAAGCGTCGCTGGATTCGGAAGACCCGGCCGAGGCCGCGAAGTCCGCTGCCGCCAATGAACTCACGGAGACCATGGCGGAACAGTGGGCCGCCATGGTCGACGACGGCAGCCGCAGCTTCGGCAACGGCAAGAACGGCGGCGGCGAGCGGGTTCTGTCGCAGGAGGAAATCGACAACCTGCTCGGCTTCAGCGTCGGCGAAATCAACGTCGACGACAATTCCGGCATCCGGGCGATCATCGATTCGGCGATGGTGTCCTACGAACGCCTGCCGATGCTGGAGATCGTGTTCGACCGCCTGGTGCGGCTGATGACGACGTCCTTGCGCAATTTCACCTCCGACAACGTCGAAGTGTCGCTCGACCGCATCACCTCGGTCCGCTTCGGCGACTACATGAATTCGATTCCGCTGCCCGCCGTGCTCAGCGTGTTCAAGGCCGAGGAGTGGGAAAACTTCGGGCTGGCGATGGTGGATTCCAGCCTGATCTATTCGATGATCGACGTGCTGCTCGGCGGTCGCCGCGGCCAGACCTCGCTCCGGATCGAAGGCCGGCCGTATACCACGATCGAGACCAATCTGGTGAAACGGCTGGTCGAAGTCGTGCTCGCCGACGCCGAGCAGGCGTTCCGGCCGCTGTCGCCGGTGACATTCGTCATCGACCGTCTCGAAACCAACCCGCGCTTTGCCGCCATCACGCGCCCGGCCAACGCCGCGATCCTGGTCCGCCTGCGGATCGACATGGAAGATCGCGGCGGCTACATCGAGCTGCTGCTGCCCTATGCCACCATCGAACCGATCCGCAACGTGCTGTTGCAGATGTTCATGGGTGAAAAGTTCGGCCGCGATCCGATCTGGGAGGGTCACCTCGCCACCGAGATCGCGCAGGCGCAGATCGCGGTCGACGCCGTGCTGTATGAAGCCGAGATCCCGTTGAAGCAACTGATGACGCTGAAAGTCGGCGACACCCTGCCGCTGGAAATGCGCGCCGATGCGTCGGTCGCCGTGCGGTGCGGTCGCGTCACGCTGACCGAGGGCCGCATGGGCCGGGTCGGCGACCGCGTCGCCATTCGCGTGACCAAGCAATTGCGTAAACCGAATACGACCTTCGCCATGTTCGAGAAGGCCGACGAGCAAACCAAGTTGATGGAGGCCCCATGAATCACTCCCTCGGACTAGTCATCGAGAGCCTCGTCGTGGTTCTCCTCATCATGACAATCGGCTATTGCATGCTGCTGAACAAGCGGCTCAAGCGGCTGAAGGCTGACGAGCAGTCGCTGAAGGCCACGATCGGCGAGCTCATCACGGCGACGGAAATCGCCGAACGCGCCATCGGCGGACTCAAGCACACGGTGCGCGACGTCAACGAAAATCTCGGCACCCAGATCGTGACGGCCACCGAGCTGTCGCGGCATCTGTCGAAGCAACTGGCGGAGGGCGACGGCGTTATGCGCCGGCTGACGCGCATCGCGATCGCGGCACGCCCGGCCTCGGCGCAGGAAGTTGACGAGCAACCGGCGCGTTCCGATGCCCGCTCGGTCGCGGTTGCGGCACGGGCCTTCTCCGAGCGCAAGAGGGCCGACGGCCTCGCAGCATGAATGCTTTCAGGGACATCCGGGTCATTCCGGTCGTATTGATCGCGATCTGCGGATTTGCGGTGCTCAAGATTGCCGGGCTGGTGATCGATGGCGGCTATGTCTTCGACTATCAGCCGAATTCGACCCGGCCGTCCTGGGCTCAGGACAACCTGAATTTCCCCGGAGCGAAGAAGGCGGATGCCGACGATATCACGGGCTCCGTCGAGAAGAAGGACGAGGCCAAGACGGAGGACGCCAAGAAGGAGGAGCCGAAAAAGGCGGACTCCAAGCCGGCGGCTCCCGATGTGGCGAAGGCCGGCACCATTGTGATTCCCGAACCCGGCCAGGCGGTCTCGCCCTCGGAGCGCGCCATCCTCGAGCGGCTTCAGAACCGGCGCCAGGAACTCGAGGCACGCGCGCGGGAAATCGACATTCGCGAGAGTCTGCTGAAGTCCGCTGAAAAGCGCATCGAGGGCCGCGTCGAGGAGATGAAAGGCATCGAGTCGCGGATTACGACGGCGACCGAGCAGAAGAACGAAGCCGAGGCCGCGCGCTTCAAGGGACTCGTCACGATGTACGAGAACATGAAGCCGAAGGATGCGGCCAAGGTGTTCGACCGTCTTGAAATGTCGGTGCTGTTCGAGATCGCCTCGAAGATCGCGCCGCGCAAGATGTCGGATATCCTCGGCCAGATGTCGCCCGAGGCGGCCGAACGGCTGACCGTCGAGCTGGCGCGCCATGCCAGCTCCGAAAAGTCGGCCTCCGCCGCCGAGCTTCCGAAGATCGAGGGCAAGCCGACGCCGCGTAGCCAGTGATCCGTCCGGCATCGCGCGCCCGCGGGCTCGCGCGGTGACGGGAGCTTTTGACGCATTCCGCCGGGCTTGTTTAACAAGTCCTTAATTTCGCAATCCTAGAGTTGGCGCCGGCGACCGGTCAGCCGCCGGTCGCCGGTGAAAGTCGAGAGACGGACTGGAATGGCGCGGACGACTGCCGCTGGATGTTGGTCGCAAGCGCGCGCTCGCGCGTGGCGGCTTTGCCATGGCCGCAGTCTGGCGCTGGGCCTTGCACTGTTGCTGTTCGCCGTGGCGCTGCCGGATGCGAGCCGCGCGGATCCCGTGAGGGGGGACGCGAGTTTTTCGGCGGGGGGCGGTTTCGCCCGTCTTGTGCTCAGGCTCGACGATGACGTCGATTCCGAGGTGACGGTCGCGGGTACCATTCTGGTGATCCGCTTCAAGCGGCCCGTCGATATTCCCGTCGACAAGCTGTCGGATGCGGTGCCGGACTATGTCGGATCGGCGCGCCGCGATCCCGACGGATTGGCCATTCGCCTGGCGCTCGCGCGCAAGGTCACCGTCAACACGATGACGGCCGGCGAGCGGGTGTTCATCGATCTCATGCCCGACTCCTGGAAGGGGCCGCCGCCCGGCCTGCCGCAGGAAGTGGTCCGTGAACTTGCCGAGCGCGCCCGCGCCGCCGAACGTGCGCTGCGCGATCAGCGCGCACGCGATGAAACCAAAAAGCGTCCCGTCGTGCGCGTGCGCGCCTCGGTGCAGCCGACTTTCGTGCGCTACGTGTTCGAGTTGCCCGACGGCATCGGCGTGTCGTCCGTCCTCAACGACCGGAAACTGGCGCTGCTGTTCAAGCCGGCGCTGACGTTCGACCTTGCCGACGCAAAGCTGGTGGCGCCGGCCAACGTCGCTTCGATCGCGCAGAAGGTCGACGGCGAGGGGTCGCGGGTCGACGTGAGGCTGATCGGCGATGTCGACGTGCATTCGTTCCGCGAGGAGAAGAACTACATCGTCGATATCGGATTTCAGCAGGCCGACAAGCTGCTGTTGCCGCCGGCGGCCTCCGAGGCCGGGCCGGCGAAACCGGATGCGGGCAGGCCGTCGAACAACGCACCTGTGCCGGACAAGGTGAGCGAGATTCCGCCGCCGACGTCGCAGACGATCGCCGCGGAGGCGGGACTCACGATCAAGCCGGGGGCCGCGCCGGATTCAAAAGCGGAGACGGCCGCCGCGCCGCCGGTGAAAGACGCTGCTCCGGAGCAGAAACCCGCGGCCCCGCCGCCGCCCGCAGACCGCACGGCGAACGGCGCCGTCACGCTCGATGCCAAACGCAGCAGCGACGGGCTGCGTCTGACGTTCGGATTCAATGAACCGACGCCCGCGGCGCTGTTTCGCCGGGCCGACGTGGTGTGGCTGATTTTCGACTCGACGAAGCCGATCGATGTCGCTCCGATCCGCCGCGAAGGCGGCGCGCTCATCGCCGATATCGACCGCCGTCAGATCGACCACGGACAGGCGATCCGCATTCGCCTCGACCGTCCGCAACTGGCCTCGCTGTCGGTGGGCGATTCCGATGTCGCCGCGCCCGTCGCTGCGGGCAAGCGCTGGATGGTGATGTTCGCGGACGCGGTGCAGACACCGCCGCAGGCGCTCAATGCGCAGCGGAACGTCGTCGACCGGGCGCATGCCAGCGTGACCGTGCCGCTCGCGGGGCCCGGCAAACTGCACCGGATCGTCGATCCCGATTCGGGCGATGCCCTGATGGTCGTGACCGCGCTTCCGCCGGCGCAGGGCCTCATGCGGCGTCAGGATTTCGTGGAGTTCTCGTTGCGGGAGTCGACCCATGGTGTCGTAATCGAGCCGAAGTCGGATGACGTCACCGTCGATGTGTCGTCCGACAAGGTCACCGTGACCCGGCCCGGCGGGCTGACGCTGTCCGCGGCGGTTGCCGGACCCGAGCGCGCGACGACCGCGGCCGGCCCGATCTTCGACGACGGGGAATGGCAGAGGAACCGGAAGGCCGATTTTTTCAAGCGGCTCGACGAACTGGTCGATCTGACCTCGACCGCCGGCAACGATCAGGCGCGCACCGAGGCGCGGATCGATCTCGCGCGGTTCTACATGGCGCGCGGCTTCTATCACGAAGCCAAGGCGGTTCTCGACCTTGCGCTGTCGGAACAGGTTGCCGGACAGGAAGACCCGGTCCTGCTGATCGTGCACTCGGTCGCGAGTTCGCTGACCAACTATACGGCGGCGGCGCTGCGGGATCTCGCCAATCCGGTGATCGCCACCAATTACGATTCACAGCTCTGGAAGGCGCTCGCCCTGTCGCAGCAGCACAAGTGGGCCGAAGCGCGCGAGAAATTCAAGAACGCCCAGTTCGCGATCTCCGCGCAGCCGATCGATCTTCAGCGCCTGATCGTGGTCGATGCGATGCGCGCCTCGCTCGAGGTCAAGGACTATTCCGGCGCCGCGGCGCGCAGCAGCGAACTCGACGCCATCGGCGTTTCGGACGGGCTGAAACCCGCGATCACGGTGATGCGGGGGCGACTGTCCGAGGCGTTCGGGCGGGAGAAGGACGCGCTCGCGCAATACAAGGAGGCGATGGCGTCGCCGGATCGCGAGGCCGCCGCCGAGGCGCAGCTTTACGATATCGCGCTGCGGCAGAAGCGCAACGCGATCAAGCCTGAGGATGCGCTGCGCGATCTCGAAACGCTGTCGGCGATGTGGCGCGGCGACGATATCGAGGTGAAGACGCAGCTGATGCTGATGGCGCTCTACACCGACAGCGGACGGTTTGCCGAGGCGCTCGGGGCCGCGAGGATCGCCACCGAGCTGCATCCGGATTCTCCGGTCGCGCGCCAGGCTCAGGACAGCGCATCGGCACTGTTCTCCCAGATTTTCCTCAGCCCGAAGGGCGATAATCTGCCGCCGGTCGACGCGCTCGCGATGTTTTACGATTTTCGCGATCTGACGCCGATCGGCCGGCGCGGCGATGAAATGATCCGCCGGCTCGCCGACCGCCTTGTGAATATCGATCTGCTCGATCAGGCGGCGGACCTCCTGCAATACCAGGTCGATCGCCGCCTGGAAGGCGCCGCGCGCGCGCAGGTGGCGGCGCGGCTCGCCATGGTCTATCTGATGAACCGCAAGCCGGACCGCGCGATCACGGCGTTGCGGTCGACCCGGATCGCCGATCTCGCCGGCGAACTGCGGCAGCAGCGCCTGTTGCTCGAGGCGCGCGCGCAGAGCGATATCGGCCGCCGCGATCTCGCCCTCGATATCGTCTCCAACCTTACCGGACGCGAAGCGATCCGCCTGCGGTCGGACATCTATTGGGCGTCACGGCGCTGGCGCGAGGCGTCCGAACAGATCGAGCTCTATTACGGCGACCGCTGGCGCGATTTCAAACCGCTTAACCCGAACGAGAAGAGCGATATCATTCGCGCCGTGATCGGCTACGCGCTCGCCGAAGACGCGTTGGGCCTTGCGCGGTTCCGCGAGAAATATGCACCGCTGATGAGCAGCGGCGCCGACAAGATCGCCTTCGACACCGCGAGCAAGCCGGCCTCGGGCAACAGCGGCGAATTCGCGCAGATCGCCAGGATGGCAGCGAAGGTCGATACGCTCGACGGCTTCCTGCGCGAGATGAAATCGCGGTTTTCAGACAAGACGGCGAGGGCGACGCTTCCGCCGGAAACCCCGAAGGCCGATCCTTTCCCGACCGGTTCGCTGCCGCAGATCGTCGGGCTGAAGCGGGTCGAGGCGTCGCGCTGAGGGAAATATCCCGCGCCTGATTCCGGGGTCATCCCCGCTAACGCGGGGATTCATGACCCCCGACATCGGAGATGAGGCCGAGCGCATCGCGAACGCGGCGAAGCCTCGCTTGAACGGCGACGCCGCGGCGCATGGTCCCCGCGTTCGCGGGGACGACGTCGATCGTGGCGCCGGGCTTCGCAGCCCCGGTCATACCATCCGGTGCAGGGCGCAGAGCTTGTTGCCGTCGGGATCGCGCAGGTAGGCGAGATACATTTTGCCCGCGGGGCCTTCGCGCACGCCGGGTGGATCTTCGCAGGTCGTCGCGCCGTTGGCGATGCCGGTCGCGTGCCACGCGTTGGCCTGTTCGGCCGAGTCGGCGGCAAATCCGATGGTGCCGCCGTTGGCGTGGGTGGCCGGCTTGCCGTCGATCGGCAGCGAGACCGAGAACACGCCGGTTTTGGTGCGATAGAAAATGCGATGGCGGTCGATCTTTGCCGGCGGGACGCCGAGGGTGCCGAGCAGCGCGTCGTAAAACGATTTTGCTCTTTCCAGGTCGTTGGTGCCGATCATGACGTGCGAAAACATCGTTGCTGGTCCTCCCGTCGCGGCGGGCCGGTCGGCCCGTTGTTCCGTTGTGGAAGGACGATAGCAACGCCTGCCGGAATGCGAAAGTGCCGGTTGGCGGTCAAGTGCGCGGGGCAGGCGTCCGCGCCCGCGTCAGCTCCCGTAGCTTTGCACCAGACTCCCGGCCACCAGCGACCAGCCGTCGACCAGCACGAAGAAGATCAGCTTGAACGGCAGCGAGACCACGACCGGCGGCAGCATCATCATGCCCATCGACATCAAGACCGACGCCACCACGAGGTCGATGATGAGGAACGGCAGGAACAGCAAAAAGCCGATCTCGAAGGCGCGCTTGAGTTCGGAGATCATGAAGGCCGGCATCAGGATGCGCAGCGAAAGGTCCGCGGGCGTGGCCGGCGGCGGCTCGCCGGACAGGTCCATGAACAGTTTGAGATCCTTTTCGCGCACGTTCTTCTGCATGAAGCCGCGCAAGGGCACGGAGGCGCGCTGCAACGCATCCTCGACCGTGATCTGGTTGGCGACCAGCGGCTTGATGCCGTCGTCGTAGGATTTTTGCAGCACCGGCCCCATCACGAAGGCGGTGAGGAACATCGCCAGCGCGACGATGACGGAGTTGGGCGGCGCGGTCGCGGTGCCCAATGCGGTACGCAACAGCGACAGCACCACCACGATGCGCGTGAACGACGTCATCATGATGAGGATCGACGGCGCGATCGACAGCACCGTGAGCAGGGCGATGAGCTGGATCGCGCGCTCGGTCACGCCGCCGTTGCCGCCGGCCGCGCCGCCGAGATTGATGCTGATATCCTGCGCGAATGCCGGGCCGGCCGATAGTCCGGCGGCGATCAGAACGAGAAGGAATAAAAAAACTCTACGCGGGTGTGTCGCCGGATTCACGAAGGCGACTTCGGACGCCCCAGCAGGGAGGCCATCTCGTCTTCCAGATTTTCGAATCCCGATTTCGTGCCGGGCGGCGCGACCGGCGGTGCCGCCGACGGCTCGCTGCGCGGCGATGGGACGACCGAAACCTCACTGGTCCGCGAGACGCGCACGGCCGGCGGTTCCGGGGCAACCGGCGGCGCGACTTCCGGCCTGGTGTCGCCGGGCGGCCGCCGCAGGGCGGCTTCCAGGCGCTGCGCCATTTCGGCGAGATTCTGATCGGCAGTGGATTGAGGCGGTGCGGCGGCCGGTCCCAAGACCGGCGGCGGGGACACGGGCCGCTCGGCTGCGCGCGGCGGCGTGAGGACCGGCTCGGACGGCCGCACGGGCGGCCGCGGCATCGCGGGTTCGCGCGCGGCGGGTCGGCGGGACGGATCGCGAATGTCGGTCCGGCTCATGGGTTCGGGCGCGAAGCCCGCGAACGGATCGTTGCGACGCTCGGTGCCGGCCGGCGCCGGGCGGCGCACTTCGTCGGCGAAGGAGGGGCGGGCAGGTCGCGGCTCCGGCGCCTGCGGCTCGGGATGATCGAACGTCTCGGCACGCGCGCCGTCGGACTCCGCCCAGCCGGTGTCGGCCAGCGGCGGCAGGCGCGGCGGCGACTGCTCGCCGCCAAGCGAGGGCCGTTGCGGCATCTGATCGCGTCCGGCCGTGGCGCGGACGATATTGGGTTCCACGACGATGTCGGTCGGCCCGCCGATCATCAGCAGGTGCTCGACATTGTCTCGGCGCACCAGGACCAGCCGCCGTCGGCCGTCGACCGCGGCGGCGTCGATCACCGCCAGACGGGGCATCCGTCCGCGGTTCGCGTTGGCGCCGAGCCGGTTGCCTGCGAATCGCCGCACCAGCCAGGCGGCACCGCCGATCAGCGCCAGAACCACGATGAATGCGAAGACAAAAGTAAACGCGCTAGACATGCTTCGGTCCCCGCAAATAGCGCCTGTTTCAGCTTCGAATCGTCGAACGCCTGTCGGCATCCACCCATGACGAAATGAAACCTGGCCCTATCTGTTAATTCCTCTCGGCAAAAGCTGCCGCTCTCACTTATTAATAACCCATGAATCGACCGGACCAAAACAACTTCTGAAGGCTCGGTTTCCGGCGGAGGAGCGTGGTTAACGCAGCATTCGTGGCGAAAATGCGCTTGCGACGCGGTTGGCCACATTTTTCCGTTCCGCGCACGTTCCGGCCGGACGGCGCGCCGCGCGGGGTTCTTAACTCCCTGTTGGGGATTCTTAACCCTCCGTTAACCATATGGGCGGCAAATTCTGCCTACCTCCACGGTGCCTTGCCGGCGGGGGCAGAGCGGAGAACCTGCCGTGTCCATCAACGATATTCCCGCGCTCGCGGCATTGCGCACCCGAATGCAGTGGCATCAGGAACGTCAGCGCGTGCTCGCCGAAAACATCTCCAACTCCGACACGCCGAATTTCAAGCCGCGCGATCTTGTCGAGCCGAAGTTCGACGCGCGGGGAGCCAATGCGTCGGGCGGCGCCACGCTCGGCATGGCGCGGACCACCTCGGGCCGAAACATCGCGGCCTCGGGGCCTGCATCGACATTCGACGAAAACCGTCATGCCGGCTTCCAGACCCGCCCCGCGGGCAACGCGGTCAATCTCGAGGACCAGATGCTCAAGGTGTCGGCCAACCAGATGGACTACGCCGCCGCGACCTCGCTCTACAGCCGCAGCCTGCATCTGCTGAAGATGGCCGTCGGCAAGGCGTGAGGCCGGACGAAAAATAAGGAGACCGCGAGATGGCAGACAACGGCGCCGACTTCATGCGATCGATGAGCATCGCGACCTCCGGACTGCGGGCGCAGGCCGGGCGGATGCGGGTGATCTCGGAAAACATCGCCAACGCCGACTCCACGGCGCAGACGCCGGGCGGCGATCCCTATCGCCGCAAGGTGCCGACGTTTTCCTCGGCGCTCGACCGCGCGCTCGATGCGAAGGTGGTGACGCTCGGCCGCGTGAGCCCGGACAACTCGTCGTTCCGCATCAAGTACGAGCCGAGCAACCCGGCCGCCGACGCCAACGGCAACGTCAAGTATCCGAACGTCAATTCGCTCGTGGAAATGACCGACATGCGCGACGCGCAGCGATCCTACGAGGCCAACCTCAACATCATCAGCGCGACGCGCAGGATGATCCAGCGCACGCTCGATATCCTCAAATCCTGACCGGAGTCCGACCCATGGCATCGCCCACCATCGCAGCCAACGCCTATGCGAATCTCGCCCGGATGATGGAATCCGGAGGTGCCGCCGGCAAGGCGTCGGAGGGCGGCGGCGGGCCGTCGTTCGCAGCCGTCTTGAAGGACGCGATCGGCGGCGTCATGGACTCGGGCCGGAAGTCAGACGCGCAGACCGTCGCGATGGCGTCCGGCAAGGCCAACGTGATGGATGTCGTGACGGCGGTTGCGGATACCGACGTCGCGGTATCGACGCTGGTGTCGGTGCGCGACCGCGTCATCCAGTCCTACGAAGACATCATGAAGATGCCGATCTGAGGTTTCGTATGAGCCGTCGTCCCGAGGCGCGAGCGGTCGCGAGCCTCGACGGATGGCGACGAGTTTAGGAGCATCCTTCGGGACGGCCGCCTCGCGGCCTCCCCGGGATGACGCAACAAGAAAGACTGTTTGTCATGACCGGCGCTGAAACACTGGATGTCGCGCGCGAGGCGATCTGGACCATCGTTCTGGTCGCGGGCCCTCTGCTGGCGGTCGGCCTCGTGGTCGGCGTGGCGATTTCGCTGGTTCAGGCCCTGACCCAGATTCAGGAGCAGACGCTGGTGTTCGTGCCCAAGGTTCTCGCGATCTTCGCGACGCTGCTGCTGGCGTTGCCGTTCATGGCCGATGCGCTTCACGCCGAAATGCTGCGTATTTCATCGCGAATCATCGGTGGTTGATGCACAGTCCGACGCACGGTGAACCGCTGCACTGTGGCGAATCGCCCCTGGACCCGCTGATCCCGCATGCGCATCGACGTCTCGCTTCTGCCCGCGCTCGCCGCCGCCTTCATGCTGGTGTTCGCCCGCATCGGGGCGATGGTGATGCTGCTGCCGGGGCTGGGCGAGGTCAACATCCCGGTGCGGGTCAAGCTCGCGATCGCGCTGCTTCTCACCTTCATCATGCTGCCCCTGCACCGCGCCGCCTATCACGTCGACATGAATTCGATGCCGGCGCTGGTGGTGCTGATGATTCACGAGATCATCATCGGGATCGTATTGGGCGCCACCGCGCGGGTGACGCTGTCCGCGCTGCAGGTCGCGGGCTCGGTCATCGCGCAGCAGCTCGGGCTCGGCTTTGTCACCTCCGTCGACCCGACCCAGGGGCAGCAGGGCGTCCTGATCGGCAACTTCCTCACGCTTCTGGGCATCGCGCTGCTGTTTGCGACCGATACCCACTATCTCGTCATCGCCGCGCTCAGCGACAGCTACAGGATCTTCGCGCCGGGCGAGCTGATGCCGAGCGGCGATGTCGCAGCGCTGGCGACACGGGCGTTCGCGGGCGCCTTCAAGATCGGCCTGCAACTGTCGGCGCCGTTTCTGGTTTTCGGTCTCGTCTTCAATATCGGGCTTGGCGTGCTGGCGCGGCTGATGCCGCAGATGCAGGTCTATTTCGTCGGCGTGCCGCTCTCGATCTTCGCGGGGTTCATGATCCTCGCCGCCGTGCTGACCACGATGATGGGGACTTACATGGACTACTTCATCGGCGTCATGCACGACCTCATGCCATTGCGGTGATCTGAGCAATGGCCGATGAGGACGATACCGAGAAGTCGGAAGACCCCACGCAAAAACGCCTGGACGACGCGCTCGAGCGAGGCGACGTCGCCAAGAGCCAGGAGGTCAACACCTGGTTCGTGATCGCCGGGGCGACGCTCGTGCTGTCGTCGTTTTCCGGATCGATCGGCGGCGGCATCGAGATGCCGCTGCGCAACCTGATCGCCAATTCGTGGCAGATCCGGGTCGACGGTCCCGGGCTGATCGCGCTGGCGCAGAAGCTCGGCTTCACGGTGGTCGCGGCGCTCGGCGTGCCGTTCCTGCTGCTGGCCCTTGCCGCCGTCGCCGGCAACATCGTCCAGCATCGCTTTGTCTGGTCGGCGGAATCGCTGAAACCCAAATTCAGCAAACTCTCGCCGCTGGCGGGCGCCAAACGCATTTTCGGCAAGCAGGCGGCGGCGAATTTCGCCAAAGGTCTGTTCAAGGTCATCGCGCTCGGCGCCGTCATGGTCGCGATCCTGTGGCCGGAGCGGTCCCGCCTCGACGCCATGATGCGGTTCGATCCGAGCGTGCTGCTGGGCGTGTCGCGCTCGCTGACGCTGCAATTGCTCGGCGCGGTGGTCGCGATGCTCGCGCTGGTCGCGATCGCGGATTATTTCTTCCAGTACCGGCAGTGGTTCGAGCGCCAGAAAATGTCGCTCCGGGACATGAAGGACGAATTCAAGCAGTCGGAAGGCGATCCGCACATCAAGGCCCGGATCAGGCAGTTGCGGGTCGCGCGCATGCGAAAGCGCATGATGGCGGCGGTTCCCAAGGCTTCGGTCATCATCACCAACCCGACCCACTTTTCGGTGGCGCTGTCCTACGAGCGCGGCATGTCCGCGCCGATCTGCGTGGCCAAGGGCATGGACAACATCGCGCTCAAGATCCGGGAAATCGCCCGGGCGCACGATATTCCGATCGTGGAGAACGTGCCGCTGGCCCGGTCGCTCTACGCCACCGTCGAGGTCGACGACGAAATCCCGGTCGAGCACTATCAGGCCGTCGCCGAAATCATCGGCTATGTCATGGGCCTGAAGCGCAGCCTGTCCGGCGGCCGCGTCTGAGATGCCGGTTGGCACCGTGAAAAGAGCGTCCGGGGCGGTCAAAATAGCTGACCATGGCCGCATGATGTGCTTGCGCGGACGGGGCCGATTCAGGCACTCAGGATGCGGTAAACGCGCATTCCGCGCGCGCTTTGACAGGTTTCGCCGGATTTCATGACGCCCGATTCCGACATCGACTCGCCGCAGGTGACGCCGGAGCCGGCGCGGCGGAGCGGCAGCATCCTGCTGGTGCTGCTGGTTGCGGGGGCCATCGTCGCGGCTGCCGTGGCGTTCATGACGCTCGGACGCGCCAATGCCCAGCCCTATATTCTGGCGCTTCTCGCCCTGCTGGCCATGGTCGGGCTGTTCTCGCTGTTCGCGGTCGCGGCCGGAATCGTTCGCTTCGCGGATCGCACGGCCGACGATCCGCTGATGCGTCCGATTGCCGACCATGCCTTCGACGGCATCGCCGTGACCGATTCCGGCGGCCATATCGTTTACGCCAACCCGGCCTATCTCGCCCTGACCGGCGCGGCCTCGATGCAGGATGCGCGGCCGGTGGAGCGGGTGTTCATCGGTAACCCCGATGTTTCCGAGGCGGTGTTCCGACTGCTGAAGGCCGCCCGCGAAGGCAAGCGCCAGCAGGAAGAGGTCCGCATCGCCGGCACCGACGGCGCGCACGGCCGCTGGCTGCGGATGCGCGTTCGTCCGCTCGGCGATGCGAAACGGCAGTCCCGATATGCCGTGTGGTCGATTGCCGACATCACCCGCGACCGCGAGCGGCAGGAGGACGTGTTTCAGGAACTGCGCCACGCGATCGAATATCTCGACCACGCGCCGTGCGGTTTCTTCTCGGTCAATCCGGCCGGCGATCTCGCCTATGTCAACGCCACGCTTGCCAACTGGCTGGATCACGATCTCGCCGAGATCGGCTCCGGCGGCCTGAAGCTGACCGACATCGTCTCCGGCGACGGCGCCGCGCTGCTGACGTCGTTCGTCGCGGCACCCGGCGAGGTCAAGACCGAGGTGTTCGATCTCGACCTGCGGATGCGCAACGGCAAGACGATGCCGGCGCGGCTCTATCACAAGCTGGCGTTCGGCAGCGATGGCGTGCCGGGCGCATCGCGCACGCTGGTCATCAGCCGCGCCCGCGAAGAAAATTCCGATTTGCAGCGCGCCGCCGAAGTCCGCTTCATGCGGTTCTTCGATCATACCCCGATGGCGATCGCGACCGTCGACAGGTCCGGCACCGTCGATCGCGCCAATGCGCGGTTCGCGAAACTCGCGCAAAGCCTGAGCCCGAACGCCGCGGCCGCGAAATCGATCCTGGCGGCGGTCAAGGAACGGGATCGCGGCCAGTTGAGCGCGGCGATCGGCGCCGCGGCCGAAGGGCAGGGCGACATTCCGCCGGTCGAGGTGATGCTGGACGGCCCGCGGGAGCGTTGGGGACAGTTCTTCGTGACGGCGGTGGAGGACGACGACCGCGATACGGAAGCCGCGATCGTCTACATGCTGGAAACGACCGAGCGCCGCACGCTGGAGAACCAGATCAACCAGTCGCAGAAGATGGAATCGGTCGGCCAGCTTGCCGGCGGCATCGCGCACGACTTCAACAACGTGCTGTCCGCGATCATGATGGCGAACGACTTCCTGCTGAACGCGCACAAGCCGACCGACCCGTCGTTCCAGGACATCATGCAGATCAAGCAGAACGCCAACCGCGCCGCGGCGCTGGTGCGGCAACTGCTGGCGTTCTCGCGGCGGCAGACCCTGCAGCCGAAGGTGCTCGATCTCGGCGACACGTTGAGCGACATCGGCATGCTGCTGAAGCGGCTGATCGGCGAGAAGGTGACGTTCCCCGGCGTCGTGCACGGGCGCGATCTGTGGCCGGTGAAGGCCGACGTCTCGCAGTTCGAGCAGGTGATCGTCAATCTCGTGGTCAATGCCCGCGATGCGATGCCGAACGGCGGCAAGCTCGCGATCCGCACCTCCAACGTGCCGTCCGCCGAGGTCGCGCAACTGGCCTACAAGGGCATGCCGGCCGCGGACTATGTGCGGGTCGAGGTCAGCGATACCGGCACCGGCATTCCGCCCGAAATCGTCGACAAGATCTTCGAGCCGTTCTTCTCGACCAAGGAGGTCGGCAAGGGCACCGGACTCGGCCTGTCCACGGTGTACGGCATCGTCAAGCAGACCGGCGGCTTCATCTACGTCGACTCCAGGGCGAACGAGGGCACCACGTTCCGCATCTTTCTGCCGCGCCATCATCCCGAGATCGAGGCGCCGCCGGAGCCGGTTGCGCCCGGCGCTTCGCCGAAGGAGCCCGCGCCCGCGCCGAAACCGGGCAATGCCGATCTGACGGGTCACGGCACCATCCTGCTGGTGGAGGACGAGGATGGCCTGCGCTCGCTCAACGCGCGCGGGCTGCGATCGCGCGGCTACAGCGTGATCGAGGCGTCCAACGGCGTCGAGGCTCTCGAGGCGCTCGACGAGAAGAACGGCGCGGTCGATCTGGTCGTCTCCGACGTCGTGATGCCGGAAATGGACGGACCGACGCTGCTGCGGGAAATGCGCGTGCGCAATCCCGACCTCAAGATCATCTTCGTGTCGGGTTACGCGGAAGAAGCCTTCGACAAGAGCCTGCCCGAGAACGAGCAGTTCGCTTTCCTGGCGAAGCCGTTCGCGCTGAGTGCGCTGATCGCCAAGGTCAAGGAAACGATGGCGCCGTCCTGAGCCGTCCGATCCGAAAGCCGACCTCGACCGGACGGCGTCCCGCCTGGCCCCACGGCGGGACATGCGGGACAATCCGGGGTATGTTGTTAAACGGCCGTTAAGCCGATGGGAGCACCAAAAGCCGCACCGCTGAGGAAGGGGCGATTGGTGAACCAGAGATCGTTTGGCCGTCGTGGGAGTCCTTCGCCGTCGTTCGGCCGTGCGGCCGGGACAAGCGAACCCATCGTCCATGCCCCAAGGGTCCGGTCCATCGGGCCTGCCGTCGAACAGCCTGCGCGCTTGCCGAAAGGCGAATTGTCGTCGCTCGAAGATGACGAATTGCGGCAATGGAAGCTCGCACGTCGGCAAAACTTCCGGATCCCATGGCGTCAGGTGTCGCTGATGGCGACGCTGTGTTTCGGCATTGCGTCCCTCGTGCTGCCTGATTCCGTGAACGATAACGTGCAATGGCTGCTGTATGCCTTGATGGCGGCGAGCCTGTATGCCGGTTTTCGTAACCGGCGCGAGCGCTCCGAGGGCTGATAGGGCGGCGCCGGCCCCGACCGGGCGGGAAGCGTGCCTGGCGCAGGCGACGAAGAGTTCCGACCATGCGGAAATGGACGGGCCGGGGCCATGGTGTTTTGCCGTTCTTTGGCGTAAAGCGCTTCCATCTCAACGAAATCCCCACACATGCGGCTGTGCATCTGCCAGCACGTCGCCTTATCCCGTTCGATCCGGTGGGTCCGAGCGCCAACCAAGGTTTGTCATCCCGTGCCGTTTCCGACCACGCCCCCGCCAATCGCCCGCGCTTTGACCGAGCGCAGCTACGATCAGCCGACGCCGGTTCAGACGGCCGTGCTGGCGAAGGAAGCCGCCGGTCGCGACCTTCTTGTCTCGGCGCAAACCGGATCCGGAAAGACGGTCGCTTACGGGCTTGCCGTCGCGAACGATCTTCTGGGGAACGCGGAGCGGTTCGAGCGGGCGGCCGGGCCGCTTGCCCTGATCGTCGCACCGACGCGTGAACTGGCTTTGCAGGTCCAGCGCGAACTCGCATGGCTTTATCAATATGCAGGTGCGCGCGTCGTCTCGTGCGTCGGCGGCATGGATCCGCGCCGCGAGCAGCGCGAATTGGCCGAAGGCGCCCATATCGTGGTCGGCACGCCCGGCCGGTTGTGCGATCACCTGCGGCGCGGACGTCTCGACATCTCCGAATTGAAAGCCGTCGTGCTCGACGAAGCCGATGAAATGCTCGATCTGGGCTTTCGCGAGGACATGGAATTCATCCTCAAGACCACGCCGGAAACGCGCCGCACGCTGTTGTTCTCGGCGACGTTCCCGCGTGGCATCGTCGCGCTGGCCAGGCAATATCAGCAGCAGGCGTTTCGGATCGAGGTCGCCGGCGATGAAGGCGGTCATGCCGATATCGAATACCGCGCCATCCGGATCGCTTCCGGTGACGTCGATCATGCCGTGGTCAACGTTTTGCGCTTTTATGAATCGCCGAGCGCGCTGGTGTTCTGCAACACCCGCGATGCCGTCCGGCATTTGCAGGCGACGCTTCTGGAGCGCGGATTCTCGGTGGTCGCGCTGTCCGGCGAACTCACGCAGAACGAGCGAACCCAGGCCCTGCAAGCCTTGCGGGACGGACGCGCGCGCGTCTGCGTGGCGACCGACGTGGCTGCGCGCGGCATCGATCTGCCGAACCTCGATCTGGTGATCCACGCGGACATTCCAAACGACCCGGAGGTCATGCAGCACCGCTCCGGCCGTACCGGACGCGCGGGGCGCAAGGGCGTCAGCGTCTTGCTGGTGGTGCCGGCCCGGCGTCGGCGCGCCGAATTGCTGCTGAAGCTGGCCGGTATCGAAGCCGTCTGGGGCACGGCGCCCCAGCCCGATGAAATCCGCAGTCTCGATCGGGAGCGCATGCTGCGCGATCCGGTATTGACGGAGGAGACGACGGGCGACGATCTGATCCTGGCGCGCGCGTTGCTCGCACAACGCTCGCCGGAGGACGTCGCGGCCGCGCTCGCCCGGCTGTACCGCGCGCGGCTTCCGTCGCCGGAAGACATTTTAGATCCCGGCCAGAGCAGCGGCCGACCGCGTGACGATCGTGGGCGAGACAAGGGTGCGCGAACGCCGCGCGACAACGAACGTTCGGACGAATCCCGATCGAAGCCGCGAAAACCGTCCGCGCGTCACGGCATGAGCGAAGGCGGGGTCTGGTTCCGTGCCGCGATCGGACGCAGGAAAAACGCGGAAGCGCGCTGGCTTCTGCCGATGATCTGCCGCCGCGGCGGTATCGAGAAGCAGGATATCGGCACGATCCGGGTGATGGACACGACGACGGAATTTGAGATTTCGGCGCGGGTCGCTGAATCGTTTACCGCGAAAATCCGGCGTCCGGACAAGGAAGACAATATCCGCATCGAGCCGCTGGCCGATGCCGTCACGGACCATGCGCGCCCGGAACGGCGTCCCCATCAGCCGCGGCATCAAGCCGGCGACGCCGAGCGCGGCATGCATCGTAACGACGGTTCCGATGGGGCGAGAAAGCGGAAGCACCGCGGCGCATCCCGCGAGGAGAGCGGCGCGAGGTTCGATCCGGCGCCTGATTTCGAGAAGAAAAGCAGGCATCGGAAAAAACCTGCCGACGCAAGACAATCGCAGCTCGCAACCGCGGCGCATGCGAAGCGCAAGTCAAAGAAACGCCGCGGCTGACCCATCGCGGCGCATTCGCGGATGAGTTGAAGTCGGAATCGGCGCGGCGCTAGTGTCCCGATTCCGAAGTTCGCATGTCCTTGCGGCGACCTTTGATGCGAACTTCGGAATTAAAGGGACACTGGCAAGTTTATGATTCTCGTGTGGTTCAGGTTCAGAAGTCCGCTT
>Ga0153956_1001248_pt1 | contig 23277 bp, 24 predicted proteins | sample TSFL040MetaG_FD_104704 | JGI IMG/M metagenome (GOLD analysis project Ga0153956, IMG submission 104704) | Attine ant fungus gardens microbial communities from Florida, USA - TSFL040 MetaG | ecosystem: Host-associated > Fungi > Mycelium > Unclassified | place: USA: Florida, Wekiwa Springs... | reverse complement strand
CGACGAGGACTCCGCGGGCTGAAACTCTCGCTGCCCAAGCCGAAGAGCAAAGCGGGCGGCCTGATCGAGTTGGTCGTCATCGTCGCGCTCGCCCTCGGGCTGGCGCTGGCGATCCAGGCCTGGCTGGTCAAGCCCTACCAGATCCCCTCGGGGTCGATGGAACCGACGCTCGACGTCGGCCAGCGCGTCCTCGTCAACCGCTTCATCTACCACCTGCACGAACCGCACCGCGGCGACATCGTCGTCTTCCACCCGCCGGAAGGGGCGGAAACGGCGGCGGAGTGCGGGGTTGACGTTCCGCAGGGGGAGGCGTGTCCGAAGCCAACCCCGGAAGAGTCGAGCCAGAACTTCATCAAGCGGATCGTCGCGGTCGGCGGCGACACGCTCTCGATCAAAGAAGGGCACCCGGTCGTGAACGGGAAAGAGAACCCTGATGAATCCTTCATCCGGCCCTGTGGCACCGCCTCGGTCTGCAACCTGCCCAAGACGATCACGATCCCCAAGGGCTACTTCTTCATGATGGGCGACAACCGTGGCGAAAGCGACGACAGCCGCTACTGGGGCCCCGTCCCCAAGGCGTGGATCATCGGCAAGGCCTTCGTCACCTACTGGCCGCCGGACCGCATCGGCACCCTTTAGGCGTTCTTCGGACTTTTGGTCAAGAATCGCGCGGCCATGAAATTCCGGATCCCGAAACCGAAGAGCAAAGCGGGCGGCCTGATCGAGTTGGTCGTCATCGTCGCCCTGGCTCTGGGCCTGGCGCTGGCGATCCAGGCCTGGATCGTGAAGCCGTACCAGATCCCCTCGGGGTCGATGGAGCCCACCTTGGACATCGGTCAGCGGGTGCTCGTCAACCGCTTCATCTACCACTTCGACGAGCCGAGCGTCGGCGACATCGTCGTCTTCCACCCGCCGGAAGGGGCCGAGTCGAGCAGCGAATGCGGCGTCCTGGTGAGGAACATGCAGCCGCTCGAAACAGGTGAGCCCTGCCCGATGCCGACTCCCGGGGAGTCGAGCCAGACCTTCATCAAGCGGATCGTCGCGATCGGCGGCGACACGCTCTCGGTCAAAGACGGGCACCCGGTCGTGAACGGTGTCGAGAAGACCGACGAGCCCTACATCAACCCCTGCGGGGGCGGCTACGAGTGCAATTTGCCGAAGACGATCAAGATCCCGCCCGGTTACTTCTTCATGATGGGGGACAACCGTGGCGAAAGCGACGACAGCCGCTACTGGGGCCCCGTCCCCAAGTCGTGGATCATCGGCGAGGCCTTTGCGACCTATTGGCCGCCGGATCGAATCGGCACCCTCTAGCGACGGCCTGACCGGGCCGGCCCGGAGCGAGGGCGCCCGGTGAGCGGCAAGCTGCACAAACGGCGCCTGCGGCGGAGCCAGCGTCTCTTCGACTTCGATCGCGGCCTCGATCACCGCTTCGTCGCGGGCGCCGACGAGGCCGGGCGCGGCTGTCTGGCCGGCCCGCTGGTCGCCGCCGCGGTGCTCTTCGACTACGAGACGCTCTCGGTCGGCGACCGCCGCATCCTCGGTGGCCTGCACGACTCCAAGCAGATGACCGAGGAGGCGCGCTTCGAGATGTTCCCCTGCGTGATGCGGGCGGCGGCGCGGGTCAGCATCGTGATCCGCTCGGCGCCGGGGATCGACCGCCGCGGCCTCCACGTCACCAACTGCGAGGCGCTCGGCGACGCCCTGGCGCGCCTCGAGCCCGGCCCGGAGGCGATCTGCCTGGTCGACGGCTTCCGCCTGCCCCGCTGCGAGGTGCCCCACCGCCGCGTGGTCGGCGGCGATCGCACCAGCGCCGCGATCGCCGCCGCCTCGGTCTTGGCCAAGGTGACCCGCGACCGTTACATGCGCGAAGCGGCGGAGCGCCATCCGGGCTGGGGCTTCGAGGAGCACGTCGGCTACTCGACCCCGGAGCACCGGGCGGCGATCGAGGAGCTCGGCATCTCGCCGCTCCACCGTCGTTCCTTCGCCAGCGTCGCCTACACCCAGCTTGGCCTGGACGGCGACCACGACGTCGCGGAGCTGGACGACGACCTGCTTGAGGATCAGCTTGGTGAGCTTGAAGGTCACGGGCTAGAAAGCTCCGATCAGGTGCTCGAGATCGATGACTTCGTCGTGCGGGCCGAGGACGACGCCGATGGCGTCGAAGCGGATCTGGGCGTAGCGCGGCACTGAGCCCGCCGCGCGCCGCTCGGCGATCCAAGCGGTGGCGAGCCGCCGCACCTGCGACTGCTTGCGCGGCGTGACCCAGAGGACGGGTCGCTCGGGACCGACCTTGGCGCCGGCGCGGACCGCCTTCACCTCGACGAAGGCGAGCGCGTGGCGGCGCGCGTCGAAGACGACGAGGTCGAGCTCGCCGAATTTAGTCCGGGCGTTGCGCTCGAGGATCCGGTAGCCGAGCGAGCCGAGGTGCTCGGCGGCGCGGGCCTCGGCGAGGCGGCCGGTGCGGAGGCGGTGGCGGGTCATGGGCGCACTGTCCACCATCGCGCGCCGCTTTTGGCCAGATGGCACTCAATTGGCCCAGGGACGGCACACAATTCTTACTTTCTGCGCGCCACACGCGCGTATTTGCCTCCTAGCGTGGCTCCCATGCTCGCCACCGCCCGCACCTTCACGCTCGACGGCATCTCGGCCCGGCCCGTGCGGGTCGAGGTCGACGTCCACCGCGGCCTGCCCGGCTTCGCGATCGTCGGGCTGCCCGACGCGGCGGTGCGCGAGGCGCGCGAGCGGGTGCGCGCGGCCCTGGTCAACTGCGGCTTCCAGTTCCCGCTCTCGCGCATCGTCGTCAACCTGGCGCCGGCCAGCCTGCGCAAGGCTGGCCCGGGGATGGATCTGGCGATCGCCGCGGCGCTGCTGCGCGCGTCGGAGCAGTTGGAGTGGGAGGCGATGGACCGGGTGGCGTTCGCCGGGGAGCTGGCGCTCGACGGGCAGGTGCGGCCGATCCACGGGGCGTTGGCGATTGCCGAGGCGGCACGCGAGGACGGGGCCGGGGCGATCGTCGTGCCCGCCGAGAACGGACCGGAGGCGGCGCTCGCGGGCGGGGTGGGGGTGGTGCCGCTGGGGAGCCTGGCCGGGCTGCCGGCGCTGGCGGCGGGGGAATGGGAGTCGGAGCCGACGCCGCTGCAGCTGCGCACCGGCCCGCCGCCGGGCGCGCCTGACCTCGCCGACCTGCGCGGCCAGCCGCACCTGCGCCGGGCGCTCGAGGTGGCGGCGGCGGGAGGCCACTCGCTTCTCATGGTCGGACCGCCCGGCGCGGGGAAGTCGCTGGCGGCGAGCCGGCTGCCCTCGATCCTGCCGCCGCTGGGGGAGGTGGAGGCGCTGGAGGTGGCGCGGGTCGCCAGCGCCACCGGGCGGCTCGCCGGCGGACTGCCCGCCGGGCGGCCGTTCCGCGCACCACACCACACGATCAGCGCCGCGGGCCTGATTGGCGGCGGTACCCCGCCGCGCCCCGGCGAGATCACGCTGGCCGACCGCGGGGTCCTCTTCCTCGACGAGCTCTGTGAGTTCCGCCGCGAGGTCCTGGAGGCGCTGCGGGCGCCGCTCGAGACCGGCGAGGTGTCGATCGTGAGGGCGTCCGGGAGGTGCCTCCTGCCCTGTCGCTTCATGCTGGTCGCGGCCTCGAACCCGTGTCCGTGCGGGCGCGGCGAGGACGATCCCGACTGCACCTGCATGGGCTCCTCGGTCCAGCGGTACCAGGGCAAGCTGAGCGGGGCGCTGGCCGACCGCATCGACCTGCTCGCCGCCGTGTCGCAGCCGAGCGCGGAGGAGATCGGCGGGGCGCCGGGGGAGTCCTCGGCGACGGTGCGCGAGCGGGTCTGCGCGGCGCGCGAGCGCCAGGAAGCCCGGCTCGGCGCCGGTCGCTGCAACGCCGAGATGACGACGGCCGAGGTGCGTGGGTGCGAACTCGATCCGGGCGCTGCGGCCTTGCTCGCCGACCTCTACGTGCGGCGGCGGTTGAGCGGGCGGGCCCACGATCGCGCCCTGCGGCTGGCGCGGACGGTCGCCGACCTCGCCGGGGCGGGGCGGATCGGTGAGGACGAGATGGCGCAGGCGCTGCAGTTGCGGCGGAGGGATCGTGTCTGAGCGGCGGGCCTGTATCGAGTGCCTGCGGCGCTCGTGGCTGCTCTCGCGGCTCGGCTCCTTTCTGGAGCGGACGGCGACCGGGAAGGTCGGGCGGCGCTCGCCGGAACTGCTGCGCCTGAGCAACGAGGACCTGGTCGAGGTCGTCGCGCCCGGCGGTGCGGGGGCGCGGCTGGTCAAGGAGGTCGAGGCGTGCGGTGAGGCGTGGTTCGCCGAGCGGCTCGAGGAGGCGGACTGCTGGGCGATCTGCCGTCACGACGACCGTTACCCGCCCGGGCTGCGGGATGCCGACGATGCTCCCTGGGCGCTGCTCGGGCGCGGTGACCTGGCGCTGCTCGAGGCGATCGAGCCGCAGGCGGCGGTGACGATCGTCGGCTCGCGCCGCGCCACCTCCTACGGGCGCGAGGTGGCGCGCGACCTGGCTCGGGAGCTCGCCGCGGCGGGCCTGGTCGTGATCAGCGGCCTCGCCTTCGGGATCGACGCCTGCGCCCACCGCGGCGCGCTCGACGCGGGCGGGCGGACGATCGCGGTGCTCGGTTGCGGTCCCGACACCTCCTATCCGGCCGCGCACCGGGCGCTCTGGCGGACGATCGGCGAGACCGGCGCCGTGATCTCCGAGCTGCCGCCCGGCTCGACCCCCTGGCGCTGGAGCTTCCCCGCCCGCAACCGGGTGATGGCGGCGCTGGCCGGGATGACGGTGGTGGTCGAGGCCGCGGCGAGGTCGGGATCGCTGATCACCGCCGACCTCGCCGCCGAGCTGGGCCGCGATCTCGGCGCCGTCCCCGGCCCGATCACCTCGCGCGCCTCGGCGGGGCCGAACGACCTCCTCGCCGGCGGCGCCTGCCTCGTCCGCGACGCCCAGGACGTCCTCGACGCGATGCTCGGTGTCGGCGCCAAGCCGCTCCAGCGCACCGGCCCTCCGCTCGACGAGGAGCTGGCGACGGTGCTCGCCGCGGTCGAGGCGGGCGCGACCAACGCCGATGCGGTCGCCGTCGCGATCGGATCCGCGAGTCCCGGAGCTTCCGGCGCCGGCGATCCGGATGGCGCGACAGCCGGCGCCCGCGGTCCCTCCGCGGCCCGGGCCTCCGCCGCCCTCGCACGGCTCGAGCTGCTCGGCTACCTCGCCACCACGCCCACCGGCACCTTCACCCGCACCCTGCTCGTCACGCCCCCGACTCCCGTCGCTAGGCTCCAATGATGGCTGAGAAACCGGTACCAGCGGTACTTTCGATCGCCGGCTCGGACTCCGGCGGCGGTGCCGGGATCCAGGCCGACCTGAAGGCGTTCGCGCGCTGTGGCGTGCACGGGATGACCGCGATCACGGCGCTGACGGCGCAGAGCACGGTCGGCGTCGAGGCGGTCGAGCAGGTGTCGCCGGAGATGATCGTCGCCCAGGTGCGGGCGGTCGCCGAGGACATCGGCGTCGACGCGGTGAAGATCGGGATGCTCGGCAACGCCGCCACGGTCGCCGCGGTGGTCGAGGCGCTCGGCTACGTCGGCGAAGCGCCGGTGGTGCTCGACCCGGTGATGGTCGCCGAGTCCGGCGCCCGCCTGCTCGACGACGACGCCTGTGACGCCCTGGTCAACGACCTGCTGCCCCTGATCGCGATCGCGACCCCGAACATCCCCGAGGCGCGCGCCCTCGCCGGCCTCGGCGATGACGCCTCCCAGGAAGATCTCGCCCGGGTCGTGCAGGCATTGGGGCCCAAGGCGGTGGTCGTCACCGGCGGCCACTCGGAGGCCTTGGTCGACCTCTTCTTCGATGGCGACGAACCGGTCGAGATCCCCGGCGAGCGCCACGCCGGAGAGGCGGCGCACGGCTCCGGCTGCACCCACTCCTCCGCCATCGCCGCCTTCCTCGCCCGCGGCGCCCAACCCCTCCAGGCCGCCGCCGCCGCCCGCCAGCTCGCCTCGCTCGCGGTAGGCGCCGGGCTGGACGGACTCGGCAAGGGCCCCGGCCCCGTCGACGTGTTCGACCTCGCCGCCCGCGCTCGCGCCGACGCCGAGCTCGCCGCCGCGTCCCGCGGCTAGCGATCTGAGTCGCACCGACTTTCGGTGTTGGGCGGCCGTCCGAGGTGTGTCCTGGGCTCCTCATGGGGGTCCGGGCAGGCTGTGACCCCCATGAGGAGCCCAGGACGTGAGGCTTCGCGTGGGGAAGACGTCAAGGGTCCGTGGCGAAGACGCCGGGGACGTCACACTCCCGTGGCCCCTGAGAGCCCCGGCCCGGAGCGCGTTCGCACTTAGCGACACATGTTGTCGCTAACTGCGAACGCGCCTCCTCGCGTGACCCGCGACGCCTGAGGAAGACGGGAGGAAGTGTGGCGTTCCCGCCGTCCCTTGTCCGTCCCCCCCCCAGCTGTTCCTTATGCGCCTCATAGGCGCATAAGGAACAGCTGGCGGGGCGGGGCTCCGGGTGCCTGGGTGGCGGCCACCGCCCGGGCCGCCGCGCCTTGCCGGCGCCCGCGCTACGCGAGGAACTCGTCGAGCAGGGCGTTGAAGCGCAGGGGGCGCTCCAGTTGGGGGACGTGGCCGGTGCGCTCGAAGATCTCCAGGCGGGAGTGGGGGATGCGGCGGTGGTAGGAGGCGGCCGCGGCGACGGGGATCACCCGGTCCGAGAGGCCCCAGACGATCATCGTCGGCATCGCGATCGTCGCCAGGCGCTCGCGGAAGTCGGTGCGGATCAGGTCGGCGAGCGCGGGCTCGAAGCCGTCCGCCTGGTGCAGCCCGTTGACGATCTGCTCGATCAGGAGGTCGTCGTCGAGGCGGCTGGGGAAGCGCACGAACGGCTGGAAGACGGCGCGCCGCAGCCGCGGCCGGGCGACGATCTGTCGTCCCCGGTCGGCGAAGCGGGGAGAGAAGCGTCGCCACGCCCAGGCCGTCGCCACCGCCCGCTCCTCGGGTCGCCAGGTGTTGATGATCCCGGCCGCCGCGACCAGGACCAGCCGCGGGAACGCCGCCGGCGCTGCCAGTGCCAGCTCGACCGCGACGAGGCCGCCCATCGAGTTGCCGACCAGGGTCGCCCCGTCCAGCCCGAGCCGCTCGCAGAAGTCGCGCACCAACCGCCCGTAGGCCGCCATGCCGATCGGCCACGCCGGGATCGGGCTCGCGCCGAAGCCGGGCAGGTCGAGCGCCACGCAGCGCCGTCCCGCCGCCGCGAGATGCGGCAGGTTCTCCAGCCAGTTCTGCCAGCACCCCGACACGCCGTGGATGAAGAGCAGCGGCTCGCCCGCGCCGATCTCGACGTAGTTGACGCTCGCGCCCGGCAGCTCGACCCGCCGCAGGTGCTCGCGCCAGTCGATCCGCGTCCACTCCCGATCCGACGCCCCGTAGTCGCTCCCGGCGACGATCCGCGGGTCGACCGAGCTCAGTTGCGCCATCGGCCAAGCCTAGCCCGCCGCCGGCGCCCAGCTCCCCGGCTAGGCGTAGCCCATGCGTTCGAGCACCGGGATCTCGCGGATCTGGGGCGGCTGGAGGTGGTCCCAGAGGATGCCGCGGGGGCGGTCGTACTGGCGCTCGATCTCGATCACCGCGCGGGGGGTGGAGATGACGTCGCAGGGGAGGTCGTGGGCGGTGACCATCAGGTGCTGGCGAAGGATCTGGATCGGGTGGACGGTGGTGGCGACGATGATGTGGGAGTCGATCTTCCCCGCCTCGACCAGGATCCCGTACTCGAGGTCGTGATAACCGCCGCCTTTGCCGACCCGGGCGCCGCTGAGGTTGACGGCGACCGAGCCACAGAGGACGAAGTCGATCTCCGGCAGGTCGTCGAGGGCGATGACCTGACCGTGCTTGAGGGCGCCCTTGATCGTCGCCGCCTCCTGCACCGCTTTCTTGGAGAGCTCTTTCGGGTCGAGGACGCGGAAGGGGTGGGGGTCGCGCAGGCGCGGCACCGCCATCACCACCGTCTTGCCTTCTTCGAGGGCGAGGCGGCGGGCGTGGGTCTGCGGCGAGTCGGGGTTGGCCTTGACCACCCGCGCCCGTTTCCAGAGTCGGTGGGATGCCAGCTTTTCGGCCGCCAGCTTGGCCCCGGCGAAGTTGGGGATACGGCCCTCGGCACCGGGAAAGCGGGAGACCCCCTGATCGTCCATCGCCTTCCAGACCTCTGCCCGGACCTCGTCCTTCGAGTGCATGGGGCGAAACATATCCCTCACGGAACTCGGCAATCGCGCCCCCCGTCTTGCCGCCTGCCTACACTGACCGCCTGTCCCAGTCCAACGACCTGTGCTGTGGGGACGGCCATGGGCCGCAAAAGCTTGATCATCGCGACGGCAGCAGTGTTCGTCGCCGCTCTCGTGGTGGCGGGCGCCTACCTGTACGACCGCTCCCAGGACGGCAAGATCGCCGCCGGGGTGACGATCGACGGGATCGACGTCGGTGGCATGGACGCCGAGGAAGCCGCGGCGAAGGTGCGCCGCGAGCTGCTCCGCCCGCTCGACAAGCCGCTGCGGGCGACCTACCGCGATCAGGAGTGGACGCTGCCGGTGGAGGAGCTGAAGGTTCGCGCCGACATCGAAGGCGCGGTCGCGCGCGCCGTCGACGTCAGCCGCGAAGGCGACTTGCCGACCCGGCTCGGCCGGTACCTCGGCGCCGACGACCTCGAAGTCGCGATCTCCGCCCACGTCGACTACTCGGACAGCGCGATCAACGAGTTCGTCCGCAGCATCGCCGACGACCTCGATCAGGCGCCCCGCGACGCCGCGGTCGCGCCGACCGCCGACGCGCTCGAAGTCGTCGCCTCCCGGCCCGGGCGCAAGCTGCGCGACGTGCGGCTCACCGACGAACTGCGCGAAGCGGTGACCAGCGGCGGCCCGCGCACCGTGCGCGCCAAGGTCCACAAGACCGTGCCCGCGGTGACCACCGCCGAGGTGGCGGAGCGCTACCCCTCCTACCTGGTCCTCGACCGCGCCAACTTCACCCTGCGCCTCTTCCGCGACCTGGAACTGGTCAAGACCTACACCGTCGCGGTCGGCCAGGAAGGGCTGGAAACGCCGGAAGGCACCTACGAGATCCAGGCGATGGAAGAAGAACCCACCTGGTACGTGCCGGAATCCGACTGGGCCGGGGACCTCGCCGGCCAGGTGATCCCGCCCGGTCCGGACAACCCGATCAAGGCGCGCTGGATGGCGATCTTCGAAGGCGCCGGCATCCACGGCACGACCGAGACGGCATCGCTCGGCAGCGCCGCCTCGCACGGCTGCGTGCGCATGGCGATCGCGGACGTCGAAGAGCTGTACGACCAGGTCGAAGTCGGCACGCCCATCTTTATCGGGTAGCAGGGGAGGCGCGAGGGTTTCGTGCGCAGGACGTGACGAATTGACCGCGAATGAGAGTTGCGTGAATTGGGATGCGGCACTCGCCGGATACGACCGTGACCTGCGGACCCGCGGTGCCGCCGAGCGGACCCGCCGCGCCTACGGGGTCGACCTCGCCGCCTTCGTCGACTGGGCGCAGGCGCTCCACCTCGGGCCGGGCGACCTCCGCCACCGCGACGTGCGCCGTTATGCCGCCTCGCTCTCGCAGGCGGGCAAGGCGTCGACGACGGTCGCCCGCAACCTCGCCGCGATCCGCGGCCTCTACGACTTCCTCGTCCGCACCGAGCGGGTCGGCGGCAACCCGGCCGAGCTCGTCTCCAGCCCGAAGCGGCCGCAGAAGCTGCCGAACGTGATGAGCGGCGAGCAGATGCGCTCGCTGCTGGAGGGGATCCCGGCGCGGACGCCGCTGGAGTTGCGCGACCGGGCGATGTTCGAGCTCGCCTACTCGTGCGGGCTGCGCTGCGAGGAGATCGTCAACCTGGACATCGACTCCTTCGACTACGAAGAAGAGGAGCTGCGGGTGCTCGGCAAGGGCTCGAAGGAGCGCCTGCTGCCGGTCGGCGAGCCCGCCCGACGCGCGCTCGAACGCTATCTCCAGCGCGGCAGGCGGCCGCTGGCGGGCGATCCGCGCGAGCGCGCCCTCTTCCTCTCCAAGAGCGGCCGGCGGCTCTCCAACTCAGATGTGACGCGACGGCTACGGATCTGGGTCGCGAGCGTGTCGTCGGTGGGCGGCGTCTCCCCGCACTCGCTTAGGCACTCTTTTGCGACTCATCTGCTTGAGGGTGGCGCAGATCTGCGTACGATTCAGGAACTATTGGGTCATTCATCCATCTCCACGACGCAGATCTACACCCGGGTCGACGCCGCTCGCCTGCGCGACACCTATGCCGACAGCCACCCACGGGCATGATCGAAGCCCCTGCCGAAAGTAGGATCTGAGCGTGGCGATGGAGTCGGGGGTCAAGGAGGTCGAGCTGCGCGAGCTCTGGCGCCGCTACAAAGACCAGGGGGACGCGGCGGCGCGCGAGCGCCTCGTGGTCGCCTACTCGCCGATGGTCAAGTTCGTCGCCGGCCGCCTCGGTGCCGGGCTGCCGTCCCACGTCGAGGACGCCGACCTGATCAGCTACGGCCTGGTCGGGCTGATCGGCGCGATCGAGCGCTTCGAGCCGGAGCGGGGGATCAAATTCGAGACCTTCGCGATGACCCGCATCCGCGGCTCGATCATCGACGAACTGCGCTCGCTCGACTGGGTGCCGCGCTCGGTCCGCTCGCGGGCCCGCGAGATCGAAACGGCGCAGGCGAAGCTGGAGCACGAACTGCAACGGGCGCCGACCGAGGCCGAGCTCGCGGCGAAGCTGGGGATGACCGAGGCGGAGCTGCAGAACGCGCTGCTGGAGATCGCCAACTCCTCGGTCTACGCGCTCGACGAGCTGTGGACGGTGTCGGACTCTTCCGGCGACCAGGTCAGCCTGCTGGACACGATCGCCGACGACGGCGCCGCCGATCCGCAGGAGGCGCTCGCCTCCAACGAGGTCAAGGACCGGCTGACCGAGGCGATCGGCTCGCTGCCGGAGCGCGAGCAGCTCGTCGTCGCTCTCTATTACTACGAGAACCTCACCCTGCGCGAGATCGGCGAGGTCCTCGGCGTCACCGAGTCGCGGGTGTCACAGCTTCACACCAAGGCCGTGATGCGGCTGAAGTCCCACCTGCAGCAGACCTGAAGCAAGCCTGCATTCAGATGCGGCGGTTCCGGTCCCGCATTTTGCGGGAAGCGCGTGCCCGCTGCTAACTTGGGCTGGGTGAGCCCCCAAGATGCCTGCGAGGTCTGCGGACGGACGTTTCTCGTCGGCGAGAAGGTCCACTCCTACGTCTCCGTCGAGGGCCGTCACGAGGTCTGCGAGCTGTGCGTCGACCGGGTCGCGGCGGCCGGCTGGCTGCCCGCCGACCAGGAGGGGGCGGAGGAGCGGCTGCGCGCCGGCGCCGAACGGCGGCCCGGGTTCCTGGGGCGCCTGTTCTCGCGGTCGGAGGAGGGCCGGGTCGAGGCGGGCGAGCCCGCAGGGGAGCCGCCGGCGCCCGCACCGACGCCGCGCCGCCACGAGATCCACGAACTTGAGACCGAGCGCTACGACGTCGAGGCCGAGTGGCGGGGGGAGGAGGAGCAGGGCGACCGGGACGAGGACGCGAGCCCGTCGCCGGTGCGCGGCCGCCTGGGTGGCCTGTTCGGCCGCCGTCGTCGCGGGGCGGAGCCCGAGGCGCCCGCGGGCGCCCGCGCCGAGCTTCCCGCCGACGCGCCGCACGGGCACGCCGCCGACCTGCCGTCGCCCGACGCCGTCCCCGGGCCCGCCAGCTCGGCGCCACCCCCCGCGGCGCCCGCGCCGGACCCCCACGCGTCGCCGGCCCCGCTGCCCGACCCGGCCGGCCGGGGCATGCGTCCCCGCCGCCTGCAGCCCGACCTCTCGCCCGCGAGCCGCTTCGAGCGCGCGATCGCCCGCTTCAACGCCAGCGCCGCCGGCCGGACCGCCGCCGGGCTGACCCGCACGCTGGGCGCGCCGTCGGTCTCGGTCGGGGACCTGGCCGGGGCGGCGGACGTCGTCCGGGTCACCGTCGCCTGGGAGCTGACCTGGTACCAGTGGGGGGTCGACCTCGGCGACGAGCTGCGGCCGGTCTTCGAGCTGGAGAAGGGCTACGAGGTCTCCGGGATCGACGCCGCCGCCCGCCAGTGGAACGCCTCGGCCCACGATGGGCGGATCGTGATGGTCGCGCCGCCCCGCCGCGAGGCGGAGAACGGCCGCCCGGTGCACCGGTGACGGGCGACTGACGTGGGGAAGCTGATCGTGAACGTCGATGGTGGCGCGCGGGGCAACCCGGGCCCGGCCGCGATCGGGGTGGTCGTCCGCAACGGCGACGGGGCGGTGGTCGAGGAGGTCGGGGAGACGATCGGCCGCCAGACCAACAACGTCGCCGAGTACCAGGCGCTCTTGCGCGGGATCGAGCTGGCCCTCGCCCATGGCGCCGACGAGGTCGAGCTGATCGGCGACTCGGAACTCGTCGTCCGCCAGATCGAAGGCCGCTACAAGATCAACAAAGCCCCGCTGCGGAAGCTGAACGGCGAAGCCAAAGAGCTGCTGGCGAGATTCGACCGGTGGTCGATCCGCCACGTCAAGCGCGCCCAGAACGCCGATGCCGACCGGCTAGTCAACCAGGCGCTCGACGGTGCCTGAGCCCGAGGGCGCAGGCGCGCGGCCGATCGACCCCGGCGTCGACATCGGCCACGTGCACCTGAAGGTGGCCGACCTGGAGCGGGCGCTCGACTTCTACTGCGGCGCGCTCGGCTTCGAGCTGATGCAGCGCTTCGGCGGCGAAGCGGCCTTCGTCTCGGCGGGCGGCTATCACCACCACATCGGCCTCAACACCTGGCAGTCGCGCGGTGGCCCGCCGCCCGCGCCGGGGACGACCGGCCTCTTCCACGTCGCGATCCGCTACCCGACCCGCGCCGCGCTCGCCGACGCGCTGCGTCGCCTGGTCGAGTCGCGGGTACCGCTGCAAGGAGCTTCCGACCACGGCGTCAGCGAGGCGCTCTACCTCGCCGACCCGGACGGCAACGGGATCGAGCTCTACTGGGACCGCCCGCGCGAGGAGTGGCCACGGCCACAGGAGGGAGAGAAGGTGCACATGTACACGCGCCCGCTTGATGTCGAGGCACTGCTCGCCGAGGCGGTGGACGCGCCGTGAGCACGGTCGCCATCGCCGGCGGGCACGGCAAGATCGCGATGCTGCTCGGCGGTCTGCTGGCGGCGCGCGGCGACACCCCGATCGGTGACGCTTTGTCCTCACCCTGATGTCGATGGGCCGAAAACCGGTCAGATAGTCCGGTTTTCGGCCCGTCGACCGGGGGGTGTGTCGACCGGGTTGCCCGCGGCGCGCCAGGCGCCGACGCCCTTGCCGACGTGGATGACGTCGGTGAAGCCTTCGCGCTGCAGGATCGAGGCGGCGAGGCCGGAGCGCTTGCCGCCGCGGCAGATCGCGGCGAGCCGGCGGTCGCGGGGGAGCTCGTCGACGCGCGCGGCGATGTCGCCGTAGGGGATGTGGAGGCTGTCGGGGATGTGCTCGGCGGCGTACTCGGCCCCGTTGCGCACGTCGAGCACCAGCGGCGCGTCCGGCCCGGCGACGCGGCGCGCCAGCTCCTCGGGGTCGATCAGCTCGATCCGCTCGATCGGCCGGCCGTCGAGCCGCCAGCCGGTCATCCCGCCTTCGAGGAAGCCGCGCACCGGCAGGCCGACCGCGGCGAGCAGTTCGGCGGCCTCGCACTCGTCGACGTCGGAGCCGGCGACGACGATGATCTCGGCGCCCGCCGGGGCGACCCGCGAGACCTTGGTGGCGAAGCCGGTGTCGTAGGAGGAGGCGCTGAGGGCGCCGGCGATGTGGGCCTCGTCGAACTGCTCGTTGGTGCGGCCGTCGATCACCACGGCGCCGGCGGCGACCGCCGCCTCGACCTCGTGCGGGGTCATCGCCAGGGGCGCGCCGAAGCCCTGGACGAGCGGGCCGCGGTTGAGCGCGACGATCTGCTCGACGTTGGGCGGGCGGTCGGGCAGGGAGGAGGTCGCGTCGGCGACGAAGTCGGCCTCGGCGGCGATCGCCAGCGCCCGGTTGTGGGCGCGCTCGAAGCCGATCGTCGAGGAGCTCTTGAGGTCGAGGCCGGAGCCGCCGCAGAGCGAGCCGCCGAGGTGGCCGGGCCAGACCTCGACCGTGTCGTCCAGCGCCAGCAGCCGGTCGTGCAGGGAGCGGAACATCTGTGCGGCGCCCCCGCGCGGCTCGATCGCCAGGTCGGGGCGGGCGACGTCGCCGATGAACAGCGAGTCGCCGGACAAGAGGGCCCAGGGCGCGCCGCCGCGGCCCGCGTCGCTGAGCAGGAAGCAGGTGTGCTCGGGGCGGTGGCCGGGGGTGTGGATCGCCTCGACCGTCAGGTCGCCCAGGGTCAGCCGCCAGCCGTCGGCAAAGGGCGCGTGCTCGTACTCCGCCGCGGCGAGCTCGTGGACGTGGATCGTCGCGCCGGTCTGCCGCACCAGCCGCCCATGGCCGGAGACGTGGTCGGCGTGGTTGTGCGTCTCCAGGATGTGACCGATCCGCACTCCGTGCAGGCGCGCGAGGCGCCGGTAGGGCTCCACCTCCCACTGCGGGTCGACCACCACCGCGACGCCGCTTTCGCGGTCGGCGACCAGGTAGGAGGCGCAGCCGAGGTCCTCGTGGATGATCTGGCGGAAGAGCATGGGACGGTGTCCGCGTCCCAGGCTAGCGACCCCGAGCCCGGCCGGCGACCCTTCGGCAACTCCGATCGCCGACTTTCTCAGGCCTTTAACTCGCTGCCGCCAACCGCTCGCGAGGATCCTCCCGAGTCGGCTCGGCGCGCCTCCAACCGCCGTCCGGCAACAACCCCGCATCGGTGTGGCAAGGCGCCGATGTCGCTGGACGACGACCCCGAAACTGCCGCTTCGGGGTCGTCGCGCATCTGGGGCCGGTCGAGGTCACCTGAACGACGCCGCCCGAGGGCGGGGTTCCGAAAAGCGGCTGAAGATCGCGTGTCCGGTCCCCTTGCCTCGAACCCAGAGTAACCCCGGCGCAGAACCCGAGATCACCCCGTTCGGGTGACTTCGGGAGCGAGCTCCGGATCTACGATCGGCCTCTACCCAAGGCGAACTCAGGGAAACTTCAATCGAGCTGGGAGCTGACGATGGACGCGGAATACGACGTGATCGTGATCGGATCGGGCTTCGGCGGCAGCGTCGCGGCGATGCGAGCGGTCGAGAAGGGCTATAGCGTCGGCGTGCTCGAGGCCGGCAAGCGCTGGGCCGACGAGGACCTGCCGAGCTCCAGCTGGGACCTGCCCGGCTTCGTCTGGCAGCCGGAGATCGAGCTGTTCGGGATCCAGAGGGTCCGTTACCTGAACGACGTGATCGTCCTCTCCGGGGCCGGCGTCGGCGGCGGCTCGCTGGTCTACGCCAACACGCTCTACGTCCCGGCGCAGAAGTTCTTCGACTACCCGGCGTGGTCCCACATCACCGACTGGGCCGACGAGATGGCGCCCTACTACGACCTCTGCAACCGGATCTTCGGCGTCGCGCCGTCGCCCTATGGCGAGACCGACTCCGACCGGATCATGAAAGAGGTCGCCGAGGACATGGGGCGCCCCTACCTGCGGGCGCCCCTGGGCGTCTACTTCGGCACCCCCGGGGTCGAGGCCGAGGACCCCTACTTCGGCGGCGCCGGGCCGAGCCGGACCGGCTGCATCAGCTGCAACGACTGCATGATCGGCTGCGCCCACAACGCCAAGAACAAGCTGACGGCCAACTACCTCTACCTCGCGGAGCAGGCCGGCGCGGTGATCCATGACCTGAACGAGGTGCACGAGCTGCGCCCGCTCGAGGGCGGCGGCTTCGAGGTGGTCGCCCGCCACCCGGGCCTGATCGGCCGTATGGAGCGCCACCATCACTACCGCGCCCAGCAGGTCGTCGTCGCCGCCCACGCCTACGGGACCGCGCAGATCCTGCTCTCGATGAAGGAGGACGGAACCCTCGCCAACCTCTCCGACCAGGCGGGGCAAAGGGCGCGGACCAACTCCGAGGCGCTCGTCTCCGCCCAGCGCCGCGAGGGCGACTACAAGGACGACCCGGACCGCTTCAGCATCACCCCGGGCGCCTCCTCGGTCACCGCCTGCCTGCAGATCGACCCCGAGGCGACGATCGGCCCGGTCCGCTACGGGGTCGGCTCCAACGCGATGGACTTCCTCTACACCGCCCAGCCCGACGGCGACGAAGAGCATCACTTCCGCGCCTGGCTCAAGCACCTGTTCGAGCACCCGGCCAGGACGGCCGGGATCGACGACGCCCACCACTGGTCCGAGCGCGGCTTCAACCTGCTCTGCATGCGCGACCACGACGACTGGCTCAACCTCAGCTGGAAGCACGGGCTGCTGCACAGCGAACCGGGCTCCGACACGGCGCCGCCGGCGATCGTCGAGGCCGCCGTCGACGTCGGCCGCCGGGTCGCCGAGAAGCTCGGCGGGGAACCCGCCCAGACCTGGTTCTCGGTCGCCGGCCGCTCGACCTCGGCCCACTTCATCGGCGGGATGACGATCGGCGAGGACGCCGAGCACGGGGTCGTCGATCCCTACCAGCGCGCCTTCGGCTACGAGGGCCTGCACATCATGGACGGCAGCGTGATCACCGCCAACCCCGGCGTCAACCCCTCGCACACGATCGCCGCCCTGGCCGAGCGGGCGATGTCCTTCTGGCCCCACAAGGGCGAGGCCGACCCGCGGCCGCCGCTCGGCTCGGGCTATGAGCGGATCGCGCCGGTGATGCCGAGGCGGCCGCTGGTCCCGGCCGGCGCCCCGGCCGAGTTCCGGCTGAACGACCAGGTCTCGATCGCCGACGTCGTGATCGGCGACCAGCCCCAGGACAAGTGAACCCATCCCCGGGACCAACTCCAAAGGAGAGCCGATGAGCACCGCTGACAGCGCCGATTCCCGCGCCCTGGCCAAGAGCGAGGACCTGCCCGACGGCTACGTCCTGCCCGTCTACCTCGAGGATCTGAAGCGCCGGGTCGCGGTCGTCCGCCTGGACGGCCAGGTCCACGCCTTCGACGACCTCTGCCCCTGTGCCGAGCCGGCCTGCTCCCTGTCCTCGGGCCTGCTCGAGGGAAGCTCGCTGATGTGCCAGTGCCACGGCTCGAGGTTCGACCTCGCCTCCGGCGCGGTCGAGCGCGGGCCGGCGAGCGCGCCGCTGCGCACGTATGAGGCGGCCGAGGTGGACGGTGAGGTCCGCGCCACCGTGCCCGCAAGCTAGAGGAGCAGCGCCAGATGGGTGAAGCGATCGGGCAGATTCTGCCGCTGGCAGTGGGTGTCGCCCTGAGCCCCGTGCCGATCATCGGCGTCACCTTGATGCTGGCGACGCCACGGGGGAGATCGAACGGGCTCGCCTTCATCGGCGGCTGGATCGCCGGCCTGGCTGTCGCCGGCACCGTGTTTCTCCTTCTCTCGGGCGGCGCCGGCGCCGGCGAGGGAGGCGAACCGGCCGACTGGGTCAGCGTCGTCAAGCTCGTGCTCGGTGTCCTCCTGCTGCTCGTCGCGGGCCGCCAATGGCGCGGCCGGCCGGCCGCCGGCGCCGCGGCGCCGATGCCGAAGTGGATGCAGAGCATCGACGGCTTCGGCGCACCGAAGGCCGCCGGGCTCGCGGTGCTCCTCGCGGCGGTCAACCCGAAGAACCTGCTGCTGGTGATCGCGGCGGCGGCGGCGATCGCGCAGACCGGCGTCGACGCGGCTCAGCAGGGAGTCGCCCTCGCGGTCTTCGTCCTGCTCGCCACGCTCGGCCCGGGAGCCCCGCTCGCCATCTACCTCCTGCTCGGGGACCGCTCCCGTCAGATCCTCTCCGAGCTGCGCGCGTGGATGACCCAGAACAACGCGGCGATCATGGCGGTGATCTGCCTGGTGATCGGCGCGAAGCTGATCGGCGACGGCATCGGCGGCCTCGGCTGAGGCTCGCGCCTGCCGGCGGCGAGCTCAGTCATTCCGAAGAGCAGGAAGAGCGACGGCGACACGACCACCGCCGCCACCACGAAGACGATCAGGACCCAGGTCAGCCAGACGCGGTTGGCGGCGCCGGTTCATAGGGGGCCGCCGCCCTCCTCCGCCGCGGAGCCCGCCTCGCGCCAGCGGCGCGCCATCGCCCGCGGGACCAGCACGGCGCCGAGCGTGAACCAGATGCCGCCGGCGCCGGTCACCGCTTCCTCGGTCCGCATCGCTTCGTAGACGTCAGTCCGACGCCAGCACCTGCTCCCTCGTGATCCCGTGCTGCTCCAGGTAGGCGAAAACCTCCGCGCCGCCGTCCGATTTTCCTTCCAGGGCGGACTTGAGCCAATCCCGCAACGCGTTCTCGTGCTTGTAGAGGTCGTCCCCCAACGTTTTCAACTCGGGGGTGCCAGCGCCCTTGGCGAGGTGTTCGTAGAGCTTGTCGGCGGCGGGAGTCTCCCGCATCGCATCCTTCGCCACCCCCTCGAAGTCATGCTTGCGGGCGTACTTTTCGCCCATCTTCCTGAGTTTCTCGGCTTTCTTCTCGCTGACGTGGACCCCGGCGTCGCGCGCGAACGACTCGCAGTAGTCGACGTTGAACTGCTCCATCGCCGCGCAAGCCTTCAGCGGCTCGTAGTGCTCGGGGTACATCTCGGCCATCGTCTCGAACAGGCCGACCCCGAAGATCTCACCCTCCATCGACACCTTCAACAGAAACTTCTCGGTCCTACCGCCCTCGAAATGATGCCCTTCCAGGTACGTCATGTGTTTCCTTTCCTCGGCTGGAGCAGATCGCTCACCGCGCGAGCCTACGTCGCGGGAGCGGAGCGAGCGTCACCCGGTTGGGGTGATGCGTCCCGCGGGGAGCGAGAGACGCGGCCCCCAGGATTTCATCCGATTCGGACGATGTCGCGGCCGCGGACCGCGCCTAGCCTGCGGGCATGACGACTCCGTTCGCGAAACTCGACGATCGCGCCGCGGAAATGGGAGCTTCCCCAGGACGGCGGCGGCGGACCGGGCTGGTCCCCCGCAAGCGCTCGCTCGGCGAGATCTTCTCGCTGCTGATCGATCCGGGCGCCCCACTCGCGTTCCGCGGCTATGACGGCAGCGAAATCGATCGCGCCGGCGCCGTCGGCACGATCGAGGTCCGCAGGCCCCGGGCGCTGCGATTCCTCGCCACCGCGCCGAGTCAGCTCGGCCTCGCCCGCGCCTACGTGGCGGGCGACCTGGAAATCCATGGAGACCTGCACGCCACCCTCTTCGCGCTGCTCGAGGGCAGGCGCGCCGAGGTTGCCTGGGGGGAGCTGGGAAGGTGCCTTCGGCCCTGGATGCTGAGGCGCCCGGCTCTGCCGCCCGAGGAGCTGACGCCCGCCTGGCGCCGCGGGCCGGCCGTTCACACCAAGGTCCGCGACGCCCGCGCGATCGCCCACCACTACGACCTCTCCAATCGCTTCTACGAAGTGCTCCTGGGTGGCTCGATGGTCTACTCGTGTGCGGTCTTCGCCTCGCCGCGGGCAACGCTCGAGGAGGCCCAGGCGGAGAAGCTGGACCTCATCTGCCGCAAGCTGGGACTCCAGGCGGGCCAGCGACTCCTCGACGTCGGGGCCGGCTGGGGAGGGCTCGTCCGCCATGCCGCCGAGCACTACGGAGTGCAGGCGACGGGCGTGACCCTCTCGGCCGCGCAGGCCGAGTGGGCGACGGAGAAGATCGCCGCGGCAGGCCTCGCCGAACGGGCCGCGGTGCGCCGGCTCGACTACCGCGACGTGCGCGAGGAGGGCTTCGACGCGGTCGCCTCGGTCGGCGCGATGGAGCACATCGGCACCGCCCAGCTCGGCGCGCATTTCAGCGCGATGGCCGGGCTCCTGCGGCCAGAGGGCAGAATGCTCAACCACACGATCACCCGGACCCACTCCGCGCAGCGGAACCGGCCCGGGCCGTTCATCGATCGCTACGTCTTCCCCGATGGAGAGCTGCAGGCGCCGGGCACGGTGATCGCGGCGATGCACGACCACGGGCTCGAGGTGCGCCACGAGGAGAACCTGCGTGAGCACTATGCCTGCACCCTGCGCGAGTGGGGAGCGAACATCGAGCGCCGGTGGGACGAGGCGGTCGCGGAGGTCGGCCCGAACCGAGCGCGGGTCTGGCGGCTCTACCTGGCCCTCTCGCGGATCGGTTTCGAGACCAACCGGATTCAGATCCATCAGGTTCTCGGCGTTCGCACCGCCCCGACGGGCGCTTCCGGCCTGCCGCCGCGCCCCAGTTGGCCGCTCGTCAAGGAGTAGGTGAGCCCGTCCGGCCTGTTCTGGGCGTCGGCCCGCAATAACCAACGGCGCACCGCCCGACCAATAAGGTTGCATGGCCAGGTACCGCAATGGAGCCTTCGTCGACCCACGCCCCCGCACGCCCCGAAGGGACCACGTCGGGAACCGGTCCGCGCCCGGCCATCGCCGCCGAGCTGGTCGCCCGGGGCCGGTTGCGGGAGCGCCTCGCGGCGGACCCGGAGCGGGTGATCGTCATCTGCGCCCCCTCCGGCTACGGCAAGTCCGTGCTGCTCGGCCAGTGGGCGGCAGCGGACCCGCGGCCCGCCTTCACCATCCTGCTCGGCCCCGAGCACAACGACCCGACCGTGCTGGTCGGGGCGATCGTCGAGCGGCTCGGCACGCTCGAGCCGTTCCCCGAGGATCTCGGGGACGCGCTGCTGGCGCCGATCCCCGACTTCGAGCGGGCCGTCGTCCCCCGGCTGGTCGCGGCACTGGAGGTCCGCACCGAGCCGTTCGTCCTCGTCCTCGACGAGATGGAGCGAGTCCAGGCGCCGGACGCGCTGCGGATCGTCGCCGCGCTCTGCCGCGCTCTGCCGGGAGGATCCCAGCTGGCGCTCGCGTGCCGCAGGGAGCCGTCGATCGGGCTCGGCCGCCTGCGCGCCGGCCGCAGGCTGACCGAGCTGGGCAGAAAAGAGCTGGCGATGACCAAAGGCGAGTGCGCCGCGCTGCTGGAGAAGGTCGGGGTCGAGCTGTCGCCGCGCCAGCTCGACTCGATCGCGCGGCGGACCGAGGGCTGGCCCGCGGCGCTCTACCTCGCCGGCCTGGCGCTGGGCGAGGCGGCCGACCAGGGACGGGCCCTGGCCCGCTTCACCGGCGACGACCGGGTCGTCGCCGACTACCTGCGCGAAGAGTTCCTGTTGCCCGCCTCGCGCAACCAGGGCCAATTCCTGCGCCAAGCGGCGGCGTTCGAACGCCTCAGCGGCCCGCTCTGCGATTTCGCGCTGGAGCGCGGGGACTCGGCCCAGGTCCTCGACGCGCTGAGCCGCTCGAACATGCTGCTGGCCCGGCTCGACCGCAGGGGCGAGTGGTACCGGATGCACCCGCTGCTGCGCGAGATGCTGCGCTCGGAGCTTCTCCGTACCGAAGCGGACGCCGTGCCCCGGATCCATTGCCGGGCCGCCGAGTGGTGGGCGGCGACCGGCGATTCCGACCAGGCGATCCACCACGCGATCGAGGGCGGGGCGGGAGAGCTCGCCGGCGAGCTGTTGTTCGCTGCGGTGCCCGAGTACACGTCGTGCGGTCGCAACGCGACGATGGTCGGCTGGCTGGACCGGCTCGGGGAGCGCGGCGTCGCCGCCAGTCCGGGCGCCAGCCTGGCCGCCGCCTGGGCCGAGCTGACGCTCGGCCGGGGCCCGCGGGCCGAGCACTGCGCCGCCGTCACCCGCCGCCTGATCGCCGCCAAGGAGCCGGGCGACGACGACGCGACGATGGAAGCCGCGCTTGCCCTCGCCGACGCGACGCTCGCCCGGGACGGCCTCGCGGCGATGCGCAAGACGGTCGCCGCGGTCGAGCCGCTGATTCCGGAGCCTGACGCCTGGCGCGCGCTCACCTCGCTGCTCGACGGCGTCGGCCTGCACCTGCTGGGCGATCCCGACGCGGCCCGGCCGAGGCTCAAGGAGGCGGTCCGCCGCGGCTCCGTGGGCGCGCCCGACCTGCAGGTGACCGCGCTCGCCCAACTCGCCCTGATCGCGATCGAGCGGGGCGACTGGCAGCTCGCCGAGGAGAACATGTCACGTGGGAGGGCGCAGATCGAGCGCGTCGGCCTCGCCGGCTCTCCGGTGATGGCGCTCGCGATCGCAACGTCCGCCCTGATCCGGGCGAGGCAAGGACGGGTCACGGAGGCAGTCGCGGATCTCGCCACCGCCAAGCGGCTGCTCGAGCAGCTCGACCATTTCGCGCCCTGGTACGAAATCGAGACGAAGCTGGCACTGTCCCTGGCGGCGACCCGGCTGGGCCGCCACGGCGAGGCCGAGGAGTTCCTCGCGGCGGCGACGAAGCAGCTGCCCGAGCTCGCCGACGACGTGGCGCTGCGGAGATGGGTCGAGGCGTCGGGCACCACCGTCGAGGGCGGGCCGCCCGCGGGGGGCGCCCAGCTCACCCCGGCCGAGCTGCGGGTGCTGCAATACCTCCCGCGGCACCTCTCGTTTCCACAGGTGGCGGCCCGGATCCAGGTGTCGCCCAACACGGTGAAGACGCACGCCGCCAGCATCTACCGCAAGCTCGGCTGCTCCTCGCGCGATCAGGCCGTCCGCCGGGCGCGCGAGATCGGCCTGCTGGTCTCACCTGAATCACCCGATCGGGACGAGGCGATGACGAGATGATGCTCCTAGGCTCGGCGTCGAGGGACCATGCCCGAGCTCGTCGCGATCGCCTACGAGGATGAAACCGCCGCCGACCGCGCCGTCGAGGAAGTCGGCCGCTGCGCCGAGGAGCTGCTGATCGACCCGGACGCGACCGCGGTGATCGTCTGCGAGCGCGACGGCGACTGCCTCCTGACGATCAGCCGCCGCGCCGACACCGCCACCTCGCGGCCGACCTGCCCAGGGACTGGGAGGCCTCCGGGCGGGCGATATCACCCTGTTGGCATGAGGACGGCGAGCGGGGTCGCTGAAAGTCTCGCTCTGCAACCCTGTCGAACAAGCAACCGGCAGGACAGGGGAGACGAGCCGCGCGACAGCGGCGCGATCCCTGGCGCCGAGTTCAACCGGATGAAAGCGAGAACCCAAGCATGAGCAAACCGACGCCGCAGTCGATTCAGATCGCCGACACGGTCGAGACCCGAATCGGCACCCTCAGCTTCCGCGACGGCGCCCCCAGCCCCGAGACGACCGCAAAGGTCTACGACCATCTCGACCTCTCGCGCGGGGTCGAAGCCTTCCTCAACAGCTTCCGAGGCGCCTCGATCAACGCGATCCGCAAGGGCTTCCTCGAGATCGGCGTCGAGGACAACGACGTGTTGATGTTCTCGGAGCTGATGGATTCG
>Ga0153956_1001247_pt1 | contig 23288 bp, 20 predicted proteins | sample TSFL040MetaG_FD_104704 | JGI IMG/M metagenome (GOLD analysis project Ga0153956, IMG submission 104704) | Attine ant fungus gardens microbial communities from Florida, USA - TSFL040 MetaG | ecosystem: Host-associated > Fungi > Mycelium > Unclassified | place: USA: Florida, Wekiwa Springs... | reverse complement strand
GTCGTGGCGCGGCTGGAAGACAGCGCTTTCAGCCTGTCGCTCGGGCAGCAGCAACGGCTCGTGATCGTGCGTGCGCTCGCGGTCGAGCCCGAAGTGCTGTTGCTCGACGAACCGGCTTCCGCGCTCGACCCCGCGGCGACGCTGCGCTTCGAGGAATTGCTCCACGAGCTGGCGGCGAGACATACGTTGTTGATCGTCACGCACAACATGCAGCAGGCGGCGCGCATTTCCGATTTCACCGCGTTCATGCACGGCGGCAGGCTGGTCGAGTTCGGTGACACCGACGCGCTGTTCACGAACCCGCGCGAGCGCCAGACCGAAGACTTCATCACCGGTCGGTACGGATGAGGCCGGATGGGATGTCCGGGTCCGGGGAAGCGCGAACGTTGCCCTGGAAACCGGACCGCCCGTGCCGGATCATCGTCGCGTTTCCGGATTTTCCGATCCCCAGTCCCGAATCCCGGCTTCTTCATGGACCGTCTTCATCTTTCCCAACACATCTCCCGCCAGTTCAACAGCGAGATCGAGGACGTGCGTCGCCAGGTGCTCGCGATGGGCGGCATGGTCGAAGAGCAGATCGCCGCGGCGTTGCACGTGCTGATCGGCCGCGACAGCGCGGAAGACGCCGTCATCCGCGCGCGCGAGCAGCGCATCAACGCGGCCGAACTGGCGATCGACGAGCAGTGCTCGTTCATCCTCGCCCGGCGCCAGCCGGCGGCCTCGGACCTGCGCCTCGTGCTCGCGGTCATGAAGATGCTGGCCGACCTCGAGCGCATCGGCGACGAGGCCAAGCGCATCGCGCGCATGGCCGGGCACCTGGTCGGCGAAGAAGGAGGGGCCGACGTCACCGCGGCGCTGGCGGAGCTCGGCGCGATCGCGCGCGGCATGCTGCGTGGCGCGCTGGACGCGTTCGCGCGGTTCGACGAAAAGCTGGCGCTCGACGTGATGCATCGCGATCGCCGCCTCGACGAAAGCTATCGCGCATTGAGCAAGCTGCTGGTCGCGCGGATGCAGGAGGCGCCGGAGCACATCCCGACCGAGCTCGACCGGCTCTGGTGCGCGCGTTCGCTCGAGCGCATCGGCGACCGTTGCAAGAATCTGTGCGAGTTCGTGCTGTACCTGGTGCGTGGCAAGGACGTGCGCCATTCGGGCCTGGCGAAGGACGCCGGAGCGGCGTACTGAACGGGCGCGCACGGCCGTGAAGCGAACGACGTGATCGCCGCCCCCGAAATCGGCCTCGCCGCGCGCGGCGACGCGCCGCGCATCGCGGCGATGTCGCGCGACCTGATCGAGCAGGGACTCGGCTGGCGCTGGACCCCGTCGCGCGTCCTGCGCGTGATGCGCGACCCGGCGATCAACGTGATCGTCGCGCGCGACGCGGGTGCGATCGCCGGGTTCGGCATCATGCAATACAAGGAGGACGAGGCGCACCTGCTGCTGCTCGCGGTCGATCCCGCGCGCCGCCGCAAGGGCGTCGGCAGTGCGCTGATGACGTGGCTGGAGATGACCGCTTTGACTGCCGGCACCGGCTGCGTCTACCTCGAAGCGCGCTCGCGCAACACCGAGGCGCGCGCGTTCTACCGCCGGCTCGGCTACATCGAGATCACGCTCGTGCGGGGGCTGTATTCGAGCAGCGAGGACGGTATCCGCATCGCCAAGGACCTGTGGTCGAAGCCCCCCTCGGGGGGCTGAGGTCGAGAACGGCCTGCAGGCCGTTCGAGGGAGAAGCAGGAGTCGACCGGGAGGCGCTCAGGGACGGATGCTCGAAAGGCCTCGTCGGCTTCTCCTTTTCGGCCACTCGATGTTGACCGGAAAACATCGGCCCGGCACGGCATGGCTTCGTCGCAACGCGCTCATGCGTTCCGCAACGCCGCCGCATCCCATCCCGGCCGCGCCTTGAAGCGCGATCCGTATTTCTGCTCGAGCGCATCGAGCTTCGCCTTCAGCGCATCGGCACCGGTATCGCGCACATGCTGGATCGGGCCGCCGCGGAACGGCGCGAAGCCGGTGCCGAAGATCACCCCGGCATCGAGCAGGTCGGCGTCGTCGACGACCTTGCCGTGCAGGCAGGCGACGGCTTCGTTGAGCAGCGGCAGGATCAGGCGATCCTCCAGGTCCTCGGGCGCCTTGTAGTTCGGATCGACCTCGGGCTTCTTCGGCTTGCCGCCCTCCCACGTGTAGAAACCTTCGCCGTCCTTCTTGCCGCGCTTGCCGCCCTCGACCCGTTCGGCGAGGCCGGGCGGGATGTCGAGGCCGAGGAACGGGCCCAGTTCCTTGCCGACCGAAGCGGCGACGTCGAGGCCGACCGTGTCGATCAGCTCGATCGGCCCCATCGGCATGCCGAACTTCCTGGCTGCCTTGTCGATGACCGGGCCGGGAATGCCTTCGCTGAGCGCGCGCGCGGCTTCGAGCATGTAGGGCATCAGGATGCGGTTGACGAGGAAGCCCGGCGTGCCGGCGACCGGCACCGGCAGCTTGTCGATCGCCTTGCAGAACGCGAGCGCGCGTTTCTCGATCGCCGGGTCGAGGCCGTCGTGGCGCACGATCTCGATCAGCGGCATCAGCGCGACCGGGTTGAAGTAATGCAGGCCGAGGAAGCGCGCCGGCGACTGCACGACCTTGCCCAGTTCGGCCAGCGGGATGCTGGAAGTGTTCGTCGCCAGCAGCGCGTCCGGCTTCATCTTCGGCTCGATCGCGCGATACAGCGCTTCCTTCGCCTCGGCGTTCTCGAAGATCGCTTCGATCGCGAGGTCGGCGTCGGCGATGCCGGCGCCTTCGACGTCCGCCTTCAGGCGCGCCTGTGCCGGCGCGATGCGATCGGTGGTCTTCAGGCGCTTCTCGAACAGCGTCTTCGCGCGGTCGAGCGCGGGCTGCACGAATTTCATCTCGCGATCCTGCAAGGTCACGTCGAAGCCGCGCAGCGCGCACCAGGCCGCGATGTCGCCGCCCATGACGCCGGCGCCGACCACGTGGACGTGCTTGATGCCGTGCTCGGCGCCGCCGCCGAGGGACTTGAGGCGCTCCTGCAGGAAGAACACGCGGACGAGGTTGCGCGCGGTCGGTGTGCCGGCGAGTTTGGCGACGGCGCGCGCTTCCAGTTTCAGGCGCTGTGTGATGCTCGATCCGCCGTGGCGCCAGGTTTCGATCAGCGCGAATGGTGCCGGATACTGATCCTTGCGCACCTTCGCCGCGGTCTGCTTGACGAGGATCGGCGCGAGGATTTGCCGGGCGGCCCAGGTATTCGTCGCCCACGCGGTGGCGCGCTGCGCGAGCGGGCGCCGGCGCGGATGGCGGATCAGTTCCTTCGCGGCGTCGACCAGCAGTTCCGGCGAGGTCAGCGCATCGACCAGTCCCATCGCCTTGGCGTTCGCGGCCGACACGTTGCGACCGGTCAGCATCATCTCCAGCGCGGCCGGCGCACCGAGCAGCCGCGGCAGGCGCGCGCTGCCGCCCCAGCCGGGGAAGATGCCGAGCTTGACCTCGGGCAGCGCGATGCGCGTGGACGGATCGCGCGAGGCGACGCGCCAGCGACAGGCCAACGCCATCTCGGTGCCGCCGCCCATGCAGTGGCCGTGGATCGCGGCGACGGTCGGGCAGGGCAGGCGTGCGAGCTTGTGCAGCACGCGCTGGCCATTTTCGATCGCGTCGAGCACGGTGCCGTTGCGGGCAAAGCCCTCGAACTCCTTGAGGTCGGCGCCGGCGACGAAGCCCGCGTTCTTGCCGGAACGGATCACGACGCCTTTCGGCGGCTCGAAGGACAGGCGTTCGACGATCTCGGAAAGCTCGTCGAGCACGGCGCGGTTCATCGCGTTGACGCTGCTGCCGGCGCGGTCGAGCGTCAGCACCACGATGCCGTCGTCGTCACGAGTCGGCTGCCAGTGCTGGAAACGCAGGCCTTCGAACATGACGGCTCCGGGCGATTCGGGAAGGATGGCTATAATCCCGGCAAGCCGTGCGCCGGGTCAATGCGGGTTGGGGAGACACGCCGTGGTAGAGATGAGTGCCGAGCCGCTGCTCACCCAGAGGGTGCTCGACCGCATCGTGCAGTCGCCCCACAACCTGATCGTGCTGGACAGCGCGAACGTGGCCGAGACGATCGCGCAGATGCGCATGCTGGCGATGCGCGGCGGCACCTCGGTCTATGCGTGGGAGGCGGAATCGGGCATCGCTTCGCTGCGCGAGAGCGGTTTGCACGTGCCGGGGTCGCGGCGCTTCGGCGATGCCCTGCGCTACGTATTGCAGGGCGTGCATTTCGGCATCTACCTGTTCGTCGATGCCGACGCGCACCTGCGTCCCGGCGATACCTTGCTGTTGCGACGCATTTCGCGCATGCCGTCGGCCAATGGGCGCAAACTCGTCTTCGTGGGCAACCGCTTCGAGTTGCCAGAGGAACTGGACGGCATGTTCGAGCGGCTCGCCGCCGGGACCGAAAACATCCAAGCACTGCGCCTGCGCGACGGCCGCTGGGTGCAGTGATGGCGGGCGCCGGTGACCACCGCGGCGGCGCGCTGATCGTTGCCGCGGATCGCGACGACCGGCGCGCCCTGTTCGACGCGCTCGACGTGGTCGGGTTCGACGCCATCTATTCGGCGAAGGATCGCGCGCAGGCGCGCGAGTTCCTTGCCCAGGACATCCAGGTCGACCTGGTCCTGCTCGAAATGCGCGACGACACGGCCGACGCGCTGGCGTTCTGCGACGAACTGCGCCGGACCGAGGTGGCCGCGGACGCCCCGATCATCGGCATCCTCGGCGGGCAGGGCGGCCCGTGGCGGCCGGACAGCCTGCCGCCGGGACTGGTCGAATGGATTGCCAGTCCGGTCAAGCGCGACGACGCGACGGCGCGCATCAAGGTTGCGCTCGCCGCGCGCAGCACCGGGGCGGCGCGCAGCTCAGGCAGCGCCGCTCAAGGCGAGCGCTACCAGTTCGCGTTCGATGGCAGCCTCGACGAGCTTGCCCTGGTCGATCCGGCGAGCGGCCGCATCCTCGACGTCAACACGGCCTTCGTGCAGCGGTCCGGCTACGCGCGGACGCAGATCGTCGGCAGTTCGATCGATGGCTTCGATGCGGATTTGTCGCCTCATCGCCGCGACGAGGTGAACCGCAAGCTCGCGCGCGACGGCAGCGTGCAGTTGCGCGGCGCCAAGCCGCGCGCGAACGGATCGTCGTATCCGGTCGAGGTGCATGTGCGCGTTGCAGTGCAGGAAGGCCGCGTCGTGCATTTCTACCAGTTCCGCGATCTCGCCGAACTCGACCGCCACCAGCAGGCGCTCGACATGCTGGTTCGCCTCGCGCGGGCCAGCGCGCACGAGGACGGCGTGGAGGCCGCGCTGAAGGTGCTGGTCGACTGGCTCGCGCTCGATCTCGCGGTCGTCTTCGAAGCGTCCGCGGAGCATGCCGGCGAGGAACAGGCGCTGTGTTTCTACCAGCGCTTCGGTGCGAGCGAGGACGGTCCTGCGCGCATGCGCGGCGCCGTCCTGAAGCGTGTGCTTGCCGGCAAGGACGTCGTGCACATGGCGCATGCGTGGCGGCTTTCCGACGGCGAGCTGGTGCGCTCGCAGCGTTTCGAATGCCTGATCGGCATTCCGCTCGACGGCGAGCGCGGCGACTGCCTCGGCGCGCTGCTGGTGGCGCGCCGCGATGCGCTCGACGACGGCGCGGCGCTCGAAGCGTTGCGCGTGGCCGCGCGCACGTTCGCGCTGGAACTGGAGCTGCGCCACTCGCGCGACCAAGGTCGCGCGAGTGGCCTGATGGATCCGCTCACCGGCTTGCCGAACCGCCTGCTGTTCAATGATCGCCTGAATTCGGCGATCCACGAGGCGCACCGCACCAGCGAGATGTTCGCGGTGGTGTTCGTGGATCTGGACCGCTTCAAGAACATCAACGATTCGCTCGGCCACGCGGTCGGCGACCAGGTGCTGGCGGCGGTCGCCAGGCGCCTGCGCGGCAGCGTGCGCGCATCCGACACCGTCGCCCGCTACGCCGGCGACGAATTCACCTTGATCCTGCGCCACATCGTGCAGCGCGACGACGTCGCCCGCATCGCCGAGAAGATCGTGCGGGCGATGGAGGTGCCGCTGCAACTCGCCGGTGGGCTGGAGCTGAGCATGACCGCCTCGCTCGGCCTCAGCTTCTATCCGGACGACGCGACCGACGCCGAACGGCTGCTCAAGCACGCCGACGTCGCGATGTATTCGGCCAAGGGCATGGGGCGCAACAATTTCCAGGCTTACGTGGCGGTACCGGAGGAATCGCACCGGCAGCGCCTCGCGCTGGAGGCGAAGCTGCGCCAGGCCGAGAAGAATGGCGAACTGCGCGTGTTCTACCAGCCGCAGATCGACGGCAAGACCGAGGACATCGTCGGCATGGAGGCGCTGATCCGCTGGGAGCATCCCGAACTCGGCATGATCAGCCCCGGCTTCTTCATCCCGATGGCCGAGGAATCGGGCCTGATCATCGCGATCGGCGAATGGATCCTGCGCGCCGCCTGCCATGACGCATGCCGCTGGCAACGACGCTTCGGGCTGCCCTTGCGCGTCGGCGTGAATCTCTCCGCGCTGCAGTTGCGCCAGCCGAACCTCGTGCAGATCGTCGAAACGGTGCTGCGGGAGACCGGCATGGAAGCGGACCTGCTCGATCTTGAGGTGACCGAGAGCATCAGCATGAAGTCGATCCCGAACCTGCTGGAGACCTTGCACTCGCTGCGCGACCTCGGTTGCGGCATTTCCATCGACGACTTCGGCACCGGCCAGTCCTCGCTCGACTACATCAAGCGCTTCCCGGCCGACCGCATCAAGATCGACCAGGCGTTCGTGCGCAACATCGGCGTCGACCCCGACGACGAGGCGATCGTGCAGGCGACGATCTCGATGGCGCACAACCTCAATCGCGTGGTCGTCGCCGAAGGCGTCGAGATCGAGCAGCATCTGGAGTTCCTGCGCGCGCAAGGGTGCGAGGTGCTGCAGGGGTTCCTGTTCTGCCGGCCGTTGCCGGCGGCGAGTTTCGAGAACCTGCTGCAGGAGCGCGCGCGCCTGCTCGGCGCCGCGACCGCGTTGCCGGCGACGCATACTTGAGCCCGGGGCGTCGCAGCCTCACTTGAGGCCTCGTCGAGTCGCCTCGGCGGCAATGGCGATTCGAGCGCCCGCAATTTCTTGCGGGCGGGTTTTCGTGCAACTATTCCAGCTTCACGTGGTCTAGGGCGCATGCCCGATCGTGTCGGCAAACAGGGAGAACGGCCCGGATGGGCGAAAGCGACTTGGATCAGGCGCTGGTCGAGCGTGTCCAGAACGGCGACAAACGCGCGTTCGACCTCTTGGTCAGGAAATACCAGCACAAGCTGGTCAGTGTCATTTCCCGCTACATCAACGACTGGAGCGAATGCCAGGATGTTGCGCAGGAGGCGTTCGTGCGCGCGTATCGCGCGATCGGTTCGTTCCGCGGCGACGCCCAGTTCTATACCTGGATCTACAAGATCGCGATCAACACCGCGAAGAACCATTTGGTGTCGCAAGGCCGGCGTCCGCCGACCGAGGACATCGCGGTCGAGGACGCGGTCCAGTTCGACGGCGCCACGCGCCTGCACGAGTCCGCCACGCCCGAGCGCGAACTCATGCGGCAGGAAATTGAACGAACCGTGTTCGCCACTGTCGAAGCCCTGCCGGAAGAGCTCAAGGTCGCGATCACGTTGCGTGAAGTGGACGGGCTCAGCTACGAAGAGATTGCGGAAACGATGAACTGCCCGATCGGCACGGTCAGGTCTCGCATCTTCCGTGCCCGCGAGGCGATCGACGAGCAGTTGCGCCCGCTGTTGTCGGAGAAATAGGACGTCATGAACCAGCAGATCCACGAACAGCTGTCGGCGTTGATGGACGGTGAACTGGAGCGCGACCAGATGCGCTTCCTGTTGAAGCGCACGGCGACCGAACCGGAACTTCCCATTCGCTGGGCGCGTTACCACGTCGCGCGGCAGACCTTGCGCCGGCAGGAAGTCGTCGTGCTGGCGCCGGGCTTCGCCGATGCCGTGATGGCGCGTCTCGACCACGAACCCGTGGCTCATGCGCGCTCGGCGGCCACCTGGCTGCGCTGGGGCACCGGAGGCGCGATCGCGGCGTCGGTCGCGGTCGCTGCGCTGATGTTGACGCGCCCGGCGATCGAGGCCGGTCCCGCGGCGGGACCGGTCGGGGTCGCAAGGAATGCCTCGCCGCAGGTCGCGTCCGTCAATGCCGCTCCAGCCGCAGCGACGTCGTCGGCGTCGATGAACTTCCGCCCGCCGCTGCTGGCCCCGAACGGACCGGTCGAGACCGCGCCGGCGAGCTTCGGCACCGACGTGGTCGAGCCGCTCTCGGCGGATCCGCGTTTGCAGTCGTACCTGATCCGCCATTACCAGACGCCGGGCGCGACGGGACAATCGAACCTCGTGCCGTATGTCTTGCTCGCGGTGCCGCAGCGCGACGCCGCCACGCAGGCGCAGGATCAGCAATCGGCCGCGCAACGACGCTGAGCAAGGGCACAGGCATGTCGGCGCCCGCTCCGGACGTTCGATGATGTCTTCGGCGTTCGTCGGACGCGAGGTGCCGTCGCCCTTGCTGCGGTACGGGCGCATTGTTTCGGCGGCCCGGCGCTTGGTGCTGCCGATGCTTGTGGTCTGCGCATTCGCACCGGTACGGGTGTCCCTCGCCGCCGAGGATGACGCGAAGAACCTGCTCGCGCGCATGTACGCCTCGGTCGGCTCGCTCGACTACCAGGGCTCCTTCATCTATGCGCGCAACAGCCGGATCGATACCTTGCGCATCTTCCATGCGGGCGGGGAAGGCGCCGAACGCGAGCGGCTGCTCAGCACGAGTGGCGCGCGCAACGAGATCGTGCGCAGCGGCGACTCGATCACTCTGATGCAACAGGATTCCCCGGCCGTGATCCTGCCGAATCCCGGCGGGGCGCGGCTGTTGCCGTTGGTGCCGGAGACCCGCGGCGAGCGTTTCGATACGTACTATCGGGTCGAAGTGGGCGGGGACGATCGCGTCGCCGGCTATCGCGCGCGCGTCGTCGACATCGTTCCGCGCGACGGGTGGCGCTACGGCTACCGGCTCTGGCTGGAAGATTCGACCGGCATGCCGTTGCGCTCGGCCGTCGTCGACGCGCGCAAGCGTCCGCTCGAGCAATTCATGTTCGTCGCGCTCGAACTCGGCGCGAAGCCGAGGGAAAGCGATCTCGCCCCGGCCGCGGCCGCCGACACCACGGCGCCTCCGGTCGAGACGCCGCTCGAAGGCGGGCCGCGTTGGCGCCTGGTCGATCCCCCGCCGGGCTACCGTTTCCTGCGCGTGCAACGCTCGCCGCAGGACGTGGCGCACGGCGAGCACCTGACCTACAGCGACGGCCTCGCGAATGTGTCGATCTATGTCGAGCCGCATGACGGCGCGGCGACCGTTCCTCCCGATCGTTTCACGGCGCGCGGCGTGCTCGGCATCTGCGTGCACGACACCGACGCGTGGCGCGTCACCGTGCTCGGCGACGTGCCGCGCGCGACGGCCGAACGCATGGCGCTGTCGGTGCGCGCGAGCGTGCCGACGGCGGGCCGCTGAAGCGATGCTGAAACCCGGGCGCTTGCCGTGCCGCGCCACTGGAACTTTGCATGATCGATTCCATCCAAACGCGTGTTCGCCCGGCGGCTGCAACGCGACGGCGGCGATCCATTCCGAATCAGGGACAAGGCGAGGTAGATGACATGACGAACATGAGGAGCGGGATGCTCTCCCGCTGGGTGTGCGCGCCGCTGATGGTGCTGGCGTTCTCCGCCGGCGCGGCCGAACTTCCCGATTTCACCGGGCTGGTGGAGAAGTACGGTTCCGCCGTGGTCAACGTGCAGGCGACCGCGAATCCCGAGGCGCAGAACCAGGACCAGGGGCAGGGACCCGACGAGCAGGACGTTCCGGAAATCTTCCGCCGCTTCTTCGGGCCGATGCCGCAGCCGCGCGGCGGCGGCACGCGCGTGTCGATGGGCTCCGGCTTCATCATCTCGCCGGACGGCTACGTGCTGACCAACAACCATGTCGTCGACGGCTCGGACCACGTCACCGTGCGCCTGTCCGATCGCCGCGAACTCGATGCCAAGGTGGTCGGCACCGACGCGCAGTACGACATCGCCCTGCTCAAGCTCAACGCGACCGACCTGCCGGTCGTCGCGCTCGGCAACTCGAAGGGCGTCAAGGCTGGGCAGTGGGTCGTGGCGATCGGCTCGCCGTTCGGCTTCGATCATTCGGTGACCGCCGGCATCGTCAGCGCGGTCGGCCGCAACTTCGGCGGCGCGGACCAGCAGTACGTGCCGTTCATCCAGACCGACGTGCCGATCAACCGCGGCAATTCCGGCGGCCCGCTGTTCAACCTCGACGGCCAGGTCATCGGCATCAATTCGCAGATCTTCTCCAATACCGGCGGCTTCATGGGCGTGTCGTTCGCGATCCCGATCGACATCGCGATGAATGCGGTCGACCAGCTCAAGACCAGCGGCCGCGTCACCCGCGGCATGATCGGCGTGCGCATCCAGAACGTCGACCGCGAGCAGGCCAAGGCGCTCGGCCTGCCGCGCATCGGCGGCGCGCTGGTCAACCAGGTCACGCCGGGCGGCGCGGCCGACAAGGCCGGCGTGCAGCTCGGCGACGTGATCCTCGGCTTCGGCGGCCACGACATCGTTTCCTCGGCCGACCTGCCGCCGTTGATCGGCTCGACCAAGCCGGGCAGCAAGGGCGACCTCAGCGTCTACCGCGACGGCAAGACCATCACCGTGCCCATCACGATCGGCGAGGAGCCGGTCGACAAGGACGCGATCGCCAGCAACCGCGGCGATTCCCCGGCGGGCACCGCCGGCAACCCGCTGGGCATCGTGACCGACGAGTTGACGTCCGACCAACGCAAGCAGCTCGGCATCACCAACGGCGAAGGCGTGGTGGTGACCCGCATCACAGGCAACGCGGCACGTCGCTCGGCGCTGGCGCCGGGCGACGTGATCCTGATGGTCGCGCGCAAGCCGGTGAAGTCGGTCGCCGAGTTCAATGCGGCGTTGAAGGGCGCCAAGCCGGGCGACGCGGTCATGCTGCTGGTTCGCCGCGACGACCAGACCCAGTTCCTGGCCTTGACGGTACCGCCCGCCAAGGCGGGTTGAAGCCGGGCACCCCGCGGCCGCCGCCCGGCGGCCGCGATGCTGCAGCGGCGCTCCCGGGGACGCCGCCGCGTATCGGGAGCCGGTCGACGAAGGTGTCGACCGGCAGCGCGTTTGCCGCGCGTTTCTGCGATAATCCGGCTCTTGTGCCGATTGCCGGTCCGTGCCGCAGCAGAACCGAATGCTCCATATCCGCAACTTCTCGATCATCGCCCACGTCGACCACGGCAAATCCACGCTCGCGGACCGCATCATCCAGCTGTGCGGCGGCTTGACCGCGCGCGAAATGGAAGCGCAGGTGCTCGACAACAACCCGATCGAGCGCGAACGCGGCATCACGATCAAGGCGCAGTCCGTGTCGTTGCCGTACACCGCGAAGGACGGCAAGACCTACCAGTTCAACTTCATCGACACGCCGGGCCACGTCGACTTCAGCTACGAAGTCAGCCGCTCGCTGTCGGCCTGCGAGGGCGCGCTGCTGGTCGTCGATGCGGCGCAGGGCGTGGAGGCGCAGTCCGTCGCCAATTGCTACACCGCGGTCGAACTCGGCCTCGAGGTCGTGCCGGTGCTGAACAAGATCGACCTGCCGACCGCCGACATCGACAAGGTCAAGGAAGAGATCGAGGCCGTCATCGGCATCGACGCGACCGACGCGGTCGCGATCAGCGCGAAGACAGGCCTCAACGTCGGCGACGTGCTGGAAGCGATCGTCGCGCGCATCCCGCCGCCGAAACCGCGCGACACCGACAAGCTGCAGGCGCTGATCATCGACTCCTGGTTCGACAACTACCTCGGCGTCGTCTCGCTGGTGCGCGTGATGCAGGGCGAGATCAGGCCGAAGGACAAGCTGCTGGTGATGTCGACCGGCCGCACCCACGAGGTCGATTCGGTCGGCGTGTTCACGCCCAAGCGCCTCGTCAAGGACGCCCTGCGCGCGGGCGAGGTCGGCTGGGTCACCGCGTCGATCAAGGACGTGCACGGCGCGCCGGTCGGCGACACCTTGACCTCCGCGCGCGATCCGGCGCCGCACCCGCTGCCGGGTTTCCAGAAGATGCAGCCGCGCGTGTTCGCCGGCCTGTTCCCGACCGCGGCCGACGACTACCCGGCGCTGCGCGAGGCGCTGGAGAAGCTCAAGCTCAACGACGCCGCGCTGAACTTCGAGCCGGAAACCTCCGAGGCGATGGGCTTCGGGTTCCGTTGCGGCTTCCTCGGCCTGCTGCACATGGAGATCATCCAGGAGCGGCTGGAGCGCGAATACGATCTCGACCTGATCACGACCGCGCCGACCGTCGTCTACGAAGTGCTGCTGACCGACGGCAAGATCATCACGCTCGACAACCCGGCCAAGCTGCCGCCGGTGCAGAACGTCGAGGAAGTGCGCGAGCCGATCATCGTCGCGAACATCCTCACGCCGCCGGACTACATCGGCAACGTCATCAAGTTGTGCGAGGAAAAGCGCGGCGTGCAGCGCTCGATCCACTACATGGCGAGCCAGGTGCAGATCAGCTACGAGCTGCCGCTGGCCGAGGTCGTGCTCGATTTCTTCGACAAGCTGAAATCGGTGTCGCGCGGCTACGCCTCGATGGACTACCACTTCGAGCGCTTCCAGGCCGGCCCGCTGGTGCGCGTCGACGTGCTGATCAACGGCGACCGCGTCGACGCGCTGAGCCTGATCCTGCACCGTTCCAGCGCCGACCGCCGCGGTCGCGAGCTGGTCGAGAAGATGAAGGACCTGATCCCGCGCCAGCAGTTCGACGTGGCGATCCAGGCCGCGATCGGCGCGCAGATCATCGCGCGCTCCAGCGTCAAGGCGCTGCGCAAGAACGTGCTGGCCAAGTGCTACGGCGGCGACGTTTCGCGCAAGCGCAAGCTTCTGGAGAAGCAGAAGGAAGGCAAGAAGCGCATGAAACAGGTCGGCAGCGTCGACATCCCGCAGGAAGCGTTCCTCGCGGTGCTGCAGATGGACAAGTAGCCGGGAATGGAGAATCGGGAATCGCAAGGCCGATTGCTGCGATTCCCCGTTCCGATACTTTTTTTCCGAAGGAAAAAAGATGGATTTCGATTTCGCATTGTTGCTGGTGGTGCTGACGGCGCTGTCCGGCGTGATCTGGCTGCTCGACCGGCTGCTGTTGTCCGGTGCGCGCAAGCGGCGCGCCGAGGCGGTGGAGGCGATGGCCGCGCTGTCGCCGGAGGAGCGCGTGGCGCGGTCGCGCAACGCGCTGCAGGAACCGGTCGCGGTGGAGTACGCGCGTTCGTTCTTCCCGGTGCTGCTGCTGATCCTGCTGTTCCGCTCGTTCGTCGCCGAGCCGTTCAAGATCCCGTCCGGGTCGATGATGCCGACCCTGCTGGTCGGCGATTTCATTCTCGTGAACAAGTTCGCGTACGGCTTGCGCCTGCCGGTGCTCAATACGAAGATCGTGTCCTTCGGCGAGCCGAAGCGCGGCGACGTGTTCGTGTTCCGCTACCCGGAGAACCCGAAAGAGGACTACATCAAGCGCGTCATCGGGCTGCCGGGCGACGAGATCACCTACCGCAACAAGGTCCTGTTCGTGAACGGCAAGGAGGTCGCGGAGACCGACCTCGGCGCCTATACGGGCGCGTCGGAACCCGGCCGCCGGATGGACGGGGCGCAGGTCAAGCAGGAGAACCTCGAGGGCGTCGAACACCGCATCCTCGAGATTCCACAGGTGTGGGTCGGCCACGAGGGTACCTGGAAGGTGCCGCAAGGCCAGTATTTCGCGATGGGCGACAACCGCGACAACAGTCTGGACAGCCGTTTCTGGGGCTTCGTGCCGGAAGCGAACCTGGTCGGCCGGGCGTTCCTGATCTGGATGAACTTCGGGGATCTCAGCCGCATCGGCACGATCATCAAGTAACGCCCGCATCGCGTTGCGGGCGAATCGGGGCAACGGGCGAGGGGAGTGCGCATGAACATGCATCGCAAGGTCAAGGGCATCACGCTGATCGGTTTCGTCATCGTGCTCTGCGTACTGGGTTTCTTCGCGTATCTGGCGATGCGCCTGATCCCGATGTACGTGGAGTACTTCGGCGTGGTCAAGGCGATGGAGCAGGTGCGCAGCGAACCCGGATCGGGGCAGAAGTCGCTGGACGAGATCCGCCGCGACCTCAGCCTCAAGTTCGATACCCAGTACGTCGACGACGGCAGCGTGCCGCCGTCGGCGATCCAGCTCAAGCGCGAGGCGGGCGCATCGACCCTGCGCATTGCCTACGAGAAGCGCGTGTCCTTCATGTACAACATCGACCTCGTCGGCAAGTTCGACAAGTCGATCAGCCTCAGCAACGCTGGTGGCCAGTAGCGTCGTCCTCGGCCATCGTTTCGCCGCTCCGGAATTGCTGGAGCGGGCGCTCACGCACCGCAGCGCGAGCCACTCGAACAACGAACGCCTCGAATTCCTCGGCGACGCGCTGCTCAACCTGTTCGTCGCCGAGCTCATTTTCGAACTGCATCCGCGCGCCGACGAGGGCGAGATGACGCGCCTGCGCGCCGCGCTGGTCAACGGTGCCGCGCTGGCCGAGATCGCGCGCGCCGAGGAACTCGGCGATCGCCTGCATCTCGGCCCGGGCGAACTGAAGAGCGGCGGTTTCCGGCGCGACTCGATCCTTGCCGACGCGTTCGAGGCGTTGCTCGCGGCGGTCTACCTGGATGCCGGCTGGAGCGCGTGCCGCGAACTCGTGCGCCGCTTCTTCAACGAGCGTGTCGCCGCCGGAGCGCGCACGCCGAAGGACGCCAAGACGCGCCTGCAGGAATGGCTGCAGGGGCGCAATCTCGCGTTGCCGGTCTACGAACTCGTCGCCTGCACCGGCGAGGAGCATGCGCGCGTCTTCGAGGTGAGTTGCCGCATCGAAAGCCTCGGCGTGGAGGCGCGCGGCAGCGCCTCCAGCCGGCGCGCCGCGGAACAGATCGCCGCCGAGCAAGCGCTCGCGCAAACCCGACCAGCGAAGTCCGAATGAACACAGAAGAAGCACCCGCCACCCACCGCTTCGGCCACGTCGCCTTGATCGGCCGGCCGAACGTAGGCAAGTCGACCCTGCTGAACGCCCTGCTCGGCACCAGGCTCAGCATCGTCACTCCGAAACCGCAGACGACGCGCCACCGTATCCTCGGCATCGTCACGCGGCCGGACGCGCAGGTCGCGTTCATCGACACGCCAGGCCTGCACCAGGGCGGCAAGCGCGCGCTGAACCGGCAACTGAATCGCGTCGCGCGCCAGGTGCCGGAGGAAGCCGACGTCCTCGTGCACGTCATCGACGCGCTGCGCTGGCGCGAGGAGGACGAGGACGCGTGGAAGCTCGTTGCGGCGCAATCCGCCCCGTGCGTGCTCGCCATCAACAAGGTCGACACCGTCGCCGACAAGAGTGCGTTGCTGCCGTTTGCCGCGGAAGTCACGCGCGAGCGGTCGTACGCATCCGTGCATTTCGTCGCGGCACGCCGCGGCAAGGGCGTGCCGGCCCTGTTCGACGACATCGTCGGCCGGCTGCCCGAGGCGCTTGCGATCTATTCGGAGGACGAGTTCACCGACCGCAGCGAACGCTTCATCGTCGCCGAACTGGTGCGCGAACAGTTGATGCTGCAACTGGGCGACGAACTGCCGTATTCGACCGCGGTCGAGATCGAGCGTTTCGAGGACGAGCCGGCCATCACCCGCATCGGCGCCGTGATCTGGGTCGAGCGCGAGGGCCAGAAAGGCATCGTCATCGGAGCCGGCGGCACGCAGCTCAAGAAGATCGGCAGCGCCGCGCGACGCGTGATGGAACAGGTGCTCGATCGCAAGGTGTTTCTGGAACTCTGGGTGCGCGTGCGTGAATCCTGGAGCGACGACGCGGCCGCGCTCAAGCAGTTTGGGTATTCGGAATAGGAGAGTCGGGGCCGGGGATCCGGTTCCCGGCCCCGAATGTCCGCTTCCGAATCCCGGCCTCGATGCGCATCGACCAGCAGCCCGCCTTCATCCTGCACGCGCGGCCGTATCGCGAAACCTCGTTGCTGCTCGAAGCGTTCACGCGCGACCACGGACGCGTCGGCCTCGTCGCGCGCGGCGTGCGGCGCGAGCGCAGCCGCCTGCCACGCGGCGTGCTGCAACCGTTGCAGCCGTTGCTGCTCGACTGGATCGCGCGCGGCGACCTCGGCACCCTGACCGCCGCGGACGCGGCCAGTGCGCCGTTCGGGCTCGGCGGCGACGCGCTGTTCGCGGCGATCTACGTCAACGAACTCGTGCTCCGGCTCAGCGAGCGCAACGACGCGCATCCGTCCGCGTTCGCCGCCTACGCGCAATGCCTGGCGCGGCTGGCGGAGGGAGAACACCTCGCCTGGACCTTGCGCCGCTTCGAACGGGCGTGGCTGGCCGACATCGGCTACGCGCTCGCGTTGACGAGGACCGCGCGCGGCGATGCGGTCGAGGCCGACGACGAGTACGCCTACGATCCCGATTCCGGGGCGGTCGAAGGCACGGCACCCTCGTCATGGCCGCGCGTCAGCGGCGCCGCGCTGCTCGCGCTCGACGCGGACGAGATGCCGAACGCCGAACAACTCGTGCAACTGCGGCGAGTCGTGCGCGCGGTCGTGCGGCATCTCGTCGGCGGCGAGCTGAGGGCGTGGACACTGGCGACACGTCCGGCCGCAGCGACGGACTGAACCTCACGCAGGCAGCCGCGCGCGCGTTCGGGCGCAAGCCTCGAGGAACGCGTCGATCGTTGCCCGCGGCCATTGCGGCGATTCGAGCGCCGCGCGCAGTTCGCTCGCCGCACGCACGATCGCCGGCGCGCCGCAGAAGCCCGCCGAGGCGTCGAGGCGATGCAGGCGTTCGCGCACCGCCTCGTGCCGTCCCTGGAGCGCAGCCAGTTCGGCCGGCAATGCGTCGAGTTCGGCCGCGAACAGCCCGCGCAGCGCGCCGACGATGCCGGTGTCGCCACCGGCCGCTGCAAGCGCCTGGCGATCGTCGAGCTCGTCGGTCGATGCTGCCGCTTGCAGGTGGCGCGCGAGCGCGTCGCGCAGTTCCGCGACGCCGATCGGCTTGACCAGCACCTCGGCGAACCCGGCTTGCAGCAGGCGTGCATGCGTCGACGGATCGGTGTCCGCGGTCGTCGCCAGCGCGTTCGCGTGTCGCGACGGTCCCGCCTGCGCGCGGATCCGAGCGATCACTTCGACGCCGTCCAGCCGCGGCATGCGCGCGTCGAGCAGCAGCACGTCGAACGCGTCCGCGTCGGCCCGTTCCAGCGCCGCGGCGCCATCGGCTGCCGCCGTGACGGCATGTCCGAGCGAGGCGAGGGCGTCGGCGAAGAAACGCAGGCTCAGCGGATTGTCGTCGGCGACCAGGATGCGCGGCATGGCCAAGGCGAACAGCGGGCGGCGATGACTGGCAGAATGGTCGGCAATGCGCATCTCGTCAACGCCTGCCTTGTTGATGTCCGTCGCGGCGTTCGCATTCGCGCCGGCGGCCTCTGCGCGCACGCTGGCGATCGACGTGGCTCACCTGGCGTCGCCCCGGGCGAGTGCGCAGGAGCTGCGCGTCGTCGTCGCCGAGCAGGCCGGGCGCGCCAACCTGCGACTGGAAGCGGCGCACCTGTCCGTGCCGATGCTCGCGCTGGAAGGTCGCCTCGCCTGGGACTGCGTCCTGCAGCCGGCCGACGATGGCTCGCGCAGCTGTACCGGCACCGTGCGCCTGAAACCCGAGGCCGGTGCCGAGCGGAGCGCCCGACTCTCCGCGCGTGTTTCGGGCGACAGCCTCGACCTGCAACTCGGCCACGGTGACAGCCGCATCGCGCTGGCGTTGCCGTTCGCGTCGTCCGAGCCGGTCGCGCTGGATGCCCGTCGCGTGCCGGCGGACTGGCTCGAGGCGCCGCTGGCGCAGGCATGGCCGGGCGGCGAGCTGCGCAGCGGCCTGTTCGACGCGCAAGGCACGCTGGCGGCGGACGGCCGCATCGGCGCGACCTGGTCCGCCGACGGACTGGACGTAAACACGCGCGATGGCAGCGTCGCCGGCGAGCGGCTCGATGCGAGCGGGAAGCTCGAGTGGATTCCGGCCCCGCAGGCGCAAGTGATTCTCGATGCCCGCTTCACCGGCGGCACCGTGCAGGCCGGTACCTTGCGCGTGCGCCTGCCCGACACGCCGGTCGCGGCGGATCTCGACGCGGCCATCGGCGCGGACGGACGCTGGAACATCGCGCGTTTCGTCTGGCGCGACGGCGACACGCTTGCGTTCGAGGCGGACGGCCAGCTCGAACCGGCGGCGCTGGCGCCGCTGCGGCGCCTGCACCTGCGCATCGACCACGCTCGATTCCCGCAGGCGGCGCAGCGTTACGCCAGGGACCTGCTCGCCGCGCAAGGGCTTGGCGCGCTGTCGATCAAGGGCGACCTCGCCGGCGAATTCGACGTCGACGACAGCGGGCTGCAACGCGTCGCGCTGCAGTCGCGGCGGCTCGACCTCGATGACGGTGCCGGCCATGTCGTGCGCGGCCTTTCCGGCGGCGTGGACTGGGCCATGCACGGCGTTCGACCGCCGCAGGCGCTCGCATGGACGAGTGCGCGCATCGGCGAGCTGTCGCTGCCGGCAGCGTCCTCGCGCTGGCAATCGCGCGACGGCGCGCTGCATCTGCTCGGCCGTTTGCGCGCGAAGATATTCGGCGGCGGCATCGCGCTCGAACGCAGTGTCGTCCGGCCCCAGGCGATGCGGGGCGAGCGCCTCGACACCGCGTTCTCGATCGAGGACATCGGCTACGACGGCGCGGACGGCATGTTGGCCGCCGTGCACCTGAACGCGGAAGGGCGGCTTCGGATCTCCGGCGCGCAAGAGGCATTACGGGCGCAGGTCGACGCGCGTTTCCACGGCGGCGAAGCACTGGCCGGACCGGTCTACGTGAAGCTGCCGACGACGCCGGTCGAGGCACGACTGGATGCGAGCCGGGTCGGTGCGGCGTGGCACGTCGATGCGTTCGACTGGCGCGATCCCGGCACGCTCGACCTGCATGCGCGCGGCGATTTCGCACCGGCCGATGCGCAACCGCTGAAAGCCGTGGAAATCGAAGTACGCGAAGCGCGGCTCGCCGGCACGCTGGAGCGCTACGCGCAAAGCTGGCTCGCTTCGAAAGGGTATTCGCAACTCGAAGCCGGCGGCACGGTTTCCGGCGCGCTGCGGTTCGATGCTTCCGGCGTGCAGCGCTTGCGCTTCACGGCGCGCGACGTCAGCCTGCGCGACGGCGACGGCCGTTTCGCACTGGCCGGCCTCGACGGCGGCGTCGACTGGGACTTCGGCGAGGAACGTCCGGCGACGACACTCGGCTGGCGCTCGCTGGAATGGTTCCGCATTCCGCTCGGCGCGGCGAGCGCGAAGCTCGAATCGAGGCGCCGCGCGATCGTGCTGGCGGAGCCGCTGGCGATCGACGTGCTTGGCGGTCAGATGCGGCTGGAAAAACTCAGCCTGCTGCCGCGTTCGCCGCGCGGCGAACGCTACGCCGGCTCGTTCGCGATCGTCGGCATCGAGATGGCGCAGTTGTCGGCTGCACTGGGTTGGCCGCGTTTCGGCGGCAATCTTTCGGGCGGCATTCCGGAAATCGAGTTCAGCGGCGATACGATCGAGCTGCGCGGCGGCCTCGACCTGTACGTGTTCGACGGCCACGTCGGCGTCAGCGGCGTCACGCTCGAACGCCCGTTCGGCGTCGCGCCGTCGCTCGGCGCGGACCTCCATTTCGAGAACCTCGACCTCGACCAGGTCACCAGCGCCTTCTCGTTCGGCGGCATGAGCGGGCGCCTGATGGGCACGATCGCCAGCTTGCGCCTGGTCGACTGGAGTCCGGTCGCGTTCGACGCCTGGCTGCGCACCAGCGGCGGCGGCCGCATGAGCTACAAGGCGGTCGACGACATCACCGCGATCGGTGGCGGCGGCGGCCTGTCCGCGAACCTGCAGACGATGGCGCTGAAGATCTTCGATACGTTCGGCTATCGCCGCCTCGGCCTGCGTTGCCGCCTGCGCGACGAGGTCTGCCTGATGGGCGGCATCGATCCGTTGCCTGCCGACGTCGCGGCCGATGGCGACGGCTACACTATCGTCGAAGGTTCCAGCCTGCCGCGCATCATGATCGTCGGGCACCGTCGTCGCGTCGACTGGCCGACCTTGGTGCGCCGGCTGCAGGAAGCGACGCAAGGGCAGGGACCTGTGATCCAGTGACTCATCCATCCACCAAAGGACGACTCCGCATGCGCAAATTCCTCGTCTGGGCCGCACTTGCCAGCGCCTTCGCGCTGCCGGCCGCCTGCGTCACGATCAATGTGTATTTCCCCGAAGCCGCTGCCGAGAAAGCCGCGGAGCAGTTCGTCGACAAGGTCATCGGCGGGGACGCGAAAGGTACGCCGCCGCCCGCCGAACCTGCGCCGGGCCATTCGCCGGGCCATTCGCCGGGCGCGATGCTGCTCGATTTCCTGATTCCGAGTGCCTATGCGCAGCAGGCGGACATCAACATCCAGACGCCGCAGATCCAGGCGATCCAGTCGCGCATGCAGCAGCGTTTCTCGTCGATCCTCGCGAAGTACTGCGCCAGCGGCGCGATCGGTTTCACCAAGGACGGCCTGGTCACCGTGCGCGACGCCACCAGCGTGCCGCTGCCCGAGCGCGCGACCGTGAACACGGCCGTCGCCGACGAGAACCGCGATCGCCAGGCCGTCTATCGCGAGATCGCGATGGCCAACGGCCACGCCGAATGGGAAGCGCAGATCCGCGGTGCGTTCGCCAAGCAATGGATCCAGCAGGCGCGGCCGGGCTGGTATTATCAGGATGCGAGCGGCGCGTGGCAGAAGAAATGAGGGCAGGGTGCCCTCGTCCCGCGCTGGTCGCGCAGGCCGATGGTGCGGGACCCGCGCACCCCGATCCGAACAACCGATTTCCTTCAGCGCCCACCTGTCCGGTGGGCGCGTCATTTTCGAATCCATGCAAACCTTCGACGTCGACATCACCGATCTCACCCACGATGGCCGCGGCGTCGCCCGCATCGACGGCAAGACCGTCTTCGTGTCCGGCGCGTTGCCCGGCGAGCATGCCCGCATCCGGTTGACCAAGCGCAGCCGGCATTTCGACGAGGCGATGATCGACGAATTGATCACGCGTTCGCCCGATCGCATCGAGCCGCGCTGCGTGCATTTCGGCACCTGCAGCGGCTGCAGCCTGCAGCACCTGCCGCCGGCGGCACAGATTGCCGCGAAGCAGCGCGTGCTGGCCGAGAACTTCGAACGTATCGGCAAGGTCGAGCCGCAACGCTGGCTCGCCCCGCTGACCGATCAGCCGTGGGGCTACCGCCGCAAAGGTCGCCTGTCGGTCAAATGGGTCGCGAAGAAGGACAAGGTACTGGTCGGCTTCCGCGAGGAGAATCCGCGCTTCGTCGCGGATCTCTCGATCTGCCACACCTTGTTGCCGGAGGTCGGAGAACGCATCGCGGCGCTCGGCGAACTGGTCGGCTCGCTCGAAGCGAAAGCCTCGATCGCGCAGATCGAAATCGCCGCCGGCGACGACAACGTCGCGCTGACGTTCCGCAACCTGCAACCGCTCTCGGATTCCGACCGCGCGGCGTTGACGGTGTTCGGCCAGGCGCACGGGCTGGCGATCCTGCTGCAGCCCGGCGGCCCGGACAGCGTGACGCCGCTGTGGCCGGACGAAGTGCCGCTGTCGTTCCGCCTGCCAGACCACGACATCGACATCGCGTTCCGGCCGCTCGATTTCATCCAGGTCAATGCCGGCATGAACCGGCGCATGATCGCGCGCGCGCTGGAGCTGCTCGATCCGCAGTCGAGCGACAGCGTGCTCGACCTGTTCTGCGGACTCGGCAACTTCACCTTGCCGATCGCGCGCAAGGTCGGCCGAGTCGTCGGCGTCGAAGGAGAAGCCGCGCTGGTCGCGCGCTCGCGCGAAAACGCCGCTCGCAACGGCATCGCGAACAGCGAATTCTTCGCCGCCGACCTGTTCGCGGATCATCGGGAGGCACCGTGGGCGACGCGTCCGTACGACAAGTTGCTGCTCGATCCGCCGCGTTCGGGCGCCGCTGCGGTGCTGGAATATTTGCCGCGCAAGGGCACCGACCGTGTCGTCTACGTCTCCTGCCACCCGGGGTCGCTGGCTCGCGACGCCGGCATCCTGGTCGAGCGGCACGGTTTCAAGCTCGTCGCGGCCGGCGTGATGGACATGTTTCCACACACCGCGCACGTCGAATCGATCGGCGTGTTCGAGCGGTAGTCGAAGGAGCAGCCGTCGTGCCGATCGAAATCGAACGCAAATTCCTCGTCGTCGGCGATGCCTGGCGCGCGCAGGTCTCGCGCAGCGAGACGATGCGGCAGGGTTACCTCGCCGGGCCGCCGGCCGCGCGCTGCTCCGTGCGTGTACGCCTCGGCGGCGACGAAGCGTTCCTCAACATCAAGTCGGCCACGGCCGGCATCGTGCGCGACGAATATGAGTACGCGATTCCTGCCGATGACGCCGAGCGCATGCTGGCGACGCTCGCCGGCGACCTCGTCGGCAAGCGCCGTCACCACGTCGAGATCGAAGGCCACCTGTTCGAGATCGACGAGTTCGACGGCGACAACGCCGGGCTCGTCGTCGCCGAGATCGAACTCGCCGCCGCCGATGCGCCGTTCCCGCGGCCGGACTGGCTCGGCGCCGAGGTCAGCCACCTCGCGCGCTACTACAATCTGAACCTCGCCACGCATCCGTACGCGCGCTGGAGCGTGGCGGAGCGCGAAGCGCACGACGCCCATCGATAGACGACATGCCGATTCCATGCTGATCATTGGACTTCCCGGAAAAATCCTCACCGACGCGGACCGTGCGCGCCTCGCCGCGCCGCAGGTCAGCGGGGTGATCCTGTTCACGCGCAATTTCGAGAACCGCGACCAGGTCACCGCGCTGATCGACGACATCCGCAACGAGCGGGCCGACCCGTTCCTGCTCTGCGTGGACCAGGAAGGCGGCCCGGTGCAGCGCTTCCGCGAGGGTTTCACGCGCCTGCCGGCGCTGGCGCGCCTCGGCGAGCTGTACGAGCGCGACCCGCGCGCCGCGATCGCGCGTGCCGAGGAGCACGCCTGGGTCATGGCGAGCGAAATGCGCGCGGTCGGCATCGACCTCAGCTTCGCGCCGGTGGTCGATCT